>Ga0075012_10000323_pt1 | contig 52170 bp, 44 predicted proteins | sample All_14_2_FD_71474 | JGI IMG/M metagenome (GOLD analysis project Ga0075012, IMG submission 71474) | Freshwater microbial communities in response to fracking from Pennsylvania, USA - Allegheny Zone_MetaG_DW_15 | ecosystem: Environmental > Aquatic > Deep subsurface > Groundwater > Drilled...
GGCCAGAGCAGCGTTCAGATTGGGCATCCGATAGTTGTAGCCAATTTCATCGTGCACAAACTCCCAGCGATGAGGAACCTTGGCTACCGTCGTGAGATGTTTGGCGCGTTTTCCCAGCTGATCGTCATCCGTCACAATGGCTCCGCCGCCGCCGCAAGTCACGGTCTTGTTGCCATTAAAACTGTAAATGCCGAGGCGCCCAAACGTACCGCATTGCCGGCCTGCCCGGGCTGATCCCAGCGCCTCGGCTGCATCTTCGACGACCGGGATGCCCCATTCCGTCCCGATGCGGACGAGCTCATCCACATGGCAGGGATGGCCGAACGTGTGCATGGGCACCATCGCCGCTATCCGTTTCCCTGTAGCCCGATTGAAGCACCCCTTTTCCGAGCGGTCCGCCTGTTCAGACAGGAACCGTTCGACGGCACGCGGACAAAGCCCCATCGTCTCGCGGTCAACGTCGATAAAAACAGGTGCCGCTTGGCTGTAGCTAATCGCGTTGGCAGTGGCAATGAACGTCAGTGGCTGGGTGATGACCTCCTCGCCCGGCTGGACACCCGCCAAGCGCAAGGCGACGTGAAGCGCGCTGGTCCCGTTGACGGTCACCACCGCACGTTGTGCGCCCACATAGGCGGCAAGGTCTTTTTCGAAGCGGTCGACATAAGGGCCCACGCTGGACACATAGGTCGAGTCAATCGCATCCATGACCAGTTCTCGGTCACGCGCCCCAAAGCGGGGCTCATGAAGAGCGACGGGATCTTTTGTGCCATACCAGTCCCGAACAAATCCAATGAGGTCCTCAAACATGGTTGCCTTCTTACGTTGGCGTCACGGCCTTACGCGTGACGCGCCATCCGGTGTCTCTTTTTTTCCACTTCAGCCGCCATCACTCAAGACCAGTCTTCACGCCTTAGTGGTCCGAGTCGAGACTAAAGCCCTTTTCTTGTGCCCTTTTTCCCTCGCCACGTCAGATACGCGTCCTCAAAGAACCGTTCATATCCGCCGATCAGCTTCGACCAGTGGTACGCCTTCGCCATCTCTTGCGCCTTCCTTGATATTTTTCCAAATGTCGCGGGATCGCCTTGCAACTGCCTGATGCGGTCGATCATCCCCGCCACATCCGGCACCGCATAACCGGTTATGCCGTCCTCGATATAGTCCACCGAGTAACATTCGTTGAGATAGATGGCCGGCACCCCGCATGACGCGGCTTCCAGAATGACTTTTGGAAGGCCTTCGTTCTTTGACGTCATGAGCAAGAGATCGGCCGTGTAAAGAGACTCATAAACCCTCTGATTCGGCAAGCGCCCCGTTAGTGTCACGTTCGAGAGCCGTTCCCTTAAGATGTGCTCACGTACCTCGTGCTCCAAATCCCCGTCCCCGATCATTATAAACCGCAAGTCAGGAAAAGCACGGGCACATTCCAAGAACAAGAAAGGGCGCTTGTTCTCTTTGATGTTGCCAACGTACACAACGGTCCGTACCGACTCGCGGTGACGCTCTTCCATTGCCGGGCACTCGTGCCCGAGATAGAGCAGGGGACATCCCCGACGCCAGTGCTTTTCCACCGACTCTTGGATGCCACGGCTGATCGCGAAAATGGCGGACATACGAGCAAAATACCGGCGCCTTTCCGGTTCATTATTGACGCATTCCGAGATGACGCCTTCCACGGATGAGACCAGACATTTGCGTTGGCCGAAACAGGTCGCATAGGTTACATCCGTCCGCATCATCTTGGGCATGTAGAGAAGATCGTAAGCGCCCACCATCATTTGCGTGAAAATACGTATCGGGCTAAGACGGGCGATACCCCGGCGGACCGAAACAGGATGGAGTGTTACTCCCGCAAAGGCTTCGCGATCAAGAGGCCTCTCCTTGGCGTAAAACGCATGGACATCAAACTTCTGTTTATCGACATATCGGGCAATCGCCGAACAGTTAATGTTCTGTGCATTGGCGTGGTTTACAAAACCGCAGAGCAGGATTCTCAATCTCTCCTTCATTTTGGTTTCATTCGAACTCAGAAACACGGAGGTACCCCGCGTGTTCTGCTGAGGACTACACGGCCTCTCCATCTATCCGGACCTTCGTGCTATACCTTATCGACATCAGGGGCGAGAATCTCCATCGCCACCATTTCATCAAAGGGCGAGTAGAAAAGGTCGTGCCATGCTTTTACGTCACGACAGACCGCCGAGTACTTTTCCGGCTCCTGTTCGGTCATCCGTAATGCTTCCGCAATGCCCGTCGGCTGACTAGGATACCCGTACTCGTTGATGAAGAGCGCCTCGACCTCAGGAAACTCTCGTGTGACCCAAAAAAATGTGGGAACGCCATACGCTGCGAATTCAAATGCAGTTGTCGAGTGCAACGTCACATGCCAACAGGCTTCGAGTGCCAAATCTGACAGCGCTTTCGTTGTTATCTCCGCAAAGGGGAAGCGAGTGACAATATGCGAAAGGTCCACCACATTGTTGAATCGGGGGTGATGTTTGAGCAGGACCCGATATTTCATGTGCGGATCGGCAACAGCAATCTCCCTCAACAGGTTTACCAAGAGCGTGATTAGATCGTCTTGTTGTTTAGGGCTCCACCCTCTCACAAACTGAAGGGAAACAACAACCGAACGACGAGAATCAGTTTTGCCACTGACTCGACTAGACAACGCTCCGGCGTTCAACACATCGCCAATCACATGCACACGGTTTCCGAGAAACGAGAGCCCGCCGCTATCTGCTTCAGGCCTAAAACATCGCGCATACCCTTCCCCATATACCAATTGGTGAATCTGTGTATTTCGAAACCGCTCAAGAAGGGTCTTGTCCGGATTGAAATATCCAGAATGCGTTGAATGAATAACGCCATGTTGCATGTCATAGACGCGCCCGCCGGGATTGAGTCCGGCAAGCACTTCAATCATCGAATTAGAGATCGTGATGTATATAGCTGCATGCCATCTGCCACACGTGACGAGACCCAGCCATTTTCCAATAAAGCGCTCTCGCCTATCAAACGACTTCCATAGACGCAAAGGCAACAGTTTCCGGCACGCCAACACAAAATAGAGGAACCACACAGCCGACTCGGCTTTCGGATTGCGTGGCTTATCTGTACAGTTATCTGGCTCCTCCAACAGCCGGTATGGGATGCCCTTTCGCTCGCATACCGCGATCAGCGGATCAAAATACGGGTTGGTCCCCTGTGCGCTGCGGTTAAAGTGCCGGGGATAATAGAAAATGACTCGCTGTCGCACGCTCACTCAATCCCTTGCACACACGCTCCTAAGAACAGAAAATCGGCGTGCCATCTTTTTATACAAAGGCGTCAAAGACCGCGCCTCACAAAGCTCCTGAGCAAAATAGTGGACACGGGCCATCATGATCCCAACTTTCAGCCCACCCACCGGATAGAGGACTTGCATCATCCTCATCACATAAGCGTTGATCCAAGTCCCCTGCTTTGCAGCCACTTGTCTCAGCAGAAGAACCCCTTCACGGTCAGAGAACCGAAGCATATTCGGCATCAGCGCGACCACCCAGGCCGACACCAGCTTGCGCCGTACGGCCGGCGCGACCGATGCCAAAAAATAGGCCCGTATCCGCATCGCCGATACTGCGAACTGATGCTGCTTCTCTTCCGACAAGGAGTGCGAGGCCGACTCTTCAAGATGCCGATAGACCGCCGTGCAGGCGGGAATGTACCTGATCTTGGAATGCAGGCTCATCCAGCACCACAAGGGCAAATCCCCCATCCGCTCATCCCTGAACACCTTTCCCATCTCCAGCCAGTACCGCTCGCTTACGCTCCTGCGGCAACAGACGGTCAGGGTGGGGATGATGTTCGCGAAAAGCAGGTGCGCCAATTCGACATCGCACTCCTCATCAATCCCGGGCGTGCGCCCTGCAACAACACCGTTCTTCTCAATCTCGCAGGAGGTGCAGATGGCACCGTAGTCGGGGTGTTGCTCGAGAAACGTGATCTGTTTCTGCAGTTTTGTCTGATCCGACCAACGGTCATCACCCTCACACACAGCTATATATTCTCCTCTGACCCTTTTTTCCATTCTTTTAGAGTTCAGGTGCATACCGACGTTACGGTCGGACACAATTACCCGGATGATATGTGGATATCTCTTCTGGTAATCGAGCGCAACTGCACGGGTGTTATCCGGTGAGCAGTCTTCGCCAATGATTAACTCGAAGGGAAAATCCGTTTTTTGGTTGATGACCCCTTCGATAGCCGCACCGATATAACGCTCGTGGTTATACGTGATCATGAGCACGCTCACCAGCGGATTCTGGCAAAGCCGGTCCGGATCGCTGAGCTCCACAGACGGGATTGCGGCGGTCTCTGGCGCCATTATTCGCGCATCAGGCCGCTTATCGTCTGGAGACTGAGTCATATCGTTAAAAGCACCCATACCGTTACACGCGACGACTCATCATCGGGGCGACGGCTTGACAGCCCGTCCGCCAGAGATAGAGGGCGCTCTCGAACTTGAGCAAGAAAGCGCATCCGAAATAGAGGACCGAGCCGAGAGCAACCTGTGCGCCCAAGAGGGCGTACAGGTTCGGAATGCCCCATTTCAAGCCCCACACGGCAACGCCCATTCCCGCAGAGAGGAGAAAGGCGGGCAGGATATCCGCTGTCTGCTGCGCCAGCGGGTAGCCGATCAGTCTCCGGTTGGGCCAGGCGTTGATGATTACGCCCACGAACCCGCTGACCGCCTGGCCCGCGACCATGACGAGCACCCCGTACTTATACGTGACCAGAATCGTCACGATCACCAGCCCTTTCTTGAGGACTTCGAGCGTGAGGAAGATGTCACTGCGTCCCAGGGCCGTAATCGCCTGAAGATTGGCGACATGCAGCGGCCAGAAGGCAAACGTGATGCAAGAAAGCTGAAGATAGGGAACACACGGCAACCACTTCTCTGTAAGCAGGAGGAGCACCAAGGGCTTGGCAACAGCCGCCAGACCGAACATCATGGGGAAAACCAGGAAACAGGTGCTCTTGATCATACGGCGCACGATCTCCTTGACCCGCCCGGTATCGTGCTGGCAAGAGGACAAGGCCGGGAAGATCACCCCGGTGATGGTTCCCTGGACACTCGACATGACCAGATTGGGTATGCTCTGCCCGCGCGAGTAGTACCCTAGGGTCGTCGGGTTAAAGAGCTTGCCGACGATCATGTTGTACAGGTTGTTGAAGAGGGTGTCCAGCAGACTCGAGGCCAGCATTTTCGAGCTGAACCCGAACAACTCGCGGACGACCTTCATCGAGAACATCAGACGGGGCCGCCATGCGACAATCTTCCACAAAACCGCCGTACTCGCGATCTGGGCGACCAGCGCAGACCCGACCAGTGCCCAGAGCCCATATCCCTGATAGGCCATAGCGACACCGACGCCCCCCGAGGCCAGCGTCGAGGCCATGCTGACCTTGAACGACACCTTAAACTTCATTTCGCGGCTTAAAACCGCATTTTGAATCGAATTAAGCGCCCCCAGAATGAGCGACAGCGAAAGAACGCGCAGCACCCTGACCAAAACAGGCTCGTCATAAAAATCGGCGACCCACGGCGCGCTGAAAAAGAGCACCCCATAAAGGAGAACGGCGACACTCAGGCTCAAGTAGAAGACCGAGTTGTAGTCTTTCTCCGAAACCTCTTTCTTCTGGATGAGCGCGGTCCCGAACCCGCCGTTGACAAACACGCCGGCCAGCGCGATAAAGACCGTAATCAGCGTGATGGTCCCGAAATCCTTAGGCTCCAGCAGACGAGCAAGTATAACGGATACGACGAAGCCCCCGATTTGCGTACCCACTCGCTCAAGCCCTCGCCATAAAAGACCGGAAAGAACTCTTTGTTTCAAATTGCTCATTGGCCATTGCAAGAGACTAGAAAACTCGTAATCTACACATCAATACGTCTTGCGGGATTACCAAAGACAGTTGATCCTTCATGCACATGACGAACAACGACACTACCTGCCCCAATTACAGCACCTTCTCCAATCCGCTTATGCGGTAGAATTGTGGCCCGTGTGAAAACATTGACGAGATTACCGACCTGCACACCACCACCCAAAAATGTGAAAGCACCCAACACTGAATAATCACCGACAGAAACGTCATGTCCAACCACGACATGACCGTGGACAAGGCAACAAGAACCCAGAACGACATTCGAACTGACCGTTGTGAACGGCCCTATTATTGTACCTATCCCAATAACCGCCGTTGGATAAACAATTGCTTGAGGATTTATCAACCGGCCCAAAACCCCCCTCTTCTCCATAACAATTTCTGCATATTTCTTTCGATATGCCGGCTCGCCTAGGGCAATCAAAAAACGATCCTGCTTTTCAACCCGATAATCTTCAACCGATGAGAGAATGGGTGGATAATCACCCATCCCATCAAGGGCATCCGCCTTGTCATCCAGAAACCCTTTCACATGAATGGCTGAACCGAAACCGGGAATTAAGCGGATCGAGTCAAAGGTTTCGCGTCCGCATCCGCGCGCACCCACAATAACGTACTGTTCGTCAGTAGTTTTCCTCACAACTCCCCCGTTTGCGATAATTGCTAAACCATCACGATTCGCGACAATGTCCGAATCAGATCGTATCCGTCCCAGAAAGTGCTGATGTTCATTGCCTGGCCAACCGGAACGATGCGGTCGATGCCACGAAGATGGTGGGCAACGATCTCATTGCGCAGTTTGTGGACATCAATTCCGAACTCCGTGACCGTCTGAAACTTTTCCGTCACGATCGCAAAGAGTTCTCCCCACGACTGAAGAGCATACTCAAAAAAGAAACCGGCTTGCCCGCGGTGCGCCACTACATCAGCCTTCAGCTCATTCAATTCTAAACGATACAGCAAATTGCCGGAACGGGTCACAGCCCGGACATTCGGATTGGAAACAGCCTCTTCGCAGAAAAACGTGTATTTATCCACGGAAATCGCGTCTTGCAGGACATATTTCTTGCTGGCGACAACCGCAACCGCTTCCCAGAACCGTTCGCGCGCGGCTGGGTCATCGTTCTGCCACAAAATCACCTGCGGCGAAGAACACGCGTTTTGATCCATGAGATACGTGTCGTTATAGAAATTTTCGGCGAGCCGCAGCAGCTCGTCCTTTGTCGCTTTGAGAACGGATTGGGCCTCAATCAACGCCACGGAATAACGATCAGCGAAGGCAATGTCGACACAACGCGGTGCCGCAGGCAAGGCCTTGATGGACGCTATCGTTGTATCACCGCCCCAGATCATCCGTGCATCGGCTTTTAAACAAAAATCCTCCGTGGCGTGAACCGTCCGCGGATAACGGACAAAAGCCGTACGATTGGCAATCTCAGGATACCCTTCGATCACCTTCCGGAGGACATCACACAGAGCTTCGACCTGCGGAAAATTCTTGGAGGGCAACCGAACAATATTACCATTGCCTGCCAACACGGAAAACAGCCAGGAGAAAGCGAAATTGATTGGTATGTTCGCCGGCGTAATGTGAAAACAAAGTCCGCGTCCCAGGCGCCCGGCCATATCACCGAACGTCTCCTTCAATTTCAGCAGATTCGCTTTCCGAGAGTAGAACGCGAATGCGGCAATATCGGGGTAGGCTCTGCCGAGCGGAGACTTCAGCAATGCGGCCGAAACTTCTTCCAAGAAAACCAGCACGCCATCGTCGAAAACTGATAGCGGTGTATTGTCGACCTTTTCAACGCCGATTATATATTCAACGCCGTTCAAACGTGTCACTGCAGCCTCTGATTTCCGCACTTTTAATGCGCCCGAAGATTTTGAAATACTTACCCCTACGTCCGCACGGGCAATCATCAACGCCGAGGACCGCGCCCTCGTCTTCCGTGAGGAGGACATGTCCGGGGTAACTGGTGGGGAGAACGGAGATGAGCTCAATAAGCCCTTTCTCGCCGGTCTTCGCTTCCGAGAAGTCATATGCCTTGCGGATGATGACGTCCGAATAGTTCGAACAGTGCATGTGTCCGTGCTCGCACTCGACAAACACGCTGCCGAGCTGCTCGGCCATGCCATAGTAGTTGTAGACCGTGACATTCCCGAGCACGCCTTGGACGCGTCGGTTGAACTCAAGGGCGTCCACCTGCTGATCCTTGAGCTTCTTCCAGCCGCCGATATGGAAGAGAATGGCGTTCTTCGCATTGAACTTCTTCCCCGCCTCTTCAAGCGCCCGCACGACAAACTGCCAAATCATGTAGGTGTAGCCGAACAATAGAATCTGCTCTTCGGCATGCTTTTGGAAAAACGCCGCAACTTGGTCGAGAGCGATCTTCATCTCGGCGTCAAGTGCAAACGTGGAGTCGCGTCCAAAGATCGAAAACCCAATGATTCCTGCTCCCCTGGCCGAATACATGGATCGGTCTTTCTTGATCATCTCCGTATCGAGCAACAGAAGCGGCAACCGACCCTTCCCGATGAAAGACGAAATGATCGCGTTCAATGCCCTCGTCTGATTCCGCACGTTATCCGCATCGAGGAATATCCGACTCACGGCCTGCCCGCTCGTCCCGCTCGACGTCAGAGTTTTCACAATCTTCTCTTTCGGCACGCTCCTTAGCTCGAACTGCTTAAACAGTCTGACGGGAATAAAAGGGAGGTCTCGAGTTGTGAGTTTCGAGCTTCTGGTTTCAAGCTCTGGATTGTAATCGAGTTTTTCCAGAATCATTCTGTATTCTGGACAATTGTCGTAATGGAACCTAGTCAGCTCGGTCAGAAGCCCAGCCAGCGCCGTCTCCTTTTCCGCCGCCGTCAAATCGTAGGGCGGATGGGCAAAGAGTTCTTCCAGCGTCATGACAGTTCCTTCAAGAAGATGTCCTGTGGATCGGAAAAGACCGCCCCGAACGTTGCATAAACGTTCATGATCGCCGTGTTCAAGGACGAAATGCGTCCTTCCAGCTTCTTGTATCCGCGTTCGCGGGCGACCTCAATCGCTTTCGCGTAGAGAGCCATAGCGGCACCGGTGATCCGATATTCCTCCTTCACCGCGGCCAGATGGACAAAACACGCATCTGGTGCCGTTGACGTCAGGACGAGGAACCCAATCGGTTTGTCGTGATAAAGACAGACCCATGACCTGTCGATCGCCGCGACCCATTCCCGCAGCACCAAGGCACTGACAGCTTGGTCACATTTCGGAAGGATGTGGAAGCGACGGTCCCGGGTAAAGGATTCATGCGCGATCGTGAAGATATCGTCTTTGTATTCACCGGTTTCAACAATCGGCAACCGAATGAAGCGTTTCAAATCGAAGGGGGATTTCGACAGGCCGACAACAACCTTCAGCGTCCGGTCAGCGAAAAAAAAACCTTTTCGTTGCATGATTGTTTCGGTGTCCGCGCATGAAGGCATCGTCACGCGCGCGTGGGTCGCCCCGCAAAAGTCATCAAACTCCGGTTCAACTGCCTCAATGTCGGCCAATTTTATATTCCCATATGCCCTCAACATATCAATATCAGCCCTTCAACTGGCTATACAACGTCTTGCCGCTTGTGTTCTTGGGCATCTGCGACAAGAAGACCACATGGAACGCCGAAAAATTCAAGTGTGTTTTCCCCGCAACGAAATCCTGCACCTCTTTGAGCTTCGACGCGTCCGTGACATAAATGGTCATCTTGTCGTCAACGCCGTCGCAGGCGCAATCGATATCCGGGAAATGCCCTTTGATCAACCTCTCCGTCTCGTCGAGGTTCACGCGGTTGCCGAATATTTTGAGGAAGCGTTTCTTGCGCCCTACGATCGTGAAGAACCCTTCGTCGTCCATCTGCGCCATGTCGCCGGTCACCAATTTACCGCCGCGTTCGTCGCCCTTCGCGAGATCCTCACCCTTCTCTGCGTAACCGAGCGTGACGTTCGTGCCTTCGTAGACGAGTTCGCCGGTGACGCCCGGCTCCGTGATCGCGCGGCCGTCAACATCCACCAACGTGAATTTGCCGCCCGGGATGACGATTCCCATCGCGCCCACTTTGTCGAGCGCACGTTCGGGCGGCAAATAGGCCATTCGAGCCGTCGCCTCGGCCTGTCCGTACATGACGACAAAATTCTTGCCTTCGCGCTGCGCGTATTCGGCAAACTTCAGATGGAGCGCCGGAAGTATTTTACCGCCGGCCTGAGTCATCGTCCTCAATGACGGCAACTTCCGGCGGAAGAACATCAATTTATCTAACATCTCGTAGGTGTACGGAACGCCCCCAAAACTCGTCGCATGCTGTTCGTTGAAGAAATTCCAGAACTCCCGTTGTACCAGCGTCCTGTCTGTCAACAAAAGCGTCGCGCCGACGGAAAGATGCGTATTGATGATTGAAAGCCCGTAGGTGTAATCCACCGGCAGCGTCGTGATCGCCCGCTCCGTTGAATCCAGTTTCAGGTATTCAACGATGCTCTCTGTATTCGCACCAATGTTCGCATAACTCTGCCGCACAAACTTCGGCGACCCCGTACTTCCGCTCGTCGTTAACAGCAGCGCGAGTTCGGGGTAAAGCGGACGGATGACCGTTGACGATTGAGGGTTGAAAATCAGTTCGTAGCCAGAAGACCCGGGCCGCCAAATGAAATCAGGATGATAGAGAGAAACAAATCGGTCGAAGAGCTCCTTGTCGATGTTGACGGGAAGCATCAGAGGAACGATGCCATGGTTGAGGCATCCGACGTAACCGACGAGTGAATCAAGGGTGTTCGAGGCAAGAATGAAAACGAGCGACCGTTCGGGAATCTGGGCAGCGAATTCGTCCGTCCGCATTCTTAAGGCGGCATAAGACACGGAAACGCCGTCATCCGTCACGGCAGCCGTCCCGTCAAACGCCAAACTGAACAAAGGCTCGCTCACTATCGACCCGCATCTTTCAACTTGCGAAATCTACTCCGTACTTCGCGCCGAGCATTTCCTTGCCCTTGTCGAAACTATTGAGATCGACGATGTCGTCCGGCTCCATCATGATGCCGAACTGCTCTTCGATCTGCGCGACGAGGCCCATGTGCCCGACGGAATCCCAAGCGGGAATCTGCTGGAACTTCAGTGTCATCGCCGTCTCCGCGTCAATCGAAAACGCATCAACAAACGCCTGTGTGTACTTTTCTACGTTCGTCATTTCACAACCTCTTTATAAGTGTTTGAAATTTTTTTGGCAATCTGCAGCGCTGTCAATCCATGAGACTCCAACATATGCTGAAAATCTCCAGCATGTAAATACTCATCCCCTGTTCCGAGTATGATTTGAATAGGCCGTCTCGTATTCGACGTCAGCACCTCGGCGACAGCGGAACCAAGGCCGCCAATCCTCGAATGTTCTTCGACCGTGACGATTAGTTTCTTCGCACATGCCTTTTCTACAGCGTAAACGTCGAGGGGCTTTATCGTATGCATATTGACAACTTCAGCCGAAACACCGTCGGCTTCCAGAAGCGCAGCCGCTTTTAGGGCCAAGTCCACCATACTGCCGGTTGTAATAATCGAGACGTCCATTCCTTCACGCAACGTGATCGCCTTACCGATCTCAAAAACGTAATCCGATTTATAAATGATCGGGTTGTTCATTACTCCCGAAAGACGTATATATACTGGTGCGTTTATTTTAGCCGCCGCATGCGTAGCTTTTAGAACCTCCAAGCCATCAGCAGGATTCAGGATCACGAGATTATTGATCGCACGCAACACAGCCACGTCTTCCAACGCGTAATGGGTAGTTCCAAACATCCCAAAAGAAAAGCCCGCGCCAAACCCAACGAGTTTGACGTTCTCCTTCATGTATCCGAGAAAATGACGTACCTGCTCACAGGAACGTAGGGCAGCAAAATTGGCGAATGTTGTCGCAAACGGAACATACCCGGCAGCGGCGAGCCCGGCAGCAACACCGACCATGTTCTGTTCGGCTATGCCCACATTGAAGAACCGGTCCGGGTATTTGGTTCTGAAACGATCAAGTCCAGATGTATTACAAAGGTCAGCCGAGAGCGCAATAATATTCCGGTCGGTCTCGGCGACGTCCATGAACGCTAAGCCGAAGACACCTCGTTGTCCTAACATCGAAAGCGTGCGAATCGTAATCGGGTTAATTTCCATTACCGACCTCCAATTCACTCAGCGCCGTTTGATACTGGTTTTGAGTAAGACGGCCATGGTGCCACTCCCGAACATTCTCCATAAAGGAGACACCCTTCCCTTTCACCGTCCGTGCGAGAATAACGAGCGGCTCATCAGTCTGTTCAGTCAAACAACGCGAGATCACCGCCGAATCGTGTCCGTCACACTCCTGCACGTGCCACCCGCATGAACGCCACATACCGGCCTGATCGAAAGTAAGGATGTCTTTAGAAAACCCGTCTCCCTGCATTCCGTTGAAATCCACTACAGCGATAAGATTCTTCAAGTGATTGAACCCGGCGAACATGGCGCTTTCCCATACGCTCCCTTCATTCGTTTCACCGTCGCCGAGAAGAACAAAGACCTTGCCGTTCAGGGATCTCTGTTTCAACGCCAAGGCACGGCCGCAAGCATAGGAAAGCCCCATCCCCAAAGATCCACTCGAGTATTCAATATGCTTCGCCAAATTCTTCGAGGGCTGCCCTGGGAATTCTCCGCCGTTCGTCTCAAAAGTATCGAAATCCGCCGCCGAAATGATGCCGAATTCTTTCATCGCCGCATACAACGCAAGTCCTGCGTGCCCCTTACTCAATACAAAAAGACCATACGATTCTGTCATATAGGCGAAAATTGCCGTCAGAATCTCGACACAGGAAAGCGATGGCGCAATATGTGCGCCGTTAGGGCCAGCAACCATCACGGAACTGAGAATATCCTTACGAATATCAAGGGCTTTCTGTTCGAAAGATTTCAATTAAAGTCCTCCATCGATGCGTATGACCTGTCCGTTGATAAAAGAAGATTTGTCCGAGGCAAGGAACGCCGCGACGGCTGCGACTTCCTTTGGGAGACCAAGTCGCTTCATTGGTGTAAAATCTACTGCCTTCAGAATATCCGTCTCAGGCATCGCAGCGAGGATGTCCGTATCTATAACACCGGGAGCGATACAGTTGGAGCGGATACCAAATGCGCCCAGTTCGTTCGCAATCACACGAGACATCGTGATAAGAGCAGCTTTTGCGGATCCATAGATAGCCTTTCCAGGGTTTCCGTCGAGTGCTCCCATGGAGGAAACCGTGACAATGTTGCCATGTTTCTCAAGAGACATGAGCTTCGCGATGTACTGCGTAAGAATAAACGTCGCAAAAAAATTGACCTCGTATACTTCGCGGAGTGCTTTCTGGGAGGACATCAGAAACGAGGCATTATACATTATTCCGGCGTTGTTGATTAAGGCGTCAACTGGAAGTTTCGAGGCACGTATGTCAATAACCGCCTTCTTGATTGCGTCTTGGTGCGTCAGATCGAAAAAGACGGGGCGTATCTCTACGCCGTATTTCGCAGCCAGATTGCAACAAAAAGTTCTGAACTCGGAAGTGTCTTTTCGTGCGTGAGCCCAACAAGAGGCACCACATGAAGCACACTCTTCTAGAATCGCCTTGCCAATTCCACGATTCGTGCCGGTAATAAGAATATTTTTACCCTTCAGCATTGCCACCCTTGTAGAAATCGACCCAATATTTAATTTTCTCATCGCGTGTCAATTTATTTGATGGCGTCTTGTAATTGCGGATGCCACCCGTATAAGCAGCACTAAAATCTAGAACTGCAAAGCCCCACGAAAGGCCAACACCGAAAGTCGCAAGGCATATTTTTTTTGCAGGATGCTCTATCAATTGACGACATATATCAACCGTTACGGCAGCCGAACCACAATTACCGTATCGAGTGAACGTTTCCGTTGAAAACTTATCTTTCGGTATAGCCGCATACGAAGCGACGGTGCGGACAATCTGCTTATTCGCCTGATGGAAGGCAAAATAATCGATGTCTTCTTGCGTCTTTCCTGCGAATTCAAGAATCCGTGCGATGCCTTTGGGGCCGACATCCGTGGTGAACTTAAAGACCCCCATACCCTTCATAATGTCGTCCCAGAGATGCCAAACGTTTCCGGTCTCGTCTGTGATTTCGAGTGCGGCGATGTCTTCGCGAACGGGAAGATCGTATCCGCCGGCCGGGGCGATAAGCATATCCCATCCGGAACCGCGTGTCCCCGTATCGAACCAAGCGGGGGTTTCTTCATCCGTCCAATCGAGTAGCGTGGCCGTTCCAGCGTCACCGAAGAGCATGTTTGAATTTCGGTTACGGCGATCCGAATGTCGGCTTACAATATCGCCGACGAGGACTAAACAACGCTTAACCGCCTTGCTGGTGATCAGCGAATGCGCCATCCACAGACCGTGTACGTAAGCCGAACAAGCAAGTCCTCCAATATCAAAACAGGTACATTCCTCATCCAAATTCAATCGTCCGTGTAATACACACGCTGAAGCCGGATAGTGGTAATCATGAGAAGCCGAAACAACAATCAACGCTCCTATCGTGCTTTTGTCAATTTTAAGCGCGGAGATGAGATCGTTGGCCGCCGCCTCACAAAGATCAGTGTTGGTGGTACGGTCGTCGGCTACGTGACGCTTGCCGAGGCCGAGTATCTTTTTGTTTCGTTCGAGGAGCTTGGCGTCGTTGTTGAAGAAAGCGATTTCGTCATCTATATCGACGACATGTTCCGGAACCACACCCGTGACGCCAGTGATCCTGACATTAATAAACTTCGACTTCGCCATATTATCGACTTCCACAATCCACGACGTAATTTTGCCCAGTTATCCATTTCGCCTCATCGGACAAGAGAAAAGAGACGACTGCCGAGACATCATCGGGTTTCCCGAAATTCATCGGATAAAAATGCCGAACCTGATCCATGATTTCAGGAATGTCCTGCGTCATTGGAGTTTCAATATCCGAAGGAGAAACCGTGTTGAAACGGACACCAACTGGGGCAAATTCCTTAGCAATCGCCACCATGGACGAGACAAGCGCCGCTTTGGAGCCGGAATAAGTGATAACGGCCTTTGCCGGATGATTATAAGAGATGGACGCAATTGACACGAAAGATGCACCCGCCCCGGAATTGACACGGCGATCCGCAAAACCCTTGGCCATGAAAATCGGAACGTAATAATTTATGTCAAAAAGCCGCTTCATTTGCACTAGGTCAAGCGCCCGAAGGGGCCTGACCTCGGTGATTCCGGCACAGCAGACACAGCCGTAGAACTTTCCGTATTTGTCCTTGAGGTTCTTCATGTAGGAGGGAAGATTCTCAATGTCCTCAGCAAGATCTTTGATTTCAAGAATAAGGTTTTCGGGAAAGCACGCTTTTTCTTTAAGCGCATTCATACGCTCCACATTACGAGCGATGGCGATGACACTCGCACCGTCCGCGACGAGACGAAGCGCAACACTTTCACCTATACCGGACGAGGCCCCGGTCACAATGAATTTCTGATCAGGACTGAAACGCGCCATATCAGTTTCCGTTCGGTTGAACAAGTTCGAGGATCATCATATTCCGGCAAGCCAAGTAACACCAGGCGGCGATTTCGGGGCTGTCAGACGGCGTAATTGGGACGAGCAGGGTGGCGGACTGTTCGTCCATCAGTTTCTTTGAGTCCACTTCGATGTCGTCCGTTTCGTAGGCGAAATGGAATATCTTCCGGCGGGCTTGGAGATGAACAGTCATCGGACCTTCTTTCCCGAGATTCTGCACAAGCTCCAGATCTGGCTGCCCTGGTGCAGAAAGAAACAGCACGCGGATACCCGCCGGGGGATCGTCGCGGACGGGCGCGGACGGCGCGTAACCGAGAGCTGAAAAGAACGACGCATCCTTTTCGATGTTCAGCGTAGCAATTCCGATATGGTGTAGTTTGCCTAACATTTTTGATTCCTTAAAAACTTGAACAATCCACAACGTAATTCTGCGCCGTAATCCATTTTGTCTCATCTGAGAGGAGAAGTGTAATCACGTTCGCAACATCAATCGTTTCGCCGAATCCCATAGGATACTGATCGATTTGAGTAGAGACATATTCTTCTGTCGTTCTTTCAGTTCGAATATTACTCGGAGAGACGCAGTTGAATCGAATACGGGAAGAGGCATACTCCTTCGCTATTGAACGAACGGATGCCGCCAGCGCGGCCTTCGTCCCAGAATAAACCACATGCCCCTTATCCGACAAGACCGACGCCACGGAGGAAATAAACACGCAAGACGTTCCTGCGCCAACGTTATTCCTTTTATCAGCTATCCCTTTTGCCATCATAATCGGTACGGCGTAATTGATCAAAAACGCGTCGTAGAGAACATCCGCCTCAAGTACCCGTAAAGGCAAGACCGGAACGATACCAGCACAATAGGCGAGTCCGTTCAACTTTCCGTATTTCTCCCGTAAAGACTTTATGTATTGCGGTAAACCTGCAAGATCGTCTGTCAAATTCTTTTGCTCTAAAAACACATTCTCAGGGTATTTGGCTTTCGCCTTCATCCCCTCAAGTCGCTCCATATTTCTAGCAATACCAATAACCGTTGCCCCAAGCTCATTCAAGCGCAGAGCTACCCCCTCACCGATGCCAGAAGACGCACCGGCAACGAGGAACCTCTGTTCAGATGAGAAGGGAATCATCAGATACCAGCCTTTTTCGCAAGATCCTCTATTAAATTCATCGCCTTAATATCAACCGCACGAAGTTTAATGCCAAAATTTTTATCAATAAACGCCATGGTCGCCATGATTGAAAGCGAGTCCCACTCATCCAGATCCGCGAGAACCGTCTCGAACTTCAGTTCCGCATCCGTCTGAAGGACATCCTGCATTTCCGTCAAGAATTCTTCACGTGTCATTTTTTCTCCTTTACTGGTTACCTTTGAAATACTGTGACCAATACGCCATCTGCTCTTCTCGCGTCCATGCATCGAGCGGCGTCTTGTATGTCGAGATGCCCCCGTTGTACATGCCTGAAAGGTCAAGGGCCGCGCCACCCCAGGAAAGACCGATGCCGAAAGAGCACAAAACAGCCTTGTCAATCATTCGTTCACGTGGCTGATCACACAGAACCGTCACAACGGAATTCGTAGAATTGTTGGCATATTTTGAAAAAACATCCGTCGGTGTTTTTTCTGCTGGAATTTCCGCCTTCGCAATAATCATCTCAAGGATTTGCTTGTTCGCCTGATGGATGGCAAAGATGTTCACATCATCCGTCACCCAGCCAGCCATCGTCATTGTTTGGGTAATCAACGGGGGCGCGACGTTCATTGTAAAGGCAAAAACATCCTCACCATTTATCACACCATCGCTCACCTTGACAGTGCCCCCGGCAACATCTTCAAATTGCAGGTCTATCGTGTTTTTGTCCAACGGTAAACGTGTTCCACCAAAGGGACGAACGATTTTGTTCCAACTTTTTCCGTCGCTTCCTATAACGAACGTGGCCGCACGCTCGTCGCCCGAATAGGACAAGAAAGTTGCCGATGCCGCATCACCGAATAGAGGTGCAATCTTTCGGTTTGTTTGGTCCGTCATGCGCCCAGAAAGATCCCCCGCAAGAAGGAGACAATTCTTTACAGCCCCGGATTCAATCATCGCGTGTGCCGTCCAAAGAGCATAAACATACCCCGAACAACCCAGATTGATTTGCATGGCCGGACATGTTTTGAGAAATTCGAGCCGCCCGTGCGCGATATTGGCATCACAAGGTTCGGGGTAGTCCGGTTTCTGATTGACGAAAATCAACATGGCGACGTCTTCCGGCTTTATTGACATCTCCGCCATCAGCTTCTTCGCCGCGTCGCAGGCGAGGTCGGTCACCGTCGTCCTAACATCCGCAATATAACGTCGGCCATACCCGATCATCTTCTTTTGTCGTGTGAGTTTTTTCGAATTGTTATCGAAATACTGGAGTTCATCATCAATGTCAATAAAATTCTCCGGAATGGAGGTCTTCATTCCACAGATTTTTACGTGTTTGAAAGTTGATACAGCCATAGAGTGATGATTACCATTATTCTTGTGAGCACGTCAATGACAAACATTCATGGCGCGTTTACGAACAATTCCAACGATTTGATCTAGCATCTCCACATCCAGTCCGGCATAAACAGGCAGGCACAAAACGCATCCGGCAATTCCTTCGGAGATTGGTAAACATCCCGGCTGAGCCGACTTAAGAGCGCGATAGGCCGGAAACTGGCTGCACAGGGGATAGAAGTAACGCCGGGCAAAGATGCCGTTGGCCTTGAGCATCTCGTACAGCGCATCGCGCGTCATCCCATAGGCCTCGGCGTCCACCAGAACAGGGAAGTACCCGTAGTTGTGCCGCACGCCGGGCAAGTCGCGAAGAATGCGGATGCCGGGCACGTCCTTGAGCCGCTCGCGGTAGAAAACCGCCACGCTCTGCCGCTTGGCGATCTCACGGTCCACGTAGTTGAGCTGCAACAGGCCGTAGGCGGAGCGGACCTCATCCACCTTGCCGTTGGAACCCGGCGCCACAACCGTCACCTCGTCCTGGAACCCGAAGTTCTTGAGAAAATCGATCCGCTGCTTCAGAGTCGCGTCGTTGGTGACCAGCGCCCCGCCCTCAAGGGTGTTGAAAACCTTGGTGGCGTGGAAACTGAGCATCGACAGATCGCCCCAGTTCGCCACCGAGACCCCGTCTTTCTTGACCCCGAAAACATGGGCGGCATCGTAGAAGAGTTTCAGACCATAGGTGTCCGCGATCCGCTTCAGCGGCTCATGATGGCAGGGGTTGCCATAAACGTGAACCGGCATGATGGCCGTTGTTCGCGGCGTGATCAGCGACTCCACCTTTGCCGGGTCGAGCGTGAAGGTCTCAGGCTCAATGTCGCAGAAAACCGGCGTGCACCCGTTGAGGTGGATCGCATGCGTGGTCGCCACAAACGTGAACGGCGTGGTGATGACCTCGCCGGTGATGCGCAGTGCCTGCATGCCCGTCTGAAGCGCGATCATGCCGTTCGTGAAGAAGCTGACATACTTGACGCCGAGGTATTCGGCCAAGGCCGCCTCGAACTGCTGGTGGAACTGGCCGTTGTTGGTCAGCCATTTCGACTCCCAGATCTTTTCCAGATAGGGAATGAATTCCTCCAGCGGAGGCAGGGAAGGGGATGTGACGTAGATGGGTGTCATGGGAGGGAAAGAAGGTTAGAGGGTTAGCGCGTGGAGGGTTAGTCGTTTAGAGGGGTAGAAGGTTGGCATGTGGGAAGGTTAGAAGGTTAGAGGTTAGCACATAGAAATTCCACGCATCTAAACCTCTACGCCTCTACGGGCTAAACCTCCAAACTTCCGCCAGCTAAAATTTGGATCGAAGTGATGTGATGAACGCATTGAGCATTTTACTCAGCACGACAATCTCATCGGCTAGCACCTCAATGCCCGATACCTAACCCAATTCCTTTGCAAGAAACAATTGCGTGTCAAGTTCAGCAAGCGAACCTCTTGCCATGGACAAAAAATTCACAAAATCTTTGGGCGTCTGCCGACCAGAACCTTCAGCAATGTTTGACGCCACGGAAACCGCCGCCCTTCTTATTTGATCCGTCAAACCGTACCGCTCTTCTACCGGAAAGTCCTTGGTTATCTGATAGATCTTCTTTACCAGCCCAATCGACCGCTTCCACACCTCAAGCTCCCTATGCTTCGTTTCTCCCATACTACCAACCCTCTGCCCGCTAACCCTCTAACCTTCTAACCCTCTAACCGGCGGAGTTGTGCACGGCGCAGGCGCTTGCCCCACGCCACTTTCCCGACCAGCGCCAGCCCCATGTAGGCCGTCAGTTGCCAACCAGGCGGCAGGCGGTTTCTCCAACAGTAGCCGAGCACACGCCAGACTTCCGCATAGTCACGGGTAGCGGACGCAATGGCCAGACGCGCTTTCAACGTGCCGAGCTGATGTTCCCGCACAAACGCTGCGTCTCGCATCTGTGCGGCAAACCAGCAAAGGGCCAGGCAGCCGTCACGCGTCACAAACTCCCGCCCGACTCCGTCCGTGGCCGATCCCTCGTGGATCACCTGGGTGACCCAATCCTGATCGAAATAATAAGCGTCCTTCGTCCGGAATATTTCAAACCAAATCAGCGTGTCGCCCAACGTCAGCTTCTTTGTGAGCAAAGGGTTCTCCCGGTAGCTCGACCCCAAGCTCTCGCGCCGGAGCATGCAGGAGCACGTCAAGGGGTGCCATGCGCGACGCAGCAGCGCCAGCCGGCCCTGCTCGGCCGGAATGATTCCCTCGCGCAACAGGGCGCTCCCGCGCCCCCACCCTTTCACCGTCCGGACCGACTCCCCCTCGGATAGCCTTCCGCCGCTAAACACAAGTCCGACATTGGGGTGTTTTTCTAAGACCTCGACCTGCCTCCGCATCTTTTCCGGCTCATGCCAGAAATCATCTCCCTCGCAACACGCGATGTACTCGCCCCGGCAATGCCGGAATGCCCGATACGAATTGGCCGACGCGCCGACATTGGCCGAAGACCACAACACCCGAATCAAGCCGGGATATTGCCGCTGGTATGCGAACGCAATAGCGCGCGTGTCATCGGCAGAGCAGTCTTCCGCGAGGACCACCTCGAAAGGGAACGTCGTTTTCTGGCCAACCACACCCTCCAGCGTTCGCCTGAGATAAGGCCCGTGATTATAGGCCAGAATAAGCACGCTGACCTTGGGCTTTTGCTCCAAAACCTGCTGGTCAGATGTTTCTGAACACTCGCAGACCTGCGGTTCGATTGGCTCGAGTGGAAGACCACGGAGGTCATCAAGGTCAAGAAAGGGTGTCCTCACATTACTCCGAAGCCCATGATTCTCAGGAAATTCTAGAAATGCTTTTCCGGAAAAAGATAGCGAAGGATAAACCTTGCCCCACGCACGGAACCTTCCATATAAAGATGGTCGGAATCTCTATACAACGGCACGGCGCGCGCCTCTGCTTCATCGAAAGCCGTGTAGGTGTCCCCGCTCTTGAAGGCTTGATGCAAAGGAATCATCACAGCCCCGGTCTTCAGGCAAATCTCACCCAGTTTACGATTGAACTGTCCCTGCGTGAGGTCATACTCCTTCTCCGACTGTTGCCGGCCGAACAACACATGAGCTTGAGCCCTTGGGGTAATGATTAAGCTTCGGGACTCGAAATCACACCCCAAATTACGGTAGTGCGGAATATCTGTAGCGATATAGAGCGTTTTGCCCATTGCCTTAATTCGCGCCGAGAATTCCTCGATTTGGGCATAAACAGCGTCCGGCTGTTTCTTTGTAGCTGACAAAGAGCGCACCCACATTTCCGCCAGAATGACCTGTGAGACCTGCGGCATTTCTTCAAGCGTTTTTATAGCGTCTTGCGCCTCGGGAAGCCTCAAGTTAAATAAATCCTTGCTGGAGCAACTGATGGCATAGCCGGCAAGCTTCTCCTTTCGCAAAAGCTGGTCGAACCCATAGCGAAGCGCGCCCGCATGACTGTCGCCAAGCAAAAAGACTACTGCGGTTCCTGAAGCGCCAATGCTGGACCTGCCATCCTTTCCATGTTCCATAAGGGCCTGTGTTCTCTTGCCCGAATCATTGCCGTACAGGGGCCCCTTTAAAAAGCCAAGACGGCGCGCAATTGCAGCTGACCTTGCGAACAGAAACGGCTCGCGAACCTCGGCTATCACCGCAACTTCATTTGCTCGTGGATGAAGCGTGCTTGGCCAACCTTTGCAGTACACACATAACGTGCCAAGGGCGACGAGAAGGGCGCTGCCGGAAAAGGCAAACGCGAAAGCCCTTTGCTGAGTCCAAGCGGCTGAAGTCCGAACCGGCGTCTCAACATATTTCCAAGAGAGATATCCAAGCAGCAAGGATAGCAACAACATGCCAAGATAGTCGTACAAGAACAGCTGATCATACACAGCATATTTCCAGAACACGGTGACCGGCCAGTGCCAAAGATACAGCGAGTAGGATATTTTTCCGGCTCCAACGGCGCACCTGTTGGAAAGGAAGCGAGCCACACAGCCGCTCTGGCCGTAACGGATGAGAAGCCCTGTCCCGACGACCGATGGCATGGCCGCCAAGCCGGGAAAAGGCGTCGACGACGAAATGCTGACATAGGGGATCAAGACCGCAAGCAAACCGGTGGCTGCGAGGACTGCGTGCCGTGTTTCACGCAGAAGAGGCGCCCGGTCAGATCGGCCTGACTCCGGCAACGGCGCAACACGGGGAAGCAGGGCCAGCAGAGAGCCTACAAGCAGCTCCCAAGCACGATACTGGATGAAATAAAAGGCGTTGTTTTGTTTTCCTGCCATCACCGCATGGCAGGCGCCGACCGCCGATAAAACAGCGATTATAGCCAATACCGGCGCGATGCAGCGGCGGTTAAACTTCCAGAGGATGGCGCAGAGCAACGGAATGAAGAGATAAAACTGTTCTTCGACGCTCAAGGACCATAGGTGTAGCAATGCCTGCGAGTGTAGATTAGGCGCAAAATAGTCTCCGCCCAGCATCCAGAAGTGGAGGTTGGCCACAAAAAGTGTTCCTGCCGTGACAGCGTCGCCAAGCAAGATCAGTGGCTGCGAGTAATAGAGTGCTAAACCCGTGACAAATACACCGGCGATCATCGCAAAATAGGCAGGCATGATTCGCCGGATGCGGCGGTAGTAGAAGTTGCGGATGGTGAACCGGTCTTTTTGCAGATCCCGCAAGATGCCGCCCGTGATCAGATATCCGGAAATCACAAAGAAGACATCAACACCTGCGAACCCGCCGGGACACAGGGAGGCCAGCACATGGAACAGCACAACCGGGATCACAGCAAGCGCACGGATACCGTCAATGTGCGGATAATACTCTCCGTGAACGTTCTGGGTAGAACCGGTTTCTGAGGTTGGGATGTTCATTCGCGCGAAAGTCTAATTCCGGGAACATTCATTTGCTGACACGTTTCTCAAGATTTTTCTCAGCGGACAACCCTGACCAGGCTACGCGCTGATTCAGGCAACTCTGATTGACGCCACCTTTGCATCCAGGGATAGGCTGGCGCCACAACCGGCCGCGCGTTTTTTGGACACCGCTCCGGATAACGCTCCGAAAGGTAATACCATGGACGAATGTTGCCATCCGTCGAGATGTCCGCATGGATCGGCAACGGTGACGCAACCTCGCCGCTCTCCTGCTGAACGACATTAAAAAAAGGCCCCGAGAGCGTTAGTGCGAGCAAACAAAAAAGCAGTCGCCTCCTGTTTTGTGCGCAACATAACAACACGGGTACGAACGCCAGCGGCATGTACCAAAGGAACCGTCCAGACAGAGGGGCGTCAATCCAGACAAAGTTGAATATGGCAAATATACTGGCAAAAGAAAGAAGGGTCAGAGCAAGGACGGCCGCCGCAGGCACGGGCATACCCGCCCTTTTACGAAACAGCAGCAAGCCGGCCAACCCGCCAACACTCAGGACACCCAATGCCCCACGCACATATTTAAGATCGGGTGCCACAGGCAAGAAGAACGTGCCGATCCCAGAAAGGCTTTGACGCACATAGTGAAACGGCGTGAACAACGGGGTGCTGACCGCGTGACTTCCCGTCTGCCCGCACATCCACCGAAGCGTCAGCCATGGGCAAAGGGCGACCACGAGGATCACTATCGCAGCGGCAACACGTAGATTAACCGGACGGGTACGGTCTGCCAACAACACCAGCACCACGGTTGAAGTATAAGCTAGGCCTGTATTGTGTGTGAGCAGGGCACAGGCAAGGACAACCGCGAGGAGGGCCACATTTCGCATATACGCGTCTTGACCACACACCCTTGTCACAAGGATCATGCGGAACATGAGCCCGAGGAAGAAAAGAAGAAGAACGTGAGCGAGAAGCATGGACGAACAGGTCGCGACAAACAGGGTTACAAAGGTCATCGCACCGTGAAACGCGAGCCGCTCAGGCGCCTCGCACGTGTCGCGAAAAAGAAAGTGCACATAGGCCCCCCATGCGACAACGTTGAGAACCGTGATCGAAACCATCGCGCAGCAGAGCCATGCTCCGCTTTGGCTCCCTATCCATTGGGCCAGACTCAAATATACGGAAAAAAGCGGGGGCCATGCCGTAATCGGTTCGCCGTTCAGATAGGTATACCGGCCATATTCGATCAGCGAAACAGAACCTTCCCAGTAGGCCCAACTATCGGGGTTGGAGACAAACCCGTTCCTGATCATGAAGCCCGTTAACATTCCCGACAGCAACGCATACAGGCCTATGACCTTCCCTTCCCGCCCTAGTATTCTGCGCTCGAAGGCCCTCATGTGTGATGCGCGCTCCAAAGACCGGCTCAGCGAAAGGAAAAATGCTTGTGCGAGAAGTAGCTGATGACCGTCGCGACGAGCACACAGACGGCATTCGCGTAGACCGGGTTGAGCTTCAGATACTCGACGAAAACGAACAGCAGGCCCGCGCTCAGCATCATCATGCCGCCGTAGACCACGTAGCAGCGCAGATACTCGCGCACCATGTTTCCGCTCGTCCTGAACACGATGAACTTGTACCCCAGATAGGCGTTGGTGATCGCCAGAATGTTCGCGGGCACCAGCAGAACCAGATAGTGGATTCTCTCGCCGAGACACCGGTAAAGCAGCGCGTAGACCCCCATACCGAAGAGTGTGTTCCATCCCCCGACCAGAAGATAGCGAAGGAACGGCCAGTAGCGGCGGCACAACCGTGTTCCCGTTTCCAAAAGTCTTAACAAACTACTGCACTTTCGCACGAACGAACTTTCCTACCGTCTCAGCGTAGATCGCGGGAATGCCCGTGTCGAAATGGGAGCCTCGCACCACAAGCCCCTTCACGCCTTCTTCTTGACGCAAGGCTTCAAGGGCGGGTGTGAACTGTACCTCGTCGGCGCCTGCCGAGCAGACCAGCTCTCGCAACTGACCGAAAATGCCCGGCCGCAAGGCGTAGAGGCCGTTCACGCAGAAAAAGGTTTCTTTGCCGTGTCGCGTGACCGTCAGATAGGTCTGCGCCTCGTCTTCCGTGGGCTTCTCGAAAATGCGGTGAAGCTGGAGCGTGTCTTCCTCGACCCACTCGCCCGCCACCGCACCGTAATGCTTAACCCGCGACAGCGTCTCCTCGTAAATGCCGACCACGCTCTGAGTGTCGCCGAAAGCTTGGAAGCGGTCGACCACCTGCCTCGCCATGCTCCGGGCTTCATCCGAGCGGAAAAGCTGATCGCCCAGCAGCAAAAGGAAAGCCTCGTTGCCGACCCATTTCTCCGCCAACAACACAGCGTGACCAAAACCTTTAGCGTCGTGTTGCGGAATGAACGTCAGGCGTTTTCCGATCGCCCTCAGGCTCTCGGCCTCATGCTTCAGCGCGGGCGGCAACTTGGCGAGCGTCGCCGGACTCACGTCGGCATGAAAGTAAGACCTGAACCGGGGTTCGTCTTCGGGCTGGATCACCAAGGCAACCTCTTCCACGCCTGCGGACAGGGCCTCCTCGATGATCACCTGAATCACCGGTTTGGCGACCCCGTCGGATGTCACCACGGGCAGGAAGGTCTTCGGAACGGCCTTGGTGTAGGGGAACATGCGCGTGCCAAGCCCGGCCACGGGAATGACCGCCTTGCGGATCGACGCGGGGCGCTTGATGTCGAGCTCAAAACAAGGCATGCCATATTGGCGATCGAGATAGGCGGCCAGTTCGCTGCGTGACACTGCGGAGTGGCAGATGAACTGAACGCAACCGTCTCCCTGCGATCCCACCCCTTTACCGCCGTAGACCCATTTCGCCACTTGAGGATCAGCCAGCACGTTATGAAGGCGGGGACTTCTCAGCTCCTCGCAGACCGGCATGAGGTGCTGATCGAAAACGGACTGGGCTTCGGTCATGAGAGCCCCTAAACCTGCGGCGTCTCCCGCTTCGACCGCGCGGCGCGCGCGCTCGAGAATCTGCTGATTCTCCGCGCCGAGACACTGGTGGACCTCCTTGTCGCGGGCGTTCTTGGCGAAGGGGAAGGCGGCGTTCAGGTCAGACAGGATGCGGACCGTGTCCTTTTTTCCGCAGAGATCAGCGACGAGCAGATAGAAGTCGCCGCCGGGGCGAAGCGGTGTCACCTGGATGCGGTCTCCGTCAAACGCCATCATCACGGGAATCTGGCCATAGGCACACCCTTGGTCCATCCGTCCGCAGCGCGAGGGAGTTGAGATCTCCCCCTGATAGGCAGCCTCGATCTCGGCGCGAGTGGTCAGACCGAGCTGATAGGCCTGATTGAAGGCGCGGGCAACCAGAACGCAGAAAGCGGCAGAAGAACTGAGCCCTTTTTTGACCGGTAGGGTCGTCTTATAGTTGTCGATCTCCAGTCCATCCACGCCGAAAAAGTCGAGCATGTAAGCGGCGACACCCGCGGCATAGCTGAAGAAACCGCCCGCGGCCGCTTCCTGCTGTAAACGCGCCAGCTCCATCGGAACCCTGAACGTTTCCGTGACGGTTCCGTCGGGCAACGTTGAGCGGACGACCAGTTCACCCGGATGCTTGCGGCACCGGGCGTACATCCCTTGGTTAGTTCCGGAAATGATAACCAGACCAGGGACGATCGCCGAGTTCGTGCGGCGATGACCACCTGCCCAATCGGAGTGCTCGCCGAAAAGACAGACGCGGCCGGGAACGAAAAGTTCGAAGAAGTTCATGAGTACGTTAGGCTTTGACGTAACAGACAGACGGCGTGACGAACGGCATTGCATTGCGGGTATCGACGATGAGTTGCGCCCAGCTTGACAGCTGCTTGTAGTCCACGCATGCATGCGCGGTGGCGATCAGCACGCAGTCGTAGGAGGCCACGAGATCCCTGCCCCACTCGATAGACCGCGCGCCCGCCCACTGCGGGTGTTCGCGTGTCAGCTTGATGACCGGCACGAAGGGATCGTAATAAGAGACTTCCGCACCATGCTGCTTGAGCAGTTCCATCAGCACATAGCTCGGCGACTCACGGTCATCGTCAACGTTGGCTTTATAGGCCAAGCCCAGCACCAACACCTTGCTTCCGTTGAGCGGCTTCTTAAAGGCGTTCAGCGCCTCGGCGACGCGCGTCACCACATGCTCCGGCATCTTGGTGTTGATCTCCCCGGCCAACTCGATGAACCGCGTCGACTCGCCGTATTCACGCGCTTTCCAGGTGAGATAGAAGGGGTCGATCGGAATGCAATGACCGCCCAGGCCGGGTCCGGGATAAAAAGGCATGAACCCGAAAGGCTTGGTCTTGGCAGCGGCAATCACTTCCCAGATGTCGATGCCCATTGCTCCGTACACCACCTTCAGTTCATTCACCAGCGCGATGTTGACGCACCGGAAAATGTTTTCCATCAGCTTGGTGGCCTCGGCCGCACGGCAAGAGGAAACCGGCACCAACGTCTTGATCGCGATCCCGTAAATCTCCTCGGCCTTCTTCAGACAGGACGGCGTGAGCCCTCCTACGACTTTGGGGATCGTCGCCACGACACTCTGCGGGTTTCCTGGGTCCTCGCGTTCCGGGGAGAAGGCCAGCGCGAAATCGACCCCGGCCTTCAAACCTGAGCCGGCCTCAAGCACCTGAAGAAGATCTTCGTCCGTCGTACCTGGATACGTGGAGGATTCCAGCGAGACCAGCACCCCTTTGCGCAAGTGCGGTGCGATCTCTTTTCCGGTCTCGACGATGAACGAGATGTCCGGCTCGCGATTTTTGTTCAGAGGCGTGGGCACACAGATGATCACCGCGTCCACGGACGTGATCACCGAAAAATCGGCCGTGGCATCAAAACGTCCGGAGGCCATCTGTTCGCCGATACTTTCGGCCGAAATGTGCTTGATGTATGAGCGTCCCTCTTTAAGTGCCGCCACTTTGGACACATCGATATCGATGCCGACAACCTTGGCGCCCGAGCGGCAGAACTGCAAGGCGAGCGGCAGGCCAACATAACCAAGACCGACAATCGCGATTGTTTTCATTATGATCCTTTCCGGACGGCAGGAAGAAAACCCGTAACGCAGACGAACGACAGAACCCAGACGATCAGAACGGCAGGATCACGGAAGGGCAGGTCTCCCAGCGAGTGGCACACCGTCGCGCCGGTGCCAACGAAGACGGCTACCAAAGGCGGCGGCAGGCGGTAGAGAAAGGCTGGCTTAGGCGGACGCGTCGCCTCGGCATCCGCTTTCGCCGCCGCACGGCATACCTTGAATCCTTGCACAAACAACGGAATCACCAGAATCAGCACACAAGCGATCAGTAAGCTGTAACCGACAATCCCCTGTTCAGCCAAGAACTGCAGCGAGTCGTTATGGACGTTCGCTCCGCCCTGAATCTGCATGATCTTGGTCTCTTCCGGCCTCAGGTATTGCATGAGGTAGTGCGGATACCCCCACCCCCCCACGCCAAAAACGGCGTGATCGCGATAGATCGCTTTGGCCACGCGCGCATGATAGTAACCTCTTCCCGAAACCCGCTCAAACACTGTGGCCGGCGTAATCGTGGCGATTTCGTTTTTAAGCGCTTTTGGGGCGAAAACCGTAAGAGACAGCACGATGATGAAAACCGTAATTCCAACCGTGGTCGACAACAGGGCCTTTCCGCCAGTCTCCACCTTCTGCCAAACCCCCACGATCATGTAGATGCTGAGCACAATGAACACAACGGCGCAGAGCACGATGGCGGCTCGGCTCAAGGAGGCAATGGCCGCAATCAGGTTAAGCAAGACCGCGACCAACAGATAGTGACGGCCCAACAGGGAAGATTCGTCAAGCTGTGTGCCGCTTCCTGCGGAGAGTCCAATAACTCCCGCACTCGCGCGACTGAACCAAAGCCCAGCCGAAAGCGCAAAAGACAAAGTGAAAAATGCACCCGCAAAATTGGGATAACCAAACGTCGAGAAAAACTGGGTAAACGGCGTATCGCCCCAGAAAATGCTTTTCGCTCCGGTCGCCTGCTGAACAATGCCGAGCAGCGCCAAGGCCGCACCATTCCAGCAGAGTCCCTCATACAAAATGCGCTTCCCTTTCTTAAGCACCCCGTGCTTCACAGCTAACGCAGCAATCAGCACAGGCGGGAACCAGAGCAACAAGACCGCATGCTCATCGGGATTAACGCAAAACGGAAGTCCCGGCAGAGGCGGGCGGGGATTGATCCACTGCTTCGCAGCCTCATCGAAGACCGGCGCACCCGCCACGTTGAACAGCGGGATGACCAGCAGAACAGTCAGAACCAAGGCGACGTAAAGCAAAGGGTCACGCACCAAAGCATGCCAGACACGGCTACGGGCCTCGGCCAGTGTTTCTGTGCTTTTAGCCTGCGGGAATACCAGCAGGAACTCGAGCGCGAACGCTGCCAACCAAGGGATCACCGGCAAGAGCAGGTCTGGCCGCGTGCCACCATGGATCCAGCCAAAGGCAAGAACCAGTGCAAAGACATGAAAAAGCACGACGTTACGGATAAAGAAGTTCATATGAAGAAGTACGATATTGCGTTAATTCGGAAGCACATCGGTGCGTTGCGGGCCTGCCAATGAAACCCAGTTTTTGGAATGATGAGATACGGGAAAGAAAGAATACCGGAAAAATATACGCCCGCATTTTGGCGTTATCCCCACTCTTCCTGCGTCCAATATCCCACCCTTTTTCTTTAGGTTGCGGGGCACTTTCGCATTATAACGCCGCGAATTGCGGCCGACTCGTTTCGTCAAGATGAGCAGTGTCGGCCCGTGAGCCCTTTATGCATAAGCCCACGAACTAATGAACTGCTCTGCCAATGAACGTCTCTAACGCCTCTTCCCAGTGCGGCATCGGCGAAAAGCCGGCCAGACGCAGCATCCGCTTCTCCAACCGCGAGTTTGCAGGACGGGGGGCCGGACGGGGGAACTCTGCCGTCGAACAGGCCTGGATCGCACGTTTACTTCCGGCGAGTTCAAATATTTTCCGGGTGAACCCGAACCACGTGGCCTCGCCTTCGCACGAGCCATGCACTACGCCGGGGATAGGATGTTCCAGTAACCGTCCGATTAAATCCGCCACGGCATCGGTCGAAGTCGGGTTTCCAACCTGGTCATCCACCACCTTGAGCGGCGAGCCCGTCTGCATACCCAGCTTCAGCATCGTGTGCAGGAAACTCGGGCCCTCTTCGCCGTAGAGCCATGCGACACGCACAATCGTATGGTCCGGGCAGTGGAGACGGATCGCCTCTTCACCTGCAAGTTTGCTTGCTCCATAGACCGTCGCAGGAGCAGCCGTGTCAAACTCGTGGTATGGGCGGCCCAGATGGCCATCGAAAACATAATCCGTGGAGAGCGCGATCAAGCGCGCGCGATTCCGTTCCGCCGCGCGGGCAACATAAGCGCTGCCGAGCGCGTTGACCCGGTAGGCTTTGTCGCTCTCCGTCTCGCAGGCATCCACCTGCGTCATGGCCGCGCAGTGAATCACCGCGTCTGGTTTGAACGCCGAGACAGACCGCTCCACGCTCTGCCCGTCGGTGATGTCGACTTCGGGCAGATCGGCGATGAACAGTTCATGCTGACGGAAGTGACGTTGCAACGTCTTTCCGAGCATGCCGCGGCCACCAGTGAGAAACAATTTCATTCGTGCGCTAGCTCATGAGTGCCGATGAGAGCACGTGAAGAACGCGAAAGGCTCGAAAGCATTTGATAAGTTCAAGCAGAGAACCCGTGTCGCATGTCACTCGGGCCCTCTCTTGAACTCGCTATTGAGCATCCCTGTTTTCCGATGGAACGCACTAATGGCCTTCTATCAGTACCGGTAATGCTCGGGTTTGTAGGGACCGCCGACCGGGACGCCGATGTACTCGGCCTGCGCCTTCGACAGGACCGTGAGTTTTGCGCCGAGCTGGTCCAAGTGCAACCGGGCGACCTCCTCGTCCAACTCTTTCGGCAGACGGTAGACGCCGATTTCCAGTTTCTCGTTCCAGAGCTTGATCTGCGCCAAGGTCTGGTTGGTAAAACTGTTGGACATCACGAAGCTGGGATGGCCTGTCGCACACCCGAGGTTGACGAGCCGGCCTTCGGCAAGCAGATAAATGCAATGCCCGTCCGGGAAGATATACTTGTCGACCTGCGGTTTGATGTTGACGTGCTGAATGCCCGGCCAAGCCTTGAGCCGCGAAACCTGAATCTCGTTGTCGAAGTGCCCGATATTGCAGACAATCGCCTGATCGCGCATCCGGCTCATGTGTTCGGCGGTGATGATGTCGCAGTTGCCGGTGGTGGTCACGTAGATATTCGCGTGCGGCAACGCATCCTCGACCGTCGTCACCTTATAGCCCGCCATGCAGGCCTGCAGGGCGCAAATCGGATCGATCTCCGAGACCCACACTTGGGCTTTGTGCTCTTTAAGGGACTCCGCCGACCCCTTACCGACATCGCCATAGCCGCAGACAAAAGCGACCTTGCCCGCGATCATCACATCCATCGCGCGCTTGATGCCATCCACCAGCGACTCGCGGCAACCGTAGATGTTGTCGAACTTGGATTTCGTCACGGAGTCATTCACATTGATGGCCGGGACCAACAACTTCTTTTCCGCTTCGAGCTGATACAGGCGATGAACGCCGGTAGTTGTCTCTTCAGAGACGCCCTTCCATTCTTTCACCGCACGGGCAAACCAGCCGGGCTCTTCTTTCAGGATTTTCTTGATGAGCGCATTGATGATCTGCAACTCCTCGATGTCGGTCGGCTGTTCGATGACGGACGCATCGCGTTCGGCATCCAAGCCGCGGTGCAACAGCAACGTGGCGTCACCGCCGTCATCAACGATCAGCTGCGGACCGGAACCGTCAGGCCAAGTCAACGCCTGCTTGGTGCACCACCAGTACTCCTCCAGAGACTCCCCCTTCCACGCGAAAACCGGCACGCCGGCAGCCGCGATGGCGGCAGCCGCATGGTCCTGCGTTGAGAAGATGTTGCAGGAACACCAGCGCACATCCGCACCAAGTTCGACCAGCGTCTCGATCAACACGGCGGTCTCGATGGTCATGTGCAGGCTGCCCATGACACGCGCGCCTTTGAGAGGTTTCCGCGAGCCATACTTGGCGCGGGTCGCCATCAGGCCGGGCATCTCTTTCTCGGCGATCTCAATCGCCCGACGGCCCCACTCGGCAAGACCGATATCTTTTACTTTGTAGTTCATAAATCCTTTACTTCAAGCCGGCGGCAGAACGCAGGGCAGCGACACGGTCGGTCCTCTCCCACGGGAAACCTTCGCGGCCAAAGTGGCCATAGTTGGACGTCTTGCGGTATGACCATCCCTTCGGCTTGGTCAGCCCAAGGTCTTTGATCAACATGCCCGGCCGGAAGTCGAAGATCTCGTTCGACATCAGGATCTTCTCGATCTTCGCCTCCGGGACTTTGCCTGTCCCGTACGTGCTGACGTTGATGCTCAGCGGTTTCGCGACACCGATCGCGTAAGCGACCTGGATCTCGCACTTGTCGGCCAAACCGGCGGCGACGATATTTTTGGCGGCATAACGGCCGTAATACGCGGCGGAGCGGTCGACTTTAGAAGGGTCTTTTCCAGAAAAGGCGCCGCCACCGTGCGAGCCTACCCCGCCGTAGCTGTCGACGATAATCTTGCGCCCGGTCAGCCCCGAATCGCCGCAAGGGCCGCCGATCACAAACCGTCCGGTGGGGTTGACATAGAACTTGGTCTTGTTGGTCAGCATTCCCGTGTCTTTCAGAAACGCGCGGGCCGCCTCTTCCAAATCCTTGCGGATCCGCTTGATCGACACCTCGCGCGTCTGGTGGGAGATCACGACAGCGGTGATCTCTTTGGCATCGCCGCCCTCATGTAAAACGCTGACCTGGGCTTTCGAATCTGGCCGCAAATAGGCGATCTCTCCGTTCTTGCGCAGCGTGGTGAAGAACTGCAAAAGGGTATGCGCAAAGACAATCGGGGCAGGCATGAGCTGCGCGGTCGCGTTTGACGCATAGCCGAACATCATGCCCTGGTCGCCGGCGCCCTGCTCTTCGACTTTCATTTTATTGACGCCCTGCGCGATATCCAGAGACTGTCCGTGCAGCGCGCTGACATAGTTGAAGGTGTCAAAGCTGAATCCCTCTGACGGCGTGTCATAGCCGATGTCCTTGACGACTTCCCGGGCAATCAGTTGCGGGTTGATCTTTTCCCAGTTCTTACACGTGACCTCACCCACGTTAACGACCAAATTCGTTCCGGCAGCTGTCTCGCAGGCCACATGTGCCGTAGGGTCATTTGCCAGACACGCGTCCAGGATCGCGTCTGAAATTTGATCGCACACTTTGTCAGGATGCCCTTCCGAGACCGATTCGGAGGTGTAAACGTGCCGCGTTGTCAATTTACTCATTTGTTTTGTTCCTTAGAAAGCACCCCGACCCCACCGACCCGCCCGACGTAAGGGCGTCTCCGAAAAAAGCGGGATGCCAGAAAATCAGTGATGAAAAGACTCCGTCCCCGCAAAGTATGCAGCAGATTCCCGCCACACGCTTTGTAACTTCCTGTTCACAAACGAATTATACATTCGGAAACCGATCTGACCGTAAACATCGAGTCACGGCCCTGTTTCAGTATTAAAACTTACCATAGGCCTCTTAATGTTGCAAGGAGCAAGCCAACAAAACACACGCTTATTAACCGCTAAAACTGTGCGGATATTCTGCCCTTCGTCTGGAAAAACTTGATAGCTATTCCGCATCTTCCCAAACGTGCAAGCCCCCTTCAAATCACGATGGCGGGGACACGTATTCCTGCCAACGAAACGGCCCGTCCCTGCGTGCAGGAACGGGCCGTCTTCGTCAAGAACTCATCGCCGTTTAAGCGAAACGCGGATCGTCGATACCCGGAAGGGCCGCCGTGTTCTCGGCGGGCAGTTCCACATCCGCACTGCCTTCGAACTCGATCGCGGCGGGCTTGCAGCCCATGTTATAGAACTCGGAGTCTTTGTTCTCGAGAATATCCGACATACGGACTGTACGGCCGGTATATGCCGAGATGCGGCCGATGATCGCGCAGGCCGTGGAAAGCGCCACGTTCTCGCCCTCATTCAGCACTTCGCCGCTCAAGATGCCCTTGAGCAGATTCTTATGCTCGATGACATACGGGTTGCCCTCTTCGCCGGCGTTCTCGAGCACGAGGTCCTTGCCGTCCTTCGTAATCTTACCGCCGCCGGAAATCTCGCCGTCGGTCGCGCGCAAGCGCTCTCCGACGAAGTCGGAACAGCCCTTGATCTGGCGGCACATGCTGTGAATATGCACGCCTTCGCCGTAATCGAAGTCGATGCTGAAGAAATCGAACTGGTTGCCGCTCTTGCGGCGCGCGCGGCCGCCGAACCCGGTCGCCGTTTTCGGGATACGCCCGATGAACCAGTTCGCCACATCGAGGTTGTGGACGTGCTGCTCGACGATATGGTCGCCCGACAGTTCGGTCCAGTTCACCCAGTTTTTACAGAGATAGGCAGCATTCGTGTCGCTCGCCTCGCGTTTGCGCACCCACGGAACCGTGCCGTTCCAGTACACCGCGCCGCCGACCACGGGGCCGATCTTCCCTTCGGCCAGAGCCTTGGCCTGCTTCAGATAGCCGGCTTGATGGCGGCGCTGCGTGCCGGCCACCAGAGAAAGTTTCTTGGCCTTGGCCTCGGCGGCCGCGGCGAGGAACTGGCGGACGCCGGGACCATCCACGGCGACCGGCTTCTCGGCGAAGACATGCTTGCCGGCCTTGATAGCCGCTTCAACGTGGATCGGACGGAAATTGGGAGGCGTCGCGGTCACGATGATCTCGCAGTCGCTGGCAACCACGTTCTTGTATCCGTTGGCAGTGCCGAAAGCCATCTTCACGTCGCAGCCGAATTTCGTCGCAGCCGCTTTGGCTTTGTCTTCGAAATAATCGCAAACCGCCACCAGCTTGATTTCATGGCCCAAACTTTTAGCCGCCTCGATCAGATTGGCCATCGCACCCGTGCAACGTCCGCCGGCACCGATCATGCCCACCTTGAAGGTGCGCGCGGCTCCCTGACCCACGACAATGGTCGGTGCCGCCGCCATCATGGCCGCAAACACAGTTGACCCCTTGATGAACTCTCTACGATTCTGCATCTTTCTCTCCCTCATTATTTTGGGCAGACACCGGGGCCTACCCCTACTCACTAATGAAATCACCGAACGAGCGCGTCTGCAACCGTCCTCACGCCATGGCCCACTGCTCGCGCAACATCTTGGCCATATTGAGAATCAGTTTCGTCTTCTCTTCTTGCGGGATGCCCTTCTTGGGATCTTCCGGATTTTTCGGCCAGCCGCCCTCAAAACTGATGGCGCCCCGATAACCAATGAACTTAAGGCCTTTGAACCCGTCAACATAGTTATCCGCCTCGGGATGGACACCCGGAATGATCCGCTCCTTCAGCCCTGCGATATGGACATGCGAAAGCAGCTTGCCCGCGCAAATGAACGCGCCCATAAAGCTCGTCTCTTCTAACCCCATGTGCCAGAAATCGCCCATCACCGTCGCGCCGGGACCGATGTCCGCCGCCATCCGCGCGCCATCCGCCACCTGACGCAGGAACGGCGTCTCGTTGCGGCGCAGCGGCTCCAGAACGATCGACGTGCCATGCTTGACCGCATGTTCAGCCAACCTCTTGCCCGTGTTGGACACGAAGTCCTCGCGCAACTCCTTGAACCCCATCGGGACCTTGCCGCGGGCGGGGCACAAAATCAGGCCGACCGACTTCATCGCGCCCAGCGCCTCGATAATCGGCAGGAACTTCTGCACCTCGGCTTCGCGCTTCTCGGGTTCGGCATACGAGAAATCGCTCGGGCCGCACGCCGTCGCGATGAACAGCTTGCGACCCTTTATCGCCTCTTTCATCGCCTCACAATTCTTGATCGGCCAATCTCCGGACGGGATCTCGACCGCGCCGAATCCGTTGGCTTCAAGGAAATCCAGTTTCTCTTTGATCTCGCCGCCGGGGATTGCCCCCCACTGCAGGCAAAGATTCAACTCGGCCGGCTTTTCCGGCGGCGTCAATTTCGGCATCCCGTTACCCCCCTGCACCTGCTCCTGCGCCGAAGCACGCTGCGTACTGCACACCGATGCGAAACCGGCAACCGCAGAGGCTGCCAGAAAATCCCGTCTTTTCATATCGTATCTTCTCCCCTTGATCGCGCCTGCATGGTCCTTAGGCATAGGCCATCATTTGTATGATGGCTTATACCAATAACACGTATGCGGATACCCGTCAAGGTCACAGTCATGCCTGTCGGACCCTGAAACATGGCCCGCGCGGCGTCAGGCGAACGGGTTCTCGCCGGGATATCGCATGGCATCCGGCAACGGCGTGTTGATGTCGTCGACTCCCAGCAGTTTGACCGCCTCGAAGAGCACTTTGCCCGCCTGCGCAAAGCCGAACCCGCCATGGTGCGGGAAGCGTTTCCCGATCAGCACGTGCCGGTAGAACCGCGCAAAGTCACGGATGCCCACCACGCCGATACCGCCGAACGAGCAGGGGTTGATATCGAGAAACTCACCCTCGGCGATATAGCTGACCAGCTCGCCATCGGCGTTTCCCTGCATGCGGAACATCGTGGCAGGCCCGGGCTTGAGCTGGCCTTCCAACGTGCCGCGTGTGATATCGGGCTCTCTGCCACCCTCCATCAGACGGTTCATGATGAGCTGATACTTCATGGCGCAATTCTTCATGCAGGCACTGCACGTGTTGCCGCAGTGGAAGCCCATGAACAGATCCTTGGCCGGCACCCCTTTGAGGTTTGCACCCTTGAGAAGGTCTGCAGGCACCGTGTTGTTGATGTCCAGCAGTGTCGCAGGCAGACCCGTCGCACACTGCAGCATGTACTCGGAGATCGCACCGTATAAATCCACCTCGCAGGCGACCGGAATACCGCGCCCGGCCAGCCGGCTGTTGATGTAGCACGGCACAAAGCCGAATTCGCTTTCGAAGGCTGGCCAGCACTTGTTCGCAAAAACACCATACGAAGACGCGCCCAGGTTGTCCTCGTAAAACCTCATCAGCGCCAGCTCGTACTGCGCGAGACGCGGCAGCAGCTCCGGCCACTGACATCCGCCTTTGAGCTCTTTAGCCATGTCGGCCGCAAGGGCTCTGATGCCCGCCTTATCTCCGGCAGCCTTCTTGAATGCGACGAGCAGATCCAGTTCCGAATTTTCCATCACCGTCGCGCCGAGATCGAAGATCGGCTGAACCGGCGCGTTGCAGGCCATGAAGTCGTGCGGCCGCGGCCCGAAGCCGAACACTTTAAGGCCCGTCACGCCAACCACGACCCGTGCGATCGCCGCGAACTCGCCGATTTTCAGGGCGAGCTCCTTCGGCCCTCCCACCGGGTAATCCGGGATATAGACATCCAGACGGCGCAACCCGATGTTGTACGAGCAGTTTAGCAGGCCGCAGAGCGCGTCGCCGCGTTCGCTGGCCAGTACCGCCTTGTTCTCCTCAGCCGCCGCACAGGCCATGACAGGGCCAGGGAACTCCTGCAGGAAAAGCGCGGTCGGCCCTTCAGGGCCGAAGTTGCCCAGATAGGCCACCGCCGCGTTGCAGCCCTGACCGATCAGGTCTTCGCACGCCGCAAGCGCTTGACTCTCGTTCTCGATGATCACCGGACAGGCCACGGCGTTCACCTTTTGCTTTTTGAGCGCGGCCATCAGCGCGGCCAGGCGCTTCTGTGTCAGACTGGCGGGAAAACAGTCCCGCGACACGCCGACGACACCGATTTTGATTTCTGGCATGTTCTGTAGACTCATCGATCTCGTTCCCTCCCCTTGACCTTGGACATTTCCGGTTGGTTATTGTGCCCTATTCCTTTGGCCATAATATGCGCCTGGCCCGTGTTTGCGGCCATAATGCTTGTCGAGCAGGTAAGCGGGCAGCGGCTCGACGCCCGGGCAGAGCGCAAACGTGACAGCGGCCATTTGCGCCACCGCCTCGAGCGCCACCGCGTTCTCAACGGCTTTGTTGGGGTCAGGCCCCCATGTGAAGGGCCCATGCCCGGCGGCAAGGACCCCCGGCAGCGCGTCGGGGTCCAAGGCGCTGAACCGTTCCACGATCACCCCGCCGATGTTGTACTCATAAGACCCGCAGACTTCGGCCACCGTGGGAAGCCGGGCAACCGGCACCGCACCGTGAAAATGGTCCGCATGCGTGGTGCCCAAACAGGGGATCTCGCGCCCGGCCTGCGCAAAAGCTGTCGCATAGGTGCTGTGCGTGTGCACCACACCGCCGATGTTAGGGAAGGCCTGATACAGCCTCACATGCGTGAGGGTATCTGACGAGGGCACGTGATCTCCCTCAACGACCCTGCCCGTCAGATCCGTGACCACCATCGTTGCCGGGGTGAGCCGGTCGTAGGCGAGACCACTGGGTTTGATCACCATCAATCCGCGCGCACGATCAATCCCGCTCACGTTGCCCCATGTCAAGGTGACGAGCCCCTGCCGCGCCAGCTCCATGTTAGCCACGCTGACGATCTCTTTGAGTGTTTCTAACATACTCTTTTCCCCAAAATAGCCAGCGGATCGCTTGAAATCATTTGACCCCGCCGATCCGCTTAACGCTGTTTCTCCCGAATCGCGATCAGAGCCTTCATCACATTCGCCATATTGCCGCTCCACGCCGCCGAGCCGAAGCCGTCGTGAAGCTGGCGGTACAGCGCGAAAAGCTCCGCATAGACCGCCACATTCTCGGGAATCGGGTGATAGACCCGCTCGCGACTGCGGCAGACCTTTGCCTGAGCCGCCTCGATGTCCGCGAACGCGCCGGCCGCAACCGCACCGAACAGAGCCGCTCCCAAGGCGCAGGTCTGGTCGGAAGCCGAGACGGTCATCGGCAGGCAAAGGATGTCGGCGTATACCTGCATCAGGAATGGGCTCTTCACTGCAAGGCCGCCGCAGGTGACCACCTCTTCCACCGGCACGCCGTACTCGCGCACGCGGTCGATAATCATCCGCGCGCCGAAGGCAGTCGCCTCCACCAATGCGCGGTATATTTCCGGCGCGGTGGAGTGAAGCGTCTGCCCGAGGAGCAGCCCGGAGAGCCGGACATCGGTCAGCACGCAGCGGTTGCCGTTATTCCAGTCGAGCGCCAACAACCCGCTCTCCCCGGGCTTAAGCTTGGCCGCCGCCTCGTTCAACGCCGAGAATTTGGCATCCGGCGTCGCCCCGTAAGCTTCCGGCACCAGATTGTTCACAAACCACAGGAAGATGTCACCCACCGCCGACTGGCCAGCCTCGATCCCGTAATGCCCGGCGACCACCGACCCATCCACAATCCCGCACACGCCGGGAATGTCCTTGAGCGGCAACGTGTTCTTCGCGACCATCAGATCGCAGGTGCTGGTGCCCAGCACTTTCGCGAGCTTTCCTGAAGCGCAGCCCGCACCGACGGCGCCCATATGCGCGTCGAACGCGCCGACCGCGACCGCGATCCCCTCCCGTAACCCCAGCTTTTTCGCCCAAACCGCGCTGAGGCCACCCGCCTTGACGTCCGCCGTGTAAGCCTTCTCGTAGAGCCGATCGCGCAACGCGGCCAACGCCGGGTCCAGCGCAGCGAGAAACTCCTTGTCCGGCAGTCCGCCCCAGTTCGCCGCATACATCGCCTTATGCCCCGCGGCACATATGCCGCGCTTGAGCGTCAGAGGATCCTCGATCCCGGTCAGCAACGCCGGGATCCAATCGCACAGCTCGACGAAACTGAACGCGGCATCGAACACCTCCGGAGCCACACGCATGCAATGAAGCGCCTTTGCCCAGAACCATTCGGACGAATAGGTGCCCCCGCACTTGGCCAGATAGGCGGGACGTCTCGCGCGCGCCAGCGCGGTGATCTCTGCCGCCTCGGCGTGGCTGCTGTGGTCTTTCCACAACCATGCCTGCGCGTTCAGATTCCCTCTGAACTCTGGCAGAAGCGCCAAAGGCGTTCCCGCGCGGTCCACAGGCATCGGCGTAGAGCCGGTGGTGTCGACACCCATGCCGATCACCCCCTCCGGAGAGAACGCGGGGTCGGCGGACCGGGCCTTGGCGAGACCTTGCACAACGATTTCCACCAGCCCCTCGCGGTAGTCTGCCGGATTTTGCCGCGCGACATTCGGGTCACGCGGATCAACAAGCACACCCATCTGCCCCGAAGGGTAGTTGTAGACATGCGAAGCGATCTCTTCAGCCGTCTCGAGATTCACAATCAGCGAACGGCACGAGTTGGTTCCGTAGTCCAAGCCTATTACGTATTTAGCCATGTTACAAAACCCTTCTTAAGGCGGGACATTACTTCTTAACCTTGATTCTCAACACCGTCAGCGAGTTCGGCTCGAAACGGAAACCCGCCGCCGCTCCGGTGATTTCCACCCAATCCTCTTTGGGCGCCACGCGTAAAGGCTGCTCAAGCGTGTTGACGTCGTCCGGCAGACCAGACAGCGTTATGCGCCGGACCTGTTGCGCCGCGATCTTCGCACCGGCGATGTCGAACGTCAGGGCCGTCTGTTCGGCCAAGGGATTGACACACTTGACCACGATCTCGTTGGCCTGTTTGTCCAAGCCCGCCACGGCATAGAACCGCTGCATCATATCGTTCTGCACCACCTGATCAAAAAGCGGCTGGCCATCAAGCCACACCTTCACCCGCGCGCCCTCCACCTGCACCTTGATGTCATACCAGCGACCGGTCTCGATGCTTCCCGGCTTGCGGGCGACCGGGCGACCGGGACCTTTCTCAAGCCCATGTTCTTTGTTTTTCCACCCGCCCAAGTTCAAGTGAACGCAATGTTGCCGCCTGTCGAGGAAACGAATGATGAACCCCTCTTGCCCGGAGATTTTGCGGGCCTTGAGGTCCAGCGTGTAGTTTTCCCATTCGTTGCCCTGAATGAGGGTTGTCACCGTATCCTGCGCGGCATCATCCGTCTGCCGCAGGACCCCATCCTTCACATCCCAAGCGCCTTCTTTTGTTTTCGACCATCCCTTCAACCCGTTTTTCGGGTCAAACTCGTAGAGCGTCTCGCCGCGGCGCGTCACGCAGATGTCCTTAAACTCCGCAGCGGTATGCCACGTGTGAAGGCCGATCGAACCCAGCGGCGGCAACGGGTTGTTCGCCGGGGGCAATTCAATCGGAAGCAGCACATCCGGCAGGTTGTTCATGAACATTTTCTGCACATAGTATGACGGCGTGCCGAACGCCCGGACGTTGTCGAACCAGATCAGGTCGATGTCCCACTGCGTGTTGCCGATCTTATTGAAGAGCGGCGCATAGGCTGCCATCCGGACGACATCGGAATTGCGCTCGAAACCGGTCATCATCGCCGCCTCGGCCAGTGCGGCTGCCAGGTTGTTCTTGCGATCATGCGTGTGGCAAGCGTACTCCCCTGCATATACTTTCGGCCCTTTCCGGTCAAACAGGTCATACCGGTTGACCTGCGAATAGAACCAATCCGGAGACTTGTAGTAATGCTCGTCCACCAACTCCGCCTGCATTTCAGGCAATCGTTTCCACGCTAATTCGTAGGTCTGTCCTTCAGGAAAGGGTCCGGCAGAAGAAATGATCGTGATCTCGGGATGCTTGGCTTTGACGGCCTTGGCGATGATCGCGTAGCGGTCCAAAAAAACGTCGCTGTGGTTCTCATTCCCGATGCCGATGTATTTGAGATTGAAAGGGGCCGGATGACCCATCTCGGCACGGACTTTGCCCCAGACCGTGTCCGGCGCGCCGTTGGCGAACTCGATCAAGTCGACCGCATCTTGAACTACGAGGTCGAGGCTCTTTAACGGCAGACACTCCATCGGTTTTTTGAACTGGCAAGTCATGCCTGCGGCCAGAATCGGCAAGGGTTCCGCCCCGATGTCTTCCGCAAGCTGGAAGTACTCGAAATATCCCAGCCCGTGTGACTGCCAATACCCCCAGCGGTTCCAATTGACGGCTCGGCGCTCGAGCGGACCGACCGTGCGTTTCCAATGGTAGAGCGTTTCCATATCCTCGCCCTCCACCACGCAACCGCCGGGGAAACGCAGCGTCGCAGGCCTCATCTCTTTCAGCATCTGCATCAGATCGCCGCGCAGACCGTTCTTGCGCTCTTTGTGGGTGTCCCTGGGAAAGAGCGAAACGAGCTCAAGGTCGACGGTCCCTTTCGAGTCCAGCAAGACGACGAGCCGGCCGTTCGTCACGGTCCCGCTCGGCGTGAGCACCGCCTCATACTTTTCCCATGCAGGAGGCGAAACCCGATCCAGCGCCGCAGCGGGCTTGGCATCAGACGGCGTGCTTTTCCACTTGCCCTTATTGATGCGGTAGGAAGCCAGCGTCTTGTTATGGGCGTCCTCCAGATTCACCGTCAGCCCCCCGGCATAGCCCGCATGGGCCCGCGCGTAGAACGACAGATCGTATTTCGCCCCCTGCTTTACCGCAATGCCGCCGAAGCCGCTGTTGGCCACACCCGCGCCCTCGCCTGGCGCGTAGCACTCGACCCGCAAATATTGCCACGTGTTGGGATGAACAGGATCGGCGCCTTGCAGAGACACACGCCCCATGGCTTCGCCGCGCCACTCGCGCGTCCAGCCCTCGGGTTCGCGTGTCCGCCAGTCAAAGCCGCGGTTTGAGATCAGCTCGGGATATAAGCCGCCGTCAGCCGCAAAGTTGATATCCTCGAAGAATATGCCGTACAGCGTTTTCGGGATCTCGTGTGCCGGACGGTCGGCATGAATCGTCGCCTGCATCGGCGGTTGTTGAGCGCTTGCCGCGAGCAATGCTGCTGTGGCCATCGCACCAAGAAGTGTTTTCATTCGGGAGCCTCCTGTTGTTTCACCTTTGCCTGTTCTTAGGCGCCGGGGCGCCTGCCTCCTACCCGCCGCCGTGCCTACCGCAGCCACGTCCAGAAATAAGCATAGGCCGCCAGCACCAGCCCTACCACAAAGCAGGACGCGACCACATCGGCCGCGCCCCAGCTCTCGCGGTTCTCACGCCGATACGCCGGAGTGAGCGTGCTGAAACACACCCCGCTGATCGAAGCCGGCTCAGGCGCCGCAGCCGTCAGCGAGGCAACCACCACGATCACAACACTGATGGCCAACAGGATTCCTGAGAAATAAAAATCCTGGAAATTGGCGATCTTGTACATGAGCGTGTCCGGCGAGCCAGTCCGGAAGAGCGCGTTGATGGTAAGCTTGGCCATGCCGACCACAAATCCGAGCGAAAGGCCCCAGACCGAGCCGCGGGTGTTACAGCGCTTCCAACACAGGCCGAGCAGAAAGACCGCCACGATCGGCGGAGCAAGAAAACCCTGGACAGCCTGAATGTACTGGTAGAGGCCGCCGCCGGAAACCGCCTTCATGATCGGAACCCAAACCAGACCCAACGCCGTCATCACGACGGTGGTGATCCGCCCGATATGGACCAGCCAGCGCTCCGACACGCCCACGTGCAGTTTCTTATACACATCCACGGTAAAAAGGGTCGCCACCGAATTGAACAGGCTCGCCAACGAACTCATCAGCGCCGCGACGAGGCCGGCCACGACGAGGCCGCGGAAACCGGTCGGCAACAGCGAGGTCACCAGGGTCGGGAAGACTTTATCGCCGTCGATCACCCCCGCCTTGTCGAGCGGGATATGGATGAGGCCCTGCTGGTGTAGCGCATAGCCGAGCATGCCAGGCACCAGAAAGATGAAGACCGGCGTCAACTTCAGAAACCCGCCGCACAACGCGCCGCGGCGCGCCTGCGTCAAGTCTCGTGCGGCCAAGGTGCGCTGGATGATGAACTGATCCGTACACCAGTACCAGACGCCCACGGTGATGGAGGCCACCACGACTCCAAGCCATGGCAAGGTCGCATGCGACAGCGGATGCCACAGAGAGAATGCCTCGACCACATCCGGCGAGGCCTTGAGCGTTGCCTTGAGAACGCCCCAGCCATCCCCGACACCGCCGCCTGGACGTGTCGATCCCAAGCGGGCGAGCGCAAAAAAAGTCACTGAAAATGAACCCGCCAGAATGATTCCGGTCTGAACCAGATCGGTGTAGACCACCGCCAACAGCCCGCCGAACGACGCGTAGACGCCAGCCAACATCACGGTCGTGAAGGCCCCGACCCAGAACGAACTGAACGTGGCGCCTCCCACCGTGACAGAGATCTCGGGCAACATCACTTCAAAAAACAACGCGCCCGCAAAAACCGTCACCGAAATTTTGGTGAGCACATACGCCGAAAGCGACACAAGCGAGAGAATCCAGCGGGTCTGCGGACCGAAGCGCCGTTCAAGAAATTCGGGCATGGTTTGCACGCCGGACTTGTAATAGAAGGGCAAAAACACCCAGGCCATGAGGACCAACACCCAGGCGTGAAACTCCCAGTGCGACATGCTCAGCCCTGTCCGAGCGCCCTGCCCCGCCAGCCCGATCACATGCTCCGAGCCGATGTTGGCCGCGAATATTGAGGCGCCGATTGCCAGCCACCCCACGCTGCGGCCGCCCAGAAAGAAATCCTGCGACGTCTCCTGTTTACGCCGCGTGATCAGGACGACCGCCGCCAAGACCGCGAAATATCCAAAGACCACCACCCAATCCAACGGGGCCATAATCGACATGACACTATCCCTTTCTCCTTGAGCTCTCCGGGCATGAACCGCACCATTCACCTGCCCCGCCACAGGGGACCGCTCTACGGCGCGAGCCCCAGTGCGGTGGTCGCGTCAACTTCCACAATGGTCCCGTGGCGGATTCCCTTGGGCAAGGAGACCTGAACCGGCGCGAACTGTTTGAAATCACGCGTCTCGATCGCTCCATATCCACCCTTGTTGTATTTGTCGTAGTAGACCAGCCAGCGGTCGCCGGCGCGGATGACCGCAGGGCCCTCCGCCCATGCCTCCCGGTTGTCCGTAAACGCCGGGCCCGCCTTTCCCCACGGGCCCATCGCACCGCCTTCGGACCAGACCACATGCAGATTTTTCTCGGCGATGGGCTCGCGCGTCTCGTCCTTGACGATCATGCCGACACGTCCGTCCTTCTCGAAAAGAAACGCGTCGATCACGTTAAAGCCGCCATCATAGAAGAGCCGTTTTGGCGTCCATGCGACAAAATCTGAGGTCGCCGTGCAGTAGATGCGGTGATTGAGTCCGCCATCCCCCTCGACTTGCGTTTCAGGAAAGAGGCCCGTGACGGTGGTCGCCCAGATCACCACATACTGCCGTGTGGCCGCGTCATAGAAAATTTCCGGCGCCCATGTGTTGCGGGCCTTCGGCTCCCCGGCGTTCACGGCAACGAACTGCTGCTCCGACCAGTCGAGCAGGTTCGTCGAATGCGCCACACCGAACCCCTTGTCCGTCCACGAGGTCGTCCACACCATGTGGTACACGCCGTCTGGTCCCCGGCAGACACTGGGGTCGCGCGTGAGTTTCCCTCCCACTTGCGGGACCAGCACAGGTTTGCCGCCGTTCACCTCGCGCCAGTTCAGCGCATCCTCGCTCACCGCCAAGTAAACCCCGGCCTGGCCGTTGTCGCGGAAGAAACTGAAGACATACCGAGACGGCCCTGTGCCGGCGGCGGACGCATGAAGTGCGCACGCAAGCGCCAGACAGGACAGGTGTGTGAAGGTTAACCGCATCATTCCTCCCTTAATTCGATCTTTATGTTCTTAGAATAAACTTCTTTGTCCTGATTCCGCAATTGAACTTTCTGCAACAGCTATTGCACTTTTCGCAACAGGCCAATAAAGGCTAACCTCGGTTTTTCTGCCGATATTCGCCGGGGGTCAGGCCCATGCAGCGGCGGAACTGCCGGTTGAAATATTGCGGCGAAGAGAAGCCCGACCGTTCGCTGATTTCTGCCGCCGAGCGAGTCGTCGCCTCCAGCAGGCGGCACGCTTCGCGCAGGCGGAGCCGGCTGATCTCGCAGTGGACGGTCGTGCCCAGTTTTTTCGCGAACGCCTTCTCGACTTGCGTGTGAGAGAGCCCCACGTGACGGATCACCTCTTCCGCATTCACGCCGGACGGAATCCCTTTGCGGATGAACCGGAGCGCTTCGGATAGCCACAGCGGCTCGACAGGGTCGGTCTCGGTGGAGGCCCGCTCAACAATCCGTTTGGGCGCGACGCACGCGTGCCGCACCCCCCTGCTTCTTTTCGACATCAGATTAAAGAGCTGTTGTGCGCCGACCCAGCCAACCCGTTGGGCGTCAGGGTCGACGCTCGTCAACATCGGATCGGAAAAGCCGCAAAGAAGGCGGTCGTTGTCCACCCCCATGACCGCCACATCGTGCGGCACGGAGAGCCCGAGCTCCTTGCACAGCGCGATGACCTGGTAGGCACGGATGTCGTGGCAGCAAAAGACAGCGGTCGGCCGCGAGAGTTCTTGCAGCCATGCCGCCAAGCGGTCACGGTCTGGAGGATAACCATACCGTTCAGCCTGAAGAATCATCTTCCCCAGGAACCCGGAGGGAAAGATGGCTTCCCTGTAGAACGGGCAGACGTACCCGTGCGCTTCGACGGCCTCTTTAAAGGCCCTGCCGCGCACATTTGAGAAAGGCGCGCCCGCGTAGCCGCAGAACGCGAAGTTCTTGAAGCGGCGATCGATGAACCAGTCGGCGGCCAAGCGCCCGATCGCCGCATGGTCCGCGTCGGCGGAGGAGATCGCGTGATAATCCCGCCAGCGGTAAAGGTCCACGATCGGAACACGGAGACGGGAAAGAGCCCGCGCCATCTTCGCGTTCGGTATGCGTGCGATCACGCCGTCCACTTTGCCCGCGATCCCGCGCAGCCCTGCCTCCCACGACTCGCCCCCGCCCTCAAAACTCCAGCGGCCATTGGCCTGCGCGAAATCGGCAATCCCCTCACACAGCGCCCGGCCGTAACCGCGCGAAGTTTCGACGAAGACCGCCACCCGGTATTTTTTTTCTGCCATTCCCTCTCCTAACCAACCGGCACAAGGTATGGGAAGACGATCACCATGTTTCAAACATACTACACCACCTCCCGTTCAACAAGCGGTTAGTCGCGGTGCGAATCGCCACAGAAAAGTCGCTGGCGGAATTTCGGAATTGCGTCCACCTTGGAGATATCCTACACTCCCCTCGTTTTCGCTGACTCAACGGGGTGTTGCACAGCCTGGTAGTGCGCCAGCTTTGGGAGCTGGATGTCGGGGGTTCAAATCCCTCCGCCCCGACCACTTTTTCCCATGCACATCGTTCAAATCCTTCCGGCGCTCGATGAAGGCGGTGTCGAACGCGGCACGGTGGAGCTCAACCGCGAGTTCGTCCGGCGCGGGATTCACAGCACCGTGATCTCCTCCGGCGGCAGGCTGGCCGAGACGGTCGGCCGTGACGGAGGACGGCATCTCACGCTGGACGTGAAGTCAAAAAATCCGTTGACCGCTTTGGCGCGCGCGCGCGCCTTACGACGGCTTCTCGCCGAGGTAAAACCCGACTTGGTGCATTTCCGCAGCCGCGTGCCGGGCTGGCTCTTCGCCGTTGCGAACCGGCGGCTGGGGCTGCCTTTCGTCTCCACGGTCCACGGCCTCAACAGCGTAAGCGCCTATAGCCGGATCATGACGACCGGCGCGCGCGTGATCTGTCCCAGCTCCGCCGTAGCGGAGCACATCCGCACGCACTACGGCACGCCGGACGCAAGGATCCGGATCATCCCGCGCGGCATCGACCCTCACCTGTTCGACCCTGCGCGGCTGGACATGGCGTTCGTGTCCGCGTTCCGTGAACGTCATCAGCTGCAAGGCCGGTTTGTCGCACTGGGCGTGGGCCGGCTCACGCCGCTCAAGGGGTTCGACGTGCTGCTTGAGGCGACCGCGCTGGCCCGCACACGGTTGCCCAAGCTCAAAACGGTGATCGTGGGAGGCGCTGAAGCGGCGCGCGCCGCCTATGAGCAGGAGCTGCGTCAGCGCGTCGTGACGCTCGGGCTGCAGGAGCATGTTGTTTTCGCGGGCAGCCAGAGCCGCATGGCCGAAATCTATGCGTGCGGGGACATTCTCGTCTCCGGCAACCACACCAAGCCGGAAGCCTTCGGCCGCACGATGGCCGAGGCCTTGGCGATGGACCGTCCGGTCATCGCAACGCGGTTCGGCGGTGCGCTTGACATCGTGCGCGAGGGCCTGAACGGCTGGCTGGTGGAGCCGGGCGATGCCGCGCAACTGGCAGACCGGCTCGTGGCGGCGGGGCAGACGCAGCTCCGAGGCCTGCGCGAAGACGCGTTGGCGCGGTTCTCTTTAGAGACGATGGTGGAGGCCACGCTCGCCGTTTACGCGGAAGTGCTCGGCCACACTGAATGTCCTTGAAAACAGCGGCCCGCTTCCCGTATCTTATCGGCCATGAACATTCTCGTAGTTGGCGGAGGCGGAAGGGAGCATGCCCTTGTTTGGCGTTTGGCCCAAGACTCTTGCCGCCCCAGTCTTTTTTGTGCGCCCGGCAATGCCGGAACCGACGCGATCGCCACCAACCTGCCGATATCGGCCGAAGATGTGCCTGCCCTGCTCGCCTGGGCCAAGACGCACCGCCCCGACCTGACGGTTGTGGGGCCGGAGGTTCCTCTGTGCCTTGGGATCACGGATGCCTTTAACGCCGAAGGGCTGCGGGTCTTCGGCCCCTGCCAGGCCGGCGCGCGGATGGAGGGCAGCAAGCTGTTTGCGAAGGAGATCATGACCGCCGCGGGCGTGCCGACCGCGCGTTCACAGGCGTTCGAAAACGCAGACGCCGCCGTGGCCGCGCTGGCGGGATTCTCTCTGCCAGTCGTGATCAAAGCCGATGGACTGGCCGCAGGCAAGGGCGTGGTCATCGCGCAGACGCGCGAAGAGGCCGCCGCCGCGCTTCGCTCCATGCTGGTGGAGGGAATCTTCGGGCAAGCGGGCGCGCAGGTTCTGATCGAAGAGTTCCTCGAGGGCGAAGAGGCCTCGATCCTCGCGCTAGTGGACGGAGAACGGGCCGTGCTTCTGCCCGCGTCACAGGACCACAAACGCGTTTTCGAGAACGACGAGGGACCCAATACCGGAGGCATGGGCGCCTATACGCCGGCACCGGTCGTCACCCCCGAGCTATTGCCCGTTATCCTCGACACCGTGATCTTGCCGGTGGTGCGCGAACTCAAGAAACGCGGCATCGTCTACAAAGGCGTGCTTTATGCCGGGCTGATGATCGGGCCGCGCGGACTCAACGTGCTGGAGTTCAACGCGCGCTTCGGTGACCCCGAGACCGAAGCCGTGCTGCCGCGCATCGCGGGCGATCTGACCCCGGCCCTGCAGGCCTGCATCGACGGCACACTGGACGACACGCTTCTTCAGATCCGTCCCGAAGCCGCCGCCACCGTGATCATGGCGGCAGGCGGGTACCCCGGCGCCTATAAGAAAGGCACCCCCATTTTCGGCCTCGACGAGGCCGCGCGAGTTTCCGGCGCAATGGTTTTCCACGCGGGAACCGTCCTGAAAGACGGGCAGGTCCTCACCTCCGGCGGCCGTGTTTTAGCGGTCACAGCCTTGGGGCCGGATTTAAAGGCCGCCGTGGGCAAGGCCTACGAGGCCGTCGCCAAAATCCGCTTCGAAGGCGCGCATTACCGCCGCGATATCGCGCACCGGGCTTTCACCCGGTAAGGAACTGTTCCTCGTGTATCACCGGTTGTTTTTGATTTGAATCCGTCTTTACCGGCCTACCGGCTGAATTCATGCAACAACGAAGAATCAACTGAAAAGGAACCTTCTATGACCACTCCTCTTGTCGGCATCGTGATGGGAAGCGATTCGGACTGGCCTCTCGTGCAGAAGGCGGCAGACACTTTGAAATCCTTCGGCGTCGCTTTTGAGGTGCGCGTGATTTCCGCCCACCGTACGCCGGATCTCGCTTTCGAGTATGCGGGAAGCGCAGAGGCTCGCGGGCTGAAGGTCGTCATCGCGGCGGCTGGTGGCGCGGCGCACCTCGGCGGCGTGCTGGCGGCGCACACGGTTCTGCCGGTGATCGGGATTCCCGTGGCCGGCGGCGCCCTGAACGGCCTCGACGCGCTTTACGCCACCCTCCAGATGCCGGCCGGCATTCCCGTGGCGACCGTCACCCTCGGCAGCGCGGGACCGGTCAACGCCGCCCTGCTCGCCGTACAGATCCTCGGCACTGCCGACGCCGACCTGCGCGAGAAATTCCATGCCTACAAAGACGAGCTGAAGAAAAAGGTCGTGGAAGGCAACGCCAAGGTCAACGCCACGCTGTGACCGAACTATCGGGGTAAGATCGACTGGCTCTGCCCCAAGCTGCCGGAAAGTTCCAGCTCGACTGCTGCGGCAGGCAATGCGCCAAGCACGAACATCGCGAACCAGCGTGCCCGCATCTGCCGCTCTACCCAGCTTACGAAGCGCCGACTCTCCCCGTCGGCGGGACTTCTCACAGCCCGGCCAGCAAATCGCGGATCTGGCGCTCGCGCGCCTCGATCGACTCGCACAAGCGGAACTGAACGCGCGCGCGGTTCAGGTTTTGTTCGGGATGGCGGATCTTGAAATAGACGCTGCCCGCAATATAGTCCTGGAAGAAACGCAGCCCCAACTCGAAGGTGATCAGCCTGATCGCGTCGTACAGATACTTCCGGTCAGCCTCGGTCAAAAAGTTGCGGGCGTGAGCCATGTAGCCCTTGCAGAACGCCGCGCATAGGTCGAGGTCGAAGACCACCTTGCTGAGATTCTGCTCGTCCTCACCCGCATGGTTGCAGATCGAGCGAAGTGCGTCGCCGAAATCGTAGTGGATGAGTCCGGGGCTGACGGTGTCGAGGTCGATCATCGCCGTGCCTTTCCCGGTGAAGTCGTCGATCATGATATTATTGACCTTGGGATCGCCGTGCATCATGCGCTGCGTGAGCTCGCCTGACGCCAAGGCCTGCTGCAGGGTTGACGCGAAGCCCCGACGCTCCTCGATAAACATCGCCATGCGCCGCGCCTCCATCGACGCCTTGAGACGCGCTTGCGCCTGGGGCGTGTTGGCGAGCGTCGCGTCATACTTGGCCAAATAGCCGGGGGTGATATGGAACCCCGGCAAGGGGTCGATCATGACCTGCGTGTCAAGATCGGAAACCAGCCAGTGGAAATGGCCGAGCACGGCCCCACACTCGGTGGCATGCTCGGCGTTCTGCGCTTCATCAAAGGCCGTCGCCGAAGCGATCTTGGTGATCACGCGCCAAACATCGCCCTCCTCGTCCAGGAAGAAATCCTTGCCGTCGCGCGTTTCCACAATGCGCGGCATCTGCCACACGCGATCGGCCGTGTCGACTTCGGCCTCCAGCTTCGGGTGCACATGCGCCGTGAGACAGCGCAAGTTGTGCATGATCGCCTCGGGCTTGGGAAACACCAGATGGTTCACGCGCTGCAGAATCACCTGCTCTTCGGCGAACGTATTGCGGAAGATGGCCAGGAATGTATCGTTCACGTTCCCGTTCCCGGTTGGGTTAATCGTCACCAACCGCCCGGAAACGTTGAACGCACTCATCAACAAAGACAATTCCATTTCTTCTCCTCTTCTCCGTGCCGGCAACCGTCACGGCACCCCTTCTTCTTCCTGACCGAACAAGCGCCAAAGGTCAGAACGTCCAGCCGACACCCAGAATATAGCGCAAATCTTTCTTATCACGGCCCTCGGAGGGCTGAGAGTTGTACGCCATTTGCGCCTTGGCCTCGATCACCATCCTGGCGGTCAATGCTGCGCGCAGCCCCACGTCGGTGTTGACCAGAAAGCTGTCGGCGCGTTCTAGGCTGGGGAAGAATTCGACATTATGGAAACCTTTGACATGTTCGTTGAAGGCTTTGTCCACATGATAAGCGAAGCGGCCGGCCATGTATGTGCGTGTCTCGCTGGGATCGGTGTACCGCTCGTACATCCAGGTCGCGCCCGCTTCGGCCGAGACGTTGAAATCGGCGCGCTCAACGACTTGGTAGCCCAAGCCCAAGCCCGGGGCGACGCGTTTGTCCAAATTGGCGACACGGTCTTTCTCGTAACGGATATTCCCATACCCGTAAATCTTTTCGGTCATGAAGTAATCGTACTGCCCCTTGACGAACCACGTGTCGGCGATCGTGCTGTCGTCGCGGGTGTCATTGTCGCGCTGGCTGGCAAAATAGTAACCTGCTCCCAACGAAATCCGGTCTTCATCTGTCCGGCGCGACGCATCGATGCTGACGTTGACGGTTTCGCTCTTGGTGTTGCCTCGCACCAGAGAGGC
>Ga0075012_10000324_pt1 | contig 52150 bp, 33 predicted proteins | sample All_14_2_FD_71474 | JGI IMG/M metagenome (GOLD analysis project Ga0075012, IMG submission 71474) | Freshwater microbial communities in response to fracking from Pennsylvania, USA - Allegheny Zone_MetaG_DW_15 | ecosystem: Environmental > Aquatic > Deep subsurface > Groundwater > Drilled...
GCCGCCCGCCCAGATATTTGAGCCAGCGATGACGGCATCGGGGTTCACCATGTTCACCCGGATTTTGTCGGGGCCAAGCTCGGCGGCGAGCAGGCGGGTCATGTGTGCTTGGGCAGCTTTAGCAGCACCGTAGCCCAGGTTGTTCGGACCAGCAACCACGGCGTTTTTGCTCACAATGTTCACAATGTCGCCACCGAAACCCTGCTTGCGCATCACGGCTACGCCCGCTTGAGAGACGAGGAATTGCCCCTTCACGAGGATGTCCTGCAATTTGTCCCAGTCGCCGACGCTGTGCTCCAAAATGCCCTTCGAGATGCTGATGCCCGCATTGTTCACCACGATGTCCACCCCGCCAAAGGCTAGGCAGGCGGCCTCGAATGCCTTGGCCACGGAATTGGGATTGGTGACGTCCAGAAGGGTTGTTACAGCTTTGTCGTTGCCGTAGGCAATCTGAAAATCCGTTTTCGCTTCGGCCAAGCGTGCCTCGTCAATATCGTTCAGCACCACGCAAGCGCCTTCTGCGGCCAGTTTTTTGGCAGTCGCCAAACCAATACCGCCGCCGCTGCCCGTTACGAGCGCCACCCGCCCGCTGAGGGGTTTTGGCTTGGGCATGCGCTGCAATTTTGCCTCTTCCAGCAGCCAGTATTCGATGTCGAAAGCCTCCTGCCGGGGCAATGCCGTGTACTCGGAAATGGCCTCGGCGCCCCGCATCACGTTGATGGCGTTGATATAAAACTCGGCGGCCACACGGGCGGTCTGTTTGTCCTTCGCAAAGGTGAACATGCCCACACCGGGGTACAGGATGACCACCGGGTTGGGGTCCCGCATGGCGGGGGAATTAGGGTGCTTGCAGGTGTCGTAATAGGCGGCGTACTCGGCCCTGTATTGCTCGAACTGTGGGGCTAAAATTTCCGAAGTCTTTGAGACTTCGGAAATCTGTGCGGTCGGCGAAAACTTTAAAACCAACGGCTGGATTTTCGTGCGCAAGAAGTGGTCGGGGCAGCTTGTGCCCAACGGGGCGAGGCGGTCAAGGTCGTTGGAATTGATGAACTCGAGCACCCGTTCGTCGTCGGTGAAGTGGCCGATTTTGGGTGATTGGTGATTGGTGATTGGTGATTGGTAACAAAGTCCCCGTAATATGGGTGCTATGGCTGCGGCCTGTTTTCTACGTTCCTCACTGTCAAGGCTTTGTATTTTGGCTCCCCCAAAAACCTTACTTACTGCCGAATCCCTGTTCGGCCGTCTTTTTGAAACTGCTGAACTGGGGTTCAGCAGTACAACGCTCGCCTGCTCGATGACTTCCAGCGAATTGATATAGCACTCCTTCGAGGTATCTCCCCAAGTGAACAGCCCGTGCCCACCCAACACGATGCCCCGGATGCCGGGGTTTACGGCGAGGCATTTTTCGAGTTGCAAAGCAAGGTCGAAACCGGGACGTTGCCAAGGCACCCAACCCATGGTGTCGCCCCAGATTTCACGGGTGATGGCTTGGCTGTCCTTTGCGGCAGCAATGGCAATGGCGGCATCGGGATGCAGGTGGTCGATATGCTTGAAAGGCAGTAGGCCATGTAGTGGCGTATCAATGCTGGGTGCGGCGCTGTCGAGGTCGTAGAGGCAGTGCAGTTGCAGCCCCACGATTTCATCCTCGAACTCGATGCCCCGATAGCGGTTCTTGAGCTGGTGCAGCTTCTCGACGTACAGCCCGGCGATGCCCTTTCGGGTCAGCGTGCCAATGTCGCCACCGGAGCCTTTGACCCACATCACCTCGACTGGGTTGCCCGTGAGCGGGTCACGCTCCATGGTCTTGCAGGAGGTATTGCCGCCGCCGTAATTGGTGATGCGAAGGTCGGCCCCAAGGATATTGGAGCGGTATAGGAAAAGGGCGATTTGGTCGTCGCCGAGAGTGGCGGCTTTCTGGTCGTCCCAGAGATAGTTGACGTGGTGGAAGTTTGTCATGCTGTTATTTTTTCAAGGAAAACCAGATTAAAGAAACGAGGAAAATTCCTGTGAAAATCCAATCAAGAATCATATCGAATCTTATCGCAGGAATCTTGTGAGCAGGATAATTTATATCCCATTTACCTTTATTTGCGAAATCAGCGAGCATTGTCGGTGTGACAGGTATTCGTTCGACTCTTAAGTTTGGAGGCTTAAAGAGTAGCCTTCCCAAACTGATTTGAAATCCTTCTTCTTCATGGTGAAAATACCACCAATAGTCAGACATGTCCACTTTAAATTGTTCCGAATAGGATTTCATAAGTTCATCGAAATCGTCACCCTCTATCCTCAACTCACCGTTAATATCGGTATCATCCAATGGATTATCTCCTGTCCGAGCATTGATAAACTTGATAATTTCTTTTTCGGAAACCATAAACTAGGCATTCAACAGTTATCAACTACAACTCCAGAATTACCGCCTCATACGCCCTCAATTTCCCATCCACCGAAGGCGTCTCGTAATTCCCAATCAACACCTTTGCCTTGCTCAAATCAAGCCCCGTGTTGGCGGTGGCAGGCTCGGCTTTGAAGTTCAGCAGCACGAGCAGTTTCTTGCCGTCCAGCGAACGGGTGTAGGCAAAAACCGAGGGGTTTTCATCGTCCAGTAAGTCCCAGTCGCCATAGACCAATTCGGGGCGGCTTTTGCGCAGCGCCGTCATTTTCCGAAAATAGTTCAGGATGGAATTGGGGTCTTTGTCCTGTGCTTCCACGTTGACAGTGGCACTGTTTGGGTTGATTTTGAGCCAGGGCTTGCCAGTTGTGAAACCAGCACCAGGCTCGCCTTCCCATTGCATCGGGGTACGGCCATTGTCCCGGGAGGAGATTTTCATGCCCTCCAAAAAGCGTTTCAAATCGCCACCCTTGGCCTTCACTTGGGCATAATTGGTTAGCAGTTCGATGTCATTGTAGTCCTCCACCCGCTCGAACTTAATAATGCTCATGCCGATTTCGTCGCCGAAATAGGTGAAAGCTGTGCCCCTCATGCTGAGCACGAAGGTCTGGAGCAATTTGCTCGAAACGTCCCGGAATTCCGGACTGTCGTTGCCCCAGCGGGTGAGCATCCGGGGCTGGTCGTGGTTGGCGAGGTAGATGGTTCCCCAGCCCGTTTTGCCGAAGGCGTCCGTCCATTTCTCATAAATTTTCTTCCATTTCACAAAATCGTAGCCCTTGGGGTCGGGCATTTTGTACTCCTTGGGCAGGTAGCCGAAGTCAATCGCTTCGAAATAATAGGCCATGTCGAGTTCTTTGCGGGCGGGGTCCACAAACTTCATCACCCGCTCCACGTCGCCCATGGCCTCGGCCACGGTCGCCACGTCGTATTTGCTCAGCACCTCCCGGTTCATCTCCTGCATATAGTCGTGGAGATGCGGGCCACTGGCATAGTACATTCCCCAATTGCCGTCGTACTCGGCGGGCAGCGGTGGCCAAAGGGTATCCTTTGAGCAAAAGGCAATGGCGTCGAGGCGGAAGCCGTCAATGCCCTTGTCGAGCCAGAAGCGCATCATCTTGTAAATCTCTTGGCGCAAGGCCGGGTTCTCCCAGTTCAGGTCGGGCTGGGCGTCGGCAAAGTAGTGAAGGTAGTAAGAATCGGTGGCCTTGTTGTATTCCCAGGCATCGCCTTTTTCATCGAAAATGCTCCAACGGTAAGGCGGCTTGCCCTTCTCGGCGGGCCACCAATGGAAATAGTTGTAATAAGGACTGGTGCGGCTGCTCCGAGCCGATTTGAACCATTCGTGCTGGTCGCTGCAGTGGTTCACCACCAAATCCATGAACACTTTGATGTCACGTTGGTGGAAGCCAGCTAGCAGCGTATCGAAGTCCTGCATTGTTCCGAACTCCTTCATAATCTGCTGATAATCAGAGATGTCGTAGCCGTTATCCTTGTTGGGCGAGGCATAGATGGGGTTCAGCCAGACCATGTCCACGCCGAGGCTTTTGACGTAGTCGAGCTTGGAAATGATGCCACGGAGGTCGCCCACGCCATCGCCATCGCTGTCCTTGAAACTGCGGGGATAGATTTGGTAAACGACGGCTTCTTTCCACCATTCTTTGTCAACTGTTGACGATTGTGGCACATCAATCGAGGTACTGGCTTGCTCGTTGGCTTGTTTGCATGCTTGGGCAAAAAATACCAAGGCAAGCACTGCAATTTTTATAACTGATTGATTCATAAACGTTTATAATTGGTGCAAAGCAAAAAGAGAATTTCCAAAGTTACCTCAGTAAAATCTTTAAAATCCGTGTCCAATCTGTGTCATCCGTGTGCTATAAATGGAACACGGATTTCACGGATTAGACACGGATTTTTGACTGTTTTTCAAATACGGTTTTAATTCGTTATCATATACCTTCCTACGGATTTCTGGTTTTTTGCCAAAGTTGAACAAAAGACCAACCTCTATTTCAGTGCCTCTAAGGTAATTAAGCAATTGCGCTTCATGTTCCTCGACAAGCACTTCAGCAGCTTTAAGCTCAATGATGATTTCTTCATTCATCACTAAATCAGCGAAGTATTCTCCTATTTCAAATCCCCTAAAATGAACCTTGATTTTCTTTTGAGGTTCCACGCTTAGGCCTGCATTTTTTAAGGCAATAAACATGGCATTTTGATAGACTCGCTCTAAAAAGCCATAACCAAGTTCATTGTAAACATCATAAAACACCCCAATAATCTGTTTAGTAAGAGCTTCGTTTTTCATAGTATAAAATCTTTAAAATCCGTGTTCAATCTGTGTTATCCGTGTTCAATAAATAGCACACGGATTTCACGGATTAGACACGGATTTCTTTTGAAAATATTTACTCAATATCAAATACAGCACCCCGCACCCCACCCAAGCTGGCAGCGTGAGGAACGACAGGAACACCCCCTGCGATTTTGACACAAAATAAAACAGCCCACCGCTGAGTGCCCAAGCCAGCAGCACGGCCATATTGAAGCTGATGCCCGCCTTTTCTGCATAGTTTTTTACCACGCCGAACCGCTCCGCAAAGAAATGATCGAACACGATGACCGCACCCACTGGGGCTAGAATGAAACCATAGACCGCCACGAAATCCAGCAGCTTCATGGCGAAGGCGGGGAACAGCCCGGCGATGGTCGCCACCGTGCCTGCAATGACCGTCGCCCAAGTAGTGTTCACTTTCGGTAAAATCGCTTGAAATGCCAGCCCGGAGCGGTAAATCGTCGGGTTGGCGGTCGTCCACCCTGCGAGGATAACTGTGGCTACGCCAAGTAGGCCGATGGCATTGTAGGCCAAGGGGCCGGGGGCCACGGGTGGCGCAGTTCCAGCAGAGAGCATGGCAGCAGCTTCTGGGGTGCGTATGTAAGCAGCGTAGAGCAGTGCCGCCGCAATCCACGCCATATAATGCCCAACGTACATCCCGGCGGCGGTCGTCCAACCAGCACGGGGACTTTTTGCGAAGCGGAAAACCGAGAGGTCGCTCATACCGATGTGCATGGCTGCATTGCAGAACCATGACCAGATGACGACGTGCCAAAACGTGTACTTGATTTGGCCGGGAAACGGTTCACCGCCCTCGCCCCAGACATCCCAGAACTGGCCGAAACTGCTGATGCCCATTTGCCGCAAGGCAGCAAAACCCGCCAGCACGAAGCCCAGCACGATGATGGGCGACATCCAGTTAGCGGCCTTGGCCACGGTGTTATAGCCCTTGGCGGCAATGAACGTGAACAGTGCCCCCAGCGCCAGCACGATGATGACCCATGTCACGCCGTTGGGCATGGTGTCCGTCAGCTTGGGCATGGGCATGTCGAAGGGGATGCCGACCGCCGTGGCTGAGACGGTTATCATGCTGCCCGCCAAGAAGCAGAAAAGGATGCCGTTGGCGAGGTTGTAGAAGGTGACGAGGCGCTTCCCGCAGATTTTCTCCAATTGGAAATACAAGGTCAGGCGGTGCTTCGTGGCTATCTCCGCCGTGAGGAAACGCCACGACAACACGGCAAGGAAATTACCAAGCAGCAGCCCCACGATGAGGTCAAAGGCGCTGACCCCCGCCGTGAGGAACAGCGGCCCGATGACGAACTCGGTGCCAGCGGCATGTTCCCCAGCGTACATGCCGAGGAAGCTGCGCCAGTCTTTCCAACGGGAGGCAGGCACGGGTTCCCGCTCGAATTCTTCTGTTTGTTGGTGTTTTTCGTCTTGCATGGTTGGTGATTTAAACGTCGGCGAGGTTTAGAACCTCGCCGACGTTGCCCCGACTTCAATTGTTCTTGTACGCCTTGTCCAAAAACCAATATCGCCCATCGCTCTCGGCTTTTTCCGCTTTGGATTCTGTGTTCAGAATCATCACAGGCGGCGCAGGATCGCCCATTTTCTCGGCTGGCCAATCGGGCAGCTTCTCGCCGTTCGGGTTGCCCGTTTTGATGAAATTGGCGAAGTACTTCATCATCGTTTCCGATACCTTGTAGTCATCGGCGGTCCAAGCGAAATCGTGGATGAGGGACAGGTTGCCCATGCAATATTCTATCTCGCAGGCGTGTGGTGCACCGACGGCAGGCGGTGGAGGCGGTGCGTTCGGGTCTTTGGGAGCCGTGCCGCCAGCGAGTCCAGGGCTTAGGTTATCGTTGCGAAGCGGTGGCCGCAACTTGCTGTACAGGTAGCGATAAACGGGCTGCGAGCTGTGCTTTAAATGCAAATCGCCCCATTTCCAAGTGGCGTAGGCGATGAATCGGTCGGAAGCCAAAGCCGTCGCAGACAACTCCACCTCTCGTTCATCCTTGCCTGGGTAGAGTTTCATAACTTCCTCGTAATCAGTTGGATAATCTGCTTTTACCCGATTTTCGAAAGCTTCCGGCGTATAGGGTTGTCCCTGCATGAAAGCCATGCCCGGTATCTCCGCAGAGTTCCAACCGAGCAGGAGCGGCACTTGCGCCTGCTGTTTTTCCGCAAAAATCTGGTTGATTTGTTTCGGCAAAAAATAGCCATCGAGCACCACCGGAAAACCGAAGCGGTTGCTCTCATTGTAGATTTCATAAACGTCCCTAGCCGACAAAGCCCGCAGTTCCTTCAAGCTTGGATAGCCTGCATTTTTGGCAAAATCGGCCCCCGTCTTCTCGGCTTCTGCCAGCGGCACGGGCGCCAAAGTCGGTGGGATGCCTGCCCCACTCTCCCCTATTGCGCCAGCGATGAGGTTTTTTGCCAAGGGCGAAGCCATCTGATAACTCACCGACACTGAACCAGCCGATTCACCGCAAATCGTCACCTTTTTTGGGTCACCACCGAAGGCGGCAATATTGCGCTGAACCCATTGCAGGGCAGCCACTTGGTCGAGCAGGCCGTAGTTGCCGGAGGCTTTGTAAGAGGCTTCGGCGCTCAGTTCAGGATGGGCAAAGAAGCCGAAAATGTTCAGTCGGTAATTGCAGGTTACAACGACGATGCCCTCTTGGGCCATGTGTTCGCCATCGTAACGAGGCTCGGAGCCATCGCCCGCCACGAAGCCGCCACCGTAGAAATAGACGAGCACGGGCAGCCCTTTTGTGTTGCGCTTGGCAGGCGTCCAAACGTTGAGGTAAAGGCAGTCCTCGCTGACGCCGTTGGAACGGGAGTGCATATCGCCCCATACGAGTTTTTGCATGGCCCTTGGGCCAAACTGCTTGGTCTGCTTCACGCCCGTCCAGTTGTCGGCAGGCTGCGGGGCCTTCCAGCGCAGGTTGCCGATGGGCGGCTTCGCAAAGGGTATCCCAAAGTATTTCTGGATGCCCGACTTGGTGTCGTAGTTACCTTCGATGACGCCATTTTCAATGGTCGCTTGGACGGGGAAGCCGTCATTGTTTTGCCCAAAAAGATGAATAGCGCAGAGCGCCAAACTCGTGAGCAACAGTGTAAATTTTTTCATAAGTCTTTGTTTATCAATACTCTAAAACTAGTATAACGTCGGCGAGGTCTTAAAACTTCGACGACGTTTGTAATTCTGGTCAATTCATCCATCCATGCGACTTGAGCCATGCGCCAAAAGCTTCAATCCACTGGTCGCTTGGCAGGTTCTGTTTGCGCATCCCAAAACCGTGGCCGCCTTTTTCATAAATATGAAGTTCGGCGGACTTACCCGCAGCATTCCATTTCTTGAAAATATCGGCGCTTTGGCTTTGAAAGCCAAAAACATCATCAGAGGAGCAAACCACGAAAATCGGCATGGCGTCTTCGGGCACGGGCTTAGTGTCGTCCCGTTGCAACGCAGAATAAACAGGCACCGCAAAGTCGGGTCTGCTGGCTGGGGTATGGTCGTACACCACGCCACCGACCACGCCGCCACCTGCCGAAAAGCCCATGATGCCAATTCGGTCGGACTTGATACCGTACTCAGCGGCATGGCTGCGCACGTATTCAACAGCCGCCTTGCCATCGGCCACCGCCAATGGAATCACAGCACCCACTTTTTTCATGAAAGCCTCCCGGTCGCCGACTGCATCCATGAATTCGGCGGTGCCATCTTCGCCCGTTGGAGCGACCCTGTATTTTAACACGAAAGCTGTAATTCCATGCTTGACACACCATTCGGCCACCATGTTGCCCTCACTGTTGATGCTGTGCGCCATGAAGCCTCCTCCCGGTGCGATGATTAGCGCCGTGCCGTTGGCAATGGCGGGATCGGGCAGGTGGACAGTCATGGTGGGCTTGGAGACATTGGTGACGACCTCCGTTTGCCAAACATTGCTGAAATACTGGCGTTCTGGCCTGTCCCATTTTATTTCAGGTGGCGTAGGAATGGATTGGAGTTCAATGACTTTCTGGGAAAATGCTGGGGAGATGAAGCCAAGCAGCAGGAGGATGAGTGAAGTTGAGTTTTTCATTTTCAATGAGTAAATATTTTGGTGAACGTCGGCGAGGTTTTGAACCTCGCCGACTTTTAAGACGCTTACATTGCAGGTTTTCCGCCTCCTTGGAACATCACCTGAATCATCACGAACAGACCCGCAGAGCCACCGCCCGCACCTTTGCAAACAAAATATACATCGTGCTTGCCCTGTGTCGGCTTTAGCGGTGCTACCGCAATGGTCGGTTTCATCTCGGATGGCGGTGTATTGGGGTTCATCTCGGCTGGCGTGATGGGCGAAGAGGTGCCAATCAACTCGCCAGTCGGTGAGCCTAATCGCACTTCCACCGTGCCACCCATCATGCCGTAGTTGGAAGGGGCGTTGGCGATGATGGTAGCAGCCACCATGCCCGACAAATCCAATTGCTTGTAGGCAATCCAAGCGCCGTCTTTTTGGGCGATGGCGATGTTCATTTCCGTACCAGGCACCTTCATTTTCATAATGTCCTTTATCTCGTCCGCAGCGGCTGCGCCCAAGCTCGCATTGCGCAGCACCAAGGCCTGCTCGCCACGTATGCCGGGGATGCCATTGGCCCCCTTGTCGGTGTAAGATGCCCGCAGGATGAACACGCCTTGGTCGCTTTGCCCCTTGGGAATCGAGGTCGTGTAGCTGCCTTTCAGCGGCAGTGAGTTGGCGGGCTTTTGCGTCAAGCCGAGGATGTATTTCACCATTTCGGCCACCTCGCCGTCCTTCAGGCTGGGATGTGCGGCCATCATCACCTCGCCCCAAACGCCGCCGCCGCCGTTCTTGATTTTTTGCGACAAATACTGCGGTGCCTTCGGGTCGGTTTTGTACTTGTTGGAAATATCCAAGAAGGTAGGCCCGATGGATTTCGAGTCGAGCTTGTGGCAGGAATTACAGTCGGATTTGTCCATCAGCGACTTCCCAACAGAGGTCGCCAAATTGTCGGCAAATTGGTGGCCTTGCGCTATCAGTGCCTTGTCGAAGCCCTCAGGCAGGTAGTCAATCGTAACGCTGACGGCCTCTGGCGCTATGCCTCCCGAACTGCTGCTGCCGTCTTCTTTATCGTTCACAACCACCTCATAATCAAAGGATTGGCCGGGGAAGAAGAAGCCGCCATTGCCCTTCGTAATTTTCAATTCAACCACAGGTGGCTCGTTGCCCGCCTGCACTTCGGTCGTTGAAACGGACTCGCCGCCCTTGCCGTCGCTCACGGTCAGTTCGACCTTGTAAATACCGGGTTTATCGAAAGTGAAATCCATATCCGGCGTGTTGAAAGTCTGCAAGGATTTGCCGTCCGGCGAAATCACGTTCCATTTGTAGCTCACCTCGTCCTTGTCCCAATCGGCAGTGCCTTTGGAGGTAAAATGCGTGGCAAATGGCACAGCACCCTGCGTCTTGTCGGCCTTCACTTTCACCTGCGGATTGCGGTTGCCAGCCGTGTATTCGATGCGTACGAGGCGGGCATCGGGGTTGCCCGTGAACCAGGCCGTGCCATATTCCAGCACGTACAAATCCCCGTCCTTGCTGAATTCCATGTCAATCGGGTTGCTAAATTTATGGCTGCCCATGAACGGCTCCATGCTCTCGTAATTGCCTTCTTTGTCGAGGGTGACGGCCATAATCCAGCCCCGCATCCATTCATAAATGAAGAGTTTGTTGTTGTAATAATCGGGGAAAGGGCGCTTCGCTCCTTTGAAATCTTCGCTGTAAAAAACGGGGCCAGCCATAGCGTTCCGGCCACCGGTGCCCACCAGCGGGAACTCCTCCGACTCGGCATACGGATACCAAATGAACGGCGGGCTGACGGGCGGCAACTCGGTCAGTCCTGTGTTGTTCGGCGAGTTGTTGATGGGCTTTTCTGGGTTGTATTTTTCGCCGCTTTTTTTCGCTGCAAAATCATATTCCACGTACGGGTAGTTCTTGCCCACGAAGTACGGCCAGCCAAAGTAGCCCGCTTTTTTCGCTTGGTTCACTTCGTCATAACCCCTTGAACCATAAGGGATTGAGTCGTTGTTGGCATCTGGCCCGACCTCGCCCCAGTAGAGGTAGCCCGTCTTTTTGTCCACCGAGATGCGGTAGGGGTTGCGCAAGCCCATCGCATAAATTTCTGGGCGGGTTTTGTCGGTTCCCTTGGGGAAAAGATTGCCTTCGGGGATGGTATAGGAACCGTCCGGCTGCACTTTGATGCGGATGATTTTGCCCCGCAAATCATTGGTGTTGCCACTCGATTTTTGGGCATCCCACGGGCCACGTTTTGGCCGCTCGTCATTGGGACCGTAGGCGAAGTCACGGGGGCTGGTATTGTCGCCCGTGCTCAGGTAGAGGTTGCCCTGCGCATCGAAATCAATGCTGCCGCCCGTGTGGCAGCACTCCTCCCGCTGCACGGGGATTCTGATGATGATTTTCTTGGAAGCCCGGTCGAGCTTTTCGTCCTTCAAAACATAGCGAGCCAGCACATTCTCCGAGGTGTCGCCAGCGGGCGAGTAGTAGAAGTAGATGAAATTGTTTTTCTCAAAATCGGGGTCAAGTTTCACACCCAGCAGGCCGTCCTCTGCCTCCGATTTTTTGCCTTCGGCGCTGGTGTATTCGTGGCTGATGGGGATGGTGTCAACGACCATCGTTTTCTTCTCGTTTTGGTCGTAAATCTTGATTGCGCCGTGCCGCTCAATGTAGAGCACATTGCCGCTCGGCAACAAAGCCAATTCGATGGGTTCGTTCAGCCCCTCTTCCAGCACGACCTTATTGAAACGGTTCTCCTCCGGCATCTTCGCCGTGCGTACTGCGCTGTAATTCAAGGCTTTAGGCTTGCCGTCGTCGAGCGCCCATTTGAGGCCGCCCCAGAGGTGTTCAAGGAAAAGTTCTTCGGAAAACGACTCGTTCGTATGGCCCATCGCCGTATAAAACGCCCGGCCACCATCGTATTCGTGGTACCAGGTCATGGGGTGGTCGTCGCCCATATTGCCCTCTTTGTAGGTCTTTTCGTCAATGGCCACGAGCGGCTTCACGTCCTTGTTCATCTGCTTGAAATTGTAGAATTCGTCCGTGCGCTTGAAGCGGTCGGGCAGGTGCTTGCAAGCCTCGTGGTTTTTATCCACCACATAAAACTCGCCCTCCTGCACATTGGGATTGCCGGGGTGGTCTTTGAAATAAGCGCCCGCCATTTTGCCGTACCAAGGCCAGCCGTACTCCGTATCGGTGGCCGAGTGGATGCCGACCCAGCCGCCGCCCGCCTGCATCCAACGCTCGAAGTTGTTCTGCTGCTCCGGGTTGAGCACGTCGCCCGTGGTGTTGAGGAAGACCACGGCGTGGTAGTTTTTGAGGTTGTCCTCATAAAAAGCGGAGTCGTTCTCCGTGGTGTCCACCTCAAACTGGTATTTCTTGCCCATTTCGAGCATGGCCAGTTTGCCCACTTCGATGCTCTCGTGGCGGAAGCCGGCGGTCTTGGAAAAGACGAGGACACGGGGTGTCTCTTTTTTGCAGGAAGAAAATAGGAATAGCGCAGCCAAGGCGCTGAAAAGCAGGAGTTTAAGTTTCATGTTGAAAAAATAGATAGTTTGTTTTCCTGTTGTTAGCATAGAAGTTGCGAAGCAAAGCAACTATAAATTCAAAGCTTTTCCAAATAGATGTATTTGGCAAATTTGGCGATGTAAAATTTCACTCGCAGACGACCCTCGGTTGGCATTCCTGCTTTCATGAAATATCAATCATTTTTCTTTCAAAAACAGATTTGCGAAGATTCGGAAAGTGCAGAATTTCTAAGCAAAAAGCGGTGTGAGCCTTTGTTTTAGCGATAAAAAAATAGAAAACACATCGCTAAAACTCCACAGACCTAACATACCTATTTCCAGATATTTTTAATTCCTGTACCTACAGTTATTGATATTCTTTTTACGTTTGCGGTTCGATTGTTCTTCGTCTCCACTCATTCCCAACAAATAGGTCACTCCTCACAGATTTAAGTTCGGGTCAGCTTTCATTCATCCATTTTTGGTCAATCACTCACCAATCATCAACTTCTCTTTGGCATTCTCTAACCTCGGTTTAAATCTTTTTTATTAACCATAATTACGAAACTATGAACTTAACACCTTACAAAAGTGAGGCTGGGTTATCCATGCCCAGCCGCAATGCTACTTTCAAGAATGAGTGGCGGTCAATCTTTGCAGCCATGCTGCTGCTATTTGCTGGTTTGACGGCCAATGCCACAAACTTTACCTTCAACAACACAGGATGCCAGACCGTCAAGGTTTACAAGGTTTTCCTACTGTTCGAGACCTTTCAAGCAAACGTAAACGCCAGCCAGTCGTACAACACCTCCTCGGCATCTTGGGGTGAAAAATGGGTTTACCGTAGCATGAATGGTTCCTATTTAGGCACATACACCATTCCCTGGGTTTCCAGTTGCACCCATAACTTCAATTCGGGAGGTGGCCCAAATGCCCCAACAGTTGGCAATATCACACAACCAACTTGCGCCACGCAAGGTAGTGTGACCTTGAACGGCCTTCCATCGGGGAACTGGACACTGACCCGCAACCCAGGCGGCATCACCATCAATGGCAGTGGTAGCAGCACAACCATCTACAACCTTGATGCAGGAAGCTACTCTTTCTCGGTGGTAACAGCTGGTTGCAGCGCTTCGGCATCAGTGAACGCAGTGCTCAATACACCTCCAGTTGCCAGCTCGGCACCTGCGCTTTACAGCACAACAGCCACCAACCTTTGCCCGGCGACAACCGTGAACCTGAACTCACTGCTTCCACTTTTCGTACCAAGCGGTTACACGCTTTCCTGGCACACTGGCACACCTGCCAATGCTTCCAACAAAGTATGGAACCCAAGTGCCGTTTCAGCTGGCACCTACTACGCTACATTCTACAACGCTGGTGCAGACTGCTACTCCAGTCAGAAAACGACTGCCGTGACAGCGACGGTGGGCACTTGCAGCAACCTCGTCCGTAACAAATACAGGTCGATCGATGGCTCAATGAACAACTTGACGAACAGCAGCACGGTGAACTACGGCAAGGTTGGCAACCCATTTTCACGGGAATTGCCAGCTGCATACAGTGATGGCATCAGTTCTTTGGCTGGCGCAAACCGTCCAAACCCAAGGGCCATCTCCAACAAACTTTCGGCTGAAAGGGAGGACATCCACAATGACCGTGACATGGCAGGCTTGTTCTATAGCTGGGGCCAGTTCATTGACCATGACATGACCGACAATGCCACCAATTCGGCGGAGCCGGCAAATATTTCCCTTCCATCCAGCGAAAGCTATTTCACAAACCCGATTGCCTTCAACCGCTCCAAGGCACACCCTGGCACAGGCGTGACCTCGCCACGTGAGCAGACAAACCTGAACAGTGCTTGGTTGGATGCTTCGATGGTCTATGGCCTTACGCAGGCCCACGCTCAGTGGCTGCGCTCAGGTGTTTTAGGTAAACTGAAGACTTCGGAAGGCAATCTTCTGCCGTTCAACACCCTTACAGGCGAATACGATAGTGCCATTGACCCAACTGCACCCCGCATGGATGATGACCAAGGCGGCACGAAAAAGACCTTCGTAGCTGGCGACCACCGTGTTGCTGAGCACCCGGGCTTGACCTCACTCCACACGCTTTTCATGCGGGAGCATAACCGTATCTGCGACCGATTGGTATCAGAGGGTTTGAGCGATGATGAAGAAATTTACCAAAAAGCCCGCAAAGAAGTGGGGGCACTCATCCAGCACATTACCTATACGCAGTGGATTAGCTCACTGGGTGTTTCGTTGAAGCCTTACGCTGGCTACAACCAGAACGTGAAAGTGGATATGTTGAATTCGTTCAGCGCAGCCGCTTACCGCTGGCACACGATGGTAGAAAACGACATCATTTTCCGGGACAATGAGTGCCAAGGCGTAGGCCCAGTGGAGCTTCCATTGAAAGATGTTTTCTTCAATATCAACATCGTTCGCAACTATGATATTGGTGTGCTGCTGAAAGGGCTTTCAGTTCACCGTTCCTACGAGACGGACCTCAAGGTGAACAACGGCCTCCGCAACTTCCTCGGTGGCAATTTCGGCACCGACCTCGTTTCCATCAACATCCAGCGGGGCCGTGACCACGGTCTGCCCAGCTACAACGAAGTGCGGAAATACTACACAGGCAACGCTGCCACAAGCTTCAGCGACATTACCAGTGTGGACACGATTGCCCAGAAAATGCAGCAATTGTATGGCTCCGTTGACAATATTGACATCTGGGTCGGGCTTATGGCAGAAGATCATCTGTCGGGCAAATCCATCGGCAAAACGATTGACGCCATCATCCGCACCCAGTTCGAAAACCTTCGGGACGGCGACTACTACTACTACCTGAACGACCCCGAACTGGCTTCCACGATGTACTTGGTTCAAAATTCAAGGTTGGGTGACGTGATAGCCCGCAACTCAAGCGCAAACAATTTCCAAGACAACGTTTTCTTCCGCAAGCATTGCAGTTCAGAAGGTGATGACATCGCTCACCACCCATGCAGCGTGACGCCGCAGTTCGAGGGTTGGACCTACTTGGGAAAGGTTGGCAGCAAAACCTATTTCAAATGGAATGGCGGCAACTTGAATTTTGCCGATGCCTACGACAAAGCCACCACGATTGGCGGGCATTTGCCACAAGTAAAGAATTCAACGGAAAACAATGCCATCAAGGGCTATATCGGCTCTGGCAGCGCTTGGTTGGACATGATTCGTAACGGCAATTCATGGACTTATTCACCAGTCATCAACCTGCAAGATGTGGCGTTGCCAGGCGTGGCTTGTTCTTATTTCAACTGGAACTGGTCAGAACCAAACAATGCTGGAGGCACAGAAAACAGGGTACAAATGAATTCCTCTGGCAAGTGGAACGATATTTCGCACAATACTTTGCAGCCTGTAATTGCTGAGGTGGAATGTAACAATAACGTTTACACAAGCTGTAAAGCTGGCGTTGCCGCACCGACCTTGAAGTCAATCTACAAATCAAATGTTTGCCCTGCAACGACCGTCAGCTTGGCTGCGGTAACTGCCACGAACATTCCAGCTTCTGTTACATTGACTTGGCACACTGGCACACCAGCTTCCAATGCCAATAAATTCACAAACATTTCAGCAGTGACCGCAGGCACCTACTACGCTGCATTCTACGATGCATCGGGTGGTTGTTACAGCCCAGCGGCTCCGTTCAAAGTTACCATCAACAATTGCAACCCACTGCCTTCCATCACCATCAACGATGTGGTTGTGAACGAAAATGCAGGCGTTGCAACCCTGACGGTTCAACTTTCGACTGCTAAAAACACACCTGTGACTGTCGTTTATACCACGGCCAATGGTACGGCTGCCGCTGGTACCGATTACACGACTTCCACGGGAACTACGACCTTCCCAGCCAACAGCACGTCGGTTACGATTTCGATTCCAATCGTAGATGACAACATCTCTGAGCCGACTGAGCTGCTCTATGTGAACCTGACCAGCCCGAACGGCGCCACCATCGCCGACAACCAAGGCACTGTGACCATCCTAGATAACGATGTGGTGGTGGTTTGTGACAATATCACGAATGGCGGCACGATTGGATTTGGAACAAATTGTACAGGGTTCTATCAACACTGCCCGATCCAAGGCAATGCACCCGCCATCACCAATTGCACCGCACCTTCGGGTGGCAGCGGCAGCCTGGAGGTAGTTTGGCTGAAAAGCACAACTTCATGTACAGCTCCGACTACCACTGCTGCACAAATCGCCGCAGGACTTGACCCGAACTGGACCATGATACCTGGTGCAACCGGGCTGACACTCGACCCGGGCACTGTTTCTGCCAACACCTGCTACCTGCGCTGCGTGCGCCGGGGTGGTTGTGGCACTTTCATGGAGTCCAATATCATCAGCCTGACCATTTCACCCAACTGCAATGGCGGCGGCAACGGAACACCAGACTGCGCCAATATCAGCATCACTCCTGGCAATGGCAGCATCACGGTTGGTGGCCTAGGCGGTGCACCAGTGGTTTCTGTTCAAATCTTCAACAGCGTTTGGCAGCAACTGCACAACTGCTTCGCAAATTGCGGCAACAGCACGGCTACCTATGCAGTGCCAGCAGGCAGCTACTATGTTTACGTGAAATATTACACTGCCAATTATCAACAGGTGTGCGAAGTGAATCAAACTGTGAACGTGGCGGTGAACCTAGCTGGCACAGGCAGCTATGCCTTCAACTTCGATGCTATCAAGCACATGGAGCACACCGAGCTAGTTTGGTCACAAAGGCAGGACGAAACCGTTGAAAGCTACATCGTCGAGCGTTCCTTGGACGGCATCGTTTTCGAGGAGATTTCTGCTCAAGCATCCGAAAAGACGGCTAGCGGAATCGTTTACAATGACTTCGACTTTGCCCCGCAAACAGGCGACAACTACTACCGTATCAAAATGCAAAACACCGATGGCAGCATCAGCTACTCGGAGGTGAAAACGGTGCGTTACGAGGAAGTGGAAGATTTTACCGTCTTCCCGAACCCGGCCAATGGTTTCACCAACCTCAACCTGGAGAAATACATCGGCAAGCAGGTGGACATCCACATCTTTAACAACAAAGGTCTGCGCATGAAGACCATACAAGTGGAAGAATTATTTAGCAAGTACTACCAGATGGACCTTCGTGACCTGCACGAAGGACAGTATTTCATCTGGGTCAATACCGAAGGCAAACGTCCTGTGGCCAAGAAATTGGTCGTAGGCAGGGTCTAGTAGGTTATGGTTTCTAAAAAAAGCTGTGCAGGAGTCAATCCTGTGCAGCTTTTTTGTTTAATGGCTTGCAAGTTCAAGCACCTTCACAGGCCCCAGCAACCCACTCGGCAGCAGCGGCTCATTGCCCCGATAAAATGGCATCGTAGTGAACGTGATTTTTTCCTTCACGTTCGGCTGTGCATCGCCGATGAGGCGGTTCACCCAGAGGTTCGTCACCATGATTTCCAATTGATTCGTACCTTTTTTCATGGTGTCCGTGATGTCTATTACGAACGGCGTTTTCCAAACCGTTCCGACTAGCTTGCCGTTCAGGCTCACTTCAGCGATGTTCTTCACGTCGCCGAGGTCTATCAGGTATTGGCCTCCGCTTTTTATTTCCTTGATATTGAATGAATTGCGATAAGTGGCTGTGCCAGAAAAATACTTGATGCCATCGTTGTAATGCTCCGTCCAAGAAATAAGCCTTTCGAACAAAGCCGTTTTTGGCGCACCCCGCTTTTCCTGAAAATCCACTTGCCAAGTGCCATTCATTTTGGAGATTTCATCACCGATTACCTTTGGTAAATAATGGCTAGTCTCGCTGGTTTTTTCCTTGAAAACTATGAATGCAGCCCCCCAAGGCTCGAAGCCCATCGGTACAATCGTGCGCCCATTCTCAATACGCCATGCGAGTTTCAAGGTCTTGCCAGTGTGGGGATTCCAAAGTTCCGGTACCCGTCCGCTCACTCGAAAACTCACCTCCGCACTGTTTTCCTCGGCGCTACGGCTGTTTAGCCAATAAATGTCCATATCAGCCGCTTTGCGGTGCACGTAGAGCACCTTCGCCTTGTTGTTTTTGATGATAACATCTTCTGACACACTCAGCGTCCGAAGCACATCGGCGGCGGGTTTGCCGTACACTTTGGGGCTTCCCCAAATTTCGTTGACAATTTGATTGAATTCGTTCGGGTCGTCAGCGAGGCTGGGCGATTTTTCCGGTTTGATGCCCGTTACCACTGCGCCAGCCTTCACCAAATCCCGCAGCTTTTTCAGCACGGGCAGGGTCATCAACCTGGCGCTTTCGTCCAGCACCAATACGCTGTAGGAGCCGCCACCGGGCGCAGTGATTTTGCCGTTTTCAACCTTGAGCACATTCATCAGCGCTGAGGAATTGACGAAGTCATACTCGTACCCGGGGATTTCGGGCAGTTTCTCTTTGAAGCGCCATGTCAAGTTCGTATTCTCACCATAATAAATCAAGGCATCGGCCACGAACTGGCCCTGTTGGAGCAGGTAGCTGCTACGGCTGAGGTAATCCACCCAAGCCTTTGCACCAGCACCTGACCAAGTCTCCTTCCGGGTGAAATATTGGCCGAAAGGCCCCAAGGAAAAACCGGGCATTTTATCGTCCAGCGGCTGGTGTACGGAGGTGTGAATGACGAAACGGTTCAGACCGCTGGCCAGCTCCAAATCCGCCGTGCGCTTGAGTTTTTCGGGGTGCCAACTGAAGGCGTTTTGCACGGCAGTCATACTTTCGGCGGCCACGATTGGCTTGCCGTAGATATGCGCCACCGATGCACTTTCCCGAATATCCGCCTCGCTGCGCACCTCTTCATCAGGGCCAGCGGCGAGGCTGCCTGGCGTCCACATGGCACTCATCGGGATGTCGGAATAGCGCTTCACATCCATGCCGTCGGCGAGGTAAATCCGGCGGTCTTCGTGCGACTCGGTGTAGCGTTTCATGCCCCGCTTGTGCAGTTCTTCGCCAATGACGTCGTAGTGGTTTTCGGCAATCATTTCGCCGATTGTTTTCCGAAAATCCCAAAGGAATGCCTCACTGGCCTCACGGCTTTTCACAATTCTTCCCGTCAGCACGGGCACCCACGGCTCCAAGCGGTAACCCCTTCGCTTCGCAAATTCTTCGGGCATCGCTTTCGTCCAAGTCATGTGGCCTGCCTCGTAACTGTCGAGAATCATGTGACTCAGGCCCTTTTCACCCATCATCCCCCCTGTCGCATCCTTGTACATGTCGAGGTAGGCATTGATGTAACGACGCACGGCATTGGGGTCGAGCTTGTCCACTTCGAGGCCCGTGGCTTCGGGTGATGCGGGATGGTTTTGGCGGCCCGTGAGCGAGTAGCCGAAGCGGAGAATCAGCCAGTTCCCTTCGGGAACATTCCAGTCGAGGCTGCCATCGGGCTTCATTTTTTGGGTCAAATCAATGACGTTCTCCAGCGGAATGGCATCGGCATTTTCCCCCAAATAAGAAGCGTAGTCCTCCCGCCAAGGGGTGAAACCCGCCTTGTCCTCGGCTTGGTCAATGCGGTCGGCGGTGTAGAGCATCCACTCGGCCACGTTGACGCCATCGGGCTTGGGCGGTTCGCCCGTGCCGCCGGTCATCATGGATACCCAAGGATTGAAAGGCGGCGGCAAGGTTTCATAGCAAAGCCGCCAATATTTGGCCGTAGTGGCTGGGAAGGCGATGGTGTTCAGCGGGTTGATGCTGCCCGTGAAGCTGGCGATTTTCCGAAAGTTCACTCCGTCATCGCTGACCTTGATGCTGCGGTTGAGCGGGCCGCCGTTGAACTCTTCGAGCGATACATGAAGCGCCCCAGCAAGCGAGGTAGCCTTGAATGTTTGCGGAGCGGCAAACTCATACTGCACCCACATATCTTCGCCGATGGCCATCGGCGGCAGGAAGTTGGATTTTTCCAAATCGTTGTCCGTCAAGTCTTTAAGCGTGAAATTGCCGCCACTGGAACTGACCTTCGGGTTCATATTGGCCAAAGGCTCGTCCACGTCCAAGAGCTTGTAGGCTATGACGAGGGCGTCGGCGTAGTACTCCAGCACGGGCTTGGATTCTTCGCCCATCGCCGAGGTTTTGGGGATGCCCACGTTGCCGAACTTGCCCGATGTGGCGGCCGGTTGTGGCAGCTTGCCCGTGAACGGCTTGCCGCCCTCGACCCTCGTTCGGGTGAAGACGTACTTCTTCATCCCATCCTCGGCAGGCACCCACGGGCCACCCGTCACCGACCAGCCGGGCGAACCAGCGATGGCCATTTCCAAGCCTTTTTGGTCGGCCAAGGTGGTCATGTATTTGAAGGCGTCCTTCCACTCCGGGGTCATGAAAACCAGCTTTTTTTCCACGACTTGCGGTGTAAACAGGTTTGCATCGAAGTTCTGAAAGCCGCCGATGCCCGTGCGGGCCATCCACTCCATGTCCATTTGGATGCCGTTTTTGGTGATGTTGCCGTTCATCCAGTGGTGCCAGACACGGGGGCGGGCGGCGTTCGGCGGGTTTTGGAATTGGGTGAGGAGGTCGTTTTGCGCAGCAGCAAAAAACGGAATGAAAAAGAGCAGACAGGAAAATCTGGCGAATTTCATCAAGGGAAAAGTTTTTGTAAGTGGACGATTGTTTCGAAAAGCCAAACCTAGAATATTTGGGTGAAAACAGGTGCTTTTTGAATGAAATGGAGTCAAAAACCTGGGCAAGACACCGAGCGAAAACCGGAAAGTCAAATGTGATTGACATAATATTTCTCACCGCAAATTTGCCTCGTCGCATCGCAGTTTGTTTGATAGTTTTGCAGCCATTTTTTGAACGAAAACCATTCAATTCCAAGATAAATGACCGCCAATTTTCATATCAATTATCATACTTCCTACGGTGAAAATATTGCCATCCGAGTCCGTCGAAACGGCGTTGAAGAGACGGTTTTTTGCCAAAACTACGACATCAACCATTGGCGGTACACGCTGCAAATCGCTGAAAATGAAGCGATTGAATACAAATACTTGGTAGCTCGGCAGGATGGTAGTTTTATAGAGGAGCACGGCGCTTACCGCCAGCTCCATTTGCCCCAAGAAGTGAACGAGGCATACTTCCAAGACTTCTGGCGGCCACAGTTCGAGCCGGAGCGCAGCTTTTTCTCGGCGGCCTTCAAGGATGTGATTTTCCGGCGGGAGGAGCGCTGCAGGTTCACACCCATCGCCACAAAAAACAACAAGATTGTCTTCCAACTCTACGCCGCTGCCCTGCCACAGCACCTCCGATTTTGCCTAATGGGCAATGTGGAGGCACTGGGCAGTTGGAAGCAACCGTTGCTGCTCTCCGATGAAAACTTCCCGCTCTGGCAAGCCGAAATCGAATGGGGCACACAATGGGCCAACCTGGAATACAAATTCGGAATTTATGACCCGCAGAACCAGCAAGTCATCCAGTGGGAAACGGGCGAAAACCGCCGCCTGAATTTTACTTTTCCGACGAATGGCGGCAGTGCCGTCGTCCGCACCGATGAGAATTACCGCACCGCCACGGGCCAATGGCGGGGCGCTGGCGTGGCAGTCCCTGTTTTCTCGTTGCGGAGCGAAAACGGCTGCGGCATCGGCGAGTTCAACGACCTGAAACTGCTCACTGACTGGGCCGTGCAGACGGGCCTGAAAGTCGTGCAGACCCTCCCCGTCAACGACACCATCGCCACGAAAACTTGGGTGGACAGCTACCCCTACGCTGCCATTTCGGTATTTGCGCTGCATCCGCTGTACGTGAATTTGCAAAGCATTGCGAAGCTGAAAAAGAAGGCCGATGAAAAGCGCCTGAACGAGGATATTGCGAAGCTGAACCAATCGGAAACTGTTGATATTGAGGCAGTTCTGAATACCAAGTTTGCCTTTTTCGAATTACTGTGGGCACAGGAGAAGGCCACGTTTTTCAAGGATCATCAAGTCCAGAATTTCATGGAGGCCAACGCTGATTGGCTCAAGCCCTACGCCGCTTTCTGCCACCTGCGAGACCAGAATGGCACGACGGATTTCAATGTTTGGCCACAGTATTCGACCTACTCCGAGCAGGTCATCGCTGACCTATGCGACCCGAATTACGAGCGTTTCGACGAGGTTGCGCTCCACTATTTCATCCAGTTCCATGCCCATCAGCAACTGCTCGGCGCTACCAATTACGCCCGCAAGCATGGTGTCGTTCTGAAGGGCGACCTGCCCATCGGCATCTATCGGGAAAGCTGCGACGCATGGGTGGCCCCGCATCTGTACAATATGGACGGACAGGCTGGCGCACCGCCCGACCTCTACGCCGTGGATGGCCAAAACTGGGGCTTCCCGACCTACAATTGGGAGGTGATGGCAGCGGATGGCTTCGCTTGGTGGCAGCAGCGCATGGGCAAGCTCGCCGAGTATTTCGATGCCCTGCGCATTGACCATATCCTCGGTTTTTTCCGCATCTGGCAAATACCGACCAACCAGACGGAGGGCACGATGGGCCTCTTCAACCCACGCCTACCCTACTCCCGGCAGGAGCTGGCGAATTTCGGCCTGCACGGCGACCTCCGCCGCTACTTGGAGCCATATATCCACGGTCATTTCCTGCGGGAAATGTTCGGGGAGGACACGGAATTTATCGTTGAAAATTGCTTGGAGCAAACCTCGCCCGGAATTTTCCGCTTGCGCAAGGAGGTGGACAACCAATTGAAAATCAAGACCTTGTTTGCGAAGGATGAAAAGTTTGCGAAGCTAAGTCACCTCGAAAAGCCGCTCAAGCGCCTCGTGAGCGAAGTGCTGCTGCTGGAAGAACCTGCGGGCTTCAATCCCCGCATCACCATCCATGCCACGCAGTCGTACAAAGACCTCAGCCCGCAAGAAAAGGCCATTTTTGACCGCCTGTACGATGACTATTTTCAGGTGCGCCACGATGAGTTTTGGAAGCAGCAGGCACTTTGGAAACTGCCGTCCCTGCTCAAGGCCAGCAATATGCTCATCTGTGGCGAAGACCTTGGCATGATTCCCCGCTCGGTGCCCGGTGTCATGCGGGATTTGAACATCATTTCCTTGAAAATACAGCGTGCGCCGTCCGGCCCCGTCGAGTTTGACGACCCAGCGACCTACCCTTGGACGAGCGTTTGCAGCCCATCCTGCCACGATATGAGCACCGTGCGAGGCTGGTGGGAGGAAAACATCGCCCGCTCCCAGCGATTCTTGAACAACACCCTGCACATCGGTGGACATGCGCCCAGCGAATGTACGCCAGGCGTGGTGGAAGCCGTGAACCAGCAGCATTTACTGTCGCCGAGCATCCTCGCCATATTCCCGCTACAGGACTTGGTAGGCATGGACGCCAAACTGCGTCGCCCCACGTCCAAGGACGAGCAAATCAACGACCCGAGCATCGTGCCGCATTACTGGCGGTTCCGTTTCCATTTGCCGATGGAGCAATTGTTGAAGGAGAATGGGTTGAATGGAAAGATTCGGGAGATGGTGGGAAGGGCTGGACGGTGATGGCTAGTGGCAATTCAGCTACGCCACCTGCACCGACTTCAATTCCCTTGATGCTTTGATTTGAGTGATATTCTGCGAAGCCCATTCTGCCAACTGTTTTAATAACGGCACCAGGCTATGCCCACGCTCCGTCAGCGAATACTCCACCCGTGGCGGGATTTCAGGATACATCTTTCGGCTCACCAAGCCATCCGCTTCCAGCGAACGAAGTGTGGTGGTCAACATCTTTTGGGAAATATCACCCAGGATATGGCTTATTTGGTTAAAACGCATCACTTCCCCTTCCTTTAGTATCAGCAGTACCAGCATTGACCATTTGTCCCCAACCCGGCTCAGCACATTCCGGATGGGACAATCATTGTGGTTTGAAAATAGTTCGAAGTTTTTTTCCATGATAAGTGCTTGATAGTCAATATTAGTTTCAAAAAAGTAACCGAGTTTATTCCAAGTGCCTTCTTGTTTGCCACTTAGTCACCCATCTATCTTTGCTCTACAAAAGTAACTAAGGATACTTTTTATTCCAAACTTATTTTCAAACTTGATAAAACAACGAACATGATTTTAGTAACTGGCGCCAATGGCGCATTTGGCACTGCTGCCATTGATTTCTTATTGAAAAAACTACCTGCAAACCAGCTAGTTGCCTTGGTGCGCAGCGAGGAAAAAGGCGCTGCCTTCAAAGCAAAGGGAATTGAAATCCGCATTGGCGACTATGACGATGTGGCTTCCTTGGTCAGTGCATTTCAGGGCGTGGACAAGCTGCTCTTCGTGTCTGGCAGTGATATTGCCAATCGCAGCCAACAACACCTGAATGTGGTGGAAGCGGCCAAAACCGCAAAGGTCGGGCATGTGGTGTACACCAGTTTCATGCGTAGGAACGAGACCGAAACTTCCCCCATCGCCTTCGTGGCCAAGTCGCATTTGGAAGCGGAGGAAGCCCTCAAAGCATCGGGCCTGAATTATACCTTGCTGAAAAATGGCCTTTATATGGATATGCTGCCCATTTTCCTTGGTGAGCAAGTAATTGATTCCGGTGTGATTTTCCAGCCAGCAGGACAAGGAAAAGCAGCTTTTGTGCTTCGTAATGATTTAGCAGAAGCAGCTGTTAATGTGCTAACTTCAGGCGGACATGAAGGCAAATCCTACGAACTGCCTGGCATTCAGGCTGTTTCCTATAGTGAGGTTGCCGCTAATTTAACGGAGATTGTGGGCAAGCATATCGAATATGTTTCACCGACCCAGGAAGTATATCATGCCGAATTAACAAAAGTCGGCGTACCTGAAATGTATATCAATATGTTTGGCGCTTTTGCGGAGGCTATTAATCAAGGTGAATTTGCAGAAGTGGGCGGCGACCTGCCCAACCTGCTCGGCAGGCAGCCTATAACGCCAGCAGCATACTTGAAACAGGTATATGGAAATTGATTTTAGCTCCCGCAGGTTTCACTGATTTTCTCCATTTATAGGAGATAACACAGTGAAACCTGCGGGAGTATAGTTCTACGGCTTCACCTTCTCACTCAAATCCAACAACTCCACCTTCCGAAACTCCACCGGGTGGCTTTCGGCCTGCAAGGCGATATAGCCGGATTTCAAGGGCTGGCCACGGTGCTGCTTGAACCAGTCGTTTTCCATGTTCAGATACTTGACCATGCCCTCGTCGTCGTCCTGCACGATGGGTTTGGTGTACTCGAACACCACCTTGCCATCAATGCTGTGCTGGATGAGCGAATCGCCGAGCACGAGCATTTCCACCGTCACCCATTGGTCGCCGTCGTAGGTCTTGGAGGAGGATTCTATGCAGTGGTCAGTGCGCAGTTCCCCGTTGATTTGGACTTGGGTGCCGGGCGTGCAGAGGTTGGCCGTGTGGCGCTCCTTGCCATCGCTGAGGCCGCCGAGCATCTGCATTTCGAGCGAGACGGGGAAGGTCTGGTTCTTCGTCACCGAACTGGCGGGCTGGGAATGTAGCATCACGCCGCTGTTGCGCACGTTCCACTCGGCACCGCCGGGTGTTTGGTTGCCTGTGAAACGGTACTCCACCCGCAGCCGATAATGCGAATAGGGCTTCTGGAAGTAGATATGCCCGAACTTATCATCGAAATTGCTGTACTGGTCGTAGCTGCATTTCAGCACGCCGTTCTCCACCCGGAAAGTGTTCAGGTAATTGTCGTTCAGGTCGTGGCCCGTGATTTTGATGTTCCAACCCGTGAGGTCTTTGCCGTTGAAGAGCTGAATCCACTGCCCATCGGGCTTTTTGTGGCAGGCGGTAAAAAGGATGGTGCAAAGGCTACACAGCAGGAGTGATTTGATTTTCATCGTTTTGTTTTTGATATTGATTCGATACGGCCCTTGTCATTGCCACAGGCAACCGCTGCGTATATCGTGCATATAGGATTCAGCGGTTGCCTGCGGCAATGAACTGTGGTTTTTTGCAAATAAAAAAGGATAAATCTCCAAAATTTTATTTTGCAGTATAGTCGGGCTGGAAAGCCAGCCCGGATTTAGCAATGGCAAAGGCCTGCTTGAGCAGCTTGGCAGCGACGGCGATCTTGGCCAACTTGAAGGGCTTCCCCTTTTGCCTGAGCCGCTCGAAAAGCGCCTTGCATACCGGGTTCGATTTCAGGGCGGTCTGTGCGCACATATAGAGCAGGCAGCGCACCTGTCGCATGCCCATCTTGCAGATGGCAGCCTTGCCCCTGACGGACTTCCCCGACTGGTAGTGCCGGGGCGCTAGGCCGACGTAGGCCACCAGTTGCTTGAAGTTGTCGAAGGCGGTGAAGCCCTGTGTGACGGCGACCAGCACAAGTGCGGTCTTGGGGCCGATGCCGGGGATGCTCTGCAGCAGTTGGAACAGGCCGGGGTAGTTGTCCTTCATGGACTGCTGCATGTCGCCCTCCAGTTTCCCTATCGCCCCGTCAAGGCTCTCAACCTGTGCGCCGATGACCTGCAGTGCCCTTTGGCTGTGCTGCGGCACCAGTGCCAGGCTCTTGCGCTGGTTCGACAGTGCTAGGCGCTGCTTGTTGAGCTGCTCCAGCACGGCCAACTCCTGCCTCAGTGCCGTCAGGTGCACCGGTAGGGGCCGCCAGGGCGCAGGCTGCTGCTGTGCGCCGAACTGCGAGAGCAGGCGGGCGTCCGCCTTGTCGGTCTTCGCCCTCCTGAGCAGCATGCGGGCAAAGTGGCTCACCGACAGGGGGTTCACCACGCTCACCTGCCGTTGGTGACCGTGCAGGAAGACCGCAAGGGCGCAATAGTAGGCACCCGTTGCCTCCATCACGCAGCAGCACCCGGCGGGGAGCGTTGCCAGCAGGGACTCAAAGCCAAGGGAGTCGTTGGGCAGTTGAAAGCTGTCGAAGCTCTCGCCCTTTGGGATGGCCACGTCGAAGGTGTCCTTCGAGATGTCGATTCCGATGTAAGTGGTTGCTTTTTGCATTACTTTTAGGTCTGATTAAAAGTTTGCCAGTAGCGCCTTGTATGTGCCTTATCAATCTTAAACAGGCTCGAAGCCTAACGAACTGTCCAAGGTCTGCAAGGTTGGAGCAAGAGGGACACGCATTGCCGACGGTCTTTTTGACCAATGACAAAACTTTGTCTTTTTCTCTTGCTCCTACTGGTCTTTCAAATTTAACCCAATCTTATTTGTCGCCACAATCTTAAGATGACAAGGCGGCGTATCAAACTGTAAGGGAGGTTCGCAACCTCCCCAACGTTCCCCCCATCCCATCACCATACATTTAACCCCACTTCCCATTCGTTGAAAAACCTTGCCCTTCCCGCATTTCTTTCGTTCCTTTGGTTAAACCTTTGGGGCGGGGGCAAGTCCTACCGCTTTCCGAAACTAAAATGACCTGTTTATGCTAAAGAAACTGTTTGTACCCCTGCTGTTCCTGTTTGCTGTACAGTTGCAAGCCCAGACCTGGGCGGACGATGTGGCCTGCATCGTTTATACGCATTGCGCCAATTGCCACAGCCCCGGCAATATCGGGCCGTTCCCACTGATGAACTATGCGGAGGCTTTCGATGCCCGCTTCAGCATCCAGAATGCCGTCACCGAACGGGAGATGCCGCCTTGGAAGGCAGAGGTGGGTTACGGTGACCATATCGGCAAGCGCACCCTCACCGACGAGGAGGTGGCGCTGATTGACGCTTGGGTGAACAATGGTGCACCGGAAGGCATGGCGGGCAATGCGCCGCCGCCGCCAGTGTTCAACAGCCCGGAGGAAATCCAAAACCCCGACCTGACGGTGAAAATCCCTGCCTACCACATCCCCGACAACCTGCCGAACGACCTGTATCGGGTCTTCGCCATCCCCGCCACCCTGCCCGACGACCGTTTCATCACGGGCATCGAGGTGGTGCCGGGCAATAGGGCGGTGGTTCACCACGTGCTCGTCTATCAGGACAGCACAGGCCAGGCCCTCTCGCAGGACGCCGCCGACCCGGAGCCGGGCTACACGGCCTTTGGCGGCATCGGGGTTTTCGGTGCCGAACTCATCGGGGCTTGGGTGCCGGGCAGCGGGGCCGAGCATTATCCGCCCAATATGGGCGTCCACCTGCCGCAGAACACGGCCATCGTGCTGCAAATCCACTACCCCGTGGACGCCGCCGGGCAGTGGGACAGCACCCACGTCAATTTCACGCTCTCGGACGGTAGCTTGCGCCAGGTGTCCATCGCCCCCGTGCTGAACCACGGCCTGTCCATGGTGAACGGCCCGCTTTCCATCCCACCGAACCAAGTCAAGACCTTCGAGGAGACTTACACCGTGCCTATTCAGGCAACCGTGTTGGCCATTGCGCCCCATGCGCACCTGATTTGCACCAGCATGAAGGCATTCGGTGTGACGCTGCAAGGCGACACCATCCCCTTGGTGGATATTCCCGAATGGGATTTCCATTGGCAAGGGGCGTACAAGTTCCAGCAGCCCATTAAGCTGAACCCGCTCACAAAGCTCTACGGCTTTGCCACTTACGACAACACTTCCGGCAACCCCGATAATCCCAATTCGCCGCCGCAGACCGTCTCGGTCGGGGAGGCCACCACGGACGAGATGATGCTGTTCTATTTCACCTACACGGCCTACCAGTCCGGCGACGAGAACATGGTGATTGACACAACGAGCCACAAGCCGCATTACCTGGATTGTGAAACGCATACGGTCATTTCGGGGACGGACGAGCAGCCGCATTTGGAGGGTTTCACCTTGTACCCGAACCCTGCGGCGGGTTTCATCACCATTGAAAAACGCACCGAGGCAGCGGCAAGGCTGCGGCTGTTGGATTTCTCCGGGCATTTGGTTTTGGAGGAAAAGCTGTCGGGTTCATCGGAGCAAATCAGCTTGCTGGGCTTGCCAGAGGGCATTTATGCCGCTAGTTTGTTTTTGGAAAATGGGCAATTGGTGGGCACGCAGCGGGTGGTGGTATTGCGGTAAAAACGCCATACCCAACGGTAGCGGGCGACAGGGCTGTCTTTTACAAAAACTCACTTTTATGAAGACAACCTTTACTACTGCAATCTTTTGCCTACTTGGCTTTGCGCAAACCGCCAAGGCTTGCGATTGCTTTTTCATCAACAATTTTTGTGAAGCCATCACTTTTGGAAACAACGGGCAGGTATTGGACTACCTGAACGTTTACCGAGTAAAAGTGACTGCCACTGCGACCAACGGCCTGAAGGTATTCGTCGGCGAAACTTACGCTGGCGAGAACAAGACCGGGCACAACCTTTTCATCGAGGATGGGAATGGTGCCAATTGCGTGCTGTTCGCCAGCAGCAACTTGAACGTGAACAGCACCTACATCATCGCTGCCTCCGCTTGGGGCGATACGCTGAGTCTGTCGGACTGTGCCGTTTCGTTTTTGGAGGTGGTGGATGGCCAGGTGGTCGGGGCCATTGCGCCGGGTGTTTCGGAGGTGGCGCTAGTGGATTTTCCCAATACGGCCAATTGTGGCAACCTCTCACCTACTTCCACCGTGGACCCAGGGCCGCTGGGTGGCATCTTCGTCCGTCCAACACTTGCCAAAGATTTTGTGGAAATAAAGACTTTGTCGCTACAAGCAGCGGATTTGGAGGTGGCAGTTTACGATGCTACTGGTCGGCTCGTTCAGGAGATGGATGTCCCCGATTTCGGGTTTTATTCCGATGTCAATCTTGACATGAAGAACTGGGGCAACGGCGTCTATTTCTTGCGCCTGCGAATTGGCGAGGAGGTTTTTACGCAGCGGGTTGTGAAAACGGGCAGCTTTTGATGTTTGTTTAAATCAGCAACGTGATTAAAGAATTGTTTCACGCAACGCCACAGCGTACGCAACGCTTTGATAAATAGGACGTTGCCGCCCGTGGCGGCGTTGCGTGGAATAAAAAAATGAACATTCTCAAAATCAGCCAAAAAGAAAAGGGAAGTGGCAATCGCCACCTCCCTTTTTTATTGAGTTTTAGCAGTTTAATCACATTTTCACCACCCGCTCTGAAATGAGCCTATTGCCCTTAGCATCGGTGGCTGTCAGCCAATAGACGCCCTGTGGCATGTCGGAGATGTCGAAATTGGCAGCACCCGCTTGGAAGTCGAGCACGCCCTTGGCTTGGCGGGTGCCATCCACCCGGAATACCTCGACGTTCAGTTTGCCAGTGTACTCAAACTGGATGTTCAACATGCCCGTGGTCGGGTTCGGGAACAGTTTCCAGTTCTTAAGTATAATATCGTTGACCGCATCCAGAATGCCGTCGCAGTTATTGTCAATGCCATCCAATGCCACGTCAACGGCATCTGGGTTCACGGCATTGTTGGTGTCATCGCAGTCCGTATCGTTGGTGACGTAGCTGCCGGGGGCGCTCGTCTCGCAGGATTCGAGGAACTCGTCGGCGTTACCGAAGCCATCGCCGTCGGCATCCACGAAGTAGGTGAAGGTCGGCAGGCCGTCATCGGCAATGCCAGAGCAGTCGTTGTCCACGTCGTCACAAACTTCCGATGCAGCGGTGTTGATGGCAGCGTTGGTATCGTCGCAGTCTGTATTGTCGTTGACATAGCCCGTTGGCGCTGCGAGGTCGCAGGTGTTGATAGTGCTGGCTTGATTACCGTAGCCGTCACCGTCGGCATCTGCGAAATAGTCCGTGAAGGTGAGGCCGTCGTCGGCTACGCCAGTGCAGTCGTTGTCCACATTGTCACAAACCTCGGTAGCGGCGGTGTTGATAGCGGCGTTGGTGTCGTCGCAGTCAGTCGAGTCGGCTGCAAAGCCAACCGGAGCGGCTGCCAAGCAGGAATTCTTAACGACGGCAGCATCGCCGAAGCCATCGCTGTCAGCATCGCCAAAATAGTCCACGAAGGTGAGGCCGTCGTCGGCTACGCCGGAGCAATCGTTGTCCACGTCGTCGCAGATTTCGGAAGCACCAGGGTTAATGGCGGCATCTTGGTCGTTGCAGTCCACATAATTATAATAGGTATCGTTGTCGTCGTCCCGGAAGAAGAAGGTCTCGGCATGATCCACAGCGCTGGCGGCGATTTTGATGCCGATGCGGCGGCCCGGGATGTCGTCCATCGGCGGGTGGATGCCGCCCCAAATGCGGCTAAGGCTGCACTGGTCGGAGGCGTCCCGGTAGGTGGCCCATTGCAGGGTAATGTCTTGGCTCGGCCCTTCCTCGAACACGAGGAATTGGTTTTGTGTACAATGGAACTCGCTCATGCCACCAGGGAAATAGGCGTCGCCCGTGAGGGCCGTCATCACTTCGGCAGCCGTGCGGGAGAAGGTGGAGTGGCCAGAGATGTAGCCAGGGAACGGCGGCGTCACGAAGGATGGACGTTGGTACGACCACCATTTTTTAGCCAAAACCCAATCCACGCCTGCTTGGTCGGTGGCGGGAATCGTGATGTAGTCTGGGCCTCTCCAAGCGAGGAATTTCACTTCGCCCACGTTTTCGTTGAAATTCCCGGCCAGCGGGTCGCCCATTTCAACCATTTCGATGAGGCCGGGCACTAGCGTTAGGCCCATCGGGTCGTAGTTCGGCAGGTTGGGGTCGCTGCTTTGGCCTTTCTCGGCCATGCCCCGTAGGGCGCATACTGGGCGGATGCTGTCGTAGTAGCCCTTGATTCCCCAAGCTGTGACGGCGGCATCGTGCAGCGCACCGTTCAGCATGAAATAAGCTTTCACGTCAAATTCGAGCTGGTCGAGCGGCTGGCCTTGGCCACGGTATTTTGGCACAAAATCAGGGTGATCGGTGACATAGTTGAGGATTTCGTTCCAGTGGCCCGGTGGGGTGTCGGAGTTGGGGCCGTCGGCCCAAAATTCCGCCAACACCCTCGTGTAATCGCCACGGGTCACAAACTGTGGAGCGTAAGGTTGGCCCGTTTTCGGGTTCACGGCATAGCCTGAGGCGTGGTTGACGCCTCCGTCCGCAAAATTGTAGAAGGTTTGGTACTCATCGAAATTATGCGGTAAATCGGCGGTGTCCAAATTGCCGATGGAGGCTGGCGAAATGTCCCAGACCACGTTGTCGTCAGGTTCGAGGTGGCTCGACCAAGCGGCCACCAGTTCATGGTTCCACTTGTATTCCGCTGAACTGACCGAATCGTTGACGTCGAGTTGGGCAGGTCCGCCTGGGTCGTGGTAAACATTCCAATCGTGACCAGCCCGTTGGTGAACGGTCAGCTCATTTTGCGTGAGCGCAAACGGCACTACGTTCCCCCACTCTGGCGAGAGTGCTGGCGGGGTGTTGTAAGGCAGTTGGTTGCCGTTTTGGTCAATGAAGACTTCCAGCGTCAGCGGCTGCCAACGGTTGAAGTCAAGGAGGTTTGGGTTGCCGTCGTTGTGTGTCACCATCGGCGGGTTCACGGGCTGGTAGTAGGTGTTGGCGTAGTTGAACTGCTCGTTTGCGCCGTCCTGAAAGCCGTAGCCGATTACCTGGCTGGCGATGTAGTTGCCGAGTGCGGCAGGGTCGCCCGTGGTGTAGTCGGTGGAGGTATAGTTGATGTCGTAGCCGAGTTGCAGCATCTTGAAATCCAACTGCTGCGAGGTGAAGAAGTTGGGATTACTGTTGCCTGGCGAGTTTGCGAAACGGTGTTTCAAGAGCCGGTAGGCGGCATAGCTGATGGCCGTTTCCCGTGCTACCTTCACGTCGGCAGGGGTAGGTATTCCCACAAACGGGCAGGTGAAATCGCCCACCGTTTTACCCAACAAATAAGTGGTGGCAACGGTGTCGTAGGCAGCCCAGGCGTCGTACATCGCTATGGATGTGTGGAACAGGTTGCGGGCATGGATGGTGGGTCGGCCAAAATCGCCTTTGATGGCGTACAGCAACATTTCGTCCCACTGCTTCGCAATGGAATGTTGTTGTGAAAAAGCCGTCCCAAGGCTGGCCAGTGTCAGCAAAAAAGAAAATGTAACGGTTCTAAAATTCATAAATTAGGTTTTAATTGCCGCAATTGCGGTTATGTTCAATTGACTTTTGAAGACTAGTGTCGGAATCTTAGTGATTGTTTTCTGAAATAGGATTGGAGATGGGTACAATTGGTAAGTGCTACGGCAAAGTTATTAGCAAGGTTAACTTTGGAGCTTAAAATCAGCTTAAAACTGCTTTCAAAGGAAGCTGAAACTTGGAATTTGTTAGGTGAATGTCATTTGCCTCATCAATTTTAAAACAAAAACGATGAAACCATTCCTTCGCATTGATGAGCAACTGGGGCTTCATTTGGCTCGGCCAGAACTGGCAGTGGCCATTTTCGAGGCAGTGGATGAAAACAGGGCCTTCCTGCGCCAGTGGCTACCGTGGGTGGACAGCACCCTCAGCGTGGAGGATACCGAGGCGTTCGTCAAGGCCAGCATGAAAAGCAACAGCGACGGCAGCCAACTCATCTGTTTTATTTTGGAAAACGAGCGGCTGGTCGGGGCCATCAGCGTCGTTCATTTCAACCGGGAACACAGCCGCTGCGAAATCGGCTACTGGCTCCGTGCCGACTGCCAGGGGCGGGGCATCCTCACCCGCTCGGCCAAGGTGTTTATCCGCTATTTGTTTCAAAGAAAGCACATGAACCGCTTGGAAATCCACATCATTCCCGGCAACGCAAAGAGTCAAGCGGCTGCGCAGCGGCTCGGTTTTCAGTCCGATGGTGTGCTGCGAAAGGCATTACGCATGTACGGCAGCTTTCACGATTTGGAAGTTTTCAGCCTGCTCAAGGCCGATTGGGAACAGGACAAAAAAAGTTGAAAATTCTTTTAAAAAACTAAACAAAAAATTTTGCGATAAAATTATTTGTTTTAACTTTGCCTCCGTATCAATGATTAATTGTTTCAAACTTAAAAATCGAAAATCATGATAGGAGAAGACCGCCTCGAGCTTAACAACCGCTTCATCCGGGTTTTCCAAATGCTGGAAGACCGGGGCGCCATCATCAAAAACGACCGCAGCGGCAAGGGCATCGGAGACGTAGCTGAGAAAATTCTCGGCAATAAGGGCTACGGCCACATCATTCGTGCCTTCCTCACGGGCGAAGACAAACGGGTCATTAGCTACTCGCAGGCCCGCAAGTTTTGTCGGGAGTACGGCGTCAACGAAGACTTCATGTTGGATGGTGTGGGTACGCCGTTCGGGATGGACCTGCCCAAGCGCTCCAACGAACTGGGCCTCATCACCGCCAAGGGCAATATCCTCTTCACCACGGTGGAGGCATTCGCCGGTAGCTCTGTTGACACAAGCAGCTTTGCGACGGAGGAAAGTTCTTGGTTCTCACTGCCCGGCTTGCAGGGCGGCGGCCTCGTTGCCTTCCAAATCAACGGTAACTCGATGGACCCCGTCATCATGGACAACGACATCGTCGTTTGCCGGGAAGTCGAACGGCTCGACCAAGTGAAGGACAATGAAATCTACGCTGTCAAAAACAACGGCTCCATGTGGGTCAAGCACGTGCAGCGAATCTACCACGGCGGACGGGTTGCGCAGCTCAAGCTAATCTCCGCCAATCACCTTGAGCACGACCCCTTCGTCGAAGATGTGAATGTTCACACCCGCCTTTACAAGGTCGTGCGCAAAATCAGTGATTTCAATAGCTAAAAACGAGCAGTGAAGGCCGTCGTTGGCGGCCCTTCCTGCCTTTCAAGAGTCATTTCTCATTACCATGCGTCCTAGCATGGAATTATCCTGCTGTTTTTATAAGTTCTGGTCTCCCGGCCTTGCAAGAAGGTGCGGGAGTTCTTTTTTTGTGTTGGATTGAAACGTCGGCGAGGCTCGCAACCTCGCCGACGTTGTTCCGGCAAGTGTTCGAGGCTATATTATTTTTCTGATTGGATGCTTTTTGTCCATTGTTCTGCGCCGTTTGCATCGTAAATCGTGATTTTCATCACCCGCTCCTGCCTTGGGCCAGAGAATTCTAGGATGGCAAAATTTTTCTTTTGAACCATCGTGCCTTCTACCCGCAGGAGGTTGGCTTCTTCCCCCGTATGCACCCCCGATGTGAACGGCGAAACTGTGAGGTCATACATCAAATTGCCAGCGCTGTTCCTGACCATGCTCAATTCCGTGTGGTGCCTGTCACCCGTAAGGAAAATGACGTTTTTGATGCCTTCGGCTTCAATCAACCGCAGGATTTCCAGCCTTTCTTCGGGGGCAATGTTCTCGTAGGTCTCGTGCCCCACGAAGGTCGTCAGGATTTGCCCGCCAAGGGCGACGAGCTTGAACGGAGCCTTGCTGTTCGCCAGTGAATTGATGAGCCACTCGATTTGTGCCTTGCCGAGGATGGTTCGTTCCCCCGTTTTCCTAAGGTCCTGACTGCGGAAATAGCGGTCGTCCAACAGGAAAACATCCACATCGGCCCACTGGAACTGCGTGGTGATGCCGCCCTGGCCAGGCAGGCCGTAGGTCGAATTTGCCCAAAACGACTTGAACACCTCCGTGGCCATTTCCTTGTGAATGTAGCTGCCGTCGCTGTCGTTAGGGCCGTAATCGTGGTCGTCCCAAATGGCATAGTGATGGGTGCTGGCCCACAGCGGCTGCAATTCCGGCAGGGAGCGGGTATGCGTGTAGCGGTGCAGGAATCCAGTGCGGGTGTACCAATCCGGCTCACGCAGGTAGGTATTGTCGCCAAGCCAGAGCATGACGTCGGGCCGCAGCTTGTGGATGGACGTAAATATCTGATAATCACCACCATACGGGTTGCCGGGCCGGTCGTAAGCCTCCTCGTTGATGTAGGCGCAACTGCCAACTGCCAGCGAGAATTTAGGCGGATCGGTGCGCCATTGCCAGAGCGTCTGGGTCTGGAACTCGGTCGGGTAGTCGAGCTTCACGGCTTGGTCGTTGATGCGGAGTTCGTACTCGTAGCGGTTGCCCGGCTGAACCTCGTCGGCCAACAAGTGCGCCGTGAAGCCGTCCTGCTTCTGGGTTTTGACGGTGTTCGTCAAGTGCTTTTCGGTAGGTTTTCCCTTCGGCCAATAGGCGACCTGCACTTTGGCCTCCGATTTGGTCTGCGCCCAGAGCATCGTCTCGAACATGTCGGTGTAGCCGAGCATGGGGCCGGATTGTAGCAAGGATTTTTGCGCCAGCAAATGAAAACTGGCCATTGCGCAAAGCGTAACAAGGATGGTGTGTCGAATTAGTGCCATTGTTTTTTTGGGTAAAAGTAGGTTTTGAACTGAAAAAGAATGCGGTGAAACACACAATTAATATTGGCTTAAACCCGCCCGAACTTGCTTGAAATGCTGGAGGGCATAATTTTTGCCTATTCAGCTAGGCTATTTTATCCTTCTCATTGAAAAAGAATATTTGCTAAAAAATAGCAAGTCAAACCTCGTGTTTCAGTATCAAATGCGAGCAAAAACTGCCTAATCCAAATAAATATGTTGCGGACTATATGAAGCCTTTCAGGCAAATCGGTAGGTGTTTCCAGCTTTCATTGCAAAAAATGAGAAGCAGGGGCAAGACTAATTTGATGGTTACAGCCCTGTTTTTGGTATGTGCCAGCACCCCGATTTTTGCGCAGCAAGAGCCGCAGTTCACCCACTATATGTTCAACACGCTGGTGTACAACCCCGGCTACGCAGGCAGCAAGGAGTACCTCTCTGCCGTGGCGGTTTACCGTGACCAATGGGCAACCCTGGGCGGCAAAACAGGCTGGCAGGGCCGCCCCATCACGCAGACTTTTTCCGTTCACAGCACCTTCAAAAAACGGGTGGGCTTGGGTTTGAACCTCGTGAACGCCACTGCGGGCGCTCGCCAAAACACGTACCTAGATGGCATTTATGCCTATCGGGTGAACTTCGGCAAGGGAACACTTTCCATCGGGCTGCAAGCGGGCGTCATGAACTGGAAAGCCGACTGGAGCACCCTCAATTTCCAACAACCACAGGAGTTGGACAACGCTTTCGGCAATATTGCACCTAACCTTTGGCTGCCTGATTTTGGGGCTGGGCTGTTTTTTTATACCCCCAATTTTTATGCGGGGGCTTCCATGCCGCACATCGCCCACTTCCCATTGCGGACTGTATCGGCCTCGGAGCGGGATGTGATTCGGAAATGGGCCAGGGTGCAGCGTCATTTTTACTTTACCACGGGCGGGGCCATCCCGCTCAACGGCGACAACCTTGTGTTCCGACCCTCGTTTCTGCTGAAAAGCGTCGGGCTTTTCAATAATTATTTCAGGAAGGGCAACCTCGTCCGGGAAATCGGTGCGCCGGCCAGCTTCGACCTTGATGCTTCGCTGTTTTTTCATAAAAAACTGTGGCTGGGCGTGGCTTTCCGCTCGGCATTCGCTGCCTTCAGCTCGCAGGGAGCCAAGCAGAGCAGCGCCGATTCTTTCGATTTTTGGATGGCCTACCACTTCCACAACGGCCTGCGGCTTGGCATGGCCTACGACTACCCAATTGGTAAATTGCAGTCCAGCGCCTCGGGTTCTTTTGAGCTGATGCTCGGCTACGATTTTTACCACGAAGTGGATAAGGCAAGTCATATCCGGTACTTCTGAGCAAATTTTTGGCAATCCTGCATTACCCAATTTCCACTCCAAGCGACTTACCTTCGCCGCATGAAAGTCCACCGCAGCCTCGTCGAGGCAGTGGCGCAAGCCCTGCACCTGATTTTTTACGAAGGAAAATATGCCGACAAAGTCATTGAGCGCCTGCTCAAGTCGAACCCCCGTTGGGGCAGCCGTGACCGTGCCTTCATCGCCGAAAACACTTACGAAATCGTGCGTTGGCGCAGGCTCGTGGAGGAAATCGGGCGGCTCAACCATTCGGAAATAAAAAAGGATTCTGCTTCGCTTATCCGGCTGGTTGGGGTGATGCTGGCGATGAAAAACCCAGATTTTGTGGGCCTTGAAACCAATGTTCCTGAGTTCGCAGGACTGGATGGGAAGACCATTGCAGCGCAGAAAAAAGCCTTGGAGGAGGAGCGGAAAATTAACCAATCCATCCCCGATTGGCTGGACGAGGTCGGCGAGCGGGAACTGGGCGAAAACTGGGACGCCGAACTCTTGGCGCTAAACGAGCCTTCGGCAGTGGTTGTGCGAGCTAATGTTTTGAAAACCAATAAATTAGCTTTGAAAAAAGAACTGGCCAAAGAAGGCTGGGACGCTGATGAGACCCGACTCGCACCTGATGCTTTGGTGCTCCGCAAACGGGGGAGCATGTTCCAAATCCGGGCATTCCATGAGGGTCATTTTGAGTTACAAGATGCTGGTTCTCAGTGCATTGCGCCGTTCCTGCACGTGGAGCCGGGCATGCGGGTCGTAGATGCCTGTGCTGGGGCAGGCGGCAAATCGCTGCACTTGGCCGCACTGATGCGCAACCAAGGCACCATCATTTCGATGGACACGGAGGCTTGGAAACTGGACGAACTGCGCCGCCGGGCCAAGCGGAACGGCGTTCAAATCATCCAAACCCGCCCGATTGAGTCCTCAAAAACCATCAAACGACTGCACGGCACGGCAGACAGGCTGCTGCTGGATGTGCCCTGCTCCGGCCTCGGCACACTGCGCCGAAACCCCGATGCGAAATGGAAATTGACGCCGGAATTCCTTGATAATGTGCGGGTTACGCAAGCTGAGATTTTGCGAAGCTACTCCAAAATACTTCGTCCCGGAGGGCAGTTGGTTTATGCCACATGCAGTATTTTGCCTTCGGAAAATGAACGGCAGGTGGAGCGCTTCCTTTCGGAAAATCCCAATTTCCGGTTGTTGGAGGAACGCAAGCTTACTCCATCCGAGCATGGATTCGATGGCTTTTACATGGCGAGAATTGAAATGGTGCGTGCGATTTTAGCGGATGCCTGACGCTGAGCGCCGCTTCGATTGCCTCGCAATTCGCCACTAAAAACTCGCAGCTTTCAACGCAGACAAGTACATTTCCACATATTCATCCACCCGCTTGCGGCGGTATTGCATGATGAAACGAGGGTGGGGCAGGGGTACGATTTTGCCAAAAAAGCCTTCAGTTTCGTTGAATTTTGAAAGGAATTTGAAGTTTTGGCCCTCGCCAAGGCAGTAGCAAACGGCAGGATTCATGCCCAAGCCCAGCAGGCTGCGAAGGTGAAGGCGGATGAGCGGCAACATGGCCTGTTGCAAAGGTTTTTCATCGTAGTAGTTGTAGTTCACGCCATTTTTCACAAAGCCAAACGGCACGACGGAATTGATGAAAAACTGCTTGTAAAATGCCGCAGGCCCACCAAACGCCCGCACCACCCGATAGATGTACTGCGCCGAGAGTTCCTCCTTTTTTTCAAAGCTGTTTTCGATGCCGCACTCCCGCACGAGATGAACGGGGTCGGTAAAGGCAACGTTCGTGACACCAGCGCCGAAGCGGCCGGGATTGATGCCGACGATGAGGGTGCGAGGGTTTGTGTCGGTATAGTATTTTTCCAAAAAAACTTGGAAGACACGGGCAGTTTCGGGCAAATTGGCCAAGGGCAGCAGCCACTCCACGTCGGGTGGCAGGGGCGGCAAGTGGCCGTGGAGGTCGTGGAAATGCTTTTCAAGTCGCTGTGCAAGGGTGGTCATAGCGGTTTTTGGCGGGCAAGTTACTGACGTTCTTCCATGAAATGGGTTTAATCGTCCAGTGCCGTGCCTATGCAAGCCGGAAAATTTTACCTTTGCGGGCATTTTGGCGCAATGCCCATTTTTCATTCAAAACACCATTTGCGCCAGCAAAAAACAAAATAATGGACAAAAATACGGTCATTGGATTTGTGTTGATATTGGGCCTGCTCATCACCATGCAGTTGGTGGTAGGGCCGGAGCAAAAGAAAATAAAGGAAATACAGCAGGCGCAATTGGACTCCCTGCGTCAGGTGGAGCAACGCAAAGCCGACAGCCTGGCAGCACTGCAAAACCTGCCCACACTGAGCGACACAGCTGCTGTTGATTCTGCCCAAATGGGCCAGTTGGCCGGGCAATTTGGCGTCCTCGCCCCCTCGGCGGTTGGTCAGGAAACCCTGCCGGTGCTGGAAAACGACGTGATGCGCATCCAATTCTCCAGCAAAGGCGGTCGCATCAAGGAAGTAGAACTGAAAAAATACTTCAAGGCGCTGCGGGATTCCTCGCACAAGACCGTTAAGCTACCCCTCAAATTGCTGGAAGACGAGAAGAATAAATTCGAGTACCTCGTGCCGATGGCTGGCGTGCCAAACGGCGTGGTCAGCACGGGCAATTTGTTTTTCCAAGCCACGAAAAAGGGCGAAAACAGCATCACTTTCACAGCGGTGGGGCAAAATGGGGCCTTGTTCGAGCAAACCTACAGCTTCGACGGGCCTGACAGCTACGGGCTGAAATACGACGTGCGCCACAACGGCCTGAATGTGGCTACGCCCATCAAGCTGAACTGGGTAAACTACCTTGACCGCCTCGAAGAAAACACCAAGTACGAGGTCAATTACTCCACTGTTTATTACAAACCTGCCGACGACGATTACGATTATTGCTCCTGCACGAAGGACGACCAAAAGGATGAGGCCAATAAAAAACTGAAGTGGGTAGCCCACTCGAACCAGTTTTTCGCCAGTGTGCTGATAGCGAAGGATGCTTCCTTCAGCGGTGGCCAGCTTGCCACGGAAACCATCAGCGACGAAAAAAGCCCAGACCTGAAAATCGTGCGTAGCCAACTGAACCTGCCGACCGAGTCGCAGTCGTTTGCCATGCAGTTGTACGTGGGGCCAAAGGACTTCGAAATACTGGAAACTTATGGCTCAGAACTGGAAGACATCGTTCCATTTGGCCAAAGCATACTTGGTACCTTCAACCGCTGGATTATCCGCCCGATGTTCAATTTCTTGATGAAACTGGTTGGTTCTCAGGGAATTGTGATTTTGCTGCTGACACTCATTGTGAAGTTGGTACTGTATCCACTGACCTATAAAATGCTCCATTCGCAAGCGAAAATGACTTCGCTAAAGCCGAAAATAGCGCACCTGAAAGATAAATACAAGGACGATGCAACGCAGTTGCAAATGGAAACCATGAAGATTTACCGGGAGTTTGGGGTGAACCCGCTCGGTGGCTGTTTCCCGATTGCGCTTCAGATGCCAGTTTGGTTGGCGTTGTACCGTTTTTTCCCGGCCAGCATCGAGTTTCGCCAGGCGAGTTTCCTTTGGGCAAATGACCTGTCCAGCTTTGACGCTGTGTATTGGATAGGCGATTACCATGTGAGCCTTTTCACGTTGCTTTGGGTGGCCACAACCCTGTTGTACACCCACTACAATATGCAGAACATGGACATGAGCAGCATGGGCAACAACGCCAATGCCCAGATGATGAAGTGGATGCAGTACCTCATGCCTGTTTTCTTCCTGTTTTTCTTCAACAATTTCGCATCGGGTCTTACTTGCTATTTGGTATTCAGCAACGTCCTGAACATTGCACAGACCTTGGTGACGAAAAACTGGATAATCAACCACGAAAAAATAAGCGAGCAACTGGAGGCGAATCGAAACAAACCCAAGAAAAAAGGCGGGTTCCAATCCCGCCTCGAAGAAGCGATGAAACAGCAGCAAGCTATCGCCGCCCAAAAGGAAGCTGCTGCCAAGAAGAAGAAATAGATTGTTGAATTGCTGGATTGTTAAATGTGGGTTTGATTTCAAATTCCAATTGACAGGCCAGCAATTCCTACAATAAAACGATAGAGCCATGAAATCAGCCATCCTTGCTATCCTAATTCTCACAGCCGTTGGGGCATTTATGACTTCCTGCAACCGCAAAACCGCAAATGCGGAAGCCACGACCACTGCGCCGAAGGCCAATCCAGATGCGCCTGCCACCAACCGGCCTGCTGATGAAGCCCCCGCCAAGGATGCCTACCAAGTGGCAGGCTACCAGAAGACGGCCTGTTTTGGAAAATGCCCCGTCTATCAGGTGAAATTCTTTTCAGATGGCAAGGTGACGTGGTATGGCCAGATGAACGTGGAACGGCTAGGATGGTACACAGCGAGGGCCGACCAGCAGTTGTTGACGGAGATCAAAAACAAGGCCCACGAAGCCAAGTTTTGGGACTTTTCGAATAACTACCCGACGGAAATTCGGGTAGTGGATCTGCCTAGCACGGTTACCTACATCCGGGTGGGCGACATGGAAAAAACAATTATGGACACCTATCAAGCACCAGCGGAATTGGTGGCTTTTGAGGATTACCTGGAAGGCATCATCGCAAAACTGACTTGGCAGCCCAGCAAGCAGTAATTTTTTGTGATGAAAATGTTAAAATTTGCACCGCTTTCTCTAAAAAACGCCATATTTGGAGCCGATAAGACGCACCAATCACACAGAATTTTCATTCGCTATTCCCACGGCTAGTTATTTATCACTGAGAGGACGCTAGGTCATAAAACTATTGACCAACACCTGTGTTTTTGTTTTACCAAATCTAAATCACTAGGATGCGAATCAAGTACCGACTCAAAAGGCTGTATATCAAGCACGGGAAAAAAGCTTTGATTATCTTCCTCGTCTATTTCGTCACGAAATGGACGCTTACCATCGTTTTCGGTGCTAAAATCGTTGCTGCCATCAACAACTGGATTGGCTGAAATCCCACCTCATCCATCACCAAGCAGACTAATCACTAATTCCGCTAACGCTTTTTCCGAAGGAAATTCAGCCACCTTGTATCCTGTGATATTTAGCTGGCGCAAACAGGCGGCAGTCGTTTGTCCAATGGCGATTACCTCCTCCTCACGAAATCGGTATTTTGAAAAATAAGCTTTTGCGTTCAATGGGCTGGTAAACACAAGCGACTGACAGTCAGGTACTTGAAACTCCCGCTTCGCAATATTTTCATACACCACCAAATCCAATGACTCGATTTGGCCAGCTAATATTCGTTGAACAGACTGGCGGCTTTCGCTGGCCCTAGGGAAAAGTACCCTGCTGCCCTTGGCGACTTTCAGGAAAGCCTCGGCAGTTGAAATCGGGTCGCCATCGCCCACGAAATCGGGCAGGACGCCAGCAGCACGCATCGCCTCAGCAGTGCCTGGGCCCAGGGCAGCGGTTTTATGGTGCTTCGACGTTCTTAATCCAACTGCTTGACAGAAGAATCGAACGGCGTTTTTGCTATAAAAAAATACCCAATCGGCGGAAGGAACCGAAATATTTGGCACAGCCAAAAACTCCACGAGTGAGTTGTCCGCAACCTCAAAACCCCGCTCGGTCAGCATTTTTTTGAAAACACTGCCTTCGTCCAAGTCCCTTGAAATGAAGATTTTTTTCATGTGAAATTCAGCTTTTGCCGCAAAAAATTCAATTTCTGAATTGTACGGCAAACTTCGGTGAATGAAGCGGAGGTGCGAAGGATTGGGTTTTGATTATTTTTGCGGAACGGTTGCGTATTTAGGCGATTTGGTAATTGAACATTGGATATTAACCACGGAGGGACTCGAAAATTAAAGGTAGGCAAATCCAACCGCTGCCAAACAGTTGCCGTGGTACTCTCACAGTAAAATGAACGAAGCGACATTGGATTTGACAAGGGCGAAAAGCCTGACGGCGTTTTTGCCAAAACAACTGGAGTACCTGCTGAAGGTCTATCTGCTCGGCATTGCGGGCTTCATGATTTTCAGGGTGATACTGCTTGTCCAGGAGTTCCACCAGCTCCATTTTTTGCCCACTGATCAAGGCATTTGGCTGGTTTTCAAGGCGTTCCTCATGGGCCTCCGCTTCGATACCGTTGTGATGGGTTACATCCTCACGTTGCCCTTCGTTCTGCTCACCATTGATGCCCTCGCTAACCTGAACAGTAAATGGCTCTACCGCATCAGTTCTACACTGGTGTTCGTTGGCACTGTGGTCGCACTGTTCATCCATGCTTCCGACCTGCCATTTTTCCACCATTTTTACCAGCGTGTCAGCACGTCCATCTTCATTTCGGCGGACAAGGGCGACTCCGGCAGCATGCTCAGCGGAATGGTCTTCGAAGAATGGCGTTTTAGCTGGCCACTCATCCCCTTTTTCATCCTTTCGGGCCTACTTTTCAAGCGCAACAATCGGTTGCTCCGCAATATTTTATACCAAAAAGACGACACCACGCTCTCAAGCTCCGCAAAATGGTTTGCGCTTTCGGCACTTGCCCTGTTTTTTGGCATCTGGGGCCGGTTTTCCTTTCAATCGAACCTAGCGGCCAGCGAGGCATACTCGTCCGAATACGGTTTCATCAACATGCTGGGTCTGAACCCTGCCTACACCTTTACCCAGAGTTACGTTAACTCCAAGACCGACGCCAAGAACGTGCGTTTCATGGGGGCAGGGGAGGCTGTTCGAAACGTACAGCAGTACCTCCATATCCCCGCAGCGCAAGAGTTCGATTCGCCCATTGCCCGGCAGGTGGCCTTCCCCGATACAGCGGTGAGCAAGCCGAACGTGGTGCTGGTCATCATGGAAAGCATGAGCGCCAGTAAAATGGGCCGCTACGGCAACCCCAACCACCTGACGCCATTCATGGACAGCCTAGCCACGCAGGGCATGACCTTCGACAGCATCTACACGGCGGGCATCCACACCTTTGCAGGGGTATATGCGACCCTGTTCTCCAACCAAGTAGTGAAGCGAAAACACCCGTTGGACAAGGTAGTGCCGATGGCGGGCATCGCCAGCAACCTCAAGCAGCACGGCTATTCAACCACCTATTTTACCACCCACGAAAAGGGTTTTGACAACGTCAACGCATTCTTGAAGGCCAACGATTACGACCGCATCGTGTCGCAGGACGACTACCCCGCGGACCGCATCCTGAGCGCACTTGGCGTGCCCGACGACTACCTTTACGAGCACGCCGTTGGCGAAATGGACAAGTTGAACCAGACTGGCAAGCCGTTTTTCACCGCCATCATGACGGGCAGTGACCACGGGCCTTTCGTCATCCCTAAATATTTCCGCCCAAAGCACAGCGACCCCATGCTCGGCGTTGTGGAGTACGTGGACTGGTCGGTGCGGCGCTTCCTGAACATGGCCTCCAAAAAGCCTTGGTTCGACAACACCATCTTCGTCTTCCTCGCCGACCACGGCACTTCGCTTGACAAGCGCTACGACATGCCGCTCAGTTACCTGCACTCGCCCCTGATTTTTTATGCACCAAAACTGTTGGGCGCTCCGCAAACGAAGACCCAGCTCGGCAGTCAGGTGGACGTTTTCCCGACCATCATGGGCCTGCTCAAACTGCCCTACGTGAACAATACTTTCGGCATTGATTTACTGCATGAAAAACGCCCCTTCGCCTGCGCCTACGCTGATGACAAATTCGCCGTGCTCAACACCGAGTACATGTACGTTTCCCGTGAAAACGGCGTGAAAAGCCTTTACCGCTACCGCACTGGCGACGTGAAGGACTATTCTGCCGAATTGCCAGAACTCACCGAGCTGATGAAAACCTATGGCGAAAGCATTTTCCAAACCACGGAATGGCTGCGGCACAACGGTAAACAGGAGATGCAGTGAGCTAAGCGGGTGAGCAAGTGAGATAGCGAGCGAGTGAGCATAGAGTGACAAAAAGCGATTAATTGGGCCGTATTTTTTGCAATAAAAAGTAGGGCGTCAACTTGGCAAGTTCAATGATTTGCCCAAAGCCATCACCTTTCGGGAACTTCTCAATCCCATTTCCAGTTAACTTTGCCAATCTGAAAAAGCCGTTTTCAAACCAAATTTCATTTGAAGAAAGGAACTGTAATTAAGTCCACGGGCAGTTGGTATCAAGTTCTGCTAGAGACAGGAGAGATATTGGAGTGCCGTATTGTTGGGAAGCTGCGTCTCGGCGATTTAAGAACCACCAACCCCGTTGCCGTCGGCGATGAAGTGATGGTCGGGCCGGACGAAGAGGGCAAGGGACTCATCAAGGAGGTGTTGCCACGCCGAAATTCTGTCATTCGCCAATCGCCACGCCGAAAGCGGGACATGCACCTTCTGGCCGCCAACGTGGACCAGGCCGTGCTCATTACCACCATTGTGGAACCGAACCTCAAGCAGGGATTCATTGACCGCTTCTTGCTGATGACCGAGCCGTACAACATCCCCACCATCATCGTTTTCAACAAGGCCGACCTCTACGAGGATTATGATTTGGAGACCTTCCAAATCCTGAAGGACCTGTACGAGTCCATCGGCTATCGGGTCTTGCTGACTTCAGCGGAAGAAAACGAGGGAATTGACACGTTGCAGGATTTGTTGAAAGGCAAAACCACACTTATCAGCGGGCAGTCCGGTGTCGGGAAGTCCACGCTCGTCAATGCCGTGGAACCCAACCTCGACCTCCGCACAGGCGACCTATCCGACTACTCCGGCAAGGGCCAGCACACTACCACCTTCGCCGAGATGTTCCCGCTCAGCTTCGGTGGGTTCATCATTGACACCCCAGGCATCAAGATGCTGGCTTTCAACAACCTTTCGCCGTTGGATGTGGCGCATAATTTCAGGGAGTTTTTTGAAAAATCGGCGGAATGCAAGTTCGGTGGGCAGTGCCTGCACAAAAACGAGCCGAAATGCGCCGTGAAAGCAGCAGTTGAGTCAGGCGAAATCAGCCCACTGCGCTACATGAATTACATCGCTATTTTGGAGGATATTGAAAGCCAAAACGCTTGGGAAATTCATGAGGATTAAGGGTGCTACTTCGCCCACACCCCAAATTCATCATACGTCTCCGGGTTTCGGTCCCAATGAAAACCAATTACTTGCCCAGTAGCTACGAAGGAAGTACCCACTGTGCCAACCTCTCCGGTCGGCATCTCCACCCGCAGGCTCAGGTATTTCAGCTTGCCGTTGTTTTTTCTGAATTCCATTTTAGGGCATTCGAACTTGATTTGGTAGGTGTCGAGCAGCAGTTTTTGTAGTTCGAGCAGCTCCGCCTTGGTGGCGTCCTTGGTGATGGTGATGGTCAAGACGTTCTTCTCGTCCTTCATCCATTTGCTTTTTTGCTGCGCAAAAGTGGCCGCAGTGGCCCACAGCAAAATGGTGATTGTGATAAAGTATCTCATGCTCAGAAGTTATGTTGGTGAACAAATCCTCGGTTTTTGCGCCAGCCAAAGTTAACAAAATTGAACACGTTTGGCACTTTGTGCCTTATTCCTTTGATTTGCTCCGCAAACAAAAGCAAGCAGCGCATGGAATTCGGCAAATTGCCCAATATTTCGAACGTCAATTTCAAGCTCCCGCCCGACTGGCCGGGCAATGCTGAAGCTTTGCACACCGCTAACCCGCTCACCCCTTCCCCCGCTCGCTCGCTCTACATCGGTGCCACGGGCTGGAGCGTGAAGGAGTGGGTCGGCAAAATTTACCCAAAGGGTGCCAAAACCCCGGAATACCTGCGCCACTACGCCCGCCAGTTCAACACCATCGAGCTGAACACAACGCACTACCGCATCCCCGACCACTTCACCGTGCAGCATTGGCACGACGAGGCAACGCCCGACTTCCGTTTTTGCCCAAAGTTGCTTCAAAGTATCAGCCACGCCGCCGACCTCGGCACATCGGGCGATTTGATTCAACGTTTTTGCGAAGCAATGGCTGGGCTGGGAAGTAGGCTGGGGCCGTGTTTCATCCAGTTGCCACCCTATTTCGGGGTGGACAAATCAGCGGTTTTGGAAAAATTCCTGCAACAGTTTTCGCTGCCGCTGGCAGTGGAGGTGCGACACGAAAGCTGGTTTTCGAGCGAAGCAAACACGGCAAAACTGTTTGATTTATTGGAAAAATACAGCGCCTCCACGGTCATCACTGATGTGGCGGGCAGGCGGGATGTTGCACACATGGGCCTGACGACGGGTACGGTACTCGTCCGCTTCGTTGGCAACAACCTCGACCCCACCGATTTCAGCCGGCTCGACGATTGGGCAGAGCGCCTAAGTCGCTGGTTTTCAATGGGTTTGCGGGAGTGCTATTTTTTTACACATGAGCCGGACAACCTGCTGGCGCCCGATTTGGCAGCCGCATTTTATGAAAAAGTAAAAAATATCGCTGGAATCGTCAGCCGTGGACCAAAATTGCAGGGCCATGAAGCGGAGGGGCAACAGATGCTGCTTTTTTGATTTGGGAACGAGCGGCTAAGCGGGATTGCGCTACTCGGTTTCGTTTTTTCATTCTAAACACATTGTTAAATTTCGGTGCAATCCTTGCCATGCAAGCGAACGGTATCGAAACTTGTTATTTTCGCCACCAATTATTTGCTTCGATTGAATAGACATGCTTACAACAGAAGATAGAGACATACCAGCCGAGGGCACTGAGAATTACCCATTTTTGCACCGGGACATCAGTTGGCTTTCGTTCAATTACCGGGTGTTGCAGGAGGCCAAAGACCCGAAGGTGCCGCTGTTGGAGCGCCTTAAATTCCTCGCTATTTATTCTTCCAACCTCGATGAATTTTTTCGGGTGCGGGTGGCCAACCACCGCAACCTGATGCGGGTGGGCAAGAAGACCAGGCAGGTTTTTGATTACAACCCGAAGGCGATTTTGAAACAAATCCTGCAAATCGTGAACGACCAGCAGCAGGAATTCAGCGAGATTTTCGAGAAGCAAATCGTGCCGGAACTGGGCAAACACCGCATTTTTCTGAAGCGCCGTCTCCAACTTGGCGAGAAGCAGCGGGAATTTGTGGAGAAATATTTTGACGACTACATGTTGCCCTACGTGCAACCGGTTTTGTTGCTCAAAGGAAAAATCAGGCCCTTCCTCAACAACGCCTCGCTGTACCTGATGATTCACATGGAGGACAAGGAAGACCTCAGCACCCAGTACGCCATCGTGAAGGTACCGAGCGACCACTTGCCTCGTTTCATCCAATTGCCTTCGCTGAACGGGCGGCGGGAAATCATCATGCTCGACGACATCGTCCGGCACAGCGTGAGCGATATGTTCCCGGGGTACGATATTCAGGACACCTACTCCATCAAATTGACCCGTGACGCTGAACTCTACATTGACGACGAGTACAACGGCGACCTCATTTCAAAAATCCGCACCAGCCTCACGAAACGCCATGTTGGGCCACCGAGCCGCTTCGTCTATGACCGTGAAATGCCGCTGGAACTGCTGGATTTCATCGTGGAAACCTTTGAGTTGAAAAAAAGCGACCTGCTCGTGGAAGGCCGCTACCACAACAATTTCGACTTTTTCAAATTCCCAGATTTCGGCTTGGCGATTTTGAAGAACAAGCCCTTGTTGCCGCTTTGTTATAAACCGCTTGAAAAAGCCAACGATTATTATGCTGCCCTGCGGGCAAAAGACCACCTGCTCGCCTTCCCTTACCATTCCTATCTTTCCGTGGTCAATTTCTTTGAAAAAGCGGCGCAAGACCCGCTCGTTCGGGAAATCAAGATTACACAGTACCGGGTGGCGAAGGAGAGCCGCATCATGAACGCCCTCATGGAAGCTGTCGAGAACGGGAAACGGGTCTTTGTTTTCATCGAGGTGAAAGCCCGCTTTGACGAGGAGGCCAACCTGAATTGGGGCGAAAAATTGCAGGCTGCAGGTGTGCAGGTCGCCTACAGCATTCCCGGCGTGAAGGTACACTCCAAACTGGCGCAAGTCATCCGACAGGAGCCAGAGGGCCTGCGGACCTACACCTACCTGAGCACCGGCAATTTTCACGAAGACACTGCCAAGATTTACTGTGATTTCGGCATTTTCACCGTTGACCAACGCCTGACCGAGGAGGTCGCTCGGCTGTTCAACTTCCTCGAAACAGGCAACAAGCCGACCCAGCGCTTCGACCACCTTTTGGTTGGGCAGTTCGAGATGCGAGAGAAAATCGAGTGGCTCATTGACCGGGAAATTTCCAATGCCAAAAAGGGCAAGACCAGCGGAATTGCCTTAAAACTCAATAGCATCCAAGATGAAAAAATGATTGCAAAGCTCTATCAGGCTAGCCAAGTAGGTGTTCCTATTCGATTGATAATCAGGGGTATATGCTCCATCGTGCCCGAAGTGCCGGGCATCAGCGAGAATATCCAAATCATCAGCATCGTGGACCGCTATTTGGAGCATGCCCGTGTTTTCATCTTCCACAACGAAGGCGACGAGGAAATTTTCCTGGCCAGCGCCGACTTGATGACCCGCAACCTTAGCTGGCGAATTGAGACGGTTTTCCCGGTTTACGATGAAAACATCAAACGCCAAATTCGTGACGTCATCACCATCCAGTGGAAGGATAACGTGAAGGCCCGCATTATTGACCGGGAAAGCCGCAACCAATACCGCAAAACGGAAGGCAAGGCAGTGCAGTCGCAGGTGGAGACGTATCGGTATTTTGAAAAAATGAAATATTAATCGGCCAACCCGTGGCGCATAGCGTATCTGACAAGCCCTGCTGTGTTTTTTACTTGCAGCTTCGCAATGATGTTTTTGCGGTGTTTTTCGACGGTATGGAAGGACAGGAATAGCCGATCAGCGATTTCGTGCGAGGTCATTTCATTACAAATAAGTCGGATAATTTCTTTTTCCCGGTCGGTGAGTTCCGCAGGTTTATCCACCATCAAATTGGACTTAGCCATCATCCCATTGAACATCATTTCTTTTATTTCCAGTGGGAAATACTTGCCGCCAGTCGCAACTGTTTCTATGGCCTCCAATAGCACTCGTTTGGCGGAATTTTTTAAGATGTAGCCGTCAGCGCCCAGTTTTACGAGATTAGCAATGAATTCAGGGGAATTATACATTGTCAGCACCAATATTTTTAAATCTGGACGGGTGGACTTTAATTCAGCAGTGGCTTCAGCACCGTTCATTTTCGGCATTTCGATATCCATGATAACTAAGTCTGCAGGCTTGTGGCGCAGAACTTCCAGCAAATGCTCGCCATTTAGTGCTTTTCCAACCACCTGAATATTCTGTTCCACGGCCAGCAATGCCACCAATCCATCAATGACCACCTCGTGGTCATCTGCGATTACTATTTTGATTGGAATATCCATCTATAATTGTTGATTTTATGACCTATACTGGCACTTCAATCATTACGGAAGTTCCATTTCCTTTGCCAGAATCGAAGAAAATGCTACCGTCAATACTGTGTACCCTTGCTTCTATATTTTTCAATCCCATGCCTTTATTCACTTTCTCCATATCGAACCCGATGCCATTGTCTTCTATTGAGATATTCAGCTCATTTTCGATTCGGTTCAATTGCACAGTCACTGTGGTCGCCTTGGCATGTTTGAGGATGTTGCTCATCAATTCTTGAATAGTCCGGTATATTGTGATTTCCACTTTATTTTCCAGTCTTGTCTCCATGCCATAGGTGACCAATTTCACTTCTACCCGCCCTGATTCATTGATGGCGTTGCAAAGTTCCTGCACTGCGGGCACCAGCCCGAATTTGGTCAATACGCCGGATACCATGTCATGTGCGATTCGACGTACCTCCTGATAGGCGTCATCCAACATACCATTGGCCTTCACCAATGGCTCAATGCCTGATTTATCAGCTTTTTCCTCGATATAACTTTCAAAGCCCCATTTCACGGTCGTCAACATGCTGCCGAGGCGGTCGTGCAGGTCCTTGGCGATGCGCACACGCTCTGACTCTTGCCCTTCCAGCATGGCGCTGATGGACTTGATTTCCTGTGTTTTCAGCAATTCTTCCACTTCTTGCACATGGATTTGTTCCTTCTGCTTCGCAATGACCGCCGCCGTCCGCTGACGGTGCCGGAAATAGAGGAATATGGAGCCTGCTATGGCTAGTGAAGCGAGGAATAAGGCGAGGTAGGTGCGGGAGCGGGCAGTGGCTTGTGTAGCCAATAATTGGGCTTCTGTTGCTTGCCGCTCCTTTTCGGCGGTTTCATATTTGGTTTGCATTTCTGCTATGGCGATAGCCTTTTCTTTGGAGTAGATAGAGTCTTGAAAGCGTTTCGATTCGGTTTGGTAGTAGTAGGCGCTGTCGTATTT
>Ga0075012_10000326_pt1 | contig 51902 bp, 50 predicted proteins | sample All_14_2_FD_71474 | JGI IMG/M metagenome (GOLD analysis project Ga0075012, IMG submission 71474) | Freshwater microbial communities in response to fracking from Pennsylvania, USA - Allegheny Zone_MetaG_DW_15 | ecosystem: Environmental > Aquatic > Deep subsurface > Groundwater > Drilled...
TAGTCTTAGAAATAAAAACAAAAAAGATGGTCGCTCTTTTGAAAAACAACCATCTCGTTCTAATGATTTAAATTATTAAGGTCTTTTTTTACTTAGTCCTTGACATAGGGTACACTTTACACCTCGTGATCTGGTCTTTCTTTTTTACTCTTTTTTTCTGGAACGGGATCGTATTTTGGTTTAAACAAGGGGTTACATGTCAGGATGCGTTTTGCTGTTAAAAAAGACGCTTTAAAGAAATTAAAGCGAACATAACATTCTTTAGCATAAGCGGAACATGTGGGTGTATGTCTGCATTTATGATTGCTGTGTGGAGAAATCTCCACTTGGTACCATTCGATTAATCGAATTGCTAATTTTCTCATCATTTCACCGCCATTATTATAACATGAAATCAGACTTATGTTAAATTTACGAAAATGGGCTCTTGACTATAAAAGTACTAAATTTATGATATAATAAAGGTACAAATGAAGAAAACGTTTACAGGAGGTTAAGGATGAAGGAATACACCACCAAAGAAATTCGCAACATTGCTATTTTAGGACATCAAGGATCAGGCAAAACCAGTATTTCTGAAGCATTGCTTTATGTGGGCAAAGCGATCGACAAAAAGGGAGAAGTCGAAAGAAAAAACACTGTATCTGACTATTTAGTGGAAGAACAAAACAAACTATCGAGCCTTTCACTGAGTGTTCTACCCGTTGAATGGAAAGACTATAAGTTAAACTTTATAGATGTTCCAGGAAGTGATGAGTTTGTTGGTGACCTCAATCAAGCGCTTGAGGTTGTCAAAGGTGCTATCTTAATGGTCGACTCTTTAAAAGGCGTCGAAGTTGGTACCGAACGTGTTTGGCTAGAAATTAGAAAACGTCACATACCCGCCATCATTTATGTGAATAAGATGGATAAGGAAAATGTGAAATTTGAAAAAGTATTAGAAGACATTCGCGAAAAGCTTGGAAAAAAGGCTGTTCCTTTCTGTTGGCCAATCGGCAAGAGCGAAAATTTTGAAGGTTTTGTCAACGTTGTTGAAATGAAAGCACGCATCTTTGATGGTGTGGAGTCTCATGATGCACCCATTTGGGATGAAAAGAAACCCAAAGTTGAAGAACTTCACAACATGATTTTAGAAAGTGTTGCTGAAACATCAGAAGAACTGCTTGATCTTTTCTTATCAGGAGAAGAAATTCCCGAAGCAAAAGTGAAAGAAGCACTTCGTCAAGGGATTATTGAAGGTGAATTAACACCTGTCATCGTTGGTAGTGCAACGAAGACCATCGGTGTTCGTACACTGTTAAACATGCTTGTTGATTACTTACCTGCACCCGATGAACTTAGACCATTAGAACTCAAAGATCCAAAAACAGGCGATGTGATTCATCGTGAAACAAAAGATGAAGACCCATTTAATGCTTATGTTTTCAAGACAACGGTTGACCCCTTCTTAGGTCAAATCAATATCATGAAAATCAACAGTGGTGTCTTAAAACTTGGTCAAGATGTTGTCATCGCCAATAGAGGTGAAAACAAAAAGATTACCAACATCTTTATGCCAAGAGGTAAGATGCAAATTGAATGTACAACATTCCATGCGGGTGACATTTGTGCGGTTGCAAAAATTGAAGGTATTGAAACCGGTGATACGCTTTCAGATCCGAAGAATATTGCCATTTATGAAACCGTTAAATTACCAACACCTATTCTCTACATCGCAGTTCATCCAAAGAACAAAAACGATGAAGATAAGATTTCCATGGCACTTCACCGTTTGAATCTTGAAGATCCAACCTTTGAAATCAAGCGCAATAAAGAAACTGCACAACTCCTCTTAGGTGGTATGGGTATGACCCATTTAGGGTATGTCCTCGAACGCATGAAGAGTATGTTCAAAGTGGATATCGATATTGAAGAACAAAAAATTGTTTATCGTGAAACCATTAAGAAAACCGTACAAGCTGAAGGTAAACATAAGAAGCAATCAGGTGGCGCTGGTCAATTTGGTCACGTTTGGATCAAATTTGAACCATCTGATAAACTCTTTGAATTTGCTGAAGATGTTTTCGGTGGTGCCGTTCCAAGAAACTACTTCCCAGCAGTTGAAAAGGGACTTATCGAAATTCTTGAAAATGGACCTCTTGCTGGTTTCCCAGTCATCAACATTAAAGCAACACTCTACGACGGGTCTTATCACCCTGTCGATTCCAATGAAATATCCTTTAAACTTGCAGCAGCCCTTGCCTTTAAGGAAGCAACAAAGACCGCACAACCGACCATCCTTGAACCAATCTTCAAGGTTGCCGTGACCATCAAAGACCAATTCGTTGGTGATGTCATGGGCGATATGAACAAGCGCAGAGGTCGTGTTCTTGGTATGGAACAAACCGAAGGATTCCAAGTGGTCATCGCTGAAGTTCCCGAAGCAGAAATCGTCAAATATGCCATTGACTTAAAAGCAATGACACAAGGTAGTGGTTCATTTACCCGTGAATTCTTAAGATATGAAGAAGTTCCACATCACCTAATTGATAAGATTGTCGAAGCTTATAAGAAGTAAAAACACCAACAAGCCCGCTAATATCAATTAGGAGGGCTTGTTATGCTTTGTGAACACTGTCATCAAAAAATCATCACGAAAAGACATTTATGGAATCTTTTTGAACCCGAGATTCATCATCTATGTGACGTGTGTTATGCAAGATATCCCCTTCTACCAACCCTCGAAGTCATTCCGATTGAAGGAGGAATGATGCATCTATTCACCCTCATCGATGCATCTTACCCTGTTGATCCCATCGCTTATCAATCCTTTGTAGGACCCTACATCATGATGGCATTAACACGGTATCAAGGACACACACTGATCATCTTTGATCGAATCAGCACATCTGTTTTTGATTTACTGGATCACTTGTCGTTTGGCGATCTTGTGGTCGTCAGACTCTACGAAAATAGTCATGATAAAGGAGAAAAGCCATGAAATTTGAAGTTGTAGGAAAGAATGGTTTTACACCCACTGATGCCATCAAGGCATACGCAGAAAAGCGTCTAAACAAGGTTGTATCCTTCTTTGGACCGGATGTCATTTTGGAGGTAAGGGTTGTCTGCAAAGTCTATAAGGACCACCATAAAGTCGAAGTGACCATTCCTGCCAAAGGCACTGTCCTTCGTGCAGAAGTATCCGATCAAGATATGTATTCAGCCATTGATAAAGTCAATGATAAATTGGTTGCACAGATTAGACGCCATAAGGATAAACTCAAGAATAACCTTGAAAAAGAAGGTGTCAAGCAAGCGTATAGCCGTGAATTTGATGCAGAATCGTTAGAAAAAGACATTTTAGCATCACAACTTGTCAAGAGTAAGAAAATTGAATTAAAACCCATGACATCAGAAGAAGCGATTGCAGCGATGGAATTATCGGGTCACGACTTCTATGTCTATTTAGATAAGGATTCATCAAGAACCAATGTGGTTTACAGAAGAGATGATGGCGATTATGCTATCATTGAAACACAACCTTTATAATCATCTTCTTAGCAATAAAAAAGACCAGCGATAAACTGGTCTTTTCTTTCGTTTTAATGATTATACTGCTTTTTTGAATAATGCTTCAACTTGATCCCAGTTAATCACTTGGAAGAATGCTGAAACATAATCGGGGCGACGGTTTTGATAATTGAGATAATAAGCATGTTCCCAAACGTCAAGACCTAAAATCGGTGTTCCTTCAGCAAGTGGTGTATCTTGGTTTGCTGTGGATAAAACCTTCAGTGACTTGTCTTTAGTGACAATAAGCCATGCCCAACCGCTACCAAAACGTGTTTTCGCTGCATTGCTGAATGCTTCCTTAAAGGCATCAAAACTACCGAAAGCCTTGTTGATAGCTTCTAAGAGTTTACCTTTGGGTGTTGCGCCATTGTTAATCTTGAGTAATGTCCAGAAGAAGGTGTGATTGAAGTGACCACCACCGTTGTTTTGAACGGCACCACGAATATCTTGTGGGACTTTTGTTAAATCAGCAAGCATTTCTTCTAAAGAAAGCTTCAATTCAGGATGCTTTTCAAGTGCTGCATTCAAGTTGGTAATATAAGCTTGGTGATGCTTGGTATAATGAATTTCCATCGTACGTGCATCGATAAAGGGTTCGAGTGCATTGTATGCATACTCGAGTTTAGGTAATGTGTATGACATCTTAATTCCTCCTTATTTGATACTTCTATCTTACCTCGGATAGGATGTTTTTTCAAATCAAATGCCTATGATATATAAAAAAAGTCTAAATTATTGGTTTAGACATTTTTTAAATAGCTGTTGATTTTTTGATCATCGATGTCGATATAAAGTGTCTGTTGTTTCTGATAAGTGACCTTATAGGAGGGAATACCCGGAATCTTTTTAATATACTTGATTTTGGTATAATCCACGGGAATCGATGATGAATGTCGAAGTGATGAGAAGTATGCTGCTAACATGGAAGCTTTTCTTAGTACCTGTTCGTTTAAATCTTTGGCATTGACGACAACGTGCGCACCAGGCGCATCTTTGACATGGAACCACCAATCCTCTTTTTGTGCATAAGTGTGGGTGACATATTCATTTTGAAGATTGTTTTTCCCAATCGCATAGGTTAAATCACCATCTTTGATCAGTAAAATAGCGGGTTTCTTCACTTTTTTCGATGTTTCAGGTTTAGCCTTTTTATATCCATATTGGGCTAACTCAAGTTCAAGATCACGCATGGATTCAATCGATGCGATATCAGCAAAAACCGAAAATGCTTTGAAAAGTTGAATGAGCTCATTGTTTTGTTCAATTTGCTCATGGATATGAACCAAACCCCGTTTAGCTTTTTGGTAGAGTTTATAGTAGCGCTGAGCATGTTCGTTTAATGTTTTTGTAGGATCGATTGCAATCACTTTTTGATTCCACACAAACGATGATACCTTATCATCAAGAGATTGTCCGCTCGAATAAATGGCATCTGCGATATCTTTAGCTTCAAGTTGTTCGTTGGTAGATTCGAAGGCATCTTCAAGTTGAAGTTTCTTGTTTTCAAGTCGCTTTAATTGTTTATCAATAAATCCCTTTTGTGAGACAAACTGAGGTTTATCGACTTTTGGATCATCATCAAGAAGAAGAGAAAGGGTTGGATAATAGGTTTTTTCATGGCTATCATCGAAAAGATCAACGCAATAAAATCGTTTGATCGCATGATCATACGTGGGCTTCATCGTTAAGTCGTTCCACTGAACCCGTTTTTCAAAAAGATACTTGGCAAGTATCGGTGATATACCCATGTACTGATTGACAAGATCATAGGGTTCTTGGATATTATTATAGACGATGTGCGTTGCAGGTTTCTTATCGGATGGAAAATATTCAAAAGTTGCTTGTGGAAGAAGTTGACGACCCGTTTCAAAAAACATTTTTTTGAATGTATCGATGATCACACCATCTTTGATCAACATTAGATTGGAATGCTTACCCATCGCTTCAAAGATGATTTGTTTTTGTATCGGTCCATCAATAAAATCGTAAACTGTGAGATCGATGATCACGACACGGTCCGTTTGATATTGTGTGATGCGATCGATGATTGCACCCTCGATTTGCTTTTTTAACGTCATGACAAATTGTGATGATTTCGATTCACCGACGTTTTTTTGGGTAAGGTGCATACGAAAATGTTCAGGTGATAAATCGATCATCAGTTGCTTTTTTTCACGTTGATGATAACACAATAAAACAAAAGAATGGTCATCCGTTTGGACCACTTTTTCGATTCTCGCTTTAGCGAGTGACTGGTTCAATTCTTCGACTAAAGCATGGATAAATAAGCCATCTATCATGAAAATCAACCTCGTTTCAATTTTACCATAAACGCTTAACAAACGGCTTGTTGAAAACGCTAATGTCATGTAAATTGTTTCATATCTATTTACACTCCGTCATAAATCATATATAATAGTTAATAATGTCAACGAAGGAGGAGCCTCATGAAACTCAATGAACGCGGTTTGTTAATTGTCTTATCTGGCCCTTCAGGCGTCGGAAAAGGTACCGTGAGAAGAGCACTCTTCCAGATGCCTAACCATGACTTAGTCTACTCAGTATCCATGACAACACGTGCACCTCGACCGGGTGAAGTCGATGGTGTCGATTATTACTTTGTCACGAAAGAAACATTCTTACAGCGCATTAAAGAAAATAAGTTCTTGGAGTGGGCTGAGTTTGTCGGAAACTATTATGGCACACCCCGTGATAAAGTTGAAGAACAACTCGATCAAGGTAAAGAAGTCGTCTTAGAGATTGAAGTCGAAGGCGCCCTTCAAGTGCGCAAGCAAATGAAAGATGCTGTCTTCATTTTCTTGGTTCCACCTGGAAAACAAGCACTCTATGAACGCCTCAAATTACGTGGGACAGATTCACTTGAAATGATTGACAAACGTATGAAAAAAGCAGAATCCGAATTTTTGCTTGCTCATAAGTATGACTACATCGTGGTCAACGATGAAGTCAATAATGCCGCAGACCGCATCATGGCGATCATTCGTGCGGAACATGCTAAGACGGAACGAACCATCCATAACTATATTAAGATGATTGGAGAAAAATAAACATGATGAAAAACAAAGATGGAATGAGATATCCATCCATTGACAAATTGCTGTCTAAGATTGATTCAAAATACAAACTCGTCTATGCAGCAAGTAAAGTTGCCCATATCCTTGAAGCTGAAAAACTAAAAGTTGAAAATGCGCAATGTGTCAAAAGTGTTGGAATCGCATTAGAAGAAATTTTAAGCGGAAAAGTACACATCGATTTTGAAGCCTAAGAGAGCGAACATTCGCTTTCTTTTTTTACACCTTCAAGTGTGATACAATAAGAGGGGTGATGAGATGAATCTCAAGGATAAAATCGCTTTACTCCCGACAGAACCTGGTTGTTATTTATATAAAAATGAAAATGATCAGGTCATTTATGTAGGTAAAGCAAAAAACCTCAAAAATCGTGTGAAATCCTATTTCACTGGTGCACATAACGAAAAAACGACACGGCTTATCCAAGAAATCCGTGATTTTAACTATGTGTTGACCAATAGTGAGCGCGAATCACTCATTCTTGAAAATAACCTCATCAAACAGTACCTTCCCAAGTATAACATTCGACTGATCGATGATAAGACATATCCTTATATTGAACTGACTGAAGAAGAACATCCTAAACTTCAAGTGGTCAGACAAAAAGAAATTAAAGGACGTGTTTTTGGTCCATATCCCAACGTTTATGCAGCACGGGAGACCGTACGCTTACTCAATCGTTTATACCCTTTTCGTAAATGTGACACCTTACCTAAACGTGCTTGCTTATATTATCATATCGGGCAATGCTTAGCTCCTTGTATTCATCCGGATATCGATTACCAAGATACCATTCGCGATTTAACGAGATTTCTAAAAGGTGATACATCAGATACGTTAAAAAAGCTCAATCAGCAAATGATGGAAGCAAGCGATCAGCTTCAATTTGAAAAAGCGATTGAACTTCGCGATATGATCAATCATATTGAAGCAACCACCGAAAAACAGATCATTAATCTCAATGATTTCAAAGATCGTGATGCGATCAGTTTCGCATTCAGTAAAGATGATATTGCGATTCAGATTTTAATGATGAGACAAGGGAAAATCATCGATCATCATCAAGTCATTTTTGCATATGTTGGGGATGTGACTGAATCCGTATTATCTTATCTTCTTCAATTTTATGAAACGAAGATGCCTGATGAAATTCTATGTTCAGACCGGTTTGTCTTTGAAGATATCGAACCTTATTTTGGAAAAATAGCCCTGATTCCTCAAAAGGGAGATAAACGAAAACTGGTCGATCTAGCAACCAAGAATGCGGATTATGATCTTGAGCATCACTTTATGCTTTATCGTCATCGTGATGAAAAACGACAAAAAGCCTTGGAAGATCTCTCTGATTTAGTGGGGACCAATGTTAGACATATCGAGGTTTTTGATAATGCACAACTCTTCGGAACTGCTCCGATATCAGCATTAATTGTATTCAAGGATCAAGGATTCGAGAAAAAAAGTTATCGCAAATACCATCTTCAAACAACAACCAATGATGACTATCAAGCGATGAAGGAAGTTACGTATCGCAGATATCAAAAGAACCTTGTTGAAAATGGTGTCATGCCTGATTTAATCTTAGTTGATGGAGGAAAAGGTCAACTTCATGCTGCTGAAGAAGTCCTTCTTAGCTTGGGTTTATCGATCCCTATCGCAGGGTTAAAAAAGAATAATCAGCATACCCTAGAAGCGCTCGTTTTCCATGATCAAATCATCCCATTACTTAAGCAAAGTGAACTCTATAAATTTCTATTAAAACTCTCCGAAGAGGTTCACCGGTTTGCGATTACATTCCACCGTGAAACGCGTAAAAAGAAGGCTAAACAGTCTATTTTAGATGATATTGAAGGACTTGGAGAAAAACGAAAGAAGCTTTTATTAAGCCATTTTACAAGCCTTGATGAGATCAAGCAAGCAAGCATTGAAGACATTCGAAAATGTGGTATACCTGAAGCGGTTGCCAAAAGATTAAAAGAGGAACTCAGATGAGAAAAATCATTTACGCAGTTGATACCAAACATCCTATTTTTTACCTGATTTTAGAGGGTCGTAAAATCGGTTTTTATCTTTCCAATCGCTTGTCAAAAATCTTCATGTCATACCTCGATCAAGGTGTTTTAGTCGATTTTGAAATCCAACCTAGAATGAAAAAAATCGGGAACATCTATTTCTATCAGATCGCTCATTTTAATCAGATTATTCGTCTTAATCCCTATCAAATTCACTATGATTTATACCGCTTGCGTGATCAGATGAAACAGGTTCTTTCACACAATGATTATTATTTATTCATCGATTTTGAAATGACGATGCCAGGTTATCATCCAGATACCTTTCGTCCAGAGATTATTCAGGTAGGATATGTCTTAGCTCAAGCCAAAAAAGATGCGATCTTACACGATGGATATTACATCCTTCCCAAAGATGATCGCACCTTATCCAAGAGAACCAAACGCTTTTTAAAACTTGAAGAGGAAACGTTTTTTCAAGAAGCTGTCCCTTATGATGTCTTCTACACCAAATTGAAAGACATCATCGAAACCTATCACCCCAAGTTGATTGTATGGGGTAAAAATGATTTAACAGCACTCCACGATTCATTTAACTTGCATGAAAAACCAAAACTGACAACCGATCAAGATTTTATTGATCTACTCAAGCTTCATAAAGATTACTTTAATTTAAAAGACGATTTAGGTTTATTTAAAGCATATCAAACCTATTATGATGTTGAGTATGATCAAGCACATGATGCGAAAGATGATGCGAAGGTTACTAAACTTGTTTTTGATGCGTTTCTCTCCTATATGTAATAAAAAAAGGCACCCACGTGCCTTTTAACTTTTAAGATCAACAACCACAGGAATGACTAATGGTTTTCGTTGCGTGAGTTCGAAGATGCGATCATTCAAATGATCGATCACGGCTTGTTTTAAATTGAGTTCATTAAACATCTTTTTGTTTAGTTCTTGTTGCGTGATCTTTTTGGCTTCATTTGCAAGTGATTGTGTTATTTCTTCGTTACCCTTCATGTAGATAAAGCCACGAGAAATAATCGTCGGTTCATTAATCATTTTCTTGAGTGTCGAATTGATGGATAAGATGACAGCAAACAATCCTTCTTCAGATAACAATTTACGTTCACGAATCACCGTTGATCCAATATCACCAATACCTGTTCCATCGATATAGACTTCACCCGATGTGACACGACCCGCTAAGCGGATGGAATCTTTGGTAATTGCAGCGACATCACCGTTATCCATGATGAGGATGTTTTCTGGTTTAACCCCACAATCAACGGCTAAATCACGATGTGTTTTTAACATCCGGTGTTCACCATGCATCGGAATAAACATCTTGGGTCTAACTAAACTTAAGACAAGTTTTAAATCATGTTGAGCACCATGACCTGATGTATGTGTATCAGCTAAAGGTCCATGTGTGATCACATCAACATCCAGACGGAATAATTTATTAATCGTCCTATTCACACCTTCTTGATTACCAGGAATCGGTGACGAAGAGAAGATCACAGTATCACCTGACATCGCCTTAATCTGACGATGCGATCCATTCGCAATTCTAGATAATGCAGCAAGCGGTTCGCCTTGTGATCCGGTGACTAGAATGGTCAGTTCATTTGCTTTTAGTTTATTCAGTTCATCACCCGAAACAATCGTGTCTTTAGGTGCTTTAATATACCCAGTTTGCATCCCAGCTTCAATCGCACGTTCCATCGAACGACCAAAAACCGCGACTTTTCGTCCATTCATGACGGATGCTTCAATGATTTGTTGAATGCGATACATATTTGAAGCGAAGGTTGCGATAATGATACGACCTGGGATTCGTGAAAATAATTCGTTAATGGATTTACCAATCTTTGAATCAGATTGAATGAGTTCATCACGTTCAGCATTGGTTGAATCAGAGAGCATACATAAGACACCTTCTGAACCAATCGCAGCTAATTTATCATATTCAGCAGCGGGTCCAACCGGTGTAAAATCGATTTTGAAATCTCCAGTATGGAACAAAATGCCCTGAGGTGTGCGAAACACAATTCCAAACATATCAGGAATCGAATGGTTCAAACGAATAAACGATAGCTCAACATCTTTAAATTGATATTTATAGTAACTCTTGTACTCTTCAATTTTAGGAGGTTTCACATCTTGATGTTCCATGAGCTTATATTCGATTAAGTCAATGGCAATACCTGCTGCATAGATTTTAGGAATCGTGACTTTTTTAAGAAGATAAGGAATGCCACCGATGTGGTCTTCATGAGCATGCGTGATGAAAAGACCAACAATACGATCTTGGTTTTCTAAAAGATACGTATAATCGGGAATGACATAATCGATACCTAAGAGATGTTCATCTGGAAATAGAATGCCAGCATCTACGATAAAGATTTGATCTTCAATTTCATACACATAGGTATTCTTACCTACTTCGCCGAGTCCCCCTAAAGCAAAAATGCCGAGTTCACCGGTATTGAGTAACGGATTTTTCATAAAAACCCTCCAGCAGCGAATATTACATTACTATTGTATAATAAAACATCTTCGATTGGTAGTGTAAAGCACATTATGTTATAATTATTTTTGAGGTAGAACATGAAAACAATTATCTTTTTTGATGTCGACAACACCATGTATAATAACACCACAGGTCAGATTCCTGATCAAACCAAGAGACTCCTAACTGAACTCTCACAAAAAAAGGATGTTTTTTTGGGTTTAGCAACCGGTCGAGGGATCACCAAATTACACATCATCGATGATGTGTTACCTCTATTTACATACAAGGTTTTATTAAACGGTGCGATCGTCATGAAAGACCAAGACATTATTTTTGAACGTCCAATCGATCAAAATGATGTTATCGATGTCTTAAAAGTGATCGAGAAGACACCCTTTAATGTCGGTATGGTAGGTGCATCTGATGAAGCGGTGAATGCCGTCAATGATACCGTCCATAATGGCATGAAACTGCTTCGTGGCATTTATCCAAAGGTCGATCCTCTCTTCTATAAAACCAACAAGATCTATCAGTTTTGGATGTTTTCGGATGAAGAACAACCTTTAATTGATCTTGCCAAACAGTTTCCCAAATTTAAACTCTATCCATGGCATCATGGTGGCGCAGATTTTGTATACCCCGATATTAATAAAGCCTATGGCATCCAAAAAGCACTTGAACATGAGAAACCATACCGTCTCATCTGTGTGGGAGATGGCGCCAATGATATCCAAATGATTGAGATCGCAGATATTGGGATTGCGATGGATAATACCCGTTTTGTAGAATTAAAAGAAAAAGCTGACCATGTAGCTCCACATATTATGGATGATCAGCTTTATGATTTCTTTAAGTCGTTGGATCTGATTTAGGACGAAGACGTTCTTGGACATCACGGATGATTTCTTTGGGAACATAAGGTGAAATATCTGCGTGATGGACAACGAGTTCCTTAATCGCTGATGATGAGACGAAATGATTGCGTGATGATGGGAATAGAATAAGTGTTTCAATGTTTCTGTTGAGATTTCTGTTGAACTGGAAGAGCATATATTCATTCTCGTAATCAGCAATATTTCTTAGTCCACGAATCATCAGATCGATATCATTCTTTTGCGCATACCGGACCACCAAATCTGAGGTGGACGTGACAACAAGATTGGGAATTTCTTCGGTGACACGCTTGATCATATCAATACGTTCTTCGGTTGTGAATGTGGGTGTTTTCTTATAATTATCTGCAACAACAACATGGAGTTCATCCACAAAGCGCACCGCACGCTTGATGATATCAAGATGGCCAATCGTTAAAGGATCAAAGGTACCAGGATAGACAGCTTTTTTCATAGCATTACCTCATTTCATATTTAGTATAACATGAGATGCTTAAACTATATCAAAGGAGAGAATAAAAATGAACGTTTACCGCAAGAACTTGATTGTCCAACTCTTACTCTTCATCGTCTTTATTGTGATGGGTGCTTACACCATTTTAGAGTTCTATTTACGTGCAGATTACCCCTGGATTGGTTATATACTACTTGGCTTATTGCTTCTCGTTGGAGCATGTGGGGTTTACCTTTACAAAAAGCCTGGAACAGAAGTGTGCGTCATCACAGAAAAAGAAATGCTCTATCTTCGTTATCTACTCTACGGATATTTTATTGTCTATGTGGTTGAAATGGTTCTACCCTCACTGATTCAAACCATCAACCAAGAGATTTTAACCATGATCACAGGGACACTCTTAATCTTAATTGCGCTTGTAGGGACCTTTATTCAATTACGCGTTCTAAGAACAGGACATAGAAAGGAAGGAAAATCATGAAAACCATTCAACAAGTCTACACATTAAAAAATGGCGTTAAGATGCCCAAAGTTGGTTTTGGGACATGGCAAATTCCTGATGGAGCTGTTTGTTTTACAGCTGTTTCACAAGCATTAAAACACGGCTATCGTCACATTGATACCGCTGCGGCTTACCGAAATGAACGCTCAGTTGGAGAGGCCATTAAGGCTTCAGGATTGAAACGAGAAGATGTCTTTGTCACCTCAAAACTTCAATCGCACATCAAGAGCTATCAAGAAACACTGGATGCATTTGAAAAAACGCTCAAAGAACTTGATATGACCTATCTTGATCTTTACCTTATCCATGCACCATGGCCATGGAATGAAATCGGTAAAGATTGCAAAGAAGGTAATGTACAAGCCTACAAGGCGATGGAAAAACTTTACCGTGAGGGTAAAATCAGAGCTATCGGTGTCTCTAACTTCTCACCTGAAGATCTTGATAATATCTTGAAGCATTGTGAAATCATTCCTCATGTCAATCAGATCAGTTTCTTCATCGGTAATAATCAAGAAGAAACCCATCGTTATTGTGATGCAAAAGGCATTTTGGTTGAAGCGTATTCACCACTTGCGATTGGTTATGCACTTTCTAACCAAACCATTCAAGATATGGCAAAGAAGTATAATGTGACACCTGCACAACTCTGCATCCGTTATTGCATCGATAAAGGAACAGCACCACTTCCTAAATCCATTCATGAATCACGTATTATTGAAAACACAGGTCTGGATTTCCAGATTAAAAAAGAAGATCTTGATTTCCTTGATACCATCAAAGACGATCCCCGTCGTTGGAATTAAAGAATAAGCGTCAGCCGAAACTGACGCTTTTTATTTATGATAGATGCATGTTTTTTTGACACGACTCACAATAACCATAGACGGTCATATCGTGGTGTGTGATCTTGAAATGGTGATCTTTTGCGACATGTTCAGCCACATGATCGAGATGGCAGTCAATTTCATACATCGTTTGACACCCTAAACAGATCATGTAGTGATGATGCTCTTGATTGCTGACATAAAAGTAGGCCGTATTTTTCATTGTACTTTTCGATAAAACACCTTCTAAGAAAAATGTATCGAGCGTTCGATAAACGGTTGATAAATTGACTTGATCATCCGGTAATTTTTCATAGATCATGTCAGCACTTTGAGGAATATGGCTCTTTATTAAAATATCTAAAATCATCTTTCGTTGTTTGGTCATGCGCATGATTAAGACCTCCAAAGCGGTTTAGTGATAAGAAGTGACATCAAGACTAAAGCATAGAGAATGACAATCGTTGACCCTACAGGAATTTCAAGAGGGTGAGCGATAAAAATACCTAAAATAACAATGATAAAAGATGAGATGACACCAATGAACAAGGTGTTTTTAAAACTTTTAGCAAGTTGACTAGAAATCACAGAGGGAAAGACCACTAATGCTGAGATAAGCAGTGTTCCAATCGTGCGTACACCCAAGACAATAAAAAATGCAGTTAATCCTGAAAGAAGATAGCCTAAGAGTTGAACATTGATCTTGCTGAACCTTGCATATTGAATATCATAAGTCATCAAAAAGAGTTTTCGATAAAAGAAAAGGATAAATGAAGCGATGATTAATGTAATGACGATTGACAATATCATTTCAGTACGGGTTGCTGTAAAAATATTTCCAACAAGCATACTTTCAATTGAAATACTAAAGCCTTGACCTTTTTTAATCATGATAAGACCAATCGCAAAAGCAATCGATGATACAAGTCCGATGGCAGCATCGCCATTGATGGTCTTTGTAGACGATAAGTATTTGATGAGAAGTGAGGCTAAGGTGACAAAAGGAATGGCAATCCATAAGGGTTGATCAGCGAGTAAAATCCCTAATATAATGCCTGCAAAACTCACGTGTGCTAATCCATCAGCAATCATCGCTTGTTGATTCAAAACCAAGAAAGGTGATAGAAGTGCTGCAGAAAGTGATAATGCGATACCAATAATAATTGCTTGTTGAATAAATCCATAACTCAGGAAATCAAACATGATGATGCCCCCTATGTTCAAATTCATGAAAATCGTGATACGTTCCAAAGAACTTTACCTTTTGATCGACATACATGACTAAACAGTTTTCTTTGACAGCATCAGTTAAATCATGCGTTACATGAACAATGGTCATTTTTTCTTGTTTTTGAAGATCATCAAGAAGGGTGTAAAATTTCTCACGAAATGAAGGATCAAGTGCAGATGTCGGTTCATCAAGGATTAATAAATCAGGTTTTGAAATCAATGCTCTAATGATATAAACACGCTGTTGCTGACCCCCTGATAAATAGGTCATCGCATGGTTTTTTAAGTGCTTGATTTCCATTTTTTCAAGCCATTCATCAATGATTACGCAATCTTTTTTGCATGGTTTTAATCGTTGTTTTTGCATACCGCTGTAGATGACTTCACTCACAGTCATCGGCATATTCGTTTTTGTATGAAGTTTTTGAGGAAGATACCCCATGTGTTTTGCATCAATGGTGATCGTCCCCCGTGTAGGCTTTAGTAAGCCAACAAGTGTTCGCACAAGTGTTGTTTTTCCACTACCATTTGGACCGACAATATGTAACACATCACCTTGACTCAAGTGAAAGTGAACATCTTCTAAGACTTGGAATTTTCCGAATAACACATCGACATGTTGATAATCAATCATGATTGGTTGAGTGCCCATTTGATCGCTTCAGTATTTTGATAGAAGAGGTCCTTATAGGTTACTCCATCCTCCATTTCTTGTTTGGTGATGTTATGATAACCGTGTAACACCTTGAGGGTTAAATCGAAATTGGAACGTGCAAGTTCAGTTTGAATCTGTGTTGCAGCTTTAGGTTGAACGAGTTCTTCGATAAAAAGAACATGGGTATTGGCTTGAATGACTTGATTGACAAATGAGATTAACTCAGTACTCGTTAAATCAGCATCTGGCTTGAAGCCTTCAAAAAGAGAAATGATCGATACATGATAACGTTCACCAAAAAGTGACATCGCATTATGTCCAGCAAAATAAATGGATTCTTCGAGATGTCCATCTTGCATATATGCATCAAACGATTCATGAATGGCATGGATGTCATCATGATAAGCTTCTGCATTCATGGTGTAATATTCCTCATTCAAAGGATCAATTAAGATGATTTCATGAAGTATCGCATCGAGGAGTTGAAGAGCAATGATCGGATCTACCCAATAGTGAAGATATTCATCGTGATCATGATCGTCCTCTTCAAGAACTGATGATACATCATGATCATGATCATGTTCTTCTAGAACATAATATTCAGACAAGTTCATGACAACTGTATCCTCACCTGCAATTTGGTTTGGATCTTTAATCCATTGATCAATCTCTAAACTGGTATAGATGAATAGTTTTGCTGATTGAATCGCGACCAAATCTTGACTGGTTGCTTCATAGCTATGAATTTCGGCTCCGGGTGGGATAAGTAAACTGACACTCATTTTATCGCCCACGATTTGTCGTGCAAAATCATATTGAGGAAACATCGTCGTCACGATATCTGCCTTTTTTGATGAGGTGCATGAAGCTAATATGAGTGTTGAAATCAGAGCAAATAATAACATTGCAATCTTTTTCATGTGAATACTCCTTTTGCGAATGATTTGCATTTACATTATAGCATAAGAAGACACACTTGCAAATGATTCGCAACAATAACATGCATTTGAATGAAATATCCGTAGGAAAATGGTGTGATTGATTGAACATTTTATAAATGTATGATAGAATATCCATGAGAACTAGAGTGGGATGATGATTTCCACTCGTTTTATTGAGGTCTATATGAATTTTGAAATTTTAAAAGAAAAATTAAACCCTATTTTAGCCAAAAGTAACTTATCCGTCTATTCTATACGTCTCAAACGTGAATTTGGTGAAAAAATCGTTGAGATCCTGATTGATACAGAATCGATGGCTATTGATGAACTTGAGAAGATTCATCTTGAGTTTCAAGCATCGTTATCAGATGATGATCTTGATCCCGATTGTTTCCTTGAACTTTCATCACTCGGTTTAGAAAGACCCCTCAAGACAAAAGAAGATTTAACCAAAGTGATTGGACGCTATATTTACCTCGAATCACCCAAATATCGAGGGTATGCGACATTACTTGCCTTTGATCTTGAACAGATGACACTTGAAGTCAGTGAAAAAGGAAAAATGAAACAGATAAACATTGCATTTGATGATGCACGCAAGATGCGTACAGCCATTAAATTTTAGGAGGAATAACATGATTAGTAAAGAATTTTTCAAAAACATCGAATTGGTGGCTGAAGAACGCGAATTAACCCGTGAGCAAGTCATGGAAGCTTTCGTTCAAGGGATGATTGCAGGATGTAAAAAGGCACATGATGTTCGTTCATGCCGTGTTGAAATCAAGGAAGATAAAAATGAAATCAACGTATTTAAACAACATCTGATCGTTGAAGAATACTCGATTGATGCGGATAAAAACTATCAACAGATGTTGCTCGAAGAAGCAAAGCAGATCAATCCACGCATCAAAGTCGGTGATGTACTTGAACAAAAGATAGATCCACGTGAATTTGGTCATTTCGCGGTTCGCGACTTCAAAAGCCGTTTAAATGAAACATTGATCACCATGCAAAAAGAAAATCTCTACAAACACTTCAAGAAGTTTGAACATGAGATGATCAGTGCACGTGTCATCGATGTTACCGATGAACACTATCGTCTTGATATCGGTAAAGATTTAACAACACTTTTACCCAAGAAAGAAGCACTACCCAAAGATAATTTCCATGTGGGCGATTATGTACGTGTTTATGTTTCTGATGTTGAAATGAAAACAAAATGGCCAAAAGTGTTTGTGAGCCGTTCTCACCCCTCACTCATCATCCGTCTTTTGGAAAGTTTTATTCCAGAAATCAAAGATGGAACGATTGAAGTCATGGGTATTTCGCGTGACCCAGGTGATCGTTCAAAGATTGGTGTGAAATCTAACGATCCCAAAGTAGATCCCATTGGTGCATGCGTCGGTGAAGGTGGATCACGTATCCGTGAAATCGTGAAAGCATTATCCGATGAAAAAATTGACCTTTTCCGTTGGAGCGACAACGAAAAAGAATTGATTGCTAATGCGTTACAACCCGCACAAGTCATTGCAGTCACACGTGTGAATCCCAAAGAAAAAAATGCACTTGCGATCGTACCTGATAATCAATTATCGCTTGCGATCGGTAAACTTGGCCAAAACGTTAAACTTGCTGTTCAAGCATGTGGATGGTCCATCGACATTAAGTCTGAAACGATGGCGAATGGTGAAGGTATCTTATATTAAGTTTTAAAGAGGTGATGGTTTTGAATAAAGTGAAAAAAGTTCCCTTGAGAACATGTGTTGTCACCAAAGAAGTTTTACCCAAGAAACAATTGGTGCGTATTGCAGCAACTAAAGAAGGTGTTGTTTCCATCGATTTGAATGGTAAAGCTCCTGGACGGGGTGCGTATTTGAAGCTTGCACAAGATGTCATTTTACTTGCAAAAAAAACCAAAGCACTGGATAAAAAACTGGAAACTACAGTTCCTGATTCCATTTATGAGGAACTTCTAAAGTTGATCCATGAATAACACCATCGGACTTGCCTACAGGGCAAAAAAAGTCATTGTGGGTACTGATTTAACCATCCATGCACTGCGCATGGGAAAACTACAACTTATTTTGCTTGCCACAGACGCATCCCACACGACAAAAAAGAAAGTCTATGATAAAGCAAAGTTTTACAATATCGAAGTCATTGAAGAAATATCTTCATTTGACCTATCGATTGCATTAGGCAAAGACGACATCAAAGTGATTGGAATAACCGACAGGGGGTTTAGTCAATTATTGATGAGTCAGAGAAGGAAGTGATTGTATGCCTGTATATAACAACAATAAAAAAAATATTAACAAAAAACCTGTTTACAATAAGCCAGCCATGCCACCTAGACGTGAACCAAAAGTTCAACAAGGTGAAAAAGTGTTGGTCTATAAACCTGAAATGAATGTTGCTCAAGTAGCTGAAGGTCTTGGATTATCGAATGCTGCGATGATTAAACGTTTAATGCAACTCGGACTGATGGCATCTGTCAATCAAGTGATTGATCGTGATACGATTGAACTGATTGCACTTGATGAAGGTTATCAAGTCAAAGATGAAGTGATTACCGATGTCTCACGTTATGATGAAATGGAACTCGTGGATGATCCCAAAGATATGGTTAAGCGCCCCCCCATTGTCACCGTGATGGGTCACGTTGACCACGGTAAAACAACATTACTCGATGCGATCCGTAAATCCCGTGTTGTCGAAGGCGAAGCCGGTGGTATTACTCAACACATCGGTGCTTATCAAGTCATGCGTAATGGCGAAGCGATTACATTTATCGATACACCAGGACATGCTGCCTTTACTGAAATGCGTGCACGTGGTGCAAAAGTAACTGATATCGTCATTTTAGTCGTCGCTGGAGATGATGGAGTCATGCCTCAAACTCTAGAAGCACTTGACCATGCGAAAGCAGCCAAAGTTCCCATTGTCGTGGCTGTCAACAAGATGGATAGACCGCAATCTAATCCAGAACGTGTCATGACTGAACTTGCTGAAAAGGGATTACTTCCTGAAGCATGGGGAGGAAAAACACCCTATGTTTTAGTCTCAGCACTTAAAAAACAAGGCATTGATGATCTTTTAGATGTCATCCAATTGATCAGTGAAATTGAAGAATTCAAAGCTAACCCCAAACGGTTAGCGAAAGGTACCGTCATTGAAGCATCCTTAGACAAAGGAAGAGGAGCTGTCGCTACCCTCATCGTTGAAAATGGAACACTCCATGTCGGAGATTATATCGTCATCGGTAATACATATGGTAAAGTACGTACCATGACTGACGACTTAAAGAAGCGTTATCAAGAAGCATTACCTTCTCAACCGATCGAAATTACTGGTCTCAATGAAGTTCCTCAAGCCGGTGATATTTTCATGGCTTTTACCGATGAACGTGTCACACGCGATATTGCGCTTGAACGTCAAGCACGGCAACGTGAAACGGAAGCCAAGAGCATGAAAAAAGCATCTTTAGACAAGATGTTTGGTGAAATTGAATCGACTGAAAAAGAATTAAACATCATCATCAAAGGCGATGTTCAAGGTTCGATTGAAGCCTTAAAGGGTTTACTTGAAAAGATTGATATCGAAGGATTCCATGTCAACGTTGTTCGATCCAGTGTCGGTGCGATTACTGAAAATGACGTCACACTTGCCAATGCATCACATGCCATCGTCATCGGATTTAACGTGAGACCAACCGCTGCGGTTAAGCAAGCTGCCGATCAACAAGGAGTCGAAATCCGTTTATACAACATCATTTACCGCGTCCAAGAAGATATTGAAGCCGCGCTTAAGGGTATGCTTGCTCCAACATTTGAAGAAATTGTGACAGGACAAGCGGTTGTTCGTGAAACATTTAAAATTTCAAAAATTGGTACCATTGCTGGTTGTTACGTCACCGATGGCGTCATCAAACGTGATGCACTGGTTCGTATTATCAGAGAAGGTATCGTTGTCTATGAAGGTAAACTGGCATCCCTAAAACGCTTTAAAGATGATGCAAAAGAAGTTAAAGCGGGTTACGAATGTGGTTTATCGATTGAAAACTTTAACGACATCAAAGCAGGTGACGTGGTCGAAGCGTCCCAAATGAAGGAAGTTGAGGTGGATTAAGATGTCGATCACAACAGATCGTCTTGCAAGCCTCATTCAGCGTGAGCTTGCACCGATTGTCAACGCTGAAGTGAAAGATAAGAGCTTCGGATATATCAATTTAACCGAAGTTAAAGTCACCAAGGATTTATCGTTTTCAACCATTTTTTACTCCATCTTGTCCGATGATCCCAAAGTGCTTGAACGTGCAAAAAATGCACTAGAAGATGCGAAGGTTGCGATCCGTATGGAACTCGCCAAGAAGATTAAGAATACACGAAAAATTCCTGATCTCATCTTTAAATATGATGAAGCACTTGCCTATGGCAACCGGATCGATAAAATCCTGAAAACAATAAAGTAACTTCGGTTACTTTTTTTGTTGACTCTTGATGGTATAATAAGGACGGTGAAGTCTATGATTGCACAAGTGGTTATCGATATACAGCATGAAAAAGTCAATCAAATCTATGACTACATTGTTCCTCAACCTTTTGAGGATTTTTTATCACGTGGTATGCGTGTCATTGTTTCCTTTGGCGCGATGAAACGTATGGGGATCGCTGTCGATCTCATCGATGAAAGTCAATCAGCTTCAAAACCGATTTTAGAAGTTTTAGATAGTATTCCAACGATTGATGAAGAACTCTTTTTGATGATCGATGAAATGAAAAAAGAATCGTATGAACTTCTTTCATCCCTCTATTTAACCGTGATCCCAGATGTTCTTTTGGCAAGTTACCAGAAGGTTGCAAGAATCATGGATCATAGCCGTATTCCTGAAGACCTTCAGCGTTTTTTTTCAAAGCGAGGTATTTGGAGACTCAAAGTTTCTGATCAAGTCCATTATCCACGACTAAAACGTTTAAAAGATCAAGGCTTTTTATCGATTGAAACCGTGATTCGTGAGAAGAAGACAGAAAAGAAGCAAGCTTTTTATGAGTATCAAGAACATCATCATTATGCGAAAATATCACAGTATTCGATGCTTGAGGGTCATCCTTTTAATGAGCCACAAACCAAACAGCAATTACATGATATCGGACTAACCGATTCGATGATTCAAACACTTGTTAAACATGGCGTATTAACAAAAAAAGATGTTGATGTTGATCGACATATCCAACATAGCTACACGACTGAAAAAAAAGAGATTACATTATCTGATGAACAAAAACGTGCTGTCGAAAGGATCACATCATCAACAACTGATGACATATTTCTTCTTAAAGGAATCACAGGATCAGGAAAAACCGAGGTTTATCTTCACACTTTGGAGAAGATCATTCAAGAAGGCAAACGAGCACTCATTTTAGTTCCTGAAATCAATCAAATCCCTCAGATGGCGATGCGTCTTGAATCACACTTTAAAGAAATCGCTATCTACCATTCAGGTTTATCAAAAGGTGAGCGTTATGATCAGTGGAAACACATCATCAAAGGTGATCGTGCGATCATTTTGGGGACACGAAGTGCCATCTTTTTACCCATTGATCATTTAGGTATCATCATCATCGATGAAGAACATGATGAATCGTATCGTAGTTTTGAAGGTGTCTATTATGATGCAAAAGAACTTGCGATTTGGAAAGCAAAACATCATCATATCCCCCTTGTTTTAGGCAGTGCAACACCTTCTGTTGAATCGATGTATCATGCAAAAAAAGAACATTATCACTTACTTGAACTGACCAAACGTCCCTTTGATCTTCCACTACCTACATTAACATGTGTCGATATGAAAGAAGAATTGAAGGCGAAACATCTTTCTATTTTTTCAAGACAATTACTCACTAAGATGCAAGATCGACTTGCTAAAAACGAACAAACCATCCTTCTTTTAAACCGAAAAGGTTATGCACCTTTTGTGATGTGCCGTGCATGTGGTGATGTCCCAAGATGTCCGCATTGTGAGGTGTCACTTGCTTTTTATAAAGACAAAAAAATTCTTAAATGTCCTTATTGTGGTCATGAAATCGCATTTGATGCAACCTGTCAAGTTTGTCATGAACCAAAAGTCAAAGAAGTGGGTATTGGGATTGAATATGTCGAGGAGCAACTTAAAAAAGTCCTCCCTTCTGCTCGGATCCTACGGATGGATCAGAGCGCAACGAAAACCAAAGGTGCACATGAAGTGATTTGGCATGCTTTTAAAGAAGAACAAGCCGATATTTTAATTGGAACACAGATGGTTTCCAAAGGACTTGATTTCCCGAAAGTGACACTGGTTGGCATCTTAATGAGTGACATGATGCTGAATATTCCCTCTTATGTAGCAAGTGAAAAAGCCTATACGTTATTCACACAAATGACAGGTCGATCAGGGCGTATGCTTCAAGGAGAAGCTATCATTCAAGGCTATCATCTTGATCACTATGTCATCAAGTCGTTGAATCAAGATGACCACGCATTTTATGAAGAAGCACTCAAACAAAGAAAACTTCTAGGCTATCCACCTTACGTATCTGTTGCACACATTCTTTTTGAGGGGATGAGTTTTTTACAGACTTACCAGCACGCATTCCTCTTTAAGAAGGTTTTAGTATCGCGTGGATATGAGGTCTTAGGTCCATCACAAGCACTGATCAAAAAGATGAAAGACCATTATCGTTTCACTTTAACGATTAAGCACGATACAGATGATTTCAAACCCGTCTTTGATCTCATCACAAAGCATCAAAAATCTGACATCAAGATCACATGTTCAACAAGACTCGATCAATGGTAGGTGAGAAAATGAACATATTATTTATGGGAACACCCCAATTTGCAGTCCCCATCTTGGAGATGATTGTTAAAAAACATCATGTTGTGATGGTCATCACACAACCCGATAAACCGGTTGGTCGCAAAAAACTATTAACCCCATCTCCCGTTAAAGAAAAAGCTCTTTCTTTAGGGTTACCTGTTTTTCAACCCACAAAGCTTAAACTAGAGTATAAACATCTTCTCGATTTAGATGTTGATTTAATCATTACGGCAGCCTATGGTCAAATGTTACCTCAAGAACTTTTTGAACGTTTTGATGCGATCAACGTGCATGGTTCTCTTCTTCCCTCTTATCGTGGTGGAGCTCCCATTCAATATGCACTCTTTGATGGACTGAAAAAAACAGGTGTAACCATCATGTTTATGGTTTATCAGATGGATGCAGGTGATATCATCAAACAAGAAGAAGTGATAATTGAAGAATCAGATGATTATTTAAGCTTATCAACGAAGATGTCTTATGTCGGGGCAAGACTCCTTGATGAAGTCTTAGATCATTATGAACAAGGTGATTTAACATTTTATCCGCAAGATCCATCACACGTCACATTTGCCTATACATTAAAGCCACATGATGAACGTATTCACTTCCATCAAACAACGAATGCGATCATCAATCGGATTCGTGGATTGTCACCTGAACCTGGAGCAACTGCATCGATTAAAAACACGACCATGAAGTTTTATCGCGCCCAAAAAGGTGATATAATAGAGGAAAATGCAAGACCTGGTACAATCTTACTTGCGAAAAAGCGTTTGGTCATTAAGACCCTAGATGGATCGGTTGAGATGTTAGACGTTCAAGTGCCAGGAAAACGAATCATGTCAGCAAAAGAATTCCTTAACGGACAAAACTTGATTGCTGAAGGTGATTGTTTTGAAGAAGGGAGATAGTCATTGTGGGAGATAAATCTGTGAAGAAAAAACTCGTGTACACACGACAAGAAATGTTTGAATTAAACAAGAAGATTTTAATGAAGCGCGGCGTTTCCATCGAATCGATTGCTGAGATCAGTTATAAACAACAATCACGTTATTCGGATAATGTCAGTCGTGAATTATGCGTCGAGTCGGTTGAAAAGATTCTATCACTTCGTGATGTGTTCCATCACGTTCAACTCGCCTGTGAAATCGATCGTCTCGCTGAAGAAAAGATGTTTCAAGGTCCCATCCAAGATATTATTTATGAAGATCTTGGCTTATTTGGTATTGATGAAACCATGGGTCTTGATGTCTCAGGACTTTATGGAACCATCGGTCAAACCAATTTTGGAGACATCGATGTGAATAAGCATGGTATTGTGAAACGCTTAAATGATGCAGGCAAAGAAGATGGTATTTGTCATACCTTCTTAGATGACATCGTCGGTGCCATTGCAGCAGCAGCATCCACGCGTGTGGCTCAGGTTTTGAATGAAGAAATCGCGCATGAAGATATTGGCATCAAACGTCTTTCTATTTTTGATCTCGAATAAAGGATGATCGTTGTTGAAGAAGAAGTTAAGGGATAAATGGAATGTAAAAACGCTTGGTAAAGGCATTTTTGCGAAATACTTTGGTTTTGAACAAGGCGTCGATATCACCGATGATGTCGCCGTTCTTTTCCGTCGTAACGTCGTTATCAAGAACATTGTCTTCGTTTCAAACTTGATGTATTCCGTGATCTTGTTTCTCTTATCTTTATCAACACGAGACCAAGTCACCGATTGGATCGTCACGTTTATCGCGTTTCCTTTAACCTATGTGATCAATAAGTTTTTGAACAAATTGATCAATATGGATCCTCATGATAAGACCAAACAATCGGTTGCTATGTATGTCTCAGCCTTTTATATCTTCTTTTCATCGATCTTGATTTATGCAAGACTCTATCAGAAGGAATACTTTGAGACCGCTGCATACATCTTAATGTATTATGCGGTTGTGGTGATTTCACTTTATCAGGAACGAAAACTCTTATCTCAATCCTTTCAAGGATTACTTGCATTACTCACCGTCATTCACTTTATATGGACCTATAACATTCAACAACTCGTTGAAGGTGAAACAATCATCCAGTTCTTACCTCGTTTTGTGACCTTACCCGAGTTTGGTGATATCTTACTTCGAACACTGCTCTTCATTCTCTTCTATTTTGTCGTTTATGCGATTGTCTCGATGGGTCAATACATGCAAGAAGAACGTAAAAAAGAACTGATCAAACGTCGTCAAGTTCAAGGTGACTTTTCACATATCGTGGGTGACCTTTTTTCCGTGGTATTTTCGAGCAGTTATTCATTGATGGATAAGCGTCATGCAGCACAGGTGCAGATGATGAGTGAGAAACTCGCTGATGATTATGGGTTAGCTCATGAAAAAATACAAGTCATGAATCAATATGCGTTGATTCATCTTCAGTATCAGGAAATCAAAAACTTGCTTAACGATATGAACACATTTGGTGAACAATCCTATGATGTCTTAAAAGAGAAGACTGAATTAGGATCTAAGATCGCAAAAAGAATGCAACTTGCTCAAAAATGTGAAGACATTGCACGCGCACACATCGAAGATACAGCCAATGAAAAATTCTTAAAGGAAATGCTTCTCATTCAACCTGAAATCGAATCACAAATCATTTTACTCGCTGATCTCTATATCACCATGCGTGGACCCAAATCGTACAAGAGACCCATGGCGCATTCGATTGTCCTTAAATCCTTTCAAACCGATCTTGGCAATTATTTTGATTATGATTTAAAAGAACGCTTTTTGAAGTTTCATGATGAATTTGCCGAGATGTATAACAATTTCTAAGGAAATTCTTAAACGTTTGAATTGACTTTTTCACGATCTTCATGTATCCTTAATGAGGATTACAATTACATCTGTTTCACTTATTCAGAGCTACCGAGGCTAGTGACCGATGACGTAGCAGCAACCTATTGGATTAGGTGCTCAGTACGAGGGGTTAAGTGACCCATCAATAAGGAAAAATCCCAGTCAATATGGTGTTTCTCCTTCGAGAAGCACTTTTTTTTGGAAAGAGAGGTTTTAACATGATTAAATTATTTAGTAGTGAATCGGTGACTGAAGGCCATCCTGATAAAGTCGCGGATTATATCTCCGATTCGATCTTAGATGCTGCACTTGAACAAGATCCTCACGCACGTGTCGCTTGTGAGACAGCAGTGACTACCGATTATGCATTATTGTTTGGTGAAATCACAACGACTGCAACCATCGATTTTGACGGTGTCGTCAGAGAAGCCATTCGTCACATTGGTTACAATAAAAAGGAATATGGGTATAATGCAGACGATGTTGTCGTTGATGTTCGCATTAAACCTCAATCACCTGATATCGCGATGGGTGTCGATGAAAAAGAAAACAAAGAACAAGGCGCAGGTGATCAGGGTCTGATGTTTGGATATGCCACTAACGAAACGATGACATTGATGCCACTTCCTATCTATTTAGCGCACCGACTTGCAGAACGATTAAGTGTTGTTCGAAAAGAAAATATTATTCAAGGGCTAAGACCTGATGGCAAGACACAAGTCACGGTTGCTTATAATGAAAAAAATCAACCTGTTTCCATTCATACCGTTGTTTTATCAACACAACATGATGAGTCATGGGAACAACCTGATTTGAAAAAGGAAGTACTCAAGCACGTCATTGAACCTGTCTTAAGAGGATACGATACATCAGAAACCATCTACCAAATCAACCCTACGGGACGTTTTGTCATCGGTGGTCCACATGGTGATGCAGGATTAACAGGTCGTAAAATCATCGTTGATACCTATGGTGGTTATGCACGTCATGGTGGTGGAGCATTCTCAGGAAAAGATGCATCCAAGGTTGACCGAAGTGCAGCTTACATGGCACGCTATATCGCAAAGAATATTGTCGGTTCTGGTATTGCAGATCAATGTGAAATTCAAATCGCGTACGCCATTGGTGTAGCAAAACCTGTCTCACTTTTAATCAATACCTTTGGTACAGAACGTGTCTCACTGGATAAGATCTATGATGCCGTCAATAAGAACTTTGATCTTCGTCCTGCATCGATCATTAAAACCTTAGACCTCAAGCGTCCTATCTTCAAAAAAACGGCAAACTACGGCCATTTTGGACGAAATGATGAAGCATTCACATGGGAAAGACTCGATAAGATTGAAATCTTTAGGAAACTAGTATAAAATAGAGACTAGGTGATTTCTATGGACCAACTCAACGGACTTGAACAAAAACGATTAGCCATCTTTAAAGATTATCAAGGTGTACAGAAAAAAGGTATTCTTTTTCTTGTCATTGCCATCATAATCGGCGTGATATCCTTTCTTACGCAAGTCCCCATTCTCTTCATTCCTGCAGTGATTTTAGCGATTGTTTCTTTCGTCTTTTTTGGTAAAGCAGCATCCCATTATTCGAACTTTAGAAACATCATTAAAAAAGAACTGATTGTCACACTGCTCAAAGAATCATTTACGGATGTTCGCTATGAACCACATATGCACATTCCGATTTCGACAATTATGGAAACAGGAATGGTCAAACGTCCTGATCGCTACACCGGTGAAGATTATATCTCAGGAACGTATAAAGGTGTGACCTTTGAAGTCTCAGACATCGACTTAAAAGAACGTGTTGAAACAAGAGACTCAAAAGGTAATGTTCATGTCTCCTACCAAACATATTTCAAAGGTCGATGGTATATCTACCGATTTGAAAGACAGTTCAAGCATATCTTAAAGATTGCTGAAGGACGTGGCTGGCAAGTGAACACGAGAAACCTAGAAAAAATCGAAGTTGAATCGATTGAATTTAACAAAAAGTTTTCGATCTGGGCTTCCAATCAAGAATATGCGTTCTATCACATCACATCAAGTATGATTGAGAAACTGATGGAACTTGAAAAACTTCACAAAGGATCCATTCTCTACTGTTATCAAGGTAATGAACTTCATGTCGGTGTGAACGACAGAAGAGACTACATGGAAGTCTCACTCAAAACACCCCTCAATGAAGAATCACTCAAGGACTTCATGGTCGATATTGACATGATTCCAGCCATCATTAATGAATTGAAACTCGATAGTCAAAAATTTAAAAATACACTCTAGGAGGAAGAAAAATTATGCCAGGATTATACATTGGACTTGCGTTAGGTTTAGTCGCTCTGATTATCATCGGTTGGATTATTACCACCATCAACAGCTTTAGAGTCATGCTCGTTAAGATTGATGAATCAGAATCAAGTATTGACGTTGCGTTAACAAAGCGCTTCGATTTATTATCTAAGATGTTTTCTGCGGTCAAAGGTTACATGAAACATGAACAAGAAACATTGACGAAAGTTGTCCAAATGAGACAACCAGCACATGGTGCACCCATGGCAGAAAAACAAGAATTTGCCAATGAAGTGACACGTGGCTTACAAGCGATCAACGTTGTGGTTGAACAATACCCCGATTTGAAAGCCAACCAAAACATGTCTAAGCTTCAAGATGCGACCATCGAAGTTGAAGAAAATCTTCAAGCAGCACGTCGCGTATATAACTCAAACGTCTCATACTACAACCAAAAAGTTGTTGTTTTCCCAAGCAGCATCATTGCCAATTGGAAGAAGTTTGAAAAGAAAGCCTTCTTCGAAGCTGAAGCGATGAAGCGTGAAGACGTTAAATTTGATTTCTAAACTGATCTAAACCCATGAGGTTCGTTCATTCGAACCTCTTTTTTTTCGCTTCATGAAGATTATGTTAAAATCCCGTAAACAGTAAAATCGCTTGTAAAAAGGGCCTTATTATAGTAATATAATAAAGACGAAAAGGATGTGTTTCTATGTTAAAAAAATGGTTTGACCCAGGTAAAAGAGAACTAAAAAGTGCGAAGAAAATCGCGGATTTAGTCTTTGCCATGGAAGAAGATATGGCCAAACTATCCGATGAAGAACTTCAAGCTAAAACACCATGGTTTAAACAACGCTACCAACAGGGTGAATCCTTAGAATCCATCATGCCAGAAGCATTTGCAGTGGTGAGAGAAGCTTCCCGTCGTGTGACTAAACTTTTCCCTTATTATGTTCAAGTCCTCGGTGCAGTTGCTATTTTCCACGGTAATATCGCCGAAATGAAAACCGGTGAAGGTAAAACCTTAACAGCGGTTATGCCAGCTTATCTATCAGCTTTAAACGGTCAAGGTGTTCACATCGTGACCGTGAACGAATACTTAGCGAAACGTGAAGCCCAGGGCGATATCGGTGATTTGTTTCGCTTTTTAGGCTTAACCGTTGGTTTAAATTTACGTGATATTACCCGTGATCAAAAGCGTCAAGCTTATGATTGTGACATCCTTTATTCGACAAACGCAGAACTCGGTTTCGACTACTTAAGAGATCATATGGTGCTTTATGCACGTGAAATGGTTCAACAACGTGGTCTTAATTACGCGATCATCGACGAAGTTGACTCCATCTTAATCGATGAAGCGAGAACACCACTCATTATCTCAGGTGGCGAAAAGAATAACTATAACCTTTATCAAGCTGCTGACCGTTTTGCAAAGTCACTCCATGATGAGGATTTTGAAATTGATTTAGAGTCCAAAACCATTGCGTTAACTCCATCAGGAATCAAGCGCGCTGAACAAATTTTTCAACTTGAAAACCTTTACGATTTAAAACATGTCACTTTGGTTCATCATATTAACAACGCGCTACGTGCAGTCCACATCATGTCACGAGATGTTGAATACGTCGTCCAAGATGGTGAAGTCTTGATCGTTGACCAGTTTACGGGACGTATTTTGCGTGGTCGTCAATTCTCTGAAGGTCTCCATCAAGCCCTTGAAGCTAAAGAAGGTGTCCAAATCAAGAAGGAAACCGTCACGGTTGCAACCATCACTTACCAAAACTTCTTTAGAATGTATAAGAAACTTTCAGGGATGACAGGTACAGCAAAGACTGAAGAAGAGGAATTTAGAGACATTTATAACATGGATGTCATTGAAGTTCCAACCAATGCTCCAGTCATCAGAAAAGATGAACCTGATTTTATCTACGCCCGTTTAGAAGATAAGTATAAAGCACTGTGTGATGAAGTCGAAATGCGTCACAATAAAGGCCAACCCTTACTGATTGGTACCATTGCAGTTGAAACATCAGAACTTCTATCCCGTTTGCTCAAAGCAAGACGAATCAATCATGAAGTCTTGAACGCTAAAAATCACGAACGCGAAGCTGAAATTGTCGCAAAAGCTGGTCTTTTAGGATCCGTCACGATTGCCACCAACATGGCAGGTCGTGGTACCGATATTAAACTTGGACCAGGCGTTGTCGAACTCGGTGGACTTGCTGTCATCGGTAGTGAACGTCATGAATCAAGACGTATTGATAATCAGTTAAGAGGTCGTAGTGGTCGTCAAGGAGACCCCGGATATTCACGTTTCTATCTATCTGCTGAAGATGAACTCATGCAACGCTTCGGTGGTGAGTCATTTAAACGCCGTATTGAGATGTTAGAACGTTTAAATACAACGGGTGAACCCTTATCCTCAAAACTCTTTTCACGCTTTGTAACATCCGCACAAAAGCGTATTGAAGGTAACAACTATGATACACGTAAAAATGTCTTAAAATATGACGATGTCCTAAGAAAACAGCGTGAAATTATTTATAAAGAACGTCGAGATGTCTTAACGTTAGATTCGATTGAACAGCAGGTGCGCGAAACCGTGAAGAAGAGTTTATCGCAAACCCTTCATCAATTCATTCATCCAGTCGGCAAGAATCAATTCAAGATTGACGATGATAACATCATCGCAACGTTTAATGGCAACATCTTTATGCCGAACACCCTTCAAAAAGAAACCATCGAAAAAATGGATGAAACAGAACTTGAAGCTTATATTTTAGATCTATCTGAAAAAGAACTCGATCGTAAAAAAGCGATGGTACCCCCAGAAATTTATAATGAGTTCTTAAAAGTTGTCATGTTACGTGTGATTGATACCTATTGGATGCGTCATATCGATGCGATGAGTGAACTGAGACAAGCAGTATCACTTCAAGCGTATGGACAACAAAGCCCGCTGGTGATCTATCAACAACAAGGGCTTAAGATGTTTAATGAAATGGTCGAAAATATTTCTCGCGATGTCACCCGTTATGCGATTCGTGCTCAAATTCAATATAACGTTGAACGTGAAGCTGTTGTAAAGAATACACAAACGAACGAAGGACGTAGCGAAGCAAAACCTAAAAAACCCAAAGTCAAACGTAGTCATTCACAACGTAATTTGCCTTGGCGATAAGGAGGTGTTTTTGTGGAAACCTATGAAGTCAATAAACGCATTGGACAACTCAAAGAAAGCATCAGTGACTTAAGAAAAGCGATAGGTCCACAAAAACTCGAGGAGACCTATCAAAAACTCAATGAAGTGATGCAATCACCCTCATTTTGGTCAGATACGAAAAACGCGAAGAAGGTTACACAAGAAGCTACTGAAATTCGCGAAAAACTTGACCGATATCAGGTGCTTGCAAGAAAACTTGAACAGCTGATCGAATGGTATGAGATTAGTGAAGAAGGTAGTGAAGAATGGACCATTCTAGAAGATGATCTTGAATCTCTTGATAAAGAGGTGAAAGTCTTTGAGGTCGAAACCATTTTGAATGGACCCTATGATCATTCAAATGCCATCTTAGAACTCCATCCTGGTGCAGGTGGTACAGAATCTCAAGATTGGGCAGACATGCTTTATCGGATGTATGTCCGTTATGCGCAAAAGAAACGCTTTAAAGTCGAAATCTTAGATTATCAAGCAGGTGAAGAAGCAGGTATTAAGTCAGTCACCCTCTTGATTAAAGGTGCGTATGCATATGGTTATTTAAAAGCAGAACGTGGTGTTCATCGCTTGGTGAGGATCTCCCCCTTTGATGCCAATGCAAGACGTCATACCTCATTCGCTTCACTGGATGTCATGCCTGAAATTGAAGAAGATTTGGATATTGAAATCAAAGATGAAGACTTAAAGATTGATGTCTATCGTTCAGGTGGTGCAGGTGGTCAAAGCGTGAATACCACAGACTCTGCAGTGAGAATCACACACTTACCATCAGGGATTGTTGTCACATGCCAAAATGAACGGTCACAATTAAAAAATAAAGAGTCAGCCATGAGTGTCCTCAAGGCGAAACTCATGCAAGAAGAGATCAGAAGACAAGAAGAAACATTAAAAAGTATTAAAGGTGAACAAAAAGACATCAGTTGGGGTTCACAAATTCGCTCCTATGTCTTTCATCCCTATCAGATGGTCAAAGATCATCGGACGAATTACGAAGTTGGTCAAGTCGATCTCGTCATGGACGGAGATTTAGACGGATTTATCAATGCTTATCTTAAAGCAGGTGAGTCATATGAATAAAGCTAAATGGCGTGAAATCATAGAAATTACAGCAGGCGTTGTGCTTCTATCTGCTGGTTTCTATTTTTTCTTACTTCCACTCAATATGGTGATTGGTGGCGTCATGGGGATTTCAGTCATTATACAAGAGATCATTCCTGTATCGATTTTTATGTATATCGCTAATATCATCCTCCTTCTTATCGGTTGGCTCGTCTTAGGAAAAGTCTTTTTCATGAAGACAGCACTTGCAACCATCTTATCACCAACCATTATTTGGGTGTTAGAACATACTGTGCCTTCTGATTTTTTCATGAGACATATGACAGAAAGTCCTCTGTTGATTGGAGCATCCTTCGGAGGTCTCTTCCTAGGTGTTGGTTTAGGTATTGTGATCAGAAATAACGCGACCACAGGTGGTATGGATGTCATCCAAAACATCATGCACAAATATTTACATATCCCATTTTCTACAGCGATGTATATCACCGATGGCATTATCATCGGGATTGCGATGATCATCAATTTCCAATTAGGTTTGTATGCTGTAGGTTCCATGATTATCAGTGGTGTTTTAATCGATCGGTTATCGATTGAAGGTAAGGCTGGTTATACAGTCTTTATTGTGACATCATTCACTGAAAAGATTCAAGAACAAATCTATGAAAAACTTGAACGTGGGATTACTCAAGTTAAGGTGATTGGTGGCTATTCAAAAAAAGAAAAAGATATGATTATATGCACGGTCGATCGTGCCCAACTTTATATCTTCAAACGTATCATTAAATTAACTGATCCCAAAGCATTCACCTTTGTCACACGGACAAAAGAAGCTTTAGGTGAAGGATTCAGTCGGGAGGGTGCTGTATGGTAAATAAAAAACTTGGAATACTCTTTCTTTTCAGTGTTATCCTCGCTTTTTTAGCAGGTTTTTTTGCCCAACGTATCCTACCTTCGACGCCACAAAACAATTCATCGGATATGTTTGACTATATCATTCAGTCCTTTGAAAACTATTACTATTATGATGTAGAGGATGAAGAAATCCATGAAGCGTTTATTCAAACCATGGAAGCAGCAATCAATTCGATAGCAGAAGCTAATCATGACCCTTACACACGGCTTTTAGCCATCCCTTTATCAGCAACGCCTGCAGATGATGAAAAGTTTGTAGGTATTGGTATCAGTTTTCTCTTTGAAGAACAAGATATCAGAATTGGTTATGTCTATCCACAAGGACCTGCACATGGCAAATTCTTCCCCAATGATTTAATCATCGGTCTACGCAGCGAAGGAAATGCCATCCTATTCAAAGACTTAAGCAGCGAAGATCAAGTCATACAACTTCTTAAGGGTACACTGAATGAAGAAAAGATTTTTATCGTTAGAGATCCACTCGGTAATGAATATGATGTTTCGATTACCTATCAGGAAATACTCACACCAACTGCCTATTCTAAAGACTTAGGTGAAGCTAATATCGCTTATATTCATATCACCAGTTTTGCAGGTGCATCAGAAACATCCGTGGGTACCGCAGCAGTCTTTCAAGATATCTTAAATCAACTCGAACAAACCATCCTGACCGGTCCTGAGAAGACATTGATTTTAGATTTGCGTAACAATCCAGGTGGTGCACTCACTGCCCTTCACAATCAGGGTCAAGCTTCGATGTTACCTGGTATCACCCAACAATTACTGCCACGAAACTTAGAAAGACCACTCTTTACGATGATACCTAAGAGTGGTACGGTTCAAAACTTTTATGGAAATCTATCTCAACCCAAGCCTTACGATATAAAAATCTTAGTCAATGAACATTCGGCATCAGCAGCAGAAGTTTTAGCTGCTGCACTCTTGACAGAGGGTGGCTATGAACTCTATGGACGTCCAACCTATGGAAAAGGCGTCTATCAAAATCAAGTGAGATTAAGTGATATTCGTGATGTGAGATATGCACTGGTCTATACAGAGGGTGAGTGGTTTTATGGTGATGGACTCAATGTAGCAACTACACCTCTTAGCGTCAATCTGATTGAATCTTCAGGCATGAGAAATCTTGAAATGCCCATCTTCAAAGAGATCATGTCCATCAATCACGTCTATCCAGAACTCAGTCTATATCAAGCGTTTTTCAATGAATATTATGGTTTATCAGGCATCAATGCTTTACGAACAGATGGATACTTCGATGAAGCAACACGTCTAAAAGTATTACAATATAACATTGAAAAAGAATTAACAGGTGATATGATCGGTCTTGAAACAGCACGTCATATTCACTTAGATTATATCTTTCAATCAGGAAGTCTTGATGACGATGACGAACTCCAAGTACTGATTGATTTAATCAAAACACGTTAACGATGAAAACCATCCTTGAACTCATTAAAAAGAAAAAAACGGTTGTTTTAAAAATGGATGATGCCTCAGATATCGAGGTCATCTTTGAGGTTGCGCTTCACTATCATCTACGTGCTGGTGAAACCTATGATGATGAAACATGGAAAGCGATGATCCATGAAAACACGTATCAAACAGCGCTATCTTATGCATTCCTGAAACTTAAAAAAATGCTCAGTATCTTTGAAATGAGACAAGAACTTGAAAAAAAGGGATATTCTCAAGGTATCATCAAACAGGTCATGCATCATCTGATTGAACGTCGATATCTCGATGATGTTCGCTACGCAGAAACATATCTATCCACCAAAAAAATGGTTGAAGGACCCGAAATGATCCTTTATCAATTAAGAAATAAAGGTATTCATGAGCACATTCTAGAACATCTTTTTGATAGATATCAAGAAGAAGAGATTGTCTATCAAATTGCTGAAAATAAGCTTAATAGCATCAAAAACAAGACAAAACGACAAGCCATACTTACCGTGAGACAGAATCTTTTACAAAAAGGATTTCACCGTGAGACGGTTGAACGTATCATCATCACACTCGAAGAATTTGCACCTTCTCATGATGATGAACTCATTCTTAAAGCTTATGATCAAGCGTATCTTCATCTTTCCAAAAAGTGGACAGGATATGCTTTAGAGTCAAAAATCAAAGAAAAGCTTTATCAAAAAGGTTTTTCATATGCAACAATTCAAGCCATCATCGAGAAAAAGAAGCTTCAATCATGGTAAAATCATGGTTGAAGTTTTTTATTTATGGAGGTTTTTGTTATGATTGCATGGGTGCATGGCCATTTTCATAGTATGAAGGATGAACATCACGTGTTTCAAAAACTTGCAACTGATCAAGGTCGGATTGTTGCAGTTGATGATGAAGTCAACCTTTTAGCATGTGAAAAAGTGATTGATCTCAAAGGTGCTCATGTTTATCCAGGATTTGTTGATGCTCATCTTCATCTTTTAGGCTATGGTCAACATCTGATGCAAATCTCACTCGATGGATTGAAAAATCGAAAAGATATCATCGCACACTTGAAAAAATATCACGATCGACAGATCTTGTTTGCTGAAGGTTACTTAGATATTGGATTAACAAATAGTGAATTAGATCAATCATTTCCACATCAAGTTGTCTATTTAAGACATAGTGATTATCATGGATTGACTCTTAATTCCAAAGCACTTCAAATGATGGGTATGACTCATCGTACAGGGATCTTAAAAGAAGAGGAAGCAAGTTCAGTGATGAGCCGTTTACCCAAACTCGATCAACAAACACTTGAAGTGATGCTCAAACGCGCATTAAATGAGCTCTATCAATATGGTGTGACTGGTGGACATAGTGATGATCTCTATTATTTCAATGGATTTCATGACACCTATAAGGTCTTTGAACACGTCCTAGAGACACACCCATTTCGTACACACTTGTTGATTCATCATATGACGCTATCTGATTTTATCAGTTCTCAAAAACCTTGGGGTATCCAAACACCATATTTAGAACTCGGAGCAGTCAAAATGTTTTATGATGGAACGATGTCATCAAAAACAGCGTTGATGGAACATCCTTATCAAGGCTTACATACACATGGTGAGGTTGTGATGGGAAAAGACACATTTATCGAGGTCTTGAAAGAAACAAGACGACATGGATTGACCTCTGCGATACATGTGATTGGTGATCGTGGTCTTGATGAAGTCTGTGATATACTTCTTCAATATCCTCCAAAAGAAGGGCTAAAAGATCGTATCATTCATGCACCTTGGGCATCATTTAGAACTCTAGACAAACTAAAAGAGTTACCCATGACTATCGACATTCAACCTCAATTTTTATCATCAGATCTCCCCAAAGCATGGCACCATTTTAGTCAAAAACCAGAACTTATCTTTCCATGGAAAACCTATCTTAATCATGGTTTGACATTGTCTGGTTCTTCGGATGCACCTGTTGAGATACCTAATCCACTACTCGGTATAAAAGATGCCATTTTCAGACGCTCAAAAGACGATCATATGCAGTACCATCTTGAGGAAGCATTACTACCTTATGAGGCTTTAAAGTGTTATACAACAGATGCTAATGCACTCAATTTCATCAAACATAAAGGCTATCTTAAAAAAGGCTATCTTGCCGATTTCACCATTTTAAAACAGGATGTGTTGTTGATGAAAGAACATGACTTTGATAAACCCCAAGTTCTCATGACAGTGATTGATGAGAAGATTGTTTATGATGCGTTAGGTAACGCATAAAACTTGATTAAATACCTATTTTCTTATACAATGACACATGAATATATAAAAAGGAATGTGACGCATGAAATTAGAATTTTGGTTAGATTATTTGAGCCCTCTATGTTATAAGCAACATCAAGTGCTTGAACAACTCTATAAGAAATATACATTTAAGGATCTCGAACTGCTTTACCGCAGTTATGAGATGATTCCTTCCTTTGAACCTGCGGCTGATTGCACATTTCATAAAGTTCTATCACAGCATCATGTACTCACCGAAGAAGAAGTGAATATGATGTTTGGTGAACTTCCAAAGTCCTTAAAACCAGTCAAAGTGATTGATGCTCATCGCTTAGCTCATCTGGCCAAAAAAATGGATTTATCCTTTGAATATAACAAACAGCTTTTTAAAATCTATTATGTCGAAAAACAAGATATCTCCAATCATGATGTCTTAAGACGTGTGGCTAAACGCATAGGATTAGATATAAACAAAGTTGATGAAGTATTATCCACACAGATGTTTTATGATGCGGTGCAAATGAATCGAGAAAATGCTATCGTTAAAGGTATTTTTGAAATCCCTCATATGCGTATCGATGGTAAAGTTCGTTTAGCTGGATTTCATACAGAAGAACATCTCTTGGATGCACTCATTCAAGCCTCAGTAACCTACACAAAGACCGATTATTGTGAAGGCGAAAACTGTGAACGCAAGAAGACTCGATGAGTCTTTTTCTTTTATGAAATGAAAAATTTTCATACTAATTTTCATCTTTTCGTGGTATTTTTAAGATATCTATGGTATAGTGGTTAAGGTTTAAAAGAATTGAGGAAAACAATGAATCTATTATTTAATGAATTACCGATTTTAGAACAAACAAAACAGGCTATTGAAGCATTAGGTTTGGTGGAAACAACATCGATTCAACATCATGCAATCCCCAAAATGCTCGAAGGAAAAGACCTTATTGGCCAAGCACAGACAGGAACAGGAAAAACATTTGCGTTTGCTATTCCTATTTTAGAACGTATTGATACACATAATGATCGCATTCAAGCGTTGATCATTTGTCCAACACGTGAATTGACACTTCAAGTGTATAAAGAATTCATCAAATTGGTGAAATTCAATAAAGCCGTTCGTGTCACATCGATTTATGGTGGTGAATCATATAACAAGCAGTTTAAAGCTTTATCCGAGAAACCACATATCGTTGTTGCAACTCCTGGTCGTGCCATTGACCACTTGGAACGCAAGACGATTGACTTTTCAAACATCAAGATTTTAGTGATGGATGAAGCGGATGAAATGCTTAAAATGGGATTCCAAGAAGACCTTGAACGTCTTTTGAAGGATACACCGCAAGAACGCCAAACAGCGCTCTTTTCAGCGACCATACCACCGTTCATTAAGAAGGTTGCTGAAAAATATCAACATCAACCTGAAGTCATTAAAATTGAAACACCAACCTTAACGGTATCCAAGGTTGAACAGATCTATTACAACGTCAAAAAATCAGACCGTGATGCACTTTTAATCCGTGTTCTCGATTATTATCAACCCGTATCTGCATTGATCTTTGCGAACACAAAAGTTGATGTTGATGCACTCACGGATTACATGCAAAAACATGGTTATGAAGCCGATGCACTTCACGGTGATCTTAAACAATCACAACGTGATTATGTCATGGGACGATTCCGTGCGAAAAAACTGAAATACTTGATTGCAACCGACGTTGCAGCGCGTGGACTTGATATTTCACACGTCGACATGGTGATCAACTATGAAATCCCCTTTGAAGATGAAATCTATGTTCACCGTATCGGTCGCACAGGGCGTGCTGGTAAATCAGGTATGTCTGTATCACTCGTTTATCCATCGATGCGTGGGAAATTACAACTGATCGAACGTTTTATCAAGACAAAGATGATTGAAAAACCCATCCCAACACCTGAAGAAATTCAAGAACGGGTTGCACTTAGAAATTATCAAAACTTGGTTGAACGCATTCAATCCAATGAGAAAACACATGAAACATTAATCGAACGCCTTGAATCGGATGGATTCACGAAAGATCAAATCATCGATGCACTGATTGAAACATCAGTTGAACAGCCTAAGACTTATGAAACCATCGAAGCTCCACAATCCAAGCGCAGAGATGAAAGACAACCACAAACTGACAGAAAATCATCAGATCGCCACAATACATCTTTTGAAAGCACCAAGAAAGATGTTAATTATAAACTTGCAGTCATTAACTTAGGCAAAGAAGATGGCCTTCGTCCCGTGCAACTTTTGGATCTTTTTAGAAAGCATGCAGACATGTTTCCTAAAAATGTGGGAGACATCACCATGGGTAAAAAAGAAACCGAATTCCAAATTCATCCTGCAGCAATCAAGCGTCTTGAAGAACTCGACGGAAAGATCATCAACGGCAAAAAGATTCGAATTGCCGTCATCAAGCATAAATAACTCAAAAAAAATAGAAAATATGAAGGGTTCATGTTACAATGAATATGACGTTCATATTTTTTTATTTTTACAAAAATAAAGGAGGACATGATGGCACATCTGTTTGACACGATACACCCGAATTTTTTCAGTGTGCTCTCCTCCCCTAATAAGAAGACTTATGTCGACTGCATCTTCATCATTTATCATACGATTGACACTGTTGAAGACGCTTTTCAGGGGGACCGTGAACTGATCATCCAGAGACTCATCGACTATTTCGATGAACAACCTCAGGATGAATTTTTCGATGTAGAGGAGGATGAACCTGCTCGAACATCGAGACAAAAAGCACTCCATGTGATCAATGTTCTTAAACGCAATGGATGGATCGGTGAAGAAGAGCTTGGTGACTACAAAACATCATTAAACCTCTTCGATTACTCGATACAAGTGATCGATTTACTTGAAAATATCGCCAATCATCGCCAAAGCGAATACACGGGAGAAATCTATACCGTGTATTCCCTTTTGTCTACCTTTAATTTAGATGAAGGTATTGGCGTGCTTGAACAAGCGTATCATAAGACACAAGATATCCTCAGAAAACTTAAGTCCCTCAAGGCGAATATTTACCGTTATTATTACGATATCACCAAAAAACATTCGAAAAATGATTTACAAGAACTCCTTGAAAAATTACTCGTTGAGTATAAACAAAACTTCTTTGATTCCGCGTATTATAACCTCAAAACAACGGATTCACTGCCTCGCTATAAGCGAGCGATTTTAGAGGTTATCAACCGTATTCAAAATGATGAAGATATGATGGATCAACTCGCGATGAAAGTCCAACTCGTCAAGCGTATCGATGATTATAACGAAGCATTTCACTACATCGAAGATCGTTTGAGATACATCACCGACTCGTTTGGAGCACTTGAACATTTAATCCTTGCGATCGATCGGAAAAACGAACAATACATCAGTGCAGCAGCTGCAAAAATACTCTTTTTCACCAATCAATCGGATGATATTGAAGGTATTTTCAATCGACTATTCCGCATGATCATGTCAAAGAAAGATATCAATTATCAAGAACTTTTCTTCCTCACTCAAGCAAGAAACTTGGATACCGGTTCACTTTATAATCAGCGCCGGATGCGCATTGAATCAACACCAGAAGAGATCACGTTTGATGATGATCTCATCACCGAAGAATATCGTAAAGAGAAAATTAAAGCACTTCTTAAAAACAACATTTATGGTAAAAAGGAAATCGATGAGCACGTTAAAAACCTTCTTCAAGGACAAAAGTCCATCGATGCTTCACAGGTGTTATTAGAAACCCAAGAAGATTTTGTTAAACTCATCTTAATTTTCCTCTATTCAAAATCGGTGGGTATGCATTACGATGTTGAAGTTCTCAATAAGCCATGTACAAATAACTTTGTCACATTCCAAAATTTCCGTATTAAAGAGGTGAAACGATGAATAAAGGACAAGCCCTCAAGCAGTTTAATGATGAATATGGTGCGCTTAAAGAAGGTGAAAAATCCATCTTTTCTCGCATCACCAATAAACTTTTTCAAGTCAACTACATCACAAAAAAGAAACCAGGGGATACCAATGACTATCGTTTCATTCTCGCATTCAAGGAAGCATTTGAAGCCTTTTTTGCACTGACTGATTTCACACTCAATATCAAGCGTGAAGATGAAGTTGTTTTTATTCAAAATGATAACCTCTTCAACCACATGCGTTTAAGAAAGACTGAAAGTGTGTTGTTACTCGTTATTCGGATCATCTATCAACGCAAAAAAGACTATGTCACACTCGATGAGAATGTCGAAATCTTTTTACATGAAATTCATGATGAACTTTCACGTATCGGTTACTTAGATAATAAACGCATCACGAAAGATAAACTTAAACCTGCATTAACATTCCTTCGTGCGTATAATATCATCGATTACATTGATAAAGGTTTACATGATGATGCACGTATCAAAATCTATCCGACGATTTTGTATGTCACCAATTTAGATTCGATTAAGGAAATTGTGACGAAACTTGAAGGATACATGGAAGGAGGTAGCGAGGAAAGTGAAGAAACTGACGAAGATTAAACTCATTAACTGGCACCTTTTCTCCAACCAAACCATTGATATCAAAGATAATGCCTTGATTTCTGGTGAAAATGGTTCAGGGAAGTCAACCCTCCTCGATGCTATGCAGTATCTTTTTGTTGGTGGACGTAGTGGTGCAAAATTTAACATCGCAGCGACTGATGATGCGAAGCGTACCCTTGAAGGATATATTCGTGGACGTATTGGCGCTGAAAATAAGGAGTATTTAAGAAATGGGGATGTCATTACCCATGTTGCACTTGAATTCTTTGATGAACAAGCCAAGAAATTTACAACGATTGGATGTATTTTAGACTTACCGAAAGGTGCGCAGCTCAAAGAACGTTTTTACCTTTTAGATAATGTCTCCATCCACGATGGGTTATTTCTAGAGAAGAAGTATCCCCGTGATTATAAGAGTATGAAGACTTACTTAAAGTCGATTGATGTCGAGTTCGTACCCTTTGAATCACAGAAAAAATATCGCGATGCATTAGCTCGGTTTTTTGGCATGGATGCAACCAAATACGCGAAAATTCTACCTAAAGCATTAGCCTTTCGATCGATCGATTTACAAGCTTTCGTCTTCGAGTTTTTACTTGATGATGATCCCATTGACATTCAATCATTGAAAAATAACGTTGCACAACTCAAAAAAGTTGAAGCACAGATCAAACGTGATAAAGAAAAACTTGAAAAATTAGATAGCATCACGCAATCTGGTGAAGATATCACTCAAAATAAGGATCAAAAAGATATCAATGCGATCATTGATCAATTAAACTGGGTTGAAAAACGAGAAGCATTCATGAAGGAGCAGGAACAAAAGCTCATTTCCATTGATAAGCGTCTCGATTATCTACGCGATGCGAAAGCCCAACTTGATGAACAAATCGAAGATGTTGAACAAAGCATCCTTAACCTCGAACGCGCAAAAAATGACTCTGACTTATCGAGAACACTTCAGAGTTATCACGACGCTTTAAAGAAAAAAGGGTCGGAATATGAATCTCAAAAAGAAATCATTACCCAATTAAAAGATACTCTTCAAAAAGAATTTTCAGTCATTAAAGAACTCATTAACCTGCTTCCCAATCAAGCGATGAAGGCCTTTGTCAATTACATGCAAACATCTGAAGAAAGTATTTCAGCAGATGATCTATCTGAGCATCTTCAGACGATGGATGTTGAAGTAGCTGCATATAAACAAGCATTTTTCGCTGAAAAAGATAAAGTAGAAGCGGAAAAACGTGAACTATCTGAACAGATTCGTGCATCCCAAACACGGATCAATCAGCTTAAGCGTCATGTCAAAACATATCCGCCGTTTGTCGAAGCATTAATTCAAGCTTTAAACAACGAATTATCATCACACTATCAAAAAGAAGTACGGGTTCGTCCTGTGTGTGAACTTATTGAAGTTGCTGATGAAAAATGGAGAAATGCACTCGAAGGCTACCTTTCGACGCAACGTTTCGATATCATCGTTGATCCCGCTTACTTTAATGATGCACTGGATATTTATGATCGCGTGAAGTTCGAACAAAAGATTTATGGTGTGGGCTTAGTCAACACACAAAAACTTTTAGCCTATGATCAAGTTAATCCAGGCACATTAGCTGAAAAGGTGACCACAGATAGTCATTATGCACGCTATTATGTCAATATGATTTTGAACAATACATATTGTGTTGAACATGTTCAAGATTTAAAAAATTATAACCGTGCGATCACACCGACCTGTATGACTTATAGTAATCATACAGCTCGCCAGATCAATCCACGGACCTATGAAGTTCCTTATATTGGACAACAAGCAACCACGATGCAACTTGATATGGAAGAAAAAGCCTTAACCCTTCTCGAAAATAAGATGGATAAACTGTATGATCTATCCGATAAAAATGATCGTATCATGCGTCTTCTTAATCAATCTAAATCGAATCAACTCGTACACACCGGTCAACTACGTTTCTTAGATTTGATTAAACAAACACGACGTGAATATGCACAAATCGAAGATCAAATTGCATCACTTGGTAAAGATAAGAGCATCCAAAAACTCGAAGATCAAATCGAAAAAGCTCGTCAATCGAGACGACAGCTCAGAACAGATGCTGATCAGCTCGTTGGAGAGATCGCAACCCTTCGTGAAAGTCGTCAACGTGTTTACGATTTAATCGATGATATCAAAGATAAAATTGAGTCTTATGCCAAAGAACAAAAGGTGCTTGCTCTCAAACATCCAGAAAAACTTTCGCTTGCCAACACCCAGTTTTATGCGCTTAAACTCAAGATGAAACATGATCATGATCAGATCACAGAATACCTTGCACAATCCAATGTGGCACTCACCTCACAGATCGTGAGAGGAGAAGCTGATCTCATCAATCAGATGAAATTCTTCAATCAAACCTATCATTTTGGGGCATCACCTCAACTGGATTCACTCATCTATTACGAACAAGAAGCTCAAATGATTCGAAACAACAACTTGATTCGTTATGAGATTGAAGCATCCGAACTGAGAAGAAACTCAGAAATCGGTTTTAAAGAAGAATTTGTCGGTAAACTAAGAGCATCGATTGAAAATGCGCAACAACAAATCGAAGAGTTGAACTATGCCTTAACCGATAAAACATTCGGTACCGACGCTTATCAGCTCATCTACCGTGCATCAGAATCACCTGATTTTAAGCAATATTACGAAATCATCATGGCCAATGAAGCGATTCAAAAGCATACGCTCTTCACCGAAGGGTTAACCAAAAAGAATGAACAAATCTTGATGGAATTGTTTGAAAAGATTGCATCCAATGACCCAGAGTATGATCAACTTACCTATAAGTTCCTCGATTATCGCAACTACATGTCTTATGATATTGAAGTCACCAACAAGAATGGTAATAAATCATACTTCTCGAAAGTATCGAAAGAAAAATCGGGTGGTGAAACTCAAGTTCCATTCTATATTGTCATTGCAGCTTCCTTCCAACAACTCTTGACGAAAAATCGTCGTGTGGATTCAGGTTGTATCGTCTTATTCGATGAAGCATTCAATAACATGGACGAATCACGTATCGATGCGATGATGAAATTTTACAACAGCTTATCGATTCAGCTCTTTATTGCTGTACCACCACAACGCGTTTCAAATATCATCAACTACGTCAATACAAGCTTAGTCATCGTCAAAGATAATGACTATGCGATTGTTGAAACATTTAAGGATGAACGGATGCTTCGCGTCTAATGAAGATGGCCCAGCGTGGCCATCTTTTCACATAAGAAGGGGATAATATGAAAAAGATTAGTTTCGCAGATTTAAAGATATTAGAAGGGCATTACGACAACAAGCCTGTCCAGAAAGCACTCTCGCGTGTGCTTGTCAAAAATGAGCTTCAAGGATTGTTTGATAAGCTTGAAGTCAAACCAAGCATTCAGTTTAAGTTCTCGCATGAAATCAAAACGCTGCCTGTCACCTATCAAAAACAGAGCGGTCGTTGCTGGATTTTTGCTGGACTCAATATGCTTCGTGAAATCGTTGCTAACCGCTTTGAACTCAAAGACTTTGAGCTCTCACAAAATTATACGGCATTTTACGATAAACTCGAAAAGATCAATTATTTCATTGAAATCATGGATGACTTTTTACATGTTGATCAAGACGACAGAACGCTTCAACATATCTTAAAGACCGGTATCCAAGATGGCGGTCAATGGGATATGTTTGTGAGTTTAGTTGAAAAGTACGGGGTTGTACCCAAGGAAGCGATGCAAGAAACATCGTCATCATCCAATACACGCTTTATGAATCAGATTATTAATATCAAACTAAGACAATACGCATCCAACGCACGACACCTCTTTGAAGAAGGCAAGAAAGATGAAATTCTCCATCTGAAAAAACAAACACTGGATGAACTGTATACCTTTTTAGTGACGAACTTTGGTATGCCACCCAAGTCTTTTGATCTCGAATTCGTTTCTAAAGATGAATATCAAATCATCAAGGGATTAACGCCACAAGGATTCTATCAAGACTATATGCATGATATTCTCAAGGAATACATGTCGATCATTCATGCACCCACAAACGATAAACCCTTCATGAAAACGTACCAAGTTGCATATCTTGGTAATGTGATTGGTGGACGAGAAATCAAGTACTTAAACTTAGAGATTGACCAGTTCAAGGACCTCGTGATCAAACAACTTAAGAATAAAGAACTCGTTTGGTTTGGTTGTGATGTCTCGCGTTATGGTGATCGCGTAAGTGGTGTGTGGGATGATAATCAATTTGATTATGAAGAGATGCTTGAGATGTCACTTTTCATGACCAAAGAAGATGAACTCGACTATAGCAATTCTTCCATGAATCACGCGATGGTATTCACAGCGGTCAACCTCAATGAAGGACAACCCAATCGTTGGAAGATCGAAAATTCTTGGGGCGATCAAAACGGGAATAAGGGTTACTATTTAATGACAGATACATGGTTTGATCGCTATGTTTATCAAGCGGTTGTTAACAAAAAATACTTATCGGATGAACAACGACAAGCATGGGAACAAAAACCCATCATTTTAAAGCCGTGGGATCCCATGGGATCACTGGCTGACTAATTGAAATCTAAGATTTCAGGCACCTATTCGTCTTGCAATCGTTCATAAGTTGTGCTACAATAAAGAAGGTCTATAAACCGGGACGTAGCGCAGCTTGGTAGCGCACTTGCATGGGGTGCAAGGGGTCGCAAGTTCAAATCTTGTCGTCCCGACCATGAATCGATCAAAGCGAGAAAATGTCTCGCTTTTTTTTATCAAAATGAAGCATTGGCACTTGACATATTAGAGTGCTAATGATAGAATATCAGTGAAAGGAGTGAGAGTATGTTAAAGACTCACAACAGACTCAGAATTCTTGGAACCCATGAAGATGTCCTTGAAATCAAAGCATTCCTTGACAGCTCAAAAAAAGATGAGAAGAATACGTTGGATTTAAAAAAAGTCTTACCACAGTTTAAAGGTGAAATCAGTGATGTCGAGGTTGGTTATGATGTCTATCAGTTCTCATCAACCGAACCCGTTCTTCCTGTAATCACTGAACTTTCAAAACGTTTTGATGGTGTGAAATTTGCCCTTCAAAGCATCAAAGAAGAACGACATGACACGGATGATATGACAGCATGTGATATTGAAAAGTCACATCATGTCATTGAACATGGTGAAATCATCAGTGAACAAACATCATCATCAAGACAATTTGAATCTAAAAAATCCAATAAACCACTCATCTCAACCAAAGAATCCGCCAAAGATAAACATGAACTTGTCACACGAGAATCGCTTTTTGATCTTCAAGATCGCTTCTTCAAAGATGTTCAAGCATTCATGAAGGATTTTACCGAGTCATTCTTCAAACATTGGTTCTAAGAAGAAAAAAAGGCTTCAGCGAAGCCTTTTTTCATTCTGAGACTAACGATACATAATCGGTTGTTAATGTGATCGATAGATTACCATTTCGGATACGAAGCTCGTCGATCATTGCTTTTTGATCGATGTTTCCCTTCAGTTTAATCAAATACGTGAGTTCAAACATCGTCCCGAAATCAGTTGTTTTAACTCGAGAGAGTTGATAACTGATCGCATACTTTTCAAAAATGTCATCAAAAACGTGTGTATAATTTAAGTTTTCAGGGATGATGATTTTCAGTTTCGCATGTGTTTTGCGCTGAACATCAAGATTGAGAAAGTGAATGATGACAAGAACAATACAAATGAATGCGGTGATCATCAGAGCATAGGTGATCATCCCAAGCGACATTGCAAGTCCAATACCGACTGAACTTAAGATATACGTGATATCTCTCGTATCTGAAATGGCAGTTCTAAAACGAACTAAAGTGAAGACACCCGCTAAGCTGAATGCACGCGCAATATTATTGGAAACGAGCATAATGATGATCGAGACAACTAAGGGTAAGAGAAGTAAGGTCGTATTAAATGCATGGTCATACACTGTTTTTCGATGGGTAAACGCATAAAGTAAAGAAACGATCGCACCTAAAGCCGTTGAAACGACCAAAATGAGTGCCACCTTTCCAAAAGTCATATCCGTTAAATCAATCGTGGTGAAGTAAGTCATCATCAGTATGTCCTCCTAAATAGTATTCGTATGCCTTTCCATATTTTGAATAGGACTGGCTGTATAGTTTAAGTGATGAGAGTTTTTGAGCAAGCCATAAGGGAAAATTATTATCCGATTTGATTTCCATGAGCACACTATCTTTGGTGGGTAGAATCGAACGCCCTTTCGTATCTTCAAGAGTGAGATTGGATGTTCGAAAGATGATGTTGAAATCAAATGTGATGCGAAGGTCATCAGATTCTGATAAGAGAGCAATGCGATCATATCGAATGTATGCACCAGGTTTTGCACGATGCAAGGTAATAAAATAATCAATTTCGTTAAAGATTTGTTGCTGCATCGCGTCATCAAGATGAGGTTTTATACCATGTTCTAAGTATTGAGTAGCCTCTTGATACGTAAGTGTCAATCGTCTCTTATTGACCCTTCCTACATACTTTTTCTTGATTTCTAGAAAACAAATGCTATCTGGACGTATCGGATGATCATATGTTCTCAATCGAAGCTTTTCTTTATAGGGTGGCTTTTGTATGGAATTACGAATGATCCCATAATCTTCAGTATCAAAATAGATATTGTAAATGGTATAGAAGTGTCCATCTTGTGAGTAAGGATCATGGATGAGATATTGTCGAAAAAAGGGGATTAATTCGTCCATGGCTGTACGGTCCATGATGTATTTGCGTTCATAACGATTAAATATGCGGTTATTCATGGTCGTCACACTCACTTACTGACTTATCAAAAGAAGATCAAATCTTTGGAAGTTCAATTCATTATTATAGCATGATTTCATCATGAATAGGTTGATGTCTTTAAAGATTACGTCGTTTCATCATCAATCATGACTAAAATTCTTATTTCACAACATAATCAGATACAATCCAATAAAAAGTCGAAATACTATTAGACAAACGTCCGATGATTTGATAAAATAGTGATTGCGACGTGATGTGCACCCGTAGCTCAGTTGGATCAGAGCGTAACCCTCCGAAGGTTAAGGTCGCATGTTCGATTCATGTCGGGTGCACCATTTCAGTGGAGGAATACTCAAGTGGCTGAAGAGGCGGGCTTGGAAAGCTCGTAGGCTGTCAAAGGCGCAGGGGTTCAAATCCCCTTTCCTCCGCCATTCTGCTTCTTAAACAAAACCTCGTCTAAACTAATTTTGTAAGTGATGCCGATGCTTTGTTCACTATATACAATTCGATCAATAAATGTGTTAATAAGCATGTTTCTCTGCTTTGTATGTTGTTCTAATCCATACATTAAAGGTAACGTGCGGATTGCCACTTTGAATTGTTCTAAATCGATTTCTCTATGTTTTTGTGATGATTTCTGTAATAGAGATTGGTACTTAAGTCTAGATTGTTCAAGATCTAGATTTTTTTTATTAAATCTATCTTTAGATAATTTCCCATCAAGGTATAAATCGAGCAAACGCTCTTGATTTGTAATAATGCCATCAAGTTTTTCTTTGGTTTCTTTTATATTAATTTGTGTTGCTTTTTCATTTTTATCGTAAACATATTTCAATTTGGTAGCTAGAGTTAAAATGCTGTCCTCGTTAAAAACATCTTTCATGATTGATGCATGTACAAAGTTTTCAATTTCTTCTTTTTTAACAGTATGCTTTTCACCACATGAACAATGGTAAGTGAAATACTGAAAATGACCTTCAGTGTCATTTTTATACTTCTTAACAACGTGCATTGATCTACCAGTCATTTGTGATCCATTTACACATGCCAACTTACCAGTAAGTAAATAAGTATTACCAGTCTTTTTAGATCTTCTTTGATAAGGACCTCTTTTTGCATCGTTAATAATAGACTGTACTAAATTGAAATCTTGCTTGCTTACAATTGGTTCATATGCATCATCAACAACTATTGGTTCTGGTCTATTTTTCATTCCTTTATACGCAGCACTTTCCTTCCTAAATACTCTATACACTGCAGATCCAATGTACACTTTATTTGATAACATGCTGTGTAGCTGCTTAGGACGTAATGGACCACCTTCTTTAGTTACATAATTGGATTCTTTACAGTACTGCACTAACTGATCCATATTTCCAAAGGCAATAAACTTACTAAAAATATCCCTTACAATTACTGCTTCATCATCTTTGATATGAAGCTTTTTTGTTTCTCTATTAGAAAAGTAACCAAAAGGTACTCTACCTCCAACAAATTGTCCTTTTGATGCAGCAACTGTCATGCCTTTCTTAACTTCTCTACCCAAATTCTTACTGTAGTACTCAGCCATCGCTTCTAACATTGAGAGAAGAATCACATCTTCAGGTACATTTTCATCAATCTTTTCTTGTACAGAAATAATTTTTACACCATATTCGTTCAGTTTTGCTCTATAAATAATTGAGTCTTTTCTATTTCTAGAGAATCTATCTAACTTGTGAACAATAACATATTGAAAAATTTTTTTACTAGCATCTTCAATCATATTTAAAAAAGACTCTCTATTGTCATTTGTCCCTGACCGAGCCTCATCGATGTAATATTTATGAATTTCATATCCTTCACGGACTGCAAATGCATCTATTGCGTTTTTTTGAGCTTCTATTGAATAACCATCACTTTGGCTATCTGATGAATACCGTAAATAACCAGCAGCTTTCATTGATAGATCACTCCTTATTCTTTAAACTATTTTTTTGTAAATCGTATGCAAATGATAATAAGCTCACTTTATCTTTAACACTTAAAGAATTGAGTATTCCAAGCAATTCGGTCTGTATATCATCAAGTGATACCGATTCTGTTTGATCTCCATCAATCAACCAGTCTAAACTGACTTCTAAAAATTCAGCTATTTTTATAAGAGTTTGCAATTTGATATTTTCAGATCTTCTTTGAAACAAACTCGTTAATGTGTTGTATGAAATTCCTGTAGAATCGCATAAATCCTTTCTAGTCTTGCTTTGTTTCTTTAACAAATCATTTATTCTGTCATAGATGTCCATTAATATTCACCTACCTTTGATTAGATTATATCAATAAATTGTGAAAAAATCAAAGTAATATGTGAAAATATACAAATAATTTGAAAATTGTTGTTGACAATATATGCAAACGCACATATAATAGGAATAAAAGATGTGAAAATTCACAAAGGAGGGAAACAATGCCATACGCAAATTTATTAGCTGAACTAAAAAGAAGAAACATTTCTCAAGAGACCTTATCAAAAACACTCGGAGTTAGTCCAAACACATTAACGAATAAGTTGAAAGGTAAGTCTGATTTCAGTCTCAAGGAAATTAAGATCATCAAAAATGATGTCTTAAACAAACAATGTGACTTCGATTACTTATTTAAAGATTAGTATGAAAAAGCTTGAGTTTGATTTGTTAGATCTTATTGAGAAACACATGATTGAGTTTGGATTACTACCTGAACACGGATGTAATTGTAATGAGGACATTGATATTAAAAGTACATCAGATGAATCTACAGAAAAGAAAATGCAAAACTGATGCTTGGGGAAGTATCAATGTCAGTTTGTTAAATAAATAATCCAGAGCAAGGAGAAAAACGATGAAAAAGAAAA
>Ga0075012_10000327_pt1 | contig 51885 bp, 51 predicted proteins | sample All_14_2_FD_71474 | JGI IMG/M metagenome (GOLD analysis project Ga0075012, IMG submission 71474) | Freshwater microbial communities in response to fracking from Pennsylvania, USA - Allegheny Zone_MetaG_DW_15 | ecosystem: Environmental > Aquatic > Deep subsurface > Groundwater > Drilled...
TTCCAGCGCGAAGACGAAATCGAAGTGCGCGCGCAGCGGCTTTGCTGCCGCCACATCGCGGATGATGGCTTCGGCCACTGCGTTGGTCAGGAAGCTGGCATCGATGCCATCAGGGCCAGCGGGTGCGCGCACTTCAAACGTGTGGGGTTCGCGGCGCGGGTTGGCCTGCCACCATTCCACGATGGTCAGCAGGGGGTGGAACCGGGCCAGCACTTCCTCCACCGCCGCGCGGGTGGCCTTGCGCTGGTGAAACGGGATGGCATCGGCCACGGCGGCGCGCTTTTCCGCCTCGGTCCATTCCGCATCCCACTGGCTGATCGCCAGCCCCCAGGCGAGGAATGGCAGCACATCGGCGGGGCACGTGGCCGGGTTCCACAGATCGCCCACGGCCGACAGATCGATGCCGCTGCGCATTGCCGCTTCCAGCGCGCGTTCCGCGCTGGTGGCGTTGGAGGGCAGGAGTGACGTCACAGGACCGTGCCTGCGACGGTGACGTCAATGTCGGTGACGGACGCGATCTGGGCCGCGCTGATGGCGATATCGGCGGCGGGCGCGTCCAGCTCGACCCGCTGCACATTGGCCACGTGGAGCGCGGCGATGATCGATGACCGGGTGACATCACGCCCCAGCTTGCGCGAGGCGGCGATGTGCGCGTTCAGGCTGTCCAGCGCGGTTTGCAGGATCAGGCCCTGATCTGGCCCGGCAAAGACCCACAGCCGCGCGGCAATGCCAAAGGGCACCAGAGTGGCAGCCTGAACAATCACTTCATCGGTCAACGGACGCACCGGCCCGGCCACCACGGCGCGCACCGCATCCAGCACGGCACTGGCAGGCACGCCGTTGCCGCTGGCTGAAAGCACCGTCACCACCACTTGCCCCGGCGTGGGGCTGATGGCGGTGGCATCGGCCACATCGGGATCGGCAGATCGCGCGTGAAAGACATAGGCCAGTTCCGGCCCCGCCACCGAGAACGAATGCGGCGCGAGCTGCAGGCGCTGGCGCAGGGCGGTGTCGGTTTCTTCAGTGAGGCGTTCCACTCCGAACAGCGCGGCCAGATGATCGAGGCGTGGCCCGGTGGCAAAGGCGATCAGCATCCCGCGCGCGGCATCGTTGAATGCCTGGGCAAGGATCATTTCGTCATAGCTATCGGCCTGCAGCAGGCGCAGGGCGGGATCGCTTTCGACCAGATCCGCAAAGGCCGGGAACGCAGTAATGGCACTGGCCAGCTTGCCCGCAAGGCGCGATTCGAAATCCGGCTGATCGATGATCGATGGCGCGGGAAGACCGGAAAGGTCGATAGCGGGGGATGTTGCGATAGAGCCGACCATGCCCGCCGGGATGGCCCGGTTCGTCGCGCGCGCGCTAGGCGCGGGCGCGGTAGAGGCCGGGTTTACCGTATGCGGCGCGCGATGCCTGCGCCCAAACGCAACATCGGCGCTGGACCGAAGTCCAGCGCCGATGCCCCAACTGCACATTCCATGCGGTTGTTTTAATAGCCCAATTTTGCAGCGGGCGGGAGTCTGGAATTATTCCGGCTCGATCATTTTCGCCGCCACCTTCATCGTCAGATCCTCATCCTCTGGCGAGAAGCCGAACAGGCGGCGGACTGGGTAGCGATAGCGGATGGGGGTGCGATCGCGCAGGCGACCGATGGTTTGGGTTTCGCCGAACTGGCTGACCGATGCGTTGCGATCTACCAGCGGTGAATTTGCGGTAACGGTCACGCCATCCTCACCCGCATCGATGCGCCAGTGCTTGGCATAGCGCAGGCCCTGAAACATCCTGCCGCCTGCCTTTTCACGCAAGCGCCCGCGCCGATCAAAGCGGGCCTTCTTTTGCTCCATCGGCGTGCCATCGGGCTGCACGTTTTGTTCGATGCGCTTGAGGTTGGATTTGCGCAGTTCGCGGCCCAGCATTTGCGCGGCCTTGCAGCGCTGGGGCGGTTCAAGGCCGTGCAGCACTTGGCCGAGCCAATCGTCAAGGCGGGAGAGATCGTCGTCGGCCATGCGCGCTATACCGGCGGCGGCACGAGCTGCTCACCGCCGAGCAGGATGGCGGCGATATTGGGGGCCATGCCTGCGGCCTGCGCTTCGGCGATGACCGGATCAGTCTGCTCGATGGCTTCGACCAGTTCGACGCCATCGACCACGGTCACCTCATAATTCTGGGTCAGGTCGATCTGGATCAGCACGTCTGCCGTATCGTTGTCGAGAATATCGGCATCGAAAGTGAAGCTGTCTTTGCCGGGTTGTAGCAGATCGGGCTGGTTGGCGCGCAGCCAGCTGGTGACGGCCAACGTGATCAGCGAAAGATCGGTCTTCACCCCCACGGCCAGCACATTGAGCCGGAAGGCGAGCGCGAAGGCATTGTTGGCCGTCTGCCGCGCCTGCGCCTGCCCGCGATCTATCCAGACGCGCAGGGCGGTGGGATCGCTCGCCGCTTCGGGGATGGCGGCACGCAGGGTTTCGCAAAGGCTATCGATCTTGCGCATCAGCCTTAATCCCAAAGCTGGATGGTTTCGCGCACGGCGGGCGCGGCTTCGGCGCGATCAGGCAGGAGCAGTTCTGTGCCAGCGGGCAGCTTTGGCCCCAGCGCGGCGATGCCGGGGTTCAGTTCGAGCACCTGTTCGGTGACGTTGCTGGTGCGGCCCAGCACGCGCCAGCAGACCTCGTCCACCGTTTCGCCATCGCGCGCGGTTGCGGCGATAGTCATCAGATCAGCTCAACGCGGTTGCGCGGGACATCGGCATAGACGCCGCCGGGGGCGAAGCTTTTGAGGTCTGCAACGGCTGCCCATGCGCGGCGGTAGTACTCGTCGGCACCGTCTTCCTTGTCTGTCGCGCGGTCCAGCCCGCGATCCGTGGCGCTGATATCGCGGTTGCCCGCGTAGAGATCGGCGGCGGTGAGCGAGATGATCAGGCGTTCCCAGAGCGCCTCTGCCTGATTGCGGGTGTTCAACTGTTCTTCGGTCACGTCTGCCAGTTGCGCAGCCCCGGCGAGGACGTGGGTGGAGCGCCATGTTGCCAACTGGCGGAAGGCGGTGAGCATCGCGGCTTCAATCGAGGCGGTGAGCCGTGCGGTGGTGACATCGCCGTTGCCGAGGCGGGCGGAATTGCGCACCAGCGCGAGCGGGATATCTGGGAACCAGCCATCGGCCCCGACTTTGGCATTGGCAGGATCCAGCGGCACGACGGGATTTGCGGAAAGGCCTGCCATGATGGGTCACTCATCTAAGTTTTCGGGGGGTGAGGATGCGATTGGGCAGGAAGGTCTAGAAACCACCCTCTCGAATCCGCCCCCCGAGCGCCGTGGGGCGGGACGTTCAGCCCTGGGGCGGCTCTTGGCCATCTTCAGGTGCAAGCTTTTTGGCCTCGCGTTCGAGGCGTTCGATGTCTTTTTTCACGCCGACATTGCTATCGAGCTGCAACGCGCGATTCAGGGCTTCGAGGGCGGTCTGGACATAGGCAGCCTTGCCGCCTGCGGGGGCATTGTCAGCCGCCGGATCGAACTTTGCGGCCCGCTGCGCATAGCGACGGCCAATGGCTTTCAGCAGCTTGGCGCGCACCGCATCGTGCATGTCATGCCCTTCGACCAGTTGCTGCACGGCAAGCAGGTGATCGAGGTTGACGGCATCGAATTCGGCATTGGCGATGGTGGCCACTTCCTCGGCCAGATAGCAGGCCGGGGTGCGGGTGAAGCCCTGCGGCATGGCAAGGCCGTGGCGGATGGCATGAGTGCCAAGGCGCAGGGCATAATCGAAATCGCGATAGTCGATGGACCATACCAGATTGACGACAAGGATTTCATCCTGCGCCGCCTGCCCTTCTGCCGACAGCACGCCATCGATCCACGGGGCGAAGGCGCGGGCCATTTCAACCTTCACCGGCACGCGGGCTTCGTGGCTGGCGATATCGGAAAGGGTGCGCAGGTTGTCATGCAGCAGCACGCGCAAGGCGGCGTATTCCTGCCCTGCAGGCGTGTTGTTCTTCGGCTCCTGCAGTTCAACAGTGCGGGTTTTTTCGACTGCGACGGTGCCCGACATGATACCGAGGACGCGTTGCTTGTGACGGCGGAATGGGCTGCTCATGCGGGGCTCCATGTATTGGAGGGTGGCCGCGCTATTCGGCGCGCGACCGACCGGTTCGGTTATGGAGCATCCGCTCCCCTCCCCGGCCTCTGATGTGGGCTCTTGCGGCTACCGACCCGAATGTCAGCGACCGCCTTCACTGCCCTCCCGGCGTGGTATTACGGGCGCGGACCGAACTCGATGTTCTCGGCAAGGACCATGAAATCGGTGTCTTCGATAACGTAGCCTTCGTTGACGCTGTTGTAGTCAACCAAGCTGGCCTTGTTCTCCGGCTCATCCTTGATGTACCGGCGCCGCGAACCTTCCTGATAGTACATCGACAGGTTCTTGAGCGGCGAGATCGCCATCGTCTTTTCCGGGAACTTCGGAACGATGGCAGCGCGGCGTCCGCCAATCTGCTTGGCCGACATGATCACGTCGCCCACCACCTGATCAGAGGTGGAGCGGCCACCGTCAATTGTGTCCGAAAGCGGACGGTTGATCATCGGGAAGTACTTTTCATCGACCAGATCCTGGCTGACGAGCACAACGTGATCGGTGCTGTTGCGCGCCCAACTGGGCATGCCGGAGCCAAGATCATAGGCGAGCGCATCGATGTTCTTGTAATCGCCATCGGCGCTATCGGCATCGGGACCGATATAGATCGGCGCAGCTGCACCGGTAGCAGTGGTGATGTCACCGGCAGTCACCATAGCGCGGCCCATGACATGGCTGGGCTTTTCAAGGCGCAGCTTCTGCAGCCAACCGATGTTCACGTCCTCGCCGAGCGGGTTGTCTTCGGCATCAGTGCTGGCAGCCGCGGCAAGGCCGTTCCAGCCAACCGAGATTCGGCTGAGCGCCACCGAGACGGCCACGTGGCGGGCATAGCGCTGGGCGAAATCGGGGAACTTCGACCAGTTGTCGATGATCTGCCAAGGCAGCTTGGTGTTGAACTCGGTATCGTAGAGGCGGAATTCACGCCCATCGAGCTTGCCCACATAGCGTGCCTTGCGCGGCAGGTCGGCCTCGGCAGTGCGAGAAGCAATCATATCATCGGTACCGAGACCGATCACCGCACCGATCAGATCGCGAACGCCAATCATGTTGATCTGCTGCAGGAAGCCGACCTCTTCGCGCTGCAGATCCTCGAGCCGCTGTTCTGCGGTGGGATCGAGTGCGAACTGGTGCTCAACACCGCGTGATGCGCCGTTGAGCTGGGCGATAGCGGTGAACAGGCCGTCAAGCGCCCGGCGTCCGCGATCGGAAAGAGTATAACCCATGTCTGTCAGATCCTATTGAGGGGAGTAAGCGGGGCGGGCAGCGGACTGGATCAGAAGATCCCGGAATAATTGCCTGCGCCACCGTTGGCGCTCGGACGTTGGCGGTAGCTCTGATCGGGGGTGCGCTCCTGCGTTTCCTCGATCTTCTTGAGCTTGACTGCGAGGGCATCAGCATCCGCGCGGAATTCGGTGCGCAGGCCGTTGATTGCGGTTGAGAACGTGGTGCCCAGTTCTTCGAGCAGCGGGCGAAGCTGGGTGAAATCGAAGGCGGCAGCAGCCTCGGGCTTTGGATCATCGCCCTTGGGTTCCGGCTTGTCGTCCTTCTTCGGGCTGAACTTTGCGGCAAAGCCATCCAGCAGGCCGCTGAATTTCGACAAAAACGCGCTGCCGCCCTCGCCGATGCCGTCATCGGCGAATTCCAACGCCTCGGCCTTGTCTGCCGACACGGTGATCGTGCCGGGGAGCGAGCGGTTGAACTGCAGGCGTTCGGTGGCGATGGCGGCGGGGCTGTCAGTCAGCGCGCAGCCCATCATGTAGGCAAAGCCCTTGCCGCCAAAGTTCGGCTCGATCTCGATCGAGGGATAGACCTTCTGGCCCGCTTCGTTGAGCTTCTTGGCGTCGTCGTTCACATCGAACACGCCGTAGAGCGCCTTGCGCTTTTCGGTCTTGCCGTTGAAATCGACATCAACCTCACCCACCGAAAGTTCCGCCACGTCGCCATAGGCGCGGAATGGGCCATCGCCGCTGATGCCACGGATATGTTCGATATTCAGCCGCGCACCGTAGGTCTTCGGATTATAGCTTGAGGCCATTTCCTCGAGCATCTTGTCATCGATCACGCGGCCATCGACGGTGGAACCGGCGGTGGCGAGCAGGAAGGGCTTGGTCTTCATCGAAAAGGCTCCCGGAGCAGGTGGCGTTGAAGCGGGGTCAAGTTTGGGGTCAGCAGGTTGTGCCCTTGAGGCAGCGGAACCGGGCTTCTTGCAACGCGCCTGCGCGGTAGAGGCCGGGTTTACCGGGAGAGGCAGGCGACAGGAGGCGGGGTTCGGGGTGCATGGCTGAACGCCATGCTCCTGCAACCCATCCCCGAATCCGACACCGAACCGGCGATCAGCCGACAGGTGAACCGTGCCCAGCGGCGCGAGGCGCGATCGCTCTATCACCGGGGCTGGACCGCCGTGCAGATCTCGGAAGAGATGCAGGTTCCCTATGGCACGGTGGCCGCGTGGAAGCGGCGCGACGGGTGGGATCAGGACGCGCCGATCGCGGTGGTGGTGGACAGACTAGAGGCGAAAATCGCCACCCTGCTGGACAAGGAGCCATTCACCGAAGGCGACATGAAGCGGGTGGACTTCATGATGCGCCAGCTTGAGCGGGCTGCGCGCATCACCAAGTACGAGAAGACCGGGAAGGAGGGCGATCTAAACCCCAAAATTGCCAACCGGAACGACGAACCAGCCAAGGCCAAGCGCGCCGAAAAGCGCAAGAACTTCCTCACGCTCGACCAGTGGCAGCAGCTGCTCGACGATTTCGAGGCGTGGCGGTTCGAATATCAGGATCTGTGGTGGGAGCAGCGCGACCAGCGGGTGCGCAAGCTGCGCAAATCGCGGCAGGTGGGCGCGACCGTCTATTTCGCGCGTGAGGCCTTTGCCAAGGTGGGCGAGGCCGTCCTCAAGGGCGAGCAGCCGCGCAACCAGATCTTCATTTCGGCCAGCGAGCGGCAGGCGTTGAAGTTCCGGCGCGAGATCTACAAGTGGGTTCGCAAGGTCACCGGGATCGAGCTGAAGGGCAAGATCATCGAGATCGACTTTGTCGGTCAGTACCCGGAAGACGAGAACGGCGAGGCCGAACACAAGCCCATCGAATCGGTCGGGTTTTACTTCCTCTCGACCAATTCCGCGACCGCGCAGGGCGAAAGCGGCGATTTCTACTTTGACGAATATGCGTGGGTTCATGGCTTTGCCGAGCTGGCCAAGGTCGCCAGCGGCATGGCCACGCACAAGATCTACAAAAAGACCTATTTTTCCACGCCATCGACCAAGACGCACGAAAGCTATGCCTTCTGGTCTGGCGAGGAGTGGAACAAGGGCCGCGCGAAGGGCGATCAGAAGCCGTTCGATATCAGCCAGAAGAACCTGCGGCGCGGCGCGATCATGCCCGATGGCAGCTGGCAGCAGAGCCTTACCATCCATGACGCCTGCGCGATGGGGCTTTCCGCTCTGGTGGACGTGGAGGAGCTGCGCCGCGAATATTCGGAAGATGCCTTCCGCAACCTGTTTGAATGCGAGGATGTGGACGATGCGGAGAGCAGCTTCCCCTATGCTCGCCTGAACCCGGCGCGGGTCAACAGCTTCCTCAAATGGCGGGATTTCTACCCCGCGCAGATCGACATCGATGGCGGGCGTCCGTTTGGCGACAAGCCGGTTTGGCTGGGATACGACCCAAACAAGCAGGGGCGCGACGATGCCGCGCTGATCGTGCTGGCGCCGCCAGACAAATCCGGCGGCAAGTTCCGGGTGCTCGAGAAGTATCGCCTAAACGGGCTCGACTTCGCCGGGCAGGCCGATTTCATCAAGAGCGTGGCCGCGCGGTACAATGTGACCGATATCTCGATCGACACGACTGGTTCCGGGCAGGCTGTGCTCGAACTGGTGAGCCACTGGTTCCCGCTTGTGCGCAAGATCGAATATTCGGTGGCCAGCAAGACCGCGCTGGTGATCAAGGGACAGCACGTGTTTCGCGCTGGCCGAATCGAATTTGACGCAGGGTGGACCGATCTGATGGCGGCGCTGATGGCGATCCGCCCCACGCTCACCGCCAGCCAGAAGGGCGTCACCTATACCGCGCGCCGCAATGGCGAGATCGGTCACGCCGACATTGCCTGGGCGCTGCTGCACGCCCTTTCCAACGAACCTTTAGACGTGGGGACCGAAAGCGAAGGCGCTGGCGGGACCGTGAAGTTTTTCGATTGAGGAGCCGAGAAGATGACCGCCCGCAAGAACACTGGGAAATCAACCGCTGTTGCGGTCACGGCGAAGGGAAGCACTGGAGGCAGGCTTTCCCGCATGCCCGCCAAAGGCACCGATCACGGCGGACAGGTCTATTCGTTCGGCGATCCCGAGAGTGTCCTCGACCGGCGCGAAATCTCGCAATACTTCGAGATCTGGCACAACGGCAGCTGGTACGAACCACCGCTGCCGATGGCGCGGCTCGCGCAGGTGTTCAACATGTCGCCCTATCACCGGAGCGCGATTGCGCTGAAGGTGAACCTGCTGGTGGCGCAGCACGTGCAAAGCCGGTGGTTGGACAGCGACAATTTCGAGCGGTGGGCGCTGGACTTCCTGCAAATGGGCAACGGCTATCTTGAGGGTGTGCCGAACCTTGGCGGGCGGGTGGCGGTAATGCGGCACAGCCCGGCCATCCACACTCGGGCAGGAGTGAAGCCGGGCACCTTCTGGTTCATCAATGGGCCGATCAGCAAGGCGCACGAATACGAACTGGGCAGCGTGTTCCACCTGCAGCAGCCCGATGTGGCGCAGGAGGTCTATGGCCTGCCCGAATGGCTATCGGCTTTGCAGGCGGGCCTGCTGTCTGAAAATGCCACGCTGTTCCGCCGCCGCTATTACCTCAACGGCGCGCACGCCGGGTTCATCCTGCACATCAGTGATCCGCTGGCCGATCAGGCGACTGTGGATGCGATTGCAGAGAAGCTTAGCCAGGCGAAGGGCGTGGGCAACTTCAAGAACATGCTGGTCTATCTGCCCAAGGGCAAGAAGGATGGCGTGCAGGTCATCCCGATTGCCGATGTGACCGCGAAAGACGAATTTTCGAACATCAAGAACATGACCCGCGATGACATGCTGGCCGCGCACCGCACCCCGCCCCAGCTGATCGGCGTGATCCCGCAGAACAGCGGCGGCTTCGGCAAGGTGAGCGAGACGCGCGACAGCTATTACGAGACGGAGATCGTGCCCATCGCCCGGCGCATGCTGCGCGTGAACGACTGGGCAGCCGTGCCGGTGCTGGGCTTTGCCGATTACATCTGCGCCGATGGATCGGTGATCCGGCAGGAAGGCAATGGGTTCAGGAAGATTCCCGCCTCGCAGGTGCGTTAGCGCTCGAAGGCGGGGGACCGGGCGAGGCAACGCCCAAGTCCGACGATTGCATCTCGTCATGTCCCAATCGGTCCCGCCTTGGGGCCATCCCGCCTGCCGACTCGGCGCGGGAACATTTAAGGAACAAGTTTGATGTTGTCGAATCCCGATACCGGTCTTGAGCCGGTTGATCCGGTGAGGCCGCTGGCCCCCTATATCGGTGGCAAACGCAATCTGGCCAAGCGCCTGGTGCAGCGGATCAACGCCGTGCCGCATGAAACCTATGCCGAAGTCTTTGTGGGCATGGGCGGCATTTTCCTGCGCCGGGACCGCAGGCCGAAGGGTGAAGTGATCAACGATTGGTCAGAGGACGTGGCGACATTCTTCCGGGTTGTGCAGCACCATTACGTGCCGTTCCTCGATATGCTGCGCTTTCAGATCACGAGCCGCGCGGGCTTTGAGAAGCTGCTGGCGATGGAGCCGAGTTCGTTGACCGATCTGCAACGGTCGGCGCGGTTCCTATACCTGCAGCGTCTGGCGTTTGGCGGGCAGGTGAGCAGGCGTGGTTTTGGGGTAGACTTGGCAAAGGGCGCGCGGTTCGATGTGAGCAAGATCGGCCCGATGGTTGAGGCGGTGCATGAACGGCTTGCCGGGGTGATTGTCGAGCGGTTGCCGTGGTCAAGCTTCATTGCGCGGTATGACCGGCCCGGAACGTTGTTCTACCTCGACCCGCCATACTATGGTTGCGAGACGGACTATGGCCGGGACATATTCCGGCGGGAGGAGTTCACGTCGATGGCCGAGCAACTGCGCAGCATCAAGGGCCGCTTCATTCTGTCGCTGAACGATCATGCCGAGGTGCGCAGGATCTTCGACGGGTTCAGCATCGACAGTGAGCAGGTGACCTATCAGGTGGGCGGCATGAAAAATGCCAAGCTGGCCGGGGAAGTGATCATCTCGAACTGACAATCATCGCCAAGGCCGCCCAAGGCCTTGGCCGATCAGCCACTCGCCCGCGTCACGGCCATTCACCGTGACGCGGGCGAGTGTACGTTTGTAGACGTCGAGGCCCCGGCGCTCGATTCGCACCGTTCCGCGCAGAATGAACCGTTCAAGTGCCATGCGAGCGCGCTCGCCCTTCTCATGATCACACCAGGCAGGATTGCGGCTGCGCTTCAGGCGTTCGCGAGAGGCAGCGCTGCAGCGTGATGACTCGCGCAGTTCTGGCGCGTCAATGCCCAGCAGGCGCACGCGCTCGCCATTGCAGAGGCGAATGCTGTCGCCATCGGAAACACGCGCCACGCAGACGCTGGCGGCGGCAGAGAGGGCGATGAGGAGGGGCATGGCCAGCCTCTACCACCGCGAGGGGGCCGGGACCACCGCCCCCACCCCCAGCGCGCCGCGCTCGCCCCCACGCCTCGCTTTCGGCTTCTTCATCGGAAATTGTGCAAGTTGGTCCAAGCGCGCTGCAGCCTCAGCAGACCCCCATGTGTCGGAATGACATAATATTCCTCACCTACCCCTGATCCATGGGGTGAAACCCGCAGAAATCCGCCATTTTTGACATTACATTTGAGACCTAACCCGGACCTAATATTTCTGGACGCTCGATATAACATCATTGATTTTAAACACTTTTTCGGACCCAAAAGATTACCTTCTTTAGATATAATCTGATTATATAGATATTATAACAATGTTAAGTTGTAAGTGATTGATTTGTCGAGAATGTTAGGAATGTTATGTGTGTGCGCCACATACCTAGCAGTGTCGTAGAATGAGGGGCTGGCGTGGGATTTTTGGCGAGAACTCCCCGATCGACCTAACTCGATCGCGGCTGAAAGATCTGTGCGCTTCTATGCTTATGGAGAGGCTGGCAGCGGCGCGTAGTTGCGGTCGGGACTATGTCGGGACTCTAGGTGCCGATCTGTTCCGCTTGGTGCCGTTTCGTTCCGTGAAAGCAGAGGTTGACGTGCGGCAAAAAAGCCGTAAATGCGCGGTCTCCGGGAGACCGGGCGCTTAGCTCAGTTGGTAGAGCATCTCGTTTACACCGAGAGGGTCGGCGGTTCGAGCCCGTCAGCGCCCACCATTTTCCCGGCAGCCACCCAGATCAGCAGAAACGCATGGCCGTGGCCGCGCACGTGGTGCGTCGTTTGCGACGGACTGAGCCTGACGGTGGCGATGCGTTAACCTCCTGATAACCATGACATACGATTATGGCGCCATGTCCCGGCGCGTGATCCTTGTTGCGGCTTTGACTGCACTGCTGGCAGGCTGCACCGGCGCGCCCGAGCAGCCCAAGCGCAAGCCTGCGCGCAGCACGGGAGCATCGCTATCGCAATCTCCGCAGGCGCGCGCCTGCCTTGCCAATCTGGGCGCGACGAAGGCCAACTTCACACCGCTGGCCGATCAGTACTATGGCGCGGGATGTTCGACGCTGGGCGCGGTGCGGTTGGCGGCGTTGCAGGGTGATGACGGGCGGCTCGACGTGACCAACCTGGGTCCGCTGACCTGCCCTGTGGCAAACTCGCTGCAGGGATGGGCGCGGTTTGGGGTGGACCGGGCGGCACGGCAGATTCTGGGCAGTCCGCTGGTGCGGATTGAGACAATGGGCAGCTATTCGTGCCGCAATGTGGCGGGGACCAACCGGCTTTCGGCCCATGCCACGGCGAATGCGGTAGACGTTGCCGCCTTCCGGCTGGCGGATGGACGGCGAATCAGCGTGATTTCGGATTGGAACAGTTCATCGCCACAAGTGCGCGCGTTCCTGCGCACGGTGCGCGACAGTGCGTGCAAACGCTTTGGGACCGTGTTGACGCCAGACTACAACGCTGCGCACCGCGATCACTTTCACTTGGAGCCGGGTGGCCTTAGGCCGTTGTGCCGCTGAGCCGACGGGTTACGCCGCGACTTCGTCCAGCCCGGTGGCTTCGATGCGCAGGCGAACGGCTTCGGCAGCGTGGCGCGCACCCAGCTTGCCCATCATCTTCATGCGGTGGATTTCCACGGTGCGCGGGCTGATATCCAAATCGCGGGCTATCGCCTTGTTGCTGCAGCCGTCGGCAAGGCGATCAAGCACTTCACGTTCACGCGTGCTGAGGCGCGAGATACGCTGGCGGGCCTCAGCCGCGCGGGCGCGCTGCGCCCGGAACGAATCGGCTTCTCGGGCAGCGCGCGAGATGGCTTCGTTGAGCGGGCCAATCTGCGATGGCATGGCAAGGTAATCGAGCGCGCCCGCTTTGATCGACCGGACGACCGCCGCTGTTTCGGGCGTTTCAGCGATGGCAATGACCGGCAGCCAGTGCCCGGCATGCATCATCGCTGCGATCAGGCGGGGTATGCCCTCGCCCACCGGTTCATCCTGTGCAAGCACAAGACCACCAGACGGCGCATGGGCGAGCAGTTCGTCCGCCGAGGCATAGATTTCAGCATGATGGCCAGCTGCAAACGCAAGCCTGGCAAGCTGCGCCCTGCGGGCAGAGTCATCATCGAGGATGTGGAGTGTTACACGATCAACCATATGTGCAGCTATGCGCCTGCCGCAAAATATCGCCACAAAGGTTAGTTTCGTATTGAACCGAAACTGAACGCCAATCAGGCCGCGCTACACGTTTTTCCTTAGGAAGATCGCTTCGGGAACGGATGCAATCGTTTCATTCCGACGGATGCTCAGCGCCATTTTTGGAATATTGCGACTAATTCGCAGAGAATCACGTGATTCTCGTAACATAGCGTTAAGCATATCAGGTGGCGCGGCGGGCCATTGGCAGCCGTCAATCAGTGTCAGCTTTCAGTGACCTGTTCACCATCCTGTGCGAAGGTATAATCGGGCAGGGAGTGGAAGGCCTGACGCAGAGCTTCGCTCCAACTGGAAGAGATCGACTTGAAGTAAGGATCGCTGGCAAGGATGCGGCGCTGGTGCAACGGCTCGAACCGGTCACGTTCCATCACCATCAGATCCAGCGGCAAGCCGACCGAGAGATTGGCCGCGAGCGTGGAGTCGAACGAGACCATCATCAGCTTGACCGCATCTTCGAAAGACATCGTGCGATCATAGCCGCGCAGCAGGATCGGGCGACCATACTTGGTCTCGCCAATCTGGAAGAACGGCGTGTCAAAGCTGGCCTCAATGAAGTTGCCTTCAGGGTAGACCATGAACAGGCGCGGTTCCATGTCCTTGATCTGGCCTGCCACGATGATCGAGGCGGTAAAGCGCGGTCCTTCAGACTGCATGCCGCCTTCCTGGCGCCGTTCGATCACGCTGCGCAGCAAATTGCCAACCAGTGTGGCCACCTGGAACATTGTCGGTGCTTCAAGAACAGAGGGCCTGCGATCACTCGGTGCCTTGTTCCGCTCTTCCAGCTGCGAGATAACGGCCTGCGTGGTGGCAAGGTTACCAGCCGTCATAATCGTGATCTGGCGTTCACCGGGGACCGACCAGTGAAACATCTTGCGGAAGACCGAGATATTATCGACGCCGGAATTGGTGCGCGTGTCGCTCATCAACACGAGGCCCTTGTCGAGCACCATTCCCACGCAATACGTCATCGCCCTGCCCCGATTTTTCCTTGCTGAAACGAATTCACCCGGCGCACGCGCCGAATCCCCCCATCCAAGGCCCGTTGAGCGGTTTACTGTTCCACACGCTGTTGCTGCACGGCAAGCTTCACGTGCATGGATTCATCCCTCGCGCCATATCTTATCCCCGTAACCGGTGCCGCATCGCGATAATCGCGGCCCGTGGCCACGCGAACGTAACGCGCATCGGGGCTGATGCCGTTGGATATATCGAAGCCGACCCAGCCCAGCCCTTCGACGAAAGCTTCGGCCCACGCGTGGCCGGCATCCTGATCGACCCGGTCATCCATCATCAGGTATCCGCTGACATAGCGGGCGGGAAAACCCAGTGCGCGAGCGGCTCCGATGAACACGTGCGCGTGATCCTGACAGACGCCGCGCCCCGCCAGCAGCACACCTTCAGCCGTAGTGGCAGAATCCGTATGCCCGGCAGCATATTCCACCCGCTCGCGGATATGCGCAGACAGCGCGTGCAGCGTTGCCAGCGTGTTTGTCTCGTTGCCCAGCGCGCCAAGCAGGCTGCGGGTGCGGGCGCCGGCGCGGGTGAGGTCGGTCTGTTCAAGAAACTGCCACATCGGCATGAAACCGGAATGGCGGCCGATGATGCCGTTCTCGTCATTGGTATCGACGATACCCTCACAACGGATCGTCACTTCGCTGACGCCCGGATTGAACGAGATCAGCGCAACATGATTGCTGTTGGGATCTTCATACTCAACCTGTCGTTGCGCGCCTTCGAAATGCATGTTCCATTCCAGCACGCGCTGGCCGGAAGATGTCTTGGGCATCAGGCGCAGGCGTTGCAATCCACGGCTGACTGGCCCGGAAAAAACGTAATGCGTTGTGTGGTCGATGGCGAGGCGCATGGGGTTTCGACCTAATCGATGAAGCGGTAATCGCGCTGAATCTGCAGCGCCAGCGCGGTATTGTTGCGAATGAACGTGCCGATGAATTCGTGCAGGCCCTGTTCGAAGATCGCCTCGATGGTGGCATGGTGGAACTGGCAATCGGCATCGCGCAGGATTTCGTGGCAGTGCATTTCGCCACCATATTCCCGTGCCAGACTGGCCAGGTTCGACCGCAGTTTGGAATAGCAGAACGCAAGGCTGCGCGGGAAGCGCCCGTCGAGGATCAGGAACTCGGCAATACCGCGCGGGTCCATGCGCCCGGCATTGAGCCAGCGATAGGCGCGTTCACCGGCAACGGATCGCAGCACGTTTTCCCACTGCACGTTGTCCAGACTGGACCCGACATACGAGACCGACGGCAGCAGCACGTAATACTTCACGTCAAGGATGCGGGCGGTGTTGTCCGCCCGTTCGATGAAACTGCCCAACCGCGCGAAGTTGTAGATCTCGTTGCGCAGCATGGTGCCTTCCATCGCGCCGCGCACTTGGGTGGACTGGCGGCGGACAAGATCAAGCACCGCGCCAAGCCGCGTTTCCGTTACAGGGCGGGCCAGCGCCTCCTTCAACTGCATCCAGCCATCGTTGACCGATTCCCACACCTCGCGCGTGATCCCGCCGCGCACCATACGCGCGTTGGTCCGCGCCTCTTCGGTAATGGCAAGGATGCTGCCGGGGTTGTCCTTGTCCCGCAGAATGAAGTTGAACACGTGTGGCCCGGTGTATTCCGTGCCGTGCCGCGCCTCGAACGCCTGCCGCAAACCCAGCGTGACGATCAGCGAGCGCCATTCGTCAGAAGCGTCAGATGCATCGCGGGTAAGCGCCATGCGGAAACCCGCCTCGATCAGGCGCGAGATGTTCTCCGCACGTTCAAGGTAGCGGAACAGCCAGAATATGCCGTTTGCGGATCTGCCTAACATCAATCGTCCAGTACCCAGCTGTCTTTGGTGCCGCCGCCTTGCGACGAGTTCACCACCAGCGATCCCTTTTTCAGCGCGACCCGTGTCAGCCCGCCCGGCGTAATGTCGATGCCATTGGGGCTGACCAGCACGAACGGGCGCAAGTCAACGTGGCGTGGCGCAAGCCCGGCCTTGGTCAGGATCGGCACGGTGGAGAGCGATAGCGTGGGCTGCGCGATGTAGTTTTCAGGCCGGGCGCGCAGCTTGGCTTCAAACGCGGCGAGTTCCTTTTTCGACGAGGTTGGCCCGATCAGCATGCCGTACCCGCCCGAGCCGTGGACTTCCTTGACCACCAGATCAGCCAGATTGTCGAGCACATAGGCCAGCGCGTCCGATTCCGCACAGCGCCATGTCGGGACGTTCTGCAGGATCGGCTTTTCGCCGGTATAGAATTCGACGATCTCGGGCATGAACGAATAGATCGCCTTGTCATCGGCGATGCCGGTGCCCGGCGCATTGGCAATGGTGATGCCGCCGCCGCGATAGACGTCCATGATGCCCGATACGCCCAGCACCGAATTCGGGTTGAACGTCAACGGATCGAGAAATTCGTCGTCCACCCGCCGATAGAGCACGTCGATCGGCTGATACCCGCGCGTAGTGCGCATGGCGATGCGGCCATTCTCCACCCGCAGGTCGCTGCCCTCGACCAGTTCGGCACCCATCTGGTCTGCCAGAAACGCGTGCTCAAAATAGGCTGAGTTATAAATGCCGGGCGTGAGGACGGCGACGACCGGCTTGTTCCCGCCAAACGCCGAAGGCGCACAGGCGGCAAGACTGCGAGCCAGACGGCGCGGGTAGTCCGAAACCTCGCGCACCCGCACGCGGGTGAACAGTTCCGGGAACATCGCCATCATCGTCTCGCGGTTCTCCAGCATATAGGAGACACCAGAGGGGGTGCGAGCGTTGTCTTCCAGCACCATGAAATCATCTTCGCCCGTGCGGACAAGATCGATCCCGACGATATGCGTATAGACCCCGCCCGGCGGCGTGAAGCCGACCATTTCGGGCAGAAACGCCTCATTGTTCTTCAGCAGGCGGGCGGGCAAGCGCCCCGACCGCACGATTTCCTGCCGATGATAGAGGTCATGCAGGAAGGCGTTGAGCGCCCTCACCCGCTGTTCAATCCCGCGCTGCAGCTTGCGCCATTGCTGCGCGGTGATGATGCGCGGCACCATGTCGAAGGGGATCAGCCGCTCTTCGGCGTCCTCATTCCCATAGACGTTGAAAGTGATCCCGGTGCGGCGGAAGAAAGCCTCAGCCTCGCTCCCTTTGCGCCTAAGCAGGTCTGGCGGCTGCTCATCATGCCACTGGCAATATCCAGCGTAAGCAGAGCGCACCGATCCATCGGCGTGGAGCATCTCGTCATAAGACGAGGGCGAGGTTTTTGTCATAGGCTCATCCCGTTGGAAGTTGAAGCTTGCACAACGCGGCGTCTTTGCCAAGCGGCGGCATGCTGCACCTGCGAAATAAATTTGCGCCAAATTGGCCACGGGTTTGTCGACGGCAATCTGACACGCATTTGCGCGGCGACTGAGGCGCAGTGCTGCGTATCGACGACGATGGAAAAGAGACAGCTAGTTCCGAAAAGGACACATCCAATGTCCGCATCAGAATGCTGCCAGCAATCCATGCGCTACATGCACTCAAGCAGCGGTGTCCGCCGTTCGCATTCCACCTGAATCAAGGGCTGATTTCGGGACTGTGACGGGAAGGCTGCCACGGCAGCAACTGGGTGGATTGCGGACATGGGGCCTGTCGCTGTATCTTGCTCGAATGATCCCCCCTTGGACCGCCCACCCCGACATTCACGCAGGCTCAGTCGGGTGGCGGATGGGCAGAGGTGAAGACAAGAGAAACGGCCACAAGAGGAAGTCCGTATCCTAAGAGGAACGAGCACACCCAAATGATGAAATCGGCTTGAGAACCTCTCGTGACCGGCGGCCAGAGTGGCGCAATACCCGACCAGAGGAAGCCTAAAATCATCCCCGGGACCACTAGCAGCAGCCAAACCAATCCTAGGAGCCAACCGAGTTTCCGCTTCATATGGAAAAGGTGTCACAGCATCTTCATGTCCACAATGGCGTCGTGTCCTGACAGGCAACTTTTGGGCGGAAAAGGCGGAAAACGGTTGTTCGCAGGCGAGATGAACCACCGGCAGCTTTCAGCGATGATGTTCGGGCTGCTGGATGGCAGGAAGTGGGTGGGGAGCGGACACCCAATAAATCGGCGGGGCTGCTTCCGCGCCCTATGCTATTGGCCCCTCGCCGAAAGGAGCTTGCAGGTGTTCAAGATTTTACACTTGATGATCGTAGCCGCGACACTTTGCTGCACAGCCTTTCTATCAGGCTGTAACGGGACGCCGGCGGTACAGGAGCGGCCCGGGGCGACGGGCATCTGCTATAGTCAGCTCGGAACGTCGAAGGACGGTGTCATCATTTCCTTGGATCAACTCGTCTTGGTACGCTCTTCCGGCGATTTGGCTAAAGACATCACGCGCATCAATGCCGCCTCGGCAACCCGCCGTTCATTCGCAAATTCCGACATCGTTGCCAACCGGTGGTTGTCTGCGTGGCTGGATGAGGGAGGTATCGATGCCACCAGCGGACCGGATTGCTCAGCCCTGCCGATGTTCAAGCGCTGACGTGTTGTGTCTGCAAAGGCGTCGTATCCGGACCGGCAAGTTTTGGGCCGAATTTGCGATTGGCCAACATCCGCGTCACGAGGTGGACCCACGCCCGTGACGCGGCGCGGGCAGCCGTCAATCGTCCGTCGTGTCCACCACTTCCGCACCCGGACCGTTCTTGATGATCGATTCAATCGCGTTCTTGGCGCTGGCTTTGCTCTTGTAGCCTTCAGTCCAGAAGATCGCTTCGCTGTTGTGGCAGAAATAGGCGACGAACTCTCCGGCCTTGTTGGCGCGGATTTCAAAACGGTGGGCCATCGTGATTCCCCTTGGTTGATCCCGCCCGGAACCTATCACGCAAAACACCGTGGCAAAGCGCCAATCCGGTCCTATCCGGCTGTGAAGCGGGCGGGGGAATAGACGGCGGCGTCAATCTCTGCCGTCAGCCCATCGCGCGGACGGCCCAGCAACAACTGAGCGGCCAGACGCGCGGCGGCGGGCGCAGTCTGGATGCCGAAGCCGCCTTGGCCTGCAAACCAGAACAGGCCGGGCACCGCCGGATCAAAGCCATAGACCGGCAGGCGATCTGGCGCGAAGGAGCGCAGGCCCGCCCAGCGCCGCTCCAGCGCTTCGATCTTCCAGTCCACCACCTGTTCAAAGCGGTCGATGGCGATGGCAACGTCCAGTTCCTCGGGCGCGGCATCGCCTGCCACATCGGGGATCTCGTCATGCGGAGAGAGCCAGAGGCGACCGCCCTGTGGCTTGAAATAGAAGTCTTCATTGATGCCCAGCACCAGCGGCAGATCGTCTTGCGGCGCAGGATCGGTGCGGACCTGCACGATTGTGCGGCGAAGGGGGGCGATGCCGAGCGGGTTTGCGCCTGCCAGCTTTGCCAGTTCATCGGCCCATGCGCCGGCAGCGTTGGCAATCACGCCCGCGCGCGCCTCACCCGTAGCCCACGCGATGCGCCAGCCAGCGCCCTCACGCTCGATCCGCTCCACCCGCGCCCGGACGCGCAGAACGCTGCCGGTGCGCTTTGATGCAGAAAGATAGTGCTGGTGCAGGCCTGCCACGTCGATGTCGGCACAGCCCGGTTCCCACACACCGCTGACCCATTCCGCGCGCAAGCCCGGCACCCGCGCTTCAATCTGCGCACGGTCTTGCAGATGCAGCGTTGCCCCCAGCGCGGAATAGGTTTCGACGAAAGCCTCAACCTTGTCGCGGTCAGCCGCCTGCCCGATGTTCAGCCCACCACGGAGGGCCAGAAAGCCACCCTCGCGCAGAAAGTGTCCCGACGCCATCGTCAGCGGCACCACTGCAGGGCCGCCGTAAGTCTCTTCCCAGAACGCGGCAGAACGTCCGGTGGTGTGATAGCCGGGGGTATCCTCAGCCTCTACCAGCAGCACGCGCGCGTGGGGCGCGCATTCGGCGGCAAGGCTGGCGCCTGCCATCCCTGCCCCGATGATCGCAATGTCAAAGTCGCCCGCAAACCCGTTCACGCGATTTCGGACTCCTGCGCGGGGGCCAGCCGGTCGAGGAAATCGTCGATGGTGTGGATCACCTTGTCGCGCACAACATCTACCTCACGCAGCAGTTCGTGCCGCGCTTCGCGCCCCCAGACGGTCAATTGTGCGCGCGGCAGACGGCGCGCCGCCTTTTCGATGGCGCGCGACGAGACCAGGCCATCGTACCTCGCAGAAAGTAGCAGGACAGGCTGTTCAACGCGCTCAAGCATCCCCGGTGCATCAAGCGCGCGGACCGAGGCGTAAGCCCGCTCAACCCAGCGCCACGATCCCGGTCCCAGCCCCAAGAACGGGCGCGCCGTCTTCCAGTGCGCCTCATCGGCATAGCGCGCCTCATCATGCGTCAGCAGCGTGCTGCGCGCGGCCAAAGTGGCCCCCGGCTTTTCGCTGATCTTCCACGCCGTGCGTTCAGGATCGCCGATTCGGCACATGACCTGCGCCACCTTGTGCAACAGGCGATTCGGCCCCGGCGTGAGGAAGCCGAGCATTGGCGCGCTCAAAACCATGGCAACAGGGTTAATTCTTTTTTCCGCGACACTACGCAGAACCAGATGTCCGCCCATCGAATGGCCGACGATCACATGGGGTCCGGGGGTGGTCTTCACCCAGTCTGCCCAGAACGCGGCCAGATCATTCACCCACACCGCAAAGTCACTCACATGTCCAGTATCGGGGTGCGCCGAAAGCCTGCCGGAACCGGCCTGCCCGCGCCAGTCCAGCGCAGTTACGCGCCATCCCTGACCGTGCCAGTAATCCAGTGATTCCAGATACTTTTCATAGAAATCACCCCGCCCCGGCAAGAACAGCAACGAACCGCGCGGGCCATCGCCATCCAGCTCTCCGGGGTGCCCCGGCCAATCGATCCGCCGGATCGCCGCGCCATCGGCTGCATGCCAGAGCGCCTCTGTTGCAGCAGGCGGAATCGCCCGGCGATCAATGTGTCCTGCCGTATTGCTATCGAATCCCAAGCGCCGTCTCCTGCGCAAATCCGCGCCAAGGTTTGGTTACCGTTTGGTAAGTGATTGTCCCGTATGCCCAGAAGCATGCAGGGGAACTTCATCGTTTACGGACTGGTCGGGGCCTTGGCAATCGCGCTGCTGGTTGCCGCCTTCACCGATATCCGCCGCCGCCAGATCGACAACTGGCTGACCGCCGCGATTGCGCTTGGCGCGCCCATCTATTGGTGGGCGGCCGGTCTTTCGCTGTGGCCGGACGTTGCGATGATGGTGGGCGTGGCCCTTCTGGCCTTTGTGGTTCTGGCAGGATTGTTCGCGCTGAAGCTGATGGGTGGCGGCGATGTGAAGCTGCTGACCGCGCTGGCCTTGTGGCTGGCCCCGATGAGCTTTGTGAAGCTGCTCATCATCATGTCGCTGATCGGCGGCGTGCTCACCATCCTGATGGCGATGTGGCACTTCACCGTGACGCGCCGCCGCGATGCAAAGATCCCTTACGGCGTCGCCATCGCCGCTGCGGGCCTGATCACTCTGGCTCCCGTGCTGGAAGCCGGATGGCGTTCGGTTACAGGCGCATGAACGCAATATCACAAATCTTAACCATTTTGCCCGAGACATGCGGGCGGGACTTTAACGGGCGGGACAAGTAGTCATGGACAAGAGGAAGCTGATGCTGCTGGTGGGGGCGCTGATCGTCGCGATCGGCACGGCCTTCGCGGCCAGGAGCCTTTTCGCCGGCGCAGGGTCGCCTCAGGCAGAAGCTGCGGCCAAGGTGCCGATGGGGGCCAAAGTCCTTGTCGCCCAGCGCGCGCTGCCAATCGGCACGATCATCACGGCCGATTCCATCAACTTCCAGCCCTGGCCCAAAGACATGGTGCAGGACGCCTACTTCCTTGAAGGCGAGGCAGACCTGCAAAAGCTGCTCGGCACCGTGGTGCGCAACCCGATCACGGCAGGCGAACCGGTGACCAAAGGCAACCTCGTCTCCCCCGGTGACCGTGGCTTCCTTGCCGCAGCACTCGGCGCTGGCATGCGTGCCGTGACGATCCCGGTTTCTGCGCGCACCGGCGTTGCCGGCTTCGTCTTCCCGGGCGATCACATCGACCTCGTGCTGACCCAGACCGTCAAGAGCCAGGGCGATGGCCTGCCGCTCAAGGCCTCTGAAACCTTTATCAAGAACCTGCGTGTACTCGCGACCGACCAGTCGGCTGAACAGGTCATGGTTGAAGGCAAGACCCGCGTCCGCACCTTCAGCACCGTAACGCTGGAAGTGACGCCGAAGATGGCCGAGCAAATCGCGGTTTCGCAGACCATCGGCACGATCAGCCTCTCGTTGCGCTCGCTGGCCGACAATTCGGCGGAGCTGGAACAGGCACTGGCTTCAGGCGACATCAAGATCCCTGCTGGCGCCACCAAGCAGCAGGAAGAAGCGCTGCTGAAGCAGGCGATGAGCCGTCCGCTCGAATCCGCCAAGTCCAGCTTCTCGACCGGTGCCGATGTTTCGCGCTTCCAGCGCTCGACCGCACCCGTGGCGAAGGCTCCTTCGGGCGGCGGATCTTACGAAGGTCCACGGTCGAGCGGAAATGCCGCTCCGGTCAAGACCGGTCCGGTGGTGCGGGTAACGCGCGGTGACAAGACCGAAGACGTCTCGCTGGGGGGTAACTGACCATGAGCGCGTCACGACTGAACCCGACTTTGAAGGGCACACCCATGAAACGCCGTCTTTCCACCACGCTTGTTTCGGCTGCGATGATCGCTACGCCGCTGGCACTGGTGCCGACCACCGCCACGCTTCATGCACAGAGCAGCACCAGCCCTGCGCGGACCGTCACAATCTCGATCGGACGTGGCGAACTGGTAACCGTTCCGGGCCGCATGGCCGACGTCTTCGTCGCCAACGACCAAATCGCCGATGTGCAGGTCAAATCGGCCAGCCAACTCTACGTGTTCGGCAAGGCCGGTGGCGAAACCACTGTCTATGCCAGCAACGCTCAGGGAGCGGTGGTGTGGTCTGCCAACATCCGCGTCGGCAACAACCTCGACTCGATCGACCAGATGCTGCACCTCGCCATGCCCGAGGCACGCGTCAACGTGGCCACGATGAACGGCACGGTGCTGCTTACCGGCACAGTTGGCGCTCCTGAAGATGCTGCCGAGGCCGAGCGTCTGGTCAAGGCATTCGTCGGTGACAAGACCAATGTGATCAGCCGCCTGAAAATGGCAACGCCGCTGCAGGTCAGCCTGCACGTGAAGTTTGCAGAAGTCAGCCGCTCGCTGGTGCGCACCATCGGCGTCAACCTGACGACGATTGATGGCACCGGCGGAATCAAGTTTGGCGTTGGTCAAGGCCGCGCTATCGGCAGTAACTTCACTACCGATCCGAACCTGCCGTTTGGCGTGGGCGCAGGCAACGGCTCCACCATCGGCTACACTATCGACCCCACGAAAATAACCGCGACCAATCCGACGGGCATTGTGGAAAAAGCTGGTAGTTCAGTAAGTTCGTTGGCTTCGGGCACCACGATTGCAGGCATGGGCAAGCTGCTCGGCCTTGATCTGCTGGGCGCGCTGGATGCGGGCGAGACGCTCGGTCTGGTCACAACCCTGTCCGAACCGAACCTCACAGCGATTTCGGGTGAGACGGCAGACTTTCTGGCAGGCGGCGAATATCCGATCCCCGTGTCGCAAGGGCTTGGCACGACGTCCATCGAATACAAGAAGTACGGCGTCAGCCTTGCCTACACGCCGACGGTTCTGGCCAATGGCCGCATCTCGATCCGCGTGCGTCCTGAAGTGTCGGAGCTTTCCAGCACCGGCGCGCTCAAACTGGATAGCATCGAAATCCCGGCTTTGACCGTGCGCCGTGCCGAAACCACGGTGGAGCTTGGCTCGGGCCAGTCGTTCATGATCGCGGGGCTGCTTAGCAACAGCGCGCAGAACACGCTGACCAAGATGCCCGGCGCGGGGGACATTCCGATCCTCGGGTCGCTGTTCCGTTCGACCAGCTATCGCAAGGGCGAGACCGAACTGGTGATCGTGGTGACGCCTTACCTCGTCAATCCGGTCAACGCCAATGACATCAAACTGCCGACCGACGGGTTCCAAAGCCCCAACGACCTTCAGCGCCTGCTTGGGCACATGGATCAGGACGGGGTGACGGGCGGTGACCGGCCAAAGCCTACCGAGAAGGAAGGCTCTGTCCAGTCCGGGCCAAAACTCGGCGCTCTTGATGCAGACCGCCGCAAGGACAAGCAGGTTGCCAGCGTGCAGCCCGGCTTCAGCGTCCAGTGAGAAAGGGACCAGTCATGCGTAACACTCTCAATCGCGGCACCACCGCAGCGCTCGCCCTCTCGCTTGCCGTGACGCTTTCAGCCTGCTCGGCGAACACGCCTGAAAACCGCATGCTGAACTCGGTCCACCAGCCGGTGGTAGAGCGTGACCGCTTTGTTTTCGACATCGAAACCCTGCCCGGCGGCGGTCTTTCGGTAACCGAACAGCGCCGCCTCGCAGGCTGGTTCGAAAGCCTCGGTCTGAAGTATGGCGACAAGATCGCACTCGATGATCCGCTCCAGTCCAAAGCCACCGTGGCGTCGATTGACGCTGTGGCCGGACGCTGGGGGATGTACGTCGATGGCCCCGCACCGATGACGCCGGGCTATGTCTCGGCAGGCGGTGCGCGCATTGTCGTGACCCGTGCCAAGGCTTCGGTCCCCGGATGCCCCGACTGGTCCGCAAAGTCCGATTTCTCGATGAGCAACAAGACCAGCACGAACTTTGGTTGCGCCATCAACAGCAATCTTGCCGCGATGGTCGCCGACAAGGAACACCTCATCCAGGGCGCAGCCGGCACCGGCGAAACCGTGGTGATGAGTGGCACGAAGGCCATCGACAGCTACCGCGCAGCCAAGCCCACCGGCGAAGCTGGCCTGAAGAGCAACAACACCTCTAGCGCAGGAGGGAACTGAGCCATGAGCCTCAAGAACTCAACACGCGATGCCTTCGCCGCCTTCATGTGCGACGAAACCGCGCTGGACGTGCTCCGCTCGGTCGTGGTCGACATGGGCTGGGCACCGGAAAAGTGCCACCGTGGCGGCCTGCGCAACGCGATCCAGTCGCTTTCGATCACTGCCAGCCCGAACATCCTGATGGTCGATCTGTCGGAAAGCGGCGATCCGCTCAACGATATCAATGCGCTGGCCGAAGTGTGCGAGCCCGGCACGGTTGTCATCGCGGTGGGCCAGGTCAATGACGTGCGCCTCTATCGCGATCTGGTCGCTTCGGGCATCCAGGACTACCTGCTCAAGCCGCTCAACCCCGGCCAGATCCGCGATGCGATGGTGCAGGCGCAAACGATCTTTGCCGCGCCCAAAAGCCACGATCCGATGGGTGCGCGAAAGCACATCTCGATGGCCGTGGTCGGCACACGCGGCGGAGTTGGCGCGTCTACGCTGGCAACCTCGCTGGCGTGGCTGTTCAGCACCGAACACAAGCTGCCCACCGCGCTGCTCGATCTCGACGTGCACTTCGGCACCGGCGCACTCACGCTCGATCTCGAGCCGGGACGCGGGCTGACCGATGCCATCGACAATCCCAGCCGCATCGACGGGCTGTTCATCGAACGCGCGATGATCCGGGCGAACGACAATCTGGCAATCCTCTCGGCCGAAGCGCCAATCAATTCGCCGCTGATGACCGATGGCAGCGCCTTCGTGCAGCTGGAGGAGGAATTCCGGCAGGCGTTCGAGATGACCGTGATCGACATGCCACGCAACATGCTGATCAATTTCCCGCATCTGCTGGCTGATGTGAACGTAGTCGTGCTGGCCACCGAACTGACGCTTTCGGGCGCGCGCGATGCGATCCGCCTGCTGTCATGGCTCAAAAGCAACGCAGCGCATGCTCGTCCGATTATCGTCGCCAACAAGGTTCAGGCCGGGGCGAACGAGATCAGCAAGGCCGACTTCGAAGCCTCGATCGAACGCAAGATCAACTTCATGGTGCCCTACGACATCAAGGGTGCCTCGAACGCGGCCAAACTGGGCCAGACATTCGTTGCGGCCAACCGCGCGTCGAAGGCCGGTGGCCTGCTGCGCGACATCGCACACGCAGTGATCGGTTCGGTTGACGATGACGGCAGCACAACTGCGGATGCGGGCGTCGATACGCGCAAGGCATCGCTGCTGGGCAAGTTCGATCTGAAGAAGATGCTGGCCAAACCGAAGGCCAAAGCAAAAGCCAACGCCTGAACCTCTCCCTGAACGGGTAGGGCAATTGGCGAAACAGACGTTTGAGATGACAGGAAGGCACCGGCGATGACGAGCATTCTGCAGCTAGTGGTGATGGCAGTTGGCCTGATGCTGGCGATGGTGCTGGGCTATGCTGCCCTTTCCGGCCCATCCGCCTCGAAAGAGAGCGGACGGCGCCTGCAATCGGTGCGCTTCCGCCACTCCGACAAGGCCGTCGACAAGGTCGAGGCGCAGTATCGCAAGACGGTTGCAAACCGCAAACCGGGCGCGATGAAGCTTGCCGGTTCCGGCTCGCGGCTGGAAGCGCTCGCACTGCGGCTGAAGCGCACCGGCAAGGGCTGGACGCTTTCGCAGTACCTCTATGTCAGCGGCGGTATTGCGCTGGGGATCACCGCGCTGGTCTATATAAAGAGCGGTGCTCCGCTGCTGGCGCTGGCGGCCGGGGTTCTGATCGGTGCCGGGCTTCCCCATCTGATTGTTGGCATGGCCATCGCCAAACGTATCGACAACTTCGTCACGCGCCTTCCCGATGCGCTGGACCTGCTGGTGCGCGGCCTGCGCTCAGGCCTTCCGGTGACCGAAACGCTCGGCGTTGTCGCCAGCGAGTTGCCCGGCCCGGTGGGCGAGGAGTTCAAGCTGGTGACTGATCGCATCAAAGTGGGCCGCACAATGGAAGATGCGCTGCAGGACACTGCAGACCGCCTCAACCTGCCCGAATTCAACTTCTTCTGCATCACACTCGCCATCCAGCGCGAAACCGGCGGCAACCTGGCCGAAACGCTGGCAAACCTTTCGGATGTGCTGCGCAAACGCGCGCAGATGAAGCTGAAGATCAAGGCGATGAGTTCTGAATCCAAGGCTTCGGCCTACATCGTCGGCTCGCTGCCGTTCATCGTCTTCGCGCTGATCTACACGATCAACCCCGAATATCTCGGCAAGTTCTTCATCGACGAACGTCTGATCATCGCAGGCGCAGGCGGGCTTACATGGCTCGGCATCGGGGCCTTCATCATGGCCAAGATGGTCAGCTTCGAAATCTGAGGAAAAGGGACAGGCCATGATACAAAACCCGCCCGGACCGACACTCCTCGGCTTCGACGTCTACCTTCTCGGCTCGATCCTGATTGGCATTGCTGCCGCTGCCGTGCTGCTTGCCATCTACGCCGCGATCACCGTCCGCGACCCGATGACCAAGCGCGTGAAGGCGCTCAACGAGCGGCGTGAGCAGCTCAAGGCCGGCATCGTCACGAGCAGCGCACGCAAGCGCACCAGCATCGTCCGTCGCAACCAGACGACCGACCAGATTCGCGGCTTCCTCGAATCGCTCAAGGTGCTGCAGGACAGCCAGCTTTCGGTCGCGCAGCAGCGGCTGGCGCAGGCTGGCATCCGCAAGAAGGAATGGGCGGTTGCGATCATTCTGGGTCGCCTGATCGGCCCGATCGTGCTCGGCATCATTGGCGGACTCATGTTCTACATGTCCGACATGTTCCCCGACTGGTCCCCGTTCAAGCGGTTCATGGGTTTTGCCGCATGCCTTATCCTGGGCTACAAAGCGCCTGACATCTTCGTCAAAAACCTCGTCAACAAACGCACCAACGAAATCCGCAAGGGCTTGCCCGATGCGCTCGACCTGTTGGTGATCTGCGCCGAAGCTGGCCTGACCGTCGACGCAGCGTTCAACCGCGTGGCCCGTGAACTTGGCCGGGCCTATCCCGAACTGGGCGACGAATTCGCGCTGACCGCCATCGAACTTTCGTTCCTCACCGAACGCCGCCACGCCTTCGAAAACCTCGCTTATCGTGTCGATCTGGATTCGGTGAAAGGCGTGGTCACCACCATGATCCAGACCGAACGCTACGGCACGCCGCTTGCGTCCGCGCTGCGCGTATTGTCTGCAGAATTCCGCAACGAGCGCATGATGCGTGCTGAGGAAAAGGCCGCGCGTCTGCCAGCGATCATGACGATCCCGCTGATTCTGTTCATCCTGCCCGTGCTATTCATCGTAATTCTCGGTCCGGCATCCTGCTCGATCAGCGACAGCCTGATCAACAAGAAGCCCTGATCGAAGGCAGCCACGATCCGCAAACAAAAAACCCCGCAAGGCCAGCGCCTTGCGGGGTTTTTCAATTACGTTCGAGCAAGTGTCAGCCGGTCACAACCGCATGGTCAATCGCCCCAAAAATGCTGCGCCCCTTGGCGTCGCGCATTTCGATGCGCACCGTATCTCCTGCCTTCAGGAACGGCGTGGCAGGCGCGCCCGCCGCAATCGTTTCGACCATCCGCTGTTCGGCAATGCAGGCATAGCCGCGCCCGCCTTGCCCCGCCGGACGGCCCGGTGAGCCATCGGGATCGCGGTTCGATACGGTGCCCGAACCGATCAGCGAGCCTGCGCCAAGGCTGCGCGTCTTGGCCAGATGGGCGATCAGCACGCCGAAATCGAACGTGCATTCCTCACCCGCCTCGATCCGGCCAAACGCTTCACCGTTAAGGTCCACCATCAACGTCCGCGAAAGCTTGCCGCCGCCCCAGGCATCGCCCAAGGCATCGGGCGTGACAAACACCGGCGAGAAATGGCTGGCCGGCTTCGATTGCACAAAGCCGAAGCCTTTGGCCAGTTCGCCGGGAATGAGGTTGCGCAGCGACACGTCGTTTACCAGCCCGATCAACCGGATATGGCGCAGCGCCTGCTCAGCCGAAACGCCTTGCGGCACATCGCCCGTAACCACCACAATCTCCGCCTCGAAATCGCAGCCCCAGGCCTCATCCGCCAGCCGGATCGGATCGCGCGCGCCGCGCAGATCGTCGCTGCCGCCCTGATACATCAGCGGATCGGTCCAGAAGCTTTCGGGCAATTCTGCCCCGCGCGCCTTGCGCACCAGTTCCACATGATTGACGTACGCACTGCCGTCAGCCCACTGGAAGGCGCGTGGCAGCGGGGCACAGGCTTCACGCTCGTGGAAGCGTTTGCGCGGAATTGCACCATGCGCCAGTTCGATGCCCAGCGCCTCGATCAGCGGATAGTACCGGTCCCAATCATCGAGCAGCGCCTGCAGCGTCGGCACGATATGATCGGCGTCGGCATACCATGCCAGATCATCGGAAACGACGATCAGCCGCCCATCCCGCCCCTGCGGCAGCGAAGCCAGCTTCACTTCTCGTCGCCTTCAAGCGCGCGTGCGGCCTTGAGCAGCTTTTCGAGAATGCTGCGCAGCTTGTCCTGCTCGCGCGTGGTGATGGCCGAAAAAATCTTCTGGTACATATCCACCGCCTGTGGCCAGATCTGCGCGTGCAGTTCACAGCCTGCTGCGGTCAATTCCAGGTGATGCGAGCGCCCGTCGTTCTCGTTTGGGCTGCGCTGCAAAAAGCCTTTGTCCTCCAGCACTTTGCACGCCCGGTTGACTGCCACCTTGTCCATCAAGGTGGCACGGACGAGATCGCGCTGGGTCAAAGGACCGGCATCGCCCAGCACCGCCATGATCCGCCATTCGGGAATCTTCAGGCCAAATTCGCTGCGATATTCGCCCGCAATAAGCCCGCTCACCGCATTGCTGGTGATGGCCATGCGATAGGGCATGAAGTCGGTAAGGCGGGTCTGTGTTCCTGGCATGATTTCGTATCACATGAAACCAGCTTGGTTTGCAAGGGCGAAATAAAGTGTCACCAAGCGGCAAGCGGAGCGTTAATTCATTGCCGGAGGGCGGGCCAGACGAAATTTTCTTTATCCGGCCCTCGCAAACCTATTGCAGGAAAATGGGCGCAGCATCGTTCCATGCTGCGCCCATTTTGCAAGGTCCGCCGGTCAACCGGGGATCAGCGCGCCAGAATGCCCGTCATGATGAAATCGACGGTATGCTCGCGGTAACTGTCGCGCAATTCCTCGGTCAGCGTGTCCTGATCGAAGCAATGTTTCAGCACCAGCCGCGCGGAAAAGAATCGGTCAGCTGCACCAGTCACGGTGAAGTAGAACAGTTGCGGGTTGATCGGCCGGAATACGCCCGCTTTCACCCCATCGCCGATGAAGCGGTTATAGGCCCGGTGCAGCGGCAGCAGATATTTGTCGGCAATGCGCTTGGCCTCGGCCTCGTCGCTGTCGCGGACCAACCGCATCAGCAGGCGGTTGAGGTAGGGGTATGTGTAATAGGTATCGATGCACTTCGAGATATGCAGCCGCAGCTTGTCTTCCGGACTCATGTCGTCCTTGGCCAGCAGCGCGTCGACCGAATGGACGATGTTCGCCATGTCCCGGTCGAGCATCGCTTTGAGCATCCCGGCCTTGTTGCCGAAATAGTATTTCACCAGCGCCGAATTCAGCCCGGATCGCAGGCTCAGTTCCGAAAGCGAAATGTCGACGACATCGCCTTCACGCATGATGTTGGATGCGGTCTGCAACAGCAGATCGCGCGCGCCCGGCGTCTCCAGGCTTGGCCCTTTTTCCACGTCCACACTCATTCCCAACCCGGTTCGCTCCACCACGGATAAAACGACGGCATATCCGAAGAAACGCGTCCCGGGTAGCGGGGAGCGCGTTTTTCAAGGAAACTGGCAATTCCTTCGGCGGCATCGCCCCCGCGCGACAGCGTGTAGATTGCCCGGCTATCGACCCGGTGGGCTTCCATCGGGTGCGACAGCGTGGGATTTCGCCACAGCATCGCGCGCGTCATCGCCACCGAAACCGCGCTGGTATTGTCGGCAATTTCGCGCGCCAGCGCCACGGCTGCGGGCATGAGATCTTCCGGTTCGTGCAAGGATCGCACCAGCCCTCCCCGCAGCGCCTCTTGCGCATCAAATATGCGGCCCGTCATGCACCATTCCAGCGCCTGCGCCGTGCCCACGATGCGCGGCAGAAACCAGCTCGAAGCCGCCTCGGGCACAATCCCGCGCCGCGCAAACACCAGCCCGAACCGCGCCTTCGTGGATGCAAGGCGAATGTCCATCGGCAATTGCATGGTCACGCCCACACCCACTGCCGCGCCGTTGATCGCGCCGATCACCGGCTTTTTCGATTCGTAGATGCGCAGCGTAATCATCCCGCCACCATCGCGCACGCGCGGGTCAGACAAGTCCTCCACCGCATCGCCGCTGGAGAAAACGTGCTTGCCATCATCGGGCGTCAGGTCCGCGCCTGCACAGAACGCCCGGTCGCCCGATCCCGTCACGATCACCGCCCGCACGCTGTCATCGGCATCGGTGCGGTCGAACGCATCGATCATCTCGGCCATCATGGTGCCGGTATAGGCGTTCATCTTCTCGGGCCGGTGCAGCGTCAGCGTGGCGATGCCTTCGGCGATGTCGAGCTTGATCTGCGTGTAATCGGCCAACAAAACTCTCCCGAAAACCCTCCGCACCCCCGCGAAGGCGGGGGCCTCAGGCCAAGGGCGCGCCCCGCTTGTTGCGAGTGCGCGCCCTCTGTCACATCAACGCGGCGCCATGCGGATCGCACCGTCAAGGCGCACGTCCTCGCCGTTGAAATAGCTCGTCTCGATCATGCACATCGCCAGATTGGCATATTCTGCCGGTTGACCGAGCCGCTTGGGGAACGGCACCGAAGCCGACAGCGCATCGCGCACGTTCTGCGGGGCACCTGCCAGCAGCGGCGTATCGAAAATGCCGGGCAGGATCGTGTTCACGCGGATACCCTCGGCCATCAGATCACGCGCGATCGGCAAGGTCATGCCCACCACGCCACCCTTCGATGCGGAATAGGCTGCCTGCCCCATTTGTCCGTCTTCAGCTGCAACCGAAGCCGTGTTCACAATCGCCCCGCGCTCGCCAAATTCGTCACACGGATCAAGCGCCATCATGCCCGCAGCCGACTTTGCGATGCAGCGGAATGTGCCCACCAGATTGATCTGGATGATCCAGTTGAACGCATCCATCGGGAAATGCTTGATCTCGCCCGTTTCCTTGGAACGGCTTGCAGTCTTGATCGCGTTGCCGGTGCCCGCGCAGTTGACCAGAACGCGCTCCTGCCCATGCGCCGCGCGCGCCTTGGCAAAGCCTGCGTCCACGCTCTCATCGCTGGTCACGTTCACTTCGCAGAACACGCCGCCGATTTCAGCGGCCATTGCCTCGCCCTTGTCCTTCTGCAAGTCGAAGATGGCAACCTTCACGCCCTTGGCGGCAAGCGCCCGGGCGGTGGCGGCACCAAGGCCGGAAGCGCCGCCGGTCACCACGGCTGCTACGGTATTGTCGAGCTTCATCAGATAAGTCCTTCTTCCTGAATACTAAAAATCAAAGCGCTTCGATGATCGTCACGTTGGCAACACCGCCGCCTTCGCACATCGTCTGCAAACCATACTTGCCGCCCCGCGCCCGCAGCGCATGGACCAGCGTTGCCATCAGCTTCGTCCCCGATGCGCCCAGCGGATGGCCCAGCGCTATCGCGCCGCCATTGACGTTGAGCTTTTCAGGGTCCGCGCCGGTATGCTTCAGCCACGCCATCGGCACCGAAGCGAAAGCTTCGTTTACCTCGTAAAGGTCGATGTCGGCCATGCTCAGCCCCGCCCGCTGCAACGCACGGTCAGTGGCGAACAGCGGCTCTTCCAGCATGATCACCGGATCGCCCGCCGTCACCGTCAGGTTGTGAATGCGCGCCAGCGGCGTCAGCCCATAGGCCTTGAGCGCCGCTTCAGACACCACCAGCACCGCGCTCGACCCATCGCAGATCTGGCTGGAACTTGCCGCCGTGAGTGAACCTTCAGGCTGCAACAGCTTTACCCCCGCAATGCTCTCCAGCGTCGCGTCAAAGCGGATGCCCTCGTCCACGCTGTGCATCGCCGGGCCTTCGGGCGTCTCCACCTCAACGCCGACGATCTCGTTCGCAAAAGCCTGCGCATTGGTCGCCGCAATCGCCTTCTGGTGGCTGGCAAGCGCAAAGCGGTCGAGGTCGTCCTTGGAGAACCCATGCTTCTTCACGATCATTTCCGCGCCCACGAACTGCGAGAACATGATCCCCGGATACTTCTCCTCCAGCCCCGGCGATTTGTAGTGCCCAAGGCCTTCCTTCATGTGGAACGTGGCGTTGGATCCCATCGGCACGCGGCTCATGCTTTCCACACCCGCCGCAATCACCACGTCCTGCGTGCCAGACATTACCGCCTGCGCCGCAAACTGGATCGCCTGCTGCGATGATCCGCACTGCCGGTCGATGGAAACCGCAGGCGTCGATTGCGGCAGCAGCTTTGACGCCAGCACCGCATTGCGCCCCACCTGCATCGCCTGCTGTCCGGCTTGCGTCACGCAGCCCATGATCACATCGTCAACAACGGTCGGATCAAGCCCCACCCGCGCGATGATCGCATCAAGGCTGCGCGCGGCCAAATCCACCGGATGCACGCCTGCCAGCCTGCCACCCCTGCGTCCTCCAGCCGTGCGCACGGCATCGACGATATAGGCGGTTGCCATTATTCCGACTCCTCTCAGAAACCTTTAATCGAACGATTAAGCAGCCTGTGCCCACTGGTCAAGCACACTTGTGCCAAACGCCCCTCCACCGCATAGACCCGCACGTGAGCAAGGAATCCGCCCTCATCGCCGCCCTGCGCGCGCTGGCCCCGCACCCCGCCGCGCGCGGATTGCAGGACGATTGCGCCGTGCTCGATTTCGGCGGCGAAACCATGATCCTCACGCACGACATGATGGTCGAAGGCGTCCACTGGCTGCCCGGGCAGGACATGGCCGACGTCGCCTGGAAACTCGTCGCCGCCAACCTGTCAGACCTCGCCGCCAAAGGCGCGGAACCCATAGGCGTCCTGCTCGGCTTCACGCTGGGCGAGGATGACACGCGCTTCCTCCACGGCCTGAACGAAGCCCTCACCGCCTTTGCCGTCCCGCTGCTCGGCGGCGATACCGTCAGCGCCAACGGCCCGCGCAGCCTCGGCCTCACGGCCCTTGGCCGCGCCACCTGCCGCCCTGTGCCAGACCGTCGCGGCGCCAGTCCCGGCGATACGCTCTGGCTCACCGGCCCTGTCGGCGCAGCCATGCTCGGCTTCGAGGCGTTACGCGACAAGACCGACGCCAGCAGCACCGCCTTCCGCCGCCCCCTGCCCCGCCTCGCCGAAGGCCGCGCCCTGGCCCCCATCGTCACCGCGATGATGGATGTATCTGACGGCCTCCTGATCGACGCCGCCCGCATGGCGCAGGCCAGCGCCATCACCTTCGCCATCAACAGCACAAACGTCCCCTTCCCCGCCAGCCTCCCCCCCGCCCGGCAAGACGAAGCCATGCGCTGGGGCGATGATTACGAACTGCTGTTCACGCTCCCCCCCGGCACAAATCCCCCTATCCCGGCGCACCACATCGGCACGGCCTCCTTACCTTCGGGCAGCCCAATCATCGTCGATGGTGCAGTGCCGCATAATAATCTGGGTTACATGCACGATTAAAAACCCTTTGACCCACGTCATGGAAAGGCTTGCGGGTCAGAAATAAAACGATAGCTTCCCGTCCACCCGCAACGACGGGTGCGGGCCTTTCGGGGTCCGGCAAATAAAGGGGGATGCCAACGTGAACCTTGTCGTATTATCGATACTGCTAGGGTTGCTGGCCATTGTTTATGGCTTCGTGACCAGCCGTCAGGTGCTGGGCGCACCGGCGGGCAACGCCAAAATGCAGGAAATTGCCGCCGCCATTCAGGAAGGCGCACAAGCCTATCTGAAGCGCCAGTACACCACCATTGCAATTGTCGGCGTGGTCGTCGCCGTCATCATCGCCGCCACTTTGGGCGCGATTTCCGCCACCGGCTTCGTCATCGGCGCAGTGCTTTCGGGCGTCGCGGGCTTCATCGGGATGAACATTTCCGTGCGCTCAAACGTCCGCACGGCGGCGGCTGCACAGAGCGGCCTTCAGGCAGGTCTCACGCTGGCCTTCCGCGCAGGCGCGATCACCGGCATGCTGGTGGCAGGCCTTGCCCTGCTCGCCATCGCGGTGTTCTATCACTACCTGACCGACATCGCTGGATACACCGTGGGCGGCGATGATCGCACCGTGGTCGATGGCCTCGTCGCGCTTGCCTTCGGCGCATCGCTCATCTCGATCTTCGCGCGTCTGGGCGGCGGCATCTTCACCAAGGCGGCAGACGTCGGCGCTGACCTCGTCGGCAAGGTTGAGGCTGGCATCCCCGAAGACGATCCGCGCAACCCCGCTGTCATTGCCGATAACGTGGGCGACAATGTGGGCGATTGCGCCGGCATGGCCGCCGACCTGTTCGAAACCTATGTCGTCACCGTGGGCGCAACAATGGTGCTCACCGCGCTGCTGCTCAAAGGCTTGGGCGCGGCCCTTGCCCCGATGATGGCGCTGCCGCTGCTGATCGGCGGCGTGTGCATCGTGACCTCGATCATCGGCACCTATTTCGTCAAACTCGGCAGCTCGAACAACATCATGGGCGCGATGTACAAGGGCTTCCTTGTCACCGCCATCCTGTCTGTCGGCGCGATCTGGTGGGCCATCGACTATGCCCTTGGCGGCATGGAGGTGGCGATGAGCTACACCGTGCTGGCTGATACCGTCACCTTCACCGGCCGCACGCTGTTCTACTGCTCGCTGATCGGCCTGATCATCACCGGCCTGATCATCTGGATCACCGAATACTACACCAGCACCAGCTACCGCCCGGTGCGCTCCATCGCCAAATCGTCGGAAACCGGGCACGGCACCAACGTGATTCAAGGTCTTGCCATCAGCCTAGAATCCACCGCCATGCCCACGCTGGTGATCTGCGCAGGCATTATCGGTGCCTACCAGCTCGCCGGCCTCATCGGCATTGCCTATGCGGCAACCGCGATGCTGGCGCTGGCTGGCATGGTCGTCGCGCTCGACGCTTATGGCCCTGTGACAGACAACGCAGGCGGCATTGCCGAAATGGCAGGTCTGGACGATTCGGTCCGTGAAAAGACCGATGCATTGGATGCCGTAGGCAACACCACCAAGGCCGTGACCAAGGGCTATGCCATCGGCTCCGCTGGCCTTGCGGCACTCGTCCTGTTTGCCGCCTACACCACTGACTTGCGCGAATTCTTCCCGAACCTCGCAGTCAGCTTCAGCTTGGAAAATCCCTACGTCATCGTCGGGCTGCTGCTCGGCGCGCTCCTGCCGTATCTGTTCGGGGCGATGGGCATGACCGCCGTGGGCCGCGCCGCCGGAGACGTGGTGATCGACGTACGCACCCAGTTCCGCGAAAATCCGGGCATCATGGCGGGCACATCCAAGCCCGACTACGCCCGCACCGTAGATCTCGTCACCAAGGCTGCAATCAAGGAAATGATCGTGCCATCGCTGCTGCCGGTGCTTGCGCCGATTGTGGTATATTTCGTCATCACCGCCGTCGCAGGCCAGGCCAACGGCTTTGCGGCCCTTGGCGCACTCCTGCTCGGCGTGATCGTCGGCGGGCTGTTCGTCGCCATCTCGATGACCTCGGGCGGCGGCGCATGGGACAATGCCAAGAAGTACATTGAAGACGGCCACCACGGCGGCAAGGGCAGCGAAGCCCACAAGGCTGCCGTCACGGGTGACACCGTGGGCGATCCCTACAAGGACACCGCCGGACCTGCCGTCAATCCGATGATCAAGATTACCAATATCGTCGCGCTGCTGCTTCTGGCCGCGCTGGCAAGCAACGCAGCCGGATAACTGGCGCAACCCACAAGTTGGGGAGAGGAGACCCCGCCCGGCGCAATCCGGGCGGGGTTTTTCTTTTGCCCTCACGTTAACCGAGTTTTCGCGCCTTGCCGTTTAGGGCTGAAGGCGGAGAACCAGATTTTGAACGCGCCGCCCTTCCCATCGCTGACTGGCCTGCTGCCGACCGTCCCCGGCGGGACCGTGCGCACACGCCTCGATCCGTGGCGCAAATGGGCATCGGGCGACCCCCGCACGCGCTGGCAGGAACTGGCCGAAGCGGCCACCACGCCCAACCCGTTCTTCGAACCGTGGTATCTCCTTCCCGCCTGCGAAGCCTTTGATACGCAAGGCGCAACGCGGATTCTCACGCTCGAAATTGGCAACGAACTCATCGGCCTCCTGCCGCTCACGTCGCCCAAACGCTATGGTCGCTGGCCATTGCCGCACCTTGCCACGTGGCTCCACCCCAACGCCTTCCTCGGCGCACCATTGGTCCGCGCGGGGTGCGAGACGCTGTTCTGGCAGGCCCTGTTCGATTGGGCCGACGAAGACAGCTCTGCATCACGCGCACTGTTCCTCCACCTACCCGCCATGCCGCTTGAACAACCGCTGACGCAGGCCCTGTTCGATGTGGCGGACCGCGAACACCGCACTGCCGCGCTGGTCATGCGCGAACAGCGCGCGCTGCTGCATTCACCGCTCACGCCGGAACTCTATCTCGAACGCGCATTGCCCGGAAAGAAGCGCAAGGAACTGCGTCGGCAGCATACCCGGCTGGGCGAACAGGGCGAACTCACCTTTGAGCGCAATGATGATGCAAGTGCCATTGCCGAATGGACCGAAGCCTTTCTCTCCCTTGAACAACGCGGCTGGAAAGGCAAAAGCGACAGCGCAATGGCCTGCGCCCCCGGCACAGCAGCGCTGTTTCGCCAGTCGCTCGCCAGCGCCGCTGCCCTTGGCAAGCTTGAGCGGCTCTCGCTCAACCTCGATGGCCAGCCCATCGCCATGCTCGCCAATTTCCTGACCGCTCCGGGCAGCTTTTCCTTCAAGACCGCGTTCGATGAAGCCTATTCCCGCTTCTCACCGGGCGTGCTGCTCCAGCGCGAAAATCTGGCGCTGCTCTCACACCCCCGCATTGCATGGTGCGATAGCTGCGCCGCGCCCGATCATCCCATGATCGACAGCCTGTGGACTGAACGCCGCCCCATCGGCCGCATTTCCGTGGCGCTTGGCGGACGGTTGCGCCGCACGATCTTCGAAACACTCCTCGCCATTGAACTTCGGCGGAATCCAACAGGATTAGGCAGATGAATCAGCACAACCCAGCCTTTTCAGGCGCTTTACCGCTCGATACGTTCGACGAAACCTCGCGCGCAAACTTTGCCGTTTGCTACCCGGAAAAGCCGCACAAACTGGTCCACCGGCTCGGCCAGCATCCACTAATGCAACTCGATGCGCTGGCGACATTGGCCGAAATGCTTCCCGATGCGTCTGTCGAATATAACCGCGCCGCACTGCCGCTCGGCCTCAATGGTGAAAAAGCCCCCGCCAACGGCATCGGCATCGGAGAAACCATCCGGCACATCGCCACCACCGGCAGCTGGGCCGCGCTCAAGAACATCGAACAATGCCCGGTCTATGCCGACCTCCTGATGGAACTGCTGGAAGAACTGCGTCCGACCATAGAGGCGCGCACCGGCGCGATGCTGAAACCGCAGGGCTTTGTTTTCGTCACCAGCCCCGATGGCGTCACGCCCTATCACTTTGATCCTGAACACAATATCCTGTTGCAGATCATGGGATCAAAACAGCTGACGATGTTTCCCGGAGGCGACACCCGCTTTGCCCCCGACGAAACCCACGAAAGCTATCACACCGGCGGCCCGCGCGATCTATTCTGGTACGATGATTTGCGTCCCCACGGCAAAGTCTGGTCGCTGTCACCCGCAGAGGCGCTCTACGTCCCTGTAATGTCGCCCCATTTCGTGCAGAACGGCCCCGCCCCCTCGGTGTCGCTGTCGATCACGTGGCGGTCCGAATGGAGCTTTGCCGAAGCTGACGCCCGCGCCTTCAACAGCGTGCTGCGCAAACTGGGTCTCAAACCCCGCGCGCCCGGACGCTGGCCTGCTGCCAACCGCGCCAAGGCCTTTGCATGGCGGCTGGTGCGGCGGGTCCGGGGTTAAACGTCAAAAGCCAACCGGTTGACGCAAACGGAAAGGCGGTCCATCGGACCTGCCATGACCGAGAATGAAGACCCGACGCCGCAGGAACTTGTCAGCCGCCTGCTCGACCTGCTGAACGTGCATGACCACGGCGGTGACCGCTTCGAAGGCGCCCGCAAGATCGGCGGCATAGGCCGCGTATTCGGCGGACAGGTCATCGGGCAAGCGCTTGCCAGCGCAGAGCGCACCGTGGCCGATGATCGCCCGGTCCACTCGCTCCACGCCTATTTTCTGCGCGGCGGCAGCGAGGATCACGTGACTGATTTCAAGGTAGAGCGCGATCTTGATGGCGGATCGTTCTCCAACCGCCGCGTAGTCGCCAGCCAGTTGGGCAAGCCGATCCTCAACATGGTCGCCTCGTTCCACAAGCGCGAGGAAGGCCGCTATCATGCGGAGCCTATGCCGGAAGTCGTTGGCCCGGATGGCTTGCTGAGCGAAAGCGAGTTGCGCCAGAAATTCGCGCACAAGATGACCGAACAGCAGCGCGCGCAAATGCTGCAACCGCGCCCGATCGAACTGCGACCGCTGGAATTGCGCCACTGGATGGGCGGCGGACCGCAGGAACCAAAGGCGCATACATGGTTCCGCTGCCTTGCCGCCTTGCCCGATGATCCGCGCATCCACCGCGCGGTGCTGGCCTACGCCAGCGACATGACGCTGCTGGGCACCTCGACCCTGCCGCACGATATCAGCTGGTCAAAGGGCAACCTTATGGGTGCCAGCCTTGATCACGCAATCTGGTTCCACGATGATTTCCGCGCCGACGAATGGCTGCTCTATGCTTGCGACAGTCCGTGGGCGGGCCGGGCGCGCGGCTTCAATCGTGGGCGCATCTACACGCGCGAGGGGCGATTGGTGGCGAGCGTGGCGCAGGAAGGGCTGATCCGCCCGATTTTTCCGAAAAAACAAGACTGATCAAAGACTTCAGGGTTTGCAAACCGCGCCGGTGATGCGCGGCTCTGCCACCATCGCGAAAGCCACCTTGCCCAGCGCCGCCACGCCCGGCGCCGCTGCCAGATCGCGCGCAACGGCCTCGAACCGGCGGCAGTTGGCTGGATCGGTGGCACCGCCGCCATAACGATTGCCCAGCCGCGTGGCATAGGCATCATAGGCATGCCGTTCATCCGCAAAGAACGTGCGCAAATGCCGCCCAGCCGCGGCGAATACTGGCCGGTAAGCCGCTCCCATCGCCTCATAACCCGCAGAAATATCCACGCCGATGGCGCGGCAGCGGAGGCTTACCGTCATCATCATCGCTTCGAATTCGTGCAACCGCGCCGCCGCCAGCGTCTGTCCATCAAGGCAGCCCTGCGCCTGCGCACTCTGCGCAAAGGGCAGTGAAATCAGCGCGATGGCCGCCGCAAGGCGCTTCACTTCGAAGCCTCTGCCAGTTGGCATGATGTGACCGGCACCGCCATCACTGCATCGAACTGCCGCACCACCGCCGCTTGACGGCTGTAGGTCATCGCCGCGACCTGCTGCTGATATTCGCGCGCTTCGGCGGCCAGCGCGTTCATCGGCGTCGGATCGCGCGAAAGCTGGTGGCTGTCATAGGCCTGCTGCAACGCCTGCATGTGTGCAATCGCGGCGGCATTGTTGGTCCGCGCCAATTCCAGCACCGGCTTGTAGCGCGTTTCGTAAAACGCGTTGCGCTGCTCGGCTGAACAGAATGACGTGGGCAGCGGCAGATCGGCCACCTCCTGAAGCGCTGGGCGAACTGGCAGCGCAAACCCTTGCGCTGCCACGACTTTCGCCGTCCCGGCACCCGCCTCCTGCGATTTCGCCAATTCGCTCAATAGCGCGGCATCGCTGGCTGGCGGAACTGCATTTTCTGTTTTCACAACAGCAGGTTGCACTACAGAAACCGGTGTCGGCGCAGGAGCGGCTGGCACCGCGCGGCGCAAGGTCATAACCTTCGCCTTCGCCAGCCCGCTGAACGTGCCCGCCGGATATTGCGCCAGATAGGCGTCATAAACCGCCGGATCGTCGCTGCCCGCCACCGATTGCCAGAACGTCAACTCGAACGGCGTCCCGACACCGTTCGAACTTTGCGCGCACAGCGGGCCACCGGCCAGCAGCAGGCATGCGGCGAATGCGATCCTTGCGGTCTTCCGACCGGTTCCTGAAGTCATAAGTCCCGTCTCCAACCCTGCGTTCCCACGCGCAAGGAATGTCCCGCCATCCATCAGACAGGAGGAGTTTGAAGGAGCCGCAAACAAGTGCGGTTAAGGGGCCAGAAACCCTGTTCCCTGCGGCCTTTGGGCACCGCTTGGTGCAGTTAGGTGCGTTTAGGTGCATTTAGGTGCACTTCAGAAACGCACCGCCATTCACCCGTTCGGATGGTAGAAATCATAGACCGTCTGCGCCACCGCCGAGCTGACGCCGGGTGACCGCTGCAGGTCTTCAAGGCTGGCCGCACGCACTTTTCCGGCGGTGCCGAAGTGCAGCAACAGCGCCCTTTTGCGCGCCGGACCGATGCCCGGAATCTCGTCGAGCGGGCTGGCCGTAATCGCCCGGCTGCGCTTGGCGCGGTGCGCGCCGATGGCGAAGCGGTGGACCTCGTCGCGCATGTTCTGGAGGTGGAACAGCAGCGGCGAATTGACGGGCAACATCTTTTCGCGCCCATCGGGAAAATGGAACACCTCGCGCCCATCGCGTCCGTGATGCGGACCTTTGGCGATGGCGATCAGCGGCACGTCCTCGATGCCCAGTTCGCCCAGCGCTTCCTTCACCGCCGACATCTGCCCTTTGCCGCCGTCGATCAGCACAAGGTCGGGCCACATGCCGCTTTCCCGGTCAGGATCGTCTTCCTGCACTTTGCCGAAGCGGCGCGTCATCACTTCGCGCATCATGCCGAAATCGTCGTTGGTCTGCGCGGTCTTGATGTTCCACTTGCGGTACTGCGCTTTGATAAAGCCTTCCGGCCCCGCCACGATCATCGCGCCGAGCGCATTGGTGCCCTGAATGTGGCTGTTATCGTAAACCTCGATCCGCTGCGGCACTTCGGAAAGTTCAAGGAATTCAGCCAGTTCGCGCATCGTGCGCGCCTTGGTGCCGCTTTCGGCCAGACGCCGGTCGAGCGATTCCACCGCATTGCGCTGCGCCTGCTCCATCAGCCGCCGCCGGTCGCCGCGCTGGGGGACGGAGACTTCCACCTTGCCGCCCGCGCCTTCGCACAGCGCCTCGGCCAGAAGCTCGGCCTCGGGCAATTCACGGTCCACCAGAATGAGCCGCGCCGGGGGCACTTCTTCATAGAACTGCGCAAGGAAGGCGGTCATCACCTCGGCCTCTTCCAGACCCTCGGTGTGGCTGGGGAAGAAGGCGCGGTGGCCCCAGTTCTGGCCGCCGCGGATGAAGAAGGCCTGCACCGCCACCTGCCCGCCTTTCACTGCCATCGCAAAGACATCGGCGTTGCCCACGCCCTCGGCATTGATGGCCTGGCTGCCCTGAATGAACGTGGCGGCGCGCAAGCGATCCCGCAGTCTGGCGGCGCGTTCAAAGTCGAGCGCTTCGGCAGCGGCCTGCATCTCCTGCTCGATCTCGCGCTGCACCGCGCCCGATTTACCGCCAAGGAAGTCCTTGGCCTGCCGCACCAGTTCGCCATAGTCCTCAGGCGTGATGCGATCCACGCACGGGGCCGAACAGCGCTTGATCTGGTAGAGCAAGCAGGGCCGGTCCCGCCGCGACATGAAGCCATCGTTGCAACTGCGCAGCAGGAACAGCTTCTGCAGCGCGTTGATCGTGGTGTTGACGCTGCCCGCACTGGCAAAGGGGCCGTAATAATTGCCCTTGGCCTTGCGCGCGCCGCGATGTTTCTGGATGCGCGGATAAGCATGATCGCCACGCAACAGGATGAACGGAAACGATTTATCATCGCGCAGCAGCACGTTGTAGGGCGGGCGGAAGCGCTTGATCAGTTGCGCTTCCAGCAGCAGCGCCTCGGCTTCCGAATTGGTCGTCACGATGGTCATGGACCGCGTCTGGCTGACCATGCGGCGCAGGCGATTGGGCAGGCGATCGACTTGCGTGTAGTTGGCCACGCGGTTCTTCAGCGCGCGCGCCTTGCCCACATAGAGCACATCACCCTTGGCATCCTGCATGCGGTAAACGCCGGGCTTGGGCTTGAGCGTGTTGACCGTATCGCGGATGACCGAAACGCCCAGTTCGATGTCCGGCTTTTCCGATCCACGCACAGTGGTGGAAGCGCGCTCCTCTTGAAAGCGGTCCAGTTCACGGTCGGGCGGTGCGGAGGGCTTTTTTGCCATGCTTGTCCAGATAGTCCCTCACGCGGCGCAGGCAATGGCGCGAAGCTGCGTTTCCCCGGCTCTATCAGGGTTTACCCGCATCGTCCGTTTCGGGGGTTTTAGTCCGGTTGCGCGACAATTGGTGAATGATCGGGCAACCATCAGGAACCTTTGGAACGCGCAGCAGCGCCGTCGTGCCCGGCCGCCGCGCCGATGCGCGCGTGCGCCTGCACATACCGGCGCGCCTTGTGCTGTTGAGCGGCACGCAACACTGCTTTCTGGAAGACCTGTCAGTAACCGGCGCAGCGATCATCCCGCAGGACGGGCTGCCCGAGGCCGGCACTTCCGGCATCCTGATGTGCGAACACGTCGAAGCCTTCGGCGTAATCCGCTGGGCACGCCACGGCCGCTGCGGGCTGATGTTCGATGAAAAGCTGCCGCTGGCGCAAGTCGTATCGCTACGCCACATCGCCGACAGCTTTGAAACCAACGAACGCGAACGCAACATGGAACGCGCACGGGCGTGGGTTCAGGGGCGGTCGAAGACGCTTTAAGGGGACGAGCGGTACTGCGTTCGCACACCCGCCATGCTTTCGCCGGTCAAGCTTGGGGCAGGCCGAAAGCCAGCGCAGTGAATGTTGTGGTGGGTGATGGCAGGTTTTGGACTATGGAAAGTTTGGCAGCTACGGCTGGATTTAGGTGGATTGCTGAATGTCGGCTTTTGATCGTTCATTCAGCAAATCGAACGTCATTGAAGTGACCCTGCACCTTTTCGATCACCTCACCGTCGGAAGTCGTGATTTCATAAAATGAACTATCGACCGCACGAATAATTGTCCAAATCTGTCCCGGCCTGTTTTCGAAGGCTCCCCTGAAGTCACCCCAAATGACTTGTTGGGTCTCATTTGCCAGCGCCAGAAGATCCTTGCCACTGACCATCGCTGTTTCCGCAGCGAGCTTCTCAAGGGCCGCTCCGCCCTCACCTGTCGCGAAGAACTCCTGGCAAGCAGGATCTGCCACTGTCCATTCTGCTTCCAATGATGTGGGGGCAAGAAGCGCCAGAAGGTCGCGCAGGTCGAAAGCGAGGACGTTGCGCTCATCATGTAAATCGTGAATCGTGATTGTCTGCATATTTCTTACTCTGCCAGTCGGCGGCTATCGCCTTAACCTTAAACAGAAGCGCCAGTAAACGACACGTCCGAAACGGCGTCGTGTCCTGAACGGCAGGTTTTGGCGCAAAGCGCCATCGCCCCACCGCTCAAAACTGCTTGCGGAACTCCACTTCGAACACGGTGCCGCGCGGGTCGAGGTAGCCGGGTTGGTAGCGCAGGGGGACGGCGCCGGTATCGTCGGTGACGCGCTGTTGGGCGTTGAAGACGTTGTCGACTGCGAACGAAACGCGGGAGCCTTTGAGGAAGGGGACTTTTTCCACCAGCTTTTCCTTGCGGCCCAGATCGGCGAAGACGCGCAAGTTGAACTTGGCGATGGGAGCGAAGCGCAGGGTGGTCGATCCCGGCAGGCCGCTGGCGTCGACGCGCGAGCCGCCGGTGTAGCTGCCGCTCATGCGCAGGCCGAAGCCGCGATAGAAGCCGCCGCCTTCCATCTCTATCGAATGGCGTGCCACGGTGCCATCAAGCGCCTGACCATCAAGCAGATCGAGAACCTGGCCGCCCGCAGCGATCTGCACCGATTGCTGGAACTGGACGGTGTGGAACAGCGACAGGTTCCAGCGACCGCGTCCATCGAAGCCGCCCGGGCCTCCCCGCGGCCCGCCGCCGCCTGCCGGAGGGCCACCTGCGCCTACGGGAGGTCCACCAGCACCGGCACCCGGAGGTCCGCCCGCCGGAGCGCCGGGTGGCCTGCCACCGGCTGCGCCCATCATTCGGCCCATCGGTCCACGCTGCGCCGCAGCCGGATCAGGCGTGCCGAAATTGCCGGAAAGGTTGAGGCCATAGCGCAAGCGCGAGCCTTTTTCCTCGGCGAAAGTGACCGAGCTTTGATCCACCGATATGATCCGCCCATCGGCATCACGGATCACGCGGCCGGGAAAAGCGGCTTCCACTTCGGGGGTGAGCAACGGAAAGCCGTTGGTGGTATTGGTGGAGTTGTTGCGGAAGTATTCGGCGATGAAGCTGGAGTCCTTGAGGAACGGCAGGCTCCAGTTCAGGCCGAATTTCCAGTCACGCTGGCGTTCCTTCAACAGGTTGGGATTGCCGCCGGAAATGACCGTGGCCAGCACCGTTTCCCCGCGCGAAAAATCGAAGATCGAGACGTTTTGTGTGACGGTGGTCGGCCCGCCCAGCGCGGTCAGCGCAGGGGCCTTGTCCGCCGCCACATAGCTGGCCTGCAGCGTCAGCTTATCGGTGGGGCTGTAGGTGAGGCCGCCGCCCCAGTTATAGAGCGTGCCGAAATCCGACAGGTGATGCACTTCGGCATTGGCGTTGATCGACAGGTCACCCACGCCTGCGCCGAAGCCTTCCTTGCGGCTGGTAATCGGCAGATCGAGGCTGAAGCCGCCTTGCGCATCGCCGCGCTTCAGGTTGATCGTGCCAGCGGCGCTGCGGGTGTCGGTGCTTTCGATGCCGGAATAATCGAACCCGGCCTTGACCGTCAGCGCCACTTCACCGCCGGGCAGGCGCAGGGGCCTGCCGCTGAGCGTGGCAAGGCTGGTGAGCGAGTCCGTCTTGGACAGGGCGCGGTCGGCCACACCGGGGATGATCGCGCTGACCGGCAAGTTGCCCGATGCGGTGAGTGATCCGGCATCGATCAGTGCCTGCAGGCCGGAAAGGTCGGCGCGGTTGTCGATGGTGCTTTTCGTTTCGACATGGCCGCCATCACCGGTGATGGCGAGGTTCCAAGCGCCCAGCGGCTTGTTGAGCGCAACGCCTGCCTGCAACGTGGTGGTCTGCCGCCGAGTGGTAATCGCTGCGGGATCGAGCGTGGTGCGGCTGAAGCTGCCGGTAGTATCGGTCAGCGTGATCGCGTTCAGCCCGTTGAGCGAACGTGAATTGTCACGCTGCGCCAGTAGGTTAACGCTGAGGCCCGCGCCTGCGCCCAGTGCGCGGGCGAGGGTGGCGTTGAGCTGGGCCGATTTGCTGTCAGCAATCAGCGTGCGGTAATCTGCAGCCAAGGGATCACCTGCCACCAGCGGAGCCGCTGACGCTGGCTGCACGATGCCGCGCTCGCCCTCGGTCAGCGGGCTGGCGTCTTCCAGCTTGCCGGTCACGTTGATGCGATTGCCGCCCGCAATCTTGGTCAGCGTGAATTCCTGCTCCAGTTCGGTAAAGCCGCCGTCGATGGGGAAGCGGAATTCGGTTTCGCTGCCGAAGCTGCTGAAACTGTCCTTGAGGATGAAGTTGACCACGCGCTGATCGGGGCGGTAGCCATATTGCAGTGCAACTTCCTCGGGCAGCACTTCGACCCGGCGGATCGCTTCTGGCGGAATGCCGCGCAGTTCACGAAAGCCGGAAATGCGCATACCGTTCAGCAGCACCACAGGACCGCCGCTGCCGCGCCCGCGCCCGGAACCGGTCTGCGGGGCAAGCGATGCAAGCAGTTCCTGCAAAGAGCCTGCGCCGTAGGACGCGATGGCCTCTTCATCCAGCACCGCGATGGGTGGCTGCGTGGTATCGACCTGGCCCTTGATGCGGGTGGCGATGACGAGGATCTGGCCGGGTTCGCCCACGATTTCCTCTTCGGCCTCAGCCTCGGCATCGGTCCCGGTGGTCACGTCCTGCGCCCGCGCCGGGTTGGTTACGACAAGGCAAAAAGCCAGTGTTGCCAGCGATGTCGCCGCTCTCATGTTCACGATCACTACCCTTGATTATTATGCGCCGGATACTTGCCCGGCCTTTGCAACGCTTGTGTTGGCGAAGCGGTCCATGCGGAACAATCCGCATTTGGTAACAGTTTGTCGCACTGCAACATAGTTGGCGACATTACCGGGCCACATGGCGGTGACCACCTGAACCAAAGATGGCCCAACTGCGCGCCCCCTTCCCTTTTGCGGCAAGCAAGGCTAAGGGCGGCGAGAATCCTTGCGCGCATGGAACCGCACCCGGTGGTCCCTGCGCTTTCCCAGAATACTCTGACACACTCTGATAAAAGGCATCTGAAACCGCCGATGGCGAAAGAAGAACTCCTCGAAATGCGCGGACAGGTGGTTGAACTCCTGCCCAACGCGATGTTCCGCGTCCGTCTGGAAAACGACCACGAAATCCTCGGCCACACCGCCGGCAAGATGCGCAAGAACCGCATCCGCGTGCTGGTGGGCGATGAAGTGCTGGTCGAACTGACCCCTTACGACCTTACCAAGGGTCGCATCACCTACCGCTTCATGCCCGGTCGCGGCGGTCCCGGCGGCTTCTGATGGTGGGCGACATTTCGCCCGCCCTCCAAAATTCTCCGGCACTGGTTCTGGCATCGGCCAGCCCGCGCAGGCTTGAACTGCTGGGCCGGTTGGGCGTGACGCCTGATCGTGTCGTTGCCACGGACATCGACGAATCGCCACTGAAGGCTGAGCGCCCCCGCGCCCATGCGGTGCGTCTGGCTGCTGAAAAGGCGCGCGCTGCGGCGGCGCTGGCGCCCGGCTGCCTGATCCTTGCCGGTGATACCGTGGTGGGCGCTGGCGCGCGCATCCTGCCCAAGGCGGAAGACGAGGCAACCGCGCGGGCCTGCCTTGCGCTGCTTTCGGGCCGTCGGCATCGGGTATTCTCTGCCATTGCAGTGATGACGCCGGAGGGAACCTTGCGTGAGGCACTGTCGGAAACGATCGTGCGGTTCAAGCGGCTCTCGAACGAAGAGATCGACGATTACATCGCGGGCGGCGAATGGCACGGCAAGGCCGGGGGTTATGCCATCCAGGGCAGCGCCGAAGGCTTTTGCGACTGGCTTTCGGGCAGCCATTCGGGCGTGGTCGGCCTGCCGCTTTATGAAACGCGCCGGTTGCTGAAAGCGGCTGGCCTGAAGGTTAAATAGCGCATGTCGGCTGAGTGGCTCTACGAAGACGGGATCGGCGAAGAGCGCGCGATTCTGGTATCTGGCGGCAGCATCCTGTCAGCGCGCGTCGAATGGGGCGAGGGTTTGCGCCCCGGCCTTGTTGCCGAAGCCAAGCTGGTGAAGCGCCATGCCGGTGGCAGGCGCGGCCTGGTCCGCTTTGATGATGGCGCAGAGGCGCTGATCGACCAGCTTGCGCGGGAAGCCACCGAAGGCGTGCGCATGATGGTGCGCGTGACGCGCGCGGCCATTGCCGAACGGGGCCGCACCAAACTGCCCGTGGTAAAGCCCGCCCCCGGCGAGGCTGCGCGCGATGCGCTGAGCCTGCGCGAAGACATCGAGGCCAGTGGCGCAACCGTGCGCGTGCTGCCCGCCACCAGCAAGGCCTTTGCCGTCAACGGCTGGGACGAACTGGTGGAGCAGGCGCAGACCGGCGAGATCGCCTTTCCGGGCGGTGCCATCATCGTCAGCCCCACACCCGCGATGACGCTGATCGACGTGGACGGCGCGCTGCCTCCGTTGAAGCTGGCTCTGGCGGCGGTGGACGCGATTGCCGATGCGCTGCACCGCATGGACATTGGCGGCAACATCGGCATCGATTTCCCCACGCTGGCCGACAAGAAGGACCGCCAGCATGTGGACAAGGCGCTGGCCGACGCGCTGATCGACTGGACGGGCGAGCGCACCGGCATGAACGGCTTCGGCTTTGTGCAACTGGTCGCCCGGCTGGAACGGCCCTCGATGGTGGCGCGCTTTGCCCGCCATCCCGCTGCTGCGGCCGCGCGCGTGCTGTTGCGGCAGGCAGAGCGGGTGACGGAACCCGGCGTGCTGCTGCTGACCGCCCACCCCCGCGTGCTGGATGCGTTGACGCCTGCGTGGGAAGCGGAACTGGCGCGGCGCACCGGACGCACGGTGCAGCGCAAGGCCGATGCGGCGCTGGCCCTGCATGGCGCATTCGCACAGGCAGTGCCCGCATGAATACGCCCACCATCCGCCGCTGCCCGATCTGCCGCAAACCGCGCGTGGAAGAACACACCCCGTTCTGCTCCACCCGCTGCCGCGACCGCGATCTGCTGCGCTGGCTGGACGATGGCTATGCCCTGCCCGGCCGCGCGGCAGAGCAAGACCCCGAAGAGTGACCGCCGCCGCAATCGCCAACATCCGGCTCCCCCGCGAAGGCGGGGGCCTCAGGCGTTTTACGGAACCCTCGCGCGAATCTCCTGAGGCCCCCGCCTTCGCGGGGGAGCGGACTTGGGAAAAATTTTCGCGCCTCAGGACTTGCCAAGCCCGCCCCGCTTCGCCATAGGCGCGCTTCCCATCGCTAGCCGGTCCCGCAAGGCACCGCAGCAGCGGCGATGCCCGGGTAGCTCAGTTGGTAGAGCAGCGGATTGAAAATCCGCGTGTCGGCGGTTCGAATCCGTCCCCGGGCACCACTTCCCCCGCATGAACCGCGCTTTGTGCTTGTGCTTCGACAGGCTCAGCATGAGCGGGTCACGGTGCAGACCCCGGTTCTTAATCCCCGCCTATCCTGAGCTTGCCGAAGCCCGGTCATCCTGAGCTTGTCGAAGGAGGCCCCATCAGCCTTTCGGGCCAAAGCGGGGTTGCTGGTATTCGGGGCGCAGCCAGCGCACGGTGCCGGCTTTTTCCTCGGCGGCGCGGGTGGCGTTGAGCGCGACGAGGCGGGCGACCACTTCGGACGGGGGCAGGTTATCCGGCCAGCCATAGGCAGCGGCCACGGCAGCATCGATCTGTTCGTGCAGACGCGCCACGATGCCGACGCGGGCGGCGCTGGCGCGCTCCACCTCGATCAGATCGGTCAGTTGCCCGGCGCGCTGCCGATCGCGCAAGTTGTAGATCTCGGTCATGGTCAGCTTCGGCACTTCGGCCAGCGCCGCCTTGCGCGTGGCGTCCAGTTCCTCGGCCAGTTCGGCAATGACGGCGCGCTGCGCAGGCGTAGCGTCGGGGAAGGGGAATGGGTCGAAGACTTGACCCTTGTTATAACGAGGCCGATCTTCAAGCGTTGCACCCGTCTGCCTCGCCCACTCGCAATGGATTCGCGAAGACAGCACTCCAAGGCAAAACGCATCATCAAGGGCGATCGCAATTATTTCGTGGTTGGGTACAAGTTCGACTGCCAGAAACTGGAACACCCGATGCTTTGCCGTTCGGGTTGTTGCTATGTACCTTTCGATATCTAGAAGCGTTGGACGAAAGGTGAATCTTGGCTCTGCGAAGACCCACCAGCGCCGTTTTAGCGCTGGTCGGCGGTTTTCATCCCGCTCTGGCTTAACCTTTGCCAAAACGTGCTGATAGCAAGCGGGAAAACGTTTGCGCGCCTGCACTTCAGACAAATGGGCAAAATCGATAACATACTCATCCAACGGGCGCTTCAGCAATTCACCGCCGCCGATATGTGGACGCACCACTTTGCGAGCATCTTCGCCATCATCGCGGATAAACTTCTCAGCCTCGGACTTTGTGATCTTAAAACCCATCCCCGCCAACATCATACCGTTGCAGGATAACCCACTATTGGCTTTTAGGGGGACGGCGAAGCTGACATCAGTACCCACCGAAAGGTCGAGGTTGATCCGCCCCAAGGTTTCCCGTTCGTCTAGGTCTGGATTGTCTGTATCGAGCCCCGCTTCTCGGGTAATTTCCACGAGACTGCCATCGCTTTCACCGCGCGCCGCCACGGTCATAGCGATCCGAACGGCGGCAGCATCGCGCGTTGCCTTGGTCCACGGATGATCCGGGATAGCCAGCGTGAGCGAAAGATCGCCGCTTTTCAGATAGGGCTCCATTACCCGCCGGTTGAACGACCCGGTGATACTGTTGGTGGTGACAAAGCCGAACCGTGCCAGCGGGGTGTCCTTTGACAGCAGGATGTCTGCTGCCCGGTCCCACCACTGCATCACGAAATCGGCGCTCTTGGGAACGCGCGGGTTGGCCTTCCACAGCGCCTCGACATAGTCGTCGCCCAAGGCGTTGCGCATCTGGGAACCCTTGCCGATAAACGGCGGATTGCCCACGATGAAATCGGCTTCGGGCCAATCGGGGATCATCGGGTGGTCGGTGTCCGGCTCTCCGGTGGGCTTGCGGCGCAGCACCGCGTCATACCCCGCATGACCGCCGAAATTGATGTTGCCGAACTGTTTGAGCACCGGTTCGGGCGCGGCGGCGGGATCGTTCTTCATGCGCCAGCGCAGCCAGCCGATCCACAGCACCAGTTCGGCAATCACCGCCGCGCGCGGATTCAGCTCCAGCCCCAGAAATTGCTGCGGCCCCACCTTGGGCAAGGCATGTCCGCCCAGCTGGCGGATCGTTTCAATCACGTCCCCTTCCAGCCGCATCAGGTTTTCCATCGCCACATACAGGAAGTTGCCGGTGCCGCACGCGGGATCGAGAATGCGCAAAGATGCCAGCCGGGCGTGGAAAGCGTGGGCGGCGGAGAGCATGGCTGTTGAGTAGCGTTGAGAATTGACCCGGGATTATCACTGAGAATTGACCCGGGTGGGTGTGAGTTATGTGCTGCCCATGAGGGGGCGGGTCAAGGTTTGGGATTATCCTTTTCTGGA
>Ga0075012_10000328_pt1 | contig 51883 bp, 56 predicted proteins | sample All_14_2_FD_71474 | JGI IMG/M metagenome (GOLD analysis project Ga0075012, IMG submission 71474) | Freshwater microbial communities in response to fracking from Pennsylvania, USA - Allegheny Zone_MetaG_DW_15 | ecosystem: Environmental > Aquatic > Deep subsurface > Groundwater > Drilled...
GGGTATGCACGCCAAAGGTCAGCCCATAGCCCGTTGCGTTTATTTGCTGGATCACTTTGTCGATATCATCACCTTTGAAACGGATGATGTGCAATACAGGGCCAAAAATTTCACGGCTGAGTTGCGACATGGATTTAATTTCATAGGCGCGCGGCGCAAAGAAGGTGCCATGGGCGGCATCATCTGATGGCGGTACTTCGGCCACCAGCTTTGCATCCGCTTTCATACGGGCGGCGTGGTCTTGCAGGATTTGCAGCGCGTCTTTGTCAATCACGGGGCCGATATCGGTGGAGAGCTTAAGCGGATCCCCCATTGTCAATTCGCGGCACGCCCCTGCCAGCATCTCGATGACTTTGTCGGCAATGCCATCTTGTACAAACAAAACGCGCAAGGCGGAACAACGCTGTCCGGCGGAGCGGAAGGCGCTGGTAATCACATCGTCGACGATTTGTTCGGGCAGGGCGGTTGAATCTGCAATCATCACATTCTGTCCGCCGGTTTCGGCAATCAGCGGCACAATCGCACCAGTGCGTGCGGCAAGGCTGCGGTTGATAAGATGTGCGACTTCTGTCGAGCCTGTGAAGCAAACACCTGCAATGCGCGGATCCGGCACCAGATATTTTCCTGTCATCTCGCCTGTCGCGGGCAGCAGGGTGATCACGTTTTTCGGGATGCCTGCTTTGATGAGCAGCTCCACTGTTTTCATGGCAATCAGGCTGGTTTGTTCAGCCGGTTTTGCAATAACGGTATTACCGGCCATGAGGGCCGCGCTGATTTGACCAATAAAAATGGCCAGCGGAAAATTCCAAGGGCTGATGCACAGAAAAACACCGCGGCCTTCCATTTGCAAGCTATTGGACTCCCCTGTGGGGCCGGGCAGTATAGCGGGTGCACCGAAATGCTTTTCACCTTCGGCAGCATAGTATCTGCAAAAATCGACAGCTTCACGGATCTCCGCCACAGTATCCGGCAGTGTTTTGCCGGCTTCGCGTACACAAAGCGCCATCAGCTCGGCTTCGTTTTCTTCCATCAAATCGGCCATTTTGCGCAAGGCGGCGGCACGGGTGGCAGCGGGTGTGCTTTTCCATGCGGGGAAGGCTTCTTGTGCGGTATTGAGGCCGAGGGCGATATCTTCCTTGGTCGCAAACGTCACGCTGCCCACATCGCGGCGGTTATCGGCGGGGTCAGACACTGTTTGCACAGCGCCCAGTTTATTGACGCCGTTAATAACGGGCGCTGCAATCCATGTGCGTTTGGAAAACTTTTCAATGTCGGCCAGCAGTGGTGTGCTGGCGTGACCATTGGCAAATTCAATGCCTTTGGCATTTTTGCGGGCAGGGCCGTAAACATCGGCGGGCAGCGGAATTTTTGGGTGCGGTTTTCTGTCAAGTTTGGTGATGTAATCAACCGGATCTTGCAACATTTCATCGATCGGTACGGAGTCATCTTGCAAGCGGTTTACAAAATTTGTATTCGCGCCATTTTCCAGCAGACGGCGGACAAGATAGGGCAGCAAATCCTGATGGCTGCCAACGGGGGCGTAAATGCGGCAAGGGTATTTGCCAGCGTCTTTACCGGTAATCTGGTGATACAGCGGCTCCCCCATGCCATGCAGGCGTTGGAATTCAAAGCCGGTTTGGTCACTTCCTGCCAAAGTCATCAGCGTGGCCACGGTATAGGCATTGTGCGTGGCAAACATGGGATAGAATAAGTCACGCCGCGCCAGAAGTTTTGCGGCATTGGCGATATAGGAGACATCGGTGGCATTCTTGCGTGTGAAGACGGGGTAGCCGGGCAGGCCGTTGACCTGTGCATATTTAATTTCGCTGTCCCAATAAGCGCCTTTGACCAAGCGCACCATCATGCGCTGGCCTTGTTCTTCGCAAAGCGCTGTCAAAAAATCAATCACACGGGCGCAGCGTTTTTGGTACGACTGAATGGCCAAACCAAAACCTTCGTAGCCTTTGAGAGATGGATCGCGGAACACATTCTCGATAATCTCCAGCGAGATTTCCAGACGGTTTGCTTCTTCCGCATCCACCGTCAGGCCGATGTTATATTCCTTGCACAGCTGCGCCAGTTTCAAAACTTTTTCTGTCAGGGCGGGCACGCAAATATCGCGCTTGGCGTATTCATAGCGCGGATAGATGGCGGACAGTTTAACGGAAATACCGGGCGCATCTGCAATGTTGCGGCCTGCGGCTGCTTTGCCAATGGCGTGAATGGCATTTTCGTAGCTGGCGTAATAACGGGCAGCATCATCGGCTGTGCGCGCCCCTTCACCCAGCATGTCATATGAATGACGGTATCCGGTTTTTTCATCTTCCTTGGCGCGCTTGAGTGCTTCGGCAATCGTGCGGCCCATGACAAATTGCTGGCCCATAATTTTCATGGCGTGCAACATGGCCTGGCGCACCACGGGTTCGCCCACGCGCGATACCAGGCGGCCGGCAATGGCCGAGGCACTCATGGCTTTTTCTTCCTGTACATCGGCAATCACTTTTCCGGTCAGCATCAGGGCCCAGGTGGAGGCATTGACGAAAAGGTCTTCGGTTTTGCCAAGGTGCTGGTCCCAATCCGCGCTGCCGATTTTATCGCGGATCATCTGGTCTGCGGTTTCGCTATCGGGGATACGCAACAGCGCTTCGGCCAGACACATCAGGGCAATGCCTTCACGCGTGGTCAGGCCAAATTCGTTCAGGAAACGATCCACCCCGCCAAAGCGGCGGCGGTTGTCGCGCACAGTCTGGATCAGTTTACGTGCCGTGTCGCGGATGGTGTTTTTTTGCAAGGCATCCAGCGTGATCAGCCGCAAGTGTTCGGCCACGGAGGCATTTTCATCCAGATGATAGGCCTCGTTCAGGCGGGCTTTCATCTCTTCGGTGGCTCCGGCGGTTTTCACAGCTTGTTTCATGGCGCGAACGTCCCCTTGGTGTTGTACGGCAAGATGGTACTGAATTTAGCCTTTTTGGGGGCTTTTTGCATGGGGGAAAATGTATTTTAAATCAGCGGCTTGGTTTATTTTTAACATAACCTTTCAGCCTGCGTTGGATGGTGCGTGTATCGTTTCAAACTTTGGGAGCATCCCTTGCCAATAACACAAACTGTCGTGATGTAAACAGATTGACGGTCCCAGCGGTGGCCAAGCAAACGCAAATGATTTTCAAGACAGAGTGATATACGCATAAAAAAACGCCGGCTTATACCGGCGCTTTATTTTATGCGGGGGCGGCTGATTAATTCAGGCGGTCCGGAATTTCTGCAATTGCTTCATCCACCAGCTTTGGGCCGCGTTTGGCCATGGCATCTTCCAGCAGGACTTCTGCGGCGCGGGTGGCAATGTCTGCCGCTTGGTCACGCAGCTGTTGTATAGCGGCAGCTTCTGCGCGGGCGATGCGTTCCAGCAGTTGTTCTTCACGGCGCTTCAGGCTGTCTTCCAGTTTCATCTGGGACGTTTCTTCCAGGCGCTTGGCGGTTTGCTGGGCGTTATCAATGATTTTTTGTGCAGTCTGGATGGCATCGCGGTGCTTCTTTTGCGTTTCCGACAAAAGATCCTGTGCCTCAATGCGCAGGCGCTCTGCTTCATCCAGTTCTGTTTTAATACGGCTGGTGCGTGTGTCCAGCATATCCAGTAAAGGCTTGCGGCCTTTTTTCCATGCCACCACAGCAAAGATAACTGTGGAAAGCAAAACCCAGGAAGCTGTATCGCTAAAAAAACCGGCGGAGTGTTCGACAGCCATTTTATGCGGCCTCCTTCATAATATCGGTCACAACTTTTTTCGCTTCCGCTTTGGTCACGGGGGTGGCGGCGATTTTTTGGGTAATTTCTGCGGCAATTTCTGCAGAGATATCTGCCAGCGATTGCAGCGCTTCTTCTTTTGCCTTGGCAATGTTTTGTTCGGCCGATGCAATGCGGTTGCGGGCGTGTTCAAGGAAACGGGCGTTTTCGGCCGCGTTTTTCTTGGCGCGCTGCTGTTCGTTTGCGCTCAGCGTGTCCTGTGCTTCGGCTTGTGCTTTGGCCAGGGCGGCATCAACGGTTTCTTTGACTTTCTCTGCATCTTCTTGCAGCTGCTCGGCACGGTTCAGGTTGCCTTCACGCTGTGTTTGGCGCAGTTCCAATACCTCGGTGATCCGGGGCAGGGCAATGCGGGACATCAGGCTATAGAGCAAGATGAATGATATAAACAGCCAGAAAATCTGGCTGGCATATGTGCTGGTATCCAGCTGCGGAAAACCGCTTTTTTCTTCTCCATGCGCGGCGGTGTCGTGTTCGACTGTGGCGGCAATCGCGTTGGCATGGTCGCTGACAACCATGTCCGCAGGGGCGGTCAGGGCGGTGTCAGCGTCTGCATCGGCGATTGCAGCTTCGGAAGCGTCGGCAGCATTTTCAGCTGCCGGCGCATCTTCAGCGGACACGACGGAATCAACGACTTCCAAGCCAGCCGTACGTGCGAAAGCAGATTGCGGTGCCGCCATCAGGAGCGTGGCCCCGAACAGCAGTGTGGCAACCAGATTCAAAATATACAGTTGGCGTATAGGCATATGCGTTAATTCCTGCCGTTGATTAGAGAACGAAAAGCATCAGGAGGGCGACAACCAGCGCGAAGAGGGCAATCGCCTCAATCAGCGCGAAGTAGAACAGGCCCGTGCCTTTTACGGCGTCTGCAACGGAGGGGTTGCGACCCATGGCGTTGATGATGCTGGAGAACAGCATACCAAGACCGATACCCACACCAAAGAGTGGGATCACGGCAAGGCCGGCACCAATCAGTTTTGCTGCTTCTGCGTCCATTTTTTGTACTTCCTTCTTTTTTAGGTTTTAGTGGTTTGTGTTAAGTGGTTTGTGTTTAGTGCAGTTCAATCGCATCTTTCAGGTAAATGCATGTCAGAATGGCAAAGACATATGCCTGAATGAAAGCAATCATCAGCTCAAGGCCGATCAGGGCGACGTTGATAAGCATCGGTACGGCACCGAGAGCGGCAAAGGCTGTTGCAGCCAGCGTTACGCTGAAACCTGCAAAAACCTTGAGCATTGTATGGCCCGCCACCATGTTGGCGAAAAGACGCACAGACAGGCTGATGGGGCGTGACAGGTAAGAAATAACCTCGATCACAACAATCAGCGGCAGCAGCGCAATGGGCAGGCCTTTGGGGACAAACAAAGAAAAGAAGTGCAAGCCGTGGCGGGCGATGCCGACCAGCGTGGCCAAAAAGAACACAGCCAGTGCGAGCGCACCTGTGACAACGATATGGCTGGTGTAGGTGAAGGAGTAAGGGATCATGCCCAGCAGGTTACCCATCAAAACAATCATAAAGACGGAGAAAACGAAGGGGAAGTATTTGCGGCTTTCCTTGCCAAGGTTTTCATGCACCATGCCGGCCACGAATTCGTAGAACATTTCCGAGACATTCTGCCAGCGGTTGGGCACAACAGATTTGCTGCGCATACTCAGCGTCATCAGCAATGTGGTCAGGACAACGCCGACCAGCATGAACAACGCGGATTGCGTGAAGGAAACATCGATACCGCCAATTTCAAGCGAAACGATCGGTTTGATTACAAACTGCGCAAGTGGATTTGTCGACACGTCTGTCTATTCCTCTTTTTTGCCTGCCGGATCTTCCGGCGTTGTTGCGTCTTCCGGTTTTGCCGGTATGGTTTCACCCGGCAGAGCCGGTGTGGTTTCTTTGAAACCGATCTTGTACGTCTGTCCCATCTGGGCGCGGTAGATGTTCAAAAACCCGGCGGCGAAGCCCAGAAAGAACAGAATAATCATCGCCCAAGGTTTGGTTCCCAGCCACTGGTCAATCCAGTACCCCAGAAACCCGCCGACAATAAGTGCCGCCACGAGATCAGTTGCGGCGCGCATTGCCTGTCCGGCGCTGCCATTACCAGAGGCATTGGAATCCGAAGCATCCGGCTGCGGGTTGTCCTTTGCCTGCCTCGCACGTGCTTCGCGAATTTTGCGGGCCAGTTCATTGGGCGTCTGATTCATCTGTAAACCCCCTTTAAAACAGTGCAAAAACGATGCGCATTTAAGGCAACGGGAAATTACGCATACGATGCTGAAATGTCAACAAATTCGTATAAATGTACCGCGCTTTGCATTATGTGAAAAGCAACGCGGGCGGATCGAAATAATAAGGGGGAGAGGGCGATCTTACCAGTAGCGGACGCGGCCCACATCAACGTGGACAAAACGGTCCTGCGGGTAATAGCCGACACCGCCACGTTTCAGGCTGGTGGCCACATCGCGCAATTGTTCGGTGGTCAGGCCTGGCACACGGATGTCAATGGCCTGCCCGTGGGTGTGCAGGGAATTTTTGGCTTGGGAGCCGCCCGCGCTACGCAGGTTTTCGTTGGTCGCAGGGGCCCTGTAGGCGGAGACGACCTGATACTCGACTTTCCCGTCAAGATGCGGGTAGCGGGCTTCTATGGCCTCCTGCAGGTCTGTTAAAAGGTCAAACAGGCGCGGGTCCATCGCGGCGGGTTCGGCCAGACGGAAATCACGCATAAACCAGTTGGCCTGGCGGGAAATGGATTGGCCTTCATTATAGGGTATTGCGATGTTTTCATCGGTATGCAGGTTGTGGAACCGCAGCGTGTCGGATTGTTCGGTCAACGCGGCGGTCGGTGTGGCATCAATATCGCGGCGCGGTGCATCCGGCGTTTGTGGGGTTTGTACGCAAGCGGCGTTGAAAAGCAGACAGAGGCCAGCGGTAAAGGTTTGAATTTTTTTCATGTCGCGCATCCCCTCAAAAAACGGTTTAGGGATAGTAGTTTTTTATTATAGAAAATGCAAGTAAAATATGACCTGAAATCAATCCTGACAATAGATTTTATACAAAGCCCCCACAATGGGGGCGATATCCGGATTGTGGAGGCGGTAGTAAAGCGTACGGTGATCCCGGCGGTAAGTGACAAGGCCTTCGGCGCGTAAACGTGCGAGGTGTTGTGAAAGCGCAGTTTGGCTTATATCCAGATGTTTTTGAATGTCTGTGACGCAAAGCTCGCCCTGTGTCAGCAGGCATAAAATGATCAGCCGGCTTGGATTGGCCAGATTTTTTAAAAAAGCTGCGGCGGCTTCTGCATTTTTTTTCATGTCTTGCGGGTTTTGCATTTATACTCCTTGACTTAATATTAACTATATTCTAATATTAGAATATACGCAATTTAAAAAAAGAGAGAAGGTGTGCCATGGCCAAGAATTACCATGATGTTACGGGCAATATTGTTGAATACATCAAGCAGCTGAAGCCTGCGATTCCCGGCACAATGAAGGGTTTTTACGACATGGCCGGTGCCGCCACAGCCGATGGTGTTTTGGATAAGAAGACGAAAGAATATGTGGCGTTGGCAATCGGCGTATCTACGCGTTGCGACGGCTGTATCGGTTTTCACACCAAGGCACTGGTCGAGCTGGGGGCCACGCGTGAAGAAGTGGCTGAAGTATTGGGCATGGCCATTTATATGGGGGGTGGTCCGTCATTGATGTACGCCGCGGATGCCTTGCGCGCCTATGACCAGTTCAGCCAGAAAGGATGACATTATTATGCAGTCAGAAATTCAAACCATACCTGCGCAGAATGTGCCAAAAGAAAAATCCTGCCTGATATTGGATGTGCGTACAGATGTTGAGCACAAAGAGGCCTGCTTACAACAGGCGCACCTGCACATTCCGCTGGATCAGCTGGATGTTGAAAAATTTATGCAGGAACATAAATTACAGACAGGCCAAACGCTGTATCTTTTGTGCAAAGCAGGTGGCCGGGCGACAAAGGCTGCTGCTGCATTCAAAGCGGCGGGTGTTGAAAATGTCTGTGTGATTGAAGGGGGCATCACAGCCTGCGCTGCAGCGGGGCATGGCCTTAAAAAGCAAGAGGTGTTGAGCCTTGAGCGTCAGGTCCGCATTGTTGTTGGTGCCACAGTTTTGTTGAGCGTGATATTGGGCAGCATATTGCACGCTGGCTTTTATGTGCTTGCGGGTGCCATGGGGGCCGGTTTGCTGCTTGCGGGTATGACGGATTGGTGCGGGCTTGGCTTGTTGCTGGCGCGGATGCCCTGGAATAAAAGTGGCCAGGCCTGCCAGACAAAGTCAAACTAGAATGCAAGCCCGATGCCGCGGCGGATGAGGGTATCCCACAAATATTGGTCTTCACTTTGTTTGACCTGATGGGTGCCTTCAATGGCTGATTTCAAAAGTTTTCCGCGATCAAAAACCATCAACAGGCGCAGGTCATAGCCTGTTTTTTCAATCTTCATTTTACCAAAGCCGAGGGAGCTGTTGCTCTTGATCTCGCGGTAGGGCAGGGCATAGCCTTCCATCTTGCTCAATTTCTGGCGGAAGACTTCCAGCTGGCTGGGGCTGCCTTGTACTTGTGAATTGCCGTAGAGGCACATCTGCACGCGATCTGCGCTCATGACTTCAAATCTGTCAGGGGAAACGCCGAGGGTTTCAAATACCTTCTTTTTGCTCATGCCAGGTTTTAGTTGGGCGGATTTTTCCACCATTTCTTCCTGACTGCTGAAAAGTTCGGTATTTACATCATGCTCGCCGGTTTGCATACAGCCGCCAAGCGAGAGGCAAAAGACAGCAGCCATCAGGATGCCAAACCACATTCCAAGCCGCGCCGGGGCAAGCCCCGGATATTCGTTTACGCTTTGTTCTTTCATCTTCTGAATGACAAAACACCTCCGGATAATTTCAATATACAGATAATATGTTAATTACATATTAACCGAAAGTTAATGCGCCGCACAAAAAAGCGGCAATGGATTGGCTGCTGGGCAGGCAGGGTAAAAATAGCCTATGGATATTTGCCCCTGAATTGGCTATAAAATTACCTATCAAAAGGCATTTTTGAATAAATAAACCCCAAATTGCCGGGGGGCCGCGCCTGATAAAGGTCCAGCCGCAAAGTTGTGCGAAATAGCGTGTGTGTGTCTCGAACCAAGGAAAACATTGTTTCTCAGCTATTGAAGGACATTTGCCTGTGACCGAACCGCAAAAACCGAAAAAATATTACGTCCGTTTTTCTCAACCCGCGGATGAAGCCAAAATTCTCGAATTCTATGACCTGAATGGTCACAAGAATGTGCGCAAGCGCGAAGCCACGCTGCTGCGTGACCGGATAGAAGAGGGCGCGGTTGTCTTTATTGAAGACGAACAGGGAAAAATCGTCGCCTCCAGCATTACCTATCCGCACAAGGTCAAAGACAGTGATGGGGTCGAACATGTGAAATGGCAGGAAATCGGCTCCACCCGTGTTGTGCTGAACGGCTATGCCGGCTTGTTTGATGCGATGGTGACCATGCAGGTGTTGCGCGCGTTTCTGGTGGAACCGCCGGAAGACCGTTTCGTCGCCCGTATGCATACAGCGCCTGTACAAAATATGGCCATGAAACTGGGCTGGCGCGCGCATACACCAACGCAAGAGCTGATGGATTCTCAAAAGAAGTCGGTGGATATTAACGATCAGTCCACCGCAGCACCTGATATCAACTGGTATCAAGCGGGCGTTGAATCACTGCCGGTGATGGCCAGCTGGATGATGAAGGCGCTGGACAATCCGGTTTTGGAAAACAAAAAGACAGGGGAGAAGATCGAGCTTGATTTCACAAGGTCATCCTTCTTCAATATGTTTGAAGCTGAGATCCGCAACCTGTCCGGCAAAAATTTCGGCACGCCGGATACGCCTGACATGACCAAGGGCGTACAAGGCCAACGTGATAAATGGCTAAAGAATTTTTTCCGTTAAGCTGCAGCGCATAAAATATAGAGCAAACCAAAGATCAAAAGGGGATAAGGCCATGAGCGTACTTGCCAAACTGAAAGAGCAGAACAAAGAGTTCACCGGCTGGCGCCGCCATCTGCATCAAAATCCGGAAACGGCTTTTGAAGAAGTGAACACGGCCGATTACGTTGCCAACCTGTTGGAAAGCTGGGGTGTTGAAGTACACCGTGGCATGGCAAAGACAGCGGTTGTTGCTGTGATCAAAGGCAAGAAAGGCACATCCACACGCGGTATCGGCCTGCGCGCGGATATGGATGCTTTGAATATCTTCGAAGAAACCAACCTGCCGCACAGCTCCAAAATCCCCGGAAAGATGCACGCCTGTGGCCATGACGGCCATACCAGCATGTTGCTGGCCGCGACCAAACATCTGGCCGAGACACGCGATTTTGACGGTATCGTCTATGCCATCTTCCAGCCCGCAGAAGAAGGCGGTGGCGGCGGTGACCTGATGGTGAAAGAAGGTTTCTTCAAACAATTCCCGTGCGAAGCTGTTTTCGGTATGCACAACTGGCCCTGGATGCCGGCGGGCACCATGGCAATCTGTGAAGGTGCGGTATCGGCATCGACCGACTCTTTTGATGTGAAGGTTGTGGGCAAGGGCGGCCATGCCGCTTTCCCGCATACAACGATTGACGTTGTTGTCTGTGCCTCGCAAATCATCTCGGCGCTGCAACATCTGGTTAGCCGGACGGTGGCACCCTCTGACAGCGTTGTGGTCAGTGTTTGCAAATTGCACGCCGGCACAACCGCGCACAATGTTCTGCCAGAAACGGCGGAACTGGGTGGCACGATCCGCACACTGAAGCCGGAAATGCGTGCGCTGATGGAAGAAAAATTTCACCATGTTGTGCGCTCCGTTGCCACAGCCTATGGTGCAGAAGTCGAGATTAAATGGCACAAAGGCTATCCGTCTTGCATCAACACGCCGGCAGAGACAGACTTTGCCCGTGATGTGGCGAAGCAAGTGGTGGGTGATGAAAAAGTTTTCGAATTTACGCCCATGATGGGTGGCGAAGACTTCGCCTATTTCCTCGAAGCCTGCAAAGGCGCTTATATCATTCTGGGGCAGGGCAAAACGGACAATGATCCGGGCCTGCACAGCCCGCATTATGATTTTAACGATGAAATTCTGCCCGTGGGCGCTGCTTATTGGGTGCAACTGGCTGAAAACTTTCTGGCCCAAAAATCCTGATTTTTTGCGCTGGATGTTTAAAACATGTATAAGAAGCGGGCACCGTTGTGTGCCCGCTTTCTTTTTCTTTTTAGGGGATGTTCAATGAAAACAAATAAAAAAATTATGCCCGTTATTGCTCTGGCAATCGTTGTGACGTTGTCAGGTACGGCTTACGCGCAGTCTTCCTTCTGGGACAAGGCCGCAGGATTATTGAAAGAAAGCACAACAGCCAAGACAACCACAACCATGGGTTCATCTGTGAATACCAAGGCGCTTGCCGCGTTGAGCAGTACAGATGTTGAAAAAGGCCTGAAACAGGCGCTGACCACGGGTACGGAGCGTGTTGTCAAACAACTGTCCGCCAAGGGCGGGTTTAGTGCTGATCCTAAAATTCATATTCCCTTGCCGCATGTTTTGCAAAAAGCAGATCAGGCCCTGACTGCGATCGGCATGGGAAATTTGACGGATGATCTGGAGACACGCATCAACGCCGCCGCAGAGGCTGCCACACCGAAAGCCAAAGATATTTTTGTCTCCGCCATTAAAAAAATGACGCTGGAGGATGCCAAGGCGATTTTGACAGGGCCGGATGATGCCGCGACCGCCTATTTGAAAAAAACGATGAGCCCTGAACTGGCGACCGCCATGGAGCCGATTGTTACGAACGCCATGGCACAGGCCGGGGCGATCAAATCCTATGACATGGTCATGGGGCAATACGGCCAAATTCCCTTCATGCCCGATGTCAAAGCCAACCTGAACAGCTATGTCACGCAAAAGGCGATGGATGGGATGTTCTATTATGTGGCGAAGGAAGAGGCTGCCATTCGCACCAACCCCGCCCAATGGACGACATCTTTGATGAAAAAGGTCTTTTCTGCCCCCAAATAGGGCCGAAAGTTGTTTTTTTAGGCCATTTCCCCTTGTACGGATTATGTAATTTTGATAAAAATGGCATCCTGATCATCCAAGGAAAAAACAATGGCCCGCAAACGCTCTTCATCTGACAAGCCTCTCTCCGAGCTCGATCCCTTGGATGTGCTGGAGCTGGAGCGTGCGAAGCTTGAAAAACGTTTCGATGAACTGACCAAGCGCGCCCGCGGTGAATTGGGCGACGTGGGTTTCTGGGGTGTGGTGGGCGGTATTGCGCTGGCCGCAGACTGGGCATTGCTGGGCGGTATCGGCACTGCCTTTGCCGCGATCAGCAGTGTGGAATTTCTGGCTTATAAAGCCAAAGCCCATGCCGTGAACAAAGATTTGAAAACCATCCGCAATAAAGTGATCGATTTACAAGAAGCCCGCTTCCGCGCGGATCTGGAGCTTGAAAAACAGGGTCTCAAGCCTGGTAATCACAACAGCTTGAAAGATGAATTCTCTCCTGCCGCCAAGGCCGAGATTGAAGCCCTGCAGAAAAAGCTGGCGCAATTGTCAGGGCAGGTGGATGAATTGCAGTCTGATAAAGACAAGGGCCTGGACAAGCCGAAATTTCGTCCCCCGTTTCCGGGTGGGCGTAAATAGTTTTTTCGATTGTACGAAATTTATGTTTAAGCTCGGGGCTTAAGCTTTTTTCAGCATGTCTTTGTAAAGCGTTGCGCGCAAGGCCATGGATGGTCTTGTGACGGCAGGCGTTTTTTGCTGTTGTGCGCCGGCCTTTAAAATAGCTGCAAGGCTATGGTTGTCGTGCTGTTTGGCGATATCATAGGCCGTTTGCCCTGCACTGTTGTGCAGATCAAGATCAGCGCCTTTGCGTAAAAGCATTTGTGCAATTTCACGCCGCCCCAAGGCTGCCGCCCACATCAGGGCAGAGCGATCTAGTTTATTCAGTGTCTCCATGCGCGCATCCTGGTCCAGCAGGTTGCGCACTGTTTTTGTGCTGCCCGCAGTGACGGCCAGAATAAGGGCGGTGTTGCCTTCGCTATCGCGGGCATTCACATCAGCGCCTTTTTGGATAAGCATATCGGAAATGGTTTCATGGCCGTTGCGGGCCGTGACCAGCAAGGGGGTGCTGCCATGCGCGTTGGTTTCTTCAACCGATGCGCCACGCTGCAACAAATCTGCAATTTTCAGGGTGTTCGGATTTTTCTGGCTGACTTCTAAAAGCAATGTCATGCCCAGTGCTGCGGCTTCCGGTGATGCGGAAGAGGGGCGCATGGCGGGCGTTTCGACCTGTTGTGTATCTGATTTTAAACCTTGTGCTGTCTGGTTAAAGCGGACGCCTTTCTCGGACATGGAAAAAACCTCTACAAATGAAAGCGTAAAAAAACCACAATGGCGATAAAGTATTAAAAAACATACAAAAAATTTAATTTAATGTCAAGAAAATCTTATTTTTGATAATATTATTTCAATAAAGCGCCTTGGTTTTCAATGCGTTAATGCGAATAATTCTCATTTGCATTTTTTACGTATTATTCAGGTTTCGGGCGGGTAGCGGCGGAAAAACGAATGGTTTTCATAGGTTTTACATCATGGTCGAGGGGCAGGCCTGCCTTGAGAAAGGTGTCAAAAGCATCGCTTTCGGATTGTTGTTCGGTCGCTTGTACCGCAGCCTTTTGTTGCTGGTCGCGGTCATGGATAAAATCGCGGATGATTTCACGTACCGTGATCTTGTTGTTATCGTCCGCCCAATCCATCGCATTCTTGCCATTGTCGGATGTCAGCAGCGGGTCTGCGCCGGCATCAAGCAGGCGGACCACAATGCTTTTCTCGCCCATATGTGCCGCCCACATCAGGGCTGTCTTGCCGCCTTTGAAGCCTGTGTAATGCACATTTGCCTGATGGTCGAGCAACAGGTAAACGGCGGCGGTGTTTTTCAACAGTACTGCCATGGTCAGGCAATCGGCATTGTTTTTATTCACGGCATTGGGGTCAGCCCCTGCGGCCAGCAAGGTCTGCATTTCTTGAATGCTGTTTGACCCGCGCGACAAAGCTTCCAGCAGTTTTTCATCCAGCTGCTGCTGTGTTAGCGCGTTTTGGTTGAAGGCAGGTGCGGCCGGTGTGCCGGGTTTTGCCTGTTTCCCCGATCTTGCCTGTTTCATGGACCGCTGCCGGGGCCGCCCGGTTTTTTAACTTTGATTTGCGGCAGGATCGGAATGTTCTTTGGCTCCGGCGGCTTGATCTTGAACATGTCGGGCGCAACCTCGTTCCATATCGCGCTTTCCGGATCCAATTGGCGGCGCAGATTGCTGATGACACTGCGTTCACTGCTGCCACGTTTCCAGACGCTGTGGTCATCGCTAAATTCATAGTACCAGTCATGCGATTTTAACAATTTGCGGTAGTTTTCTTCTTGTTCCGGTGTCATGGCGAACCTTTTTTGCTGTCTTTTTGAGTGGGCAAAAGATAGCAATTTTGACATAATCTGTCAATTGCCAGGGAGGGGCGCAATTTGTAGATGCGGGGCAGGTTTATAACTGTCCAGAAATCCATTCCAGAATGGCGGGGCGCACACTGGGTTGGGGCAGATTTTTGCACATGGTCCAGCGCTCAACCGCGCCCTGTGTCAGGCCAAAAGTGGCGCGAAAGCTGGATTCTTCGATCCCAAACTGGCTTTGGGCGGTGTAAACGGCATCGGCAAAAGCGTCGTCGGGCACGGCTTGCGCGGCGGCCAGCGTTTTCAGTTTTTTTCTGAAGGCCTCTTTGGGCAAGGATGTGACGTTAGCGGGTGACATTTCTTTGTACCTTTTGCCGGATCGTTGCTATCATACTTCCCAACGGCACTAAAGGGTAGCTTGAACATTTTATTTAAGGGGTTTTGTCTCATGGCAAAAAAGCTCTTTGTCCGCTATGCCCAGCCGTCTGATGAAAAAAAGATTTTTGATTTTTATTCAGAGAATGAACACGAATTTGTCGCCAAGCGCGATCCTGATGTCTGGCGCGAGCGCATAGCATCTGGTGCCGTAACCCTCATTGAAGATGAAAACGGCAAGATTGTCGCATCTGCCATTTCCTATCCTGTCATGGTTAAAAATGACAAAGGCGAAGATGTGCATAAATGGACAGAGCTGGGCTCTGTTCGTGTGGCGCAAGATGGTATCGGTCTTTTTAAGGCGCTCCTCAGCGCCCAGGTCATGCAAGCATATTTGCTGGAACCGCCGGAAGACCGTTTTGCGGTTGAAATCATTTTGGGCAATGCACATTCCAAACACGTGTTTTTGAAAGAAGGGGCCACGCCTTTTGCTATTCCAAAAGAGCTTCAGGATGCTGTCGGCTATTCCATTTCGCCGGATGATCCGGGCTTGCCGGTGGAGTGGTTCCAGCTGGCGGCTGAAAACATGCCGCATTTTGCCAAGAACCTGACAGAGCTGGAAAAAAATCCCAAGCTGGTGCATAAAACCACAGGTGAAGAATTTGAACTTGATTTCAGCAAATGTGTTTTGTTCACGCAGTTGCGCAAACCGGTGGAAGACTTGGCCAATAGCAATTACGGCGATCCAAAACAGCCGAACATGAAACACGGGTTGAAATCCTTCCGCGATAAATTCAGTCCATAAAAAACAACCGAGGGGGCACGTGTGACCGACCAAAAAACAGCCGATACAAAAACAGAAACGGCAGAGACATCCAAGAAGAAGCAGAGCAAACTCAGCGGTTACTGGATGATTGGTCTTGCCTTTCTTTTGTTTTGGGTGGGGGGGCAGTTCCGTGCGCCCATGGATTTAGAACACAAAATGCTGATTGCCACTGCCGGCATTGACGCGCGCTTTGACAAGAGTGTTATCCTTATTCTGAAGCATAATCTGGGCGGTGCCTATGGTGTCATTGTCAACCAGCCTGTTTCTGAAGGGAACGAAGGTTTCGCGCATGGCGGCCCGGTGGAACCTGAGAAGGAATTCGCCCTTTATACGTACGAAATTGATTTGGAGAACGGAATTATGATGGGCACGACGGGTTTGTCGTATGTCGAAGGCCCTGACAATATTGCTGAACTGGAAAGTTTGGAAAAACCGCCGCGCTGGTCCAGAAAATACAAGGGTTATGCGGGGTGGTCTGCCAAACAACTGGACCGTGAGGTGCGCAAGGGAGGCTGGCGCGTGATTAAATACGATGAAAAGTTGATGCAAAGAACGCCGCAAGCAGATATATGGGATGCTGCCAATAAGCTGGCCGATAAAGCTGCGGAGAAGAAAAAATCTAAAACTTCCACCGAGAAAAAAGAAAAAGAGCCCGAAAGCAAAATTTAAAATCTACCGCGTAATGATGAGCGCGAGAATAATGGCGACAATGCCAAGGCCGCCAATGATTTTGAACAGTCTTTGACGCTGGAAATAGCGCCGGTTTTGCAGGCGGCGGTTGATGCGGTCAATAATCCGCAAAGCCTGTGACAGATCGGAATCGGTTTGCACAAGTGCCAGTGCTGTTTCGGCAAGCGCCTTGTTACGTAGGACATTGTTTTTGGCGATGGTTGTTGTGCCAAGGGATTCCACACGCCGTGCCCGGTCTTGCTTGTCATTGCGTGTGATGTTGAAATCCCGCGCGTAATAGACGGGTTTTTCGACATAGGTAACATGGCCAAAGGCGGCCGTGCGGACCAGTACCACGCGGTCAAAGCCGAGCGCTGGTTCATTAAACCATGCTTTTTGCGCAGCGGAGGTGCGGAAGATGCCGTAGAACATAAAACAATCCCGCAGCTTGGCCACAAAGGATTCTACCCGGTCGAGCGGGGTTTTGTTGTACAGGTCATTCACCCAGTGATGATCGGTGCGGTGCTTGTTGGGCTGGCCATTTTCATTCATGTGCTGAATGGTGCCGACTGCCAGTGATATGCTTTTATCTTTTTCAAGCGCGGCCAGCAAGGGCTCGGCATAATCGGTGCCCAACAGATCGTGCGAACCCAGAAGGCTAAAATACTCAGTTTTGCAGTTAAACAAGCCCGTACGGATATTTTCGTGTGCGCCGATATTTTCAGGGTGACGAATATGTGTGACATGCGCATGTTTTGCAGCAAAATTTGCGCAGATATCGGAAGTCCCGTCATCAGACGCGTTGTCGTAAATCACAATCGTACCGGCTTGGTCCTTGCAAGTTTCCAGCGTTGCGCCAATAAAGGCTGCATCGTTATAAACCGGAATAACCATGGTGAGTTTGGAGAGCAGGGGGTGCATACGAACCTGATATATTGGTGATGAGACGCTTGAACCCTAGCATTCTTGCCAACAAGGCTCAAGCCAGAGTGCGCTTTGTCATTTGCCTGTATAAAAAACGCCCCGGTATATACCGGGGCGTTTTTTAGAGAGAGCAGCGTTGATTAGGCTGCTTTCAGTACTTCGACTTTCAGGCCGTCAATCATGCCTTTTTCAACTTCGATGGCGAATTCATCTTCAGCGATGCGGCCTTCGAGCGATTTCAGGGATTCAGCAGAAAGTTTTTTGCCGATGATCACGTAAGTGTTGTTTTCTGTTTCCAGTACAGCCGGGCAGCCACAACCGCAGTTACCGCAGGCGTAAGCTTCAGGGGTGATGTCGTTGAATTTCATAGTATGTCTCCAAAGTTTTTTTGTTGATTGGTGATTGGACGGTTAGACCATACGCCGACACGGGCTTTTTTTAAATAAAATTCTGAGGTATCGGATTTAAGGGTGCGACTTTGCGATTATGGCAACCTGTTGCGGCTGTAGTGCGCTATACCAACCTGCACGGCCAGGCTGGTCGGGTGGCAATTGGCGCAATCCTGCTTCGGTCTGATGATCTTCCAGATATTGTGCAGCAAATTCCAGAACAGCCGGGTCAAAGGGCGCGTTATCTGCAGGCAGCACATCGTTCATCATCATGGCTTGCGCCAGTTTTTCAGGTGTAGGGCGGAAGGTGCGCGTTTCTTGTGTCAGGGTGGTTAATTCGGCCTTGAATGTTGGGAAGCGTGCATTCAGCTGGCGTTGAATATCGCCATCCACCAGCAAGCGCTTTTTGGTGTCATAGAGGTATTGTACGGCCTCTGCCATTTCGGGTTTGTGGCGCTCCAGATAAAGCTGTGTTACTTGCCCCATGGCGCTGATGTCTTGTCTTGCGTAAACAATCATCAAAATACCGCCGGGTTTTAGCAGGCGGTAGGCATAGGTGATCGCGGGTACAATATCGGCGGCCTTCAGGCTATGAATGGTGTGCAGCATCAACACGCAATCTTGCGTGCCGGCTTTTACAAACCACGGCCTGCGCAACAACAGCGACAGCAGCGACGGCGGCGGACGCGTGAAATCGGTTATAGGGCCCTTGTGCGTTTTACCAATGCTGACGTGCGCGCGGTCGGCCACTTGCGCCGCATATTCAAGGCGGCGGTCATTTTTGGATTCGATCAGGTTGATTTTGATCTCTTGCGATGCGTTCTTCAAAAGATGTTGCAAGGTTGTGATACAAGCGCCTGCGCGAATATCCGTGATCTCCAGCGGTTGCGTGCCAAAACGGTCCAGAATATATTTCTGGCCGATGATTTGCAGCGCGCTGCGCTGGTCGTTGCCTAAAACATTGCCGTTTGCATCTTCGGCAAGGCTTGGTTCATCTTGCCAGATGCTGCGATAAACATCGGCGTTGCAAAGGCCTGATGCCGTTGTCGTAAACGGGGCCAGCAAAGCATGGCGGTCAATTTTGAAAGCGGATTGGTTCATTCTTCAGGATTTCTTCCGTCGTTCTTCGCGGCGTTTGTCGGCTTCTACACCGTATTCGCCCGTGCCTTTGTGGTAAACCTTGTCCGTTTCGAGCAATGTGCCGGCTTCGTATTCCGGTTTGCCTTTCAGGGCTTCGTAAATTGGTGTGAAATCGGCATAGGTTTCATCAAACAGTTGTTGAAAATCTTCAATGACGAAGTAGTTGTCCTGAAAATCATCAATCTGGTAGTGGGTTTGCAACATTCGCTTCAGGTCAAAACCGATGCGGTGCGGCGAGTCACTTTCAAGCGCAAAAACAGATTCTGTCGGGGATGACAAAATGCCTGCGCCGTAAATGCGGATGCCATCCGGTTCACGGATCAAGCCGAATTCAACGGTGTACCAATACAGGCGCGCCAGTTTATTTGTCATGCCCAGCTTGGCCGCCTTCATGCCGCCCTTGCCGTATTCTTCCATGTATTTGGCGAAGGTTTCATCGGCCAGAATGGGCACATGGCCAAAAAGATCGTGGAATACATCGGGCTCTTCAATGTAATCCAGGCTGTCTTTGGTGCGGATGAAGTTGCCCGCAGGGAAACGACGGTTGGCGAGCAGCTCAAAAAACGGCTCATCCGGAATCAGCCCCTCAACAGGGATCACCTGCCAGCCGGTGCGTTTCATTAAAATATCGTTCACATCATCAAACGACGGCACGCGGTCGCGGTTAATGCCGAGTGTGGAAAGGGAATCCATGAAAAGGCTTATGGCACGGCCTTTCAGGATTTTCTCCTGTCGCTGGTACAGTGTGCGCCACACATCGTGTTCTTCATCCGTGTATACGCGTTGCGGTACGGTAAAGAAATCAAGGTCGCCCGGTGTCCAGCCTTCGCCCGCATTGTAATGCTTGGCAGAGGAGAGGCCGCGGTCTTCTGGCTTGATGTCGGATGTCATGGTGCGGTTTTTCCTTTCATAAAAGCCGGGCGTTGGTCTTCCGGCGTATCGGGTTGCTGTTCCGGTGCTGCGTCGTTAAAAACTTTCAGCCGGTTGCAGGTGTGATCAATCGCGGTGATCACAGGCCAGATGCTGGTATCAACGTCATAGCGTCTGGCATCGTAAACTTGGGGTATCAGGCAAATATCTGCCAGCGTAATGTCATCGCCGCAGACATAGGGGCCTTTGCGGTGGGGGCTTTTTTCCAGCAGGGTTTCAATCGCATCAAATCCTTGCGTTGCCCATTTCTGGTACCAGTCGTTTTTTTGTGATTGGGATATAGATAATTCGCCGGACAAATGGTTCAGTACGCGCAGGCTGCTGAGTGGCTGCATATCGCTTACGCAAATATGTGCAATCTGGCGCACATAGGCACGTGCATCCGCATGGCGTGGCAGCAGGGCGGGTTCCGGATATTTTTCGTCCAGATAATCGATGATGGCCATGGATTGCGTGATGGTCAGGTCACCGTCTTGCAAGGTAGGCACCATGGCTTGCGGGTTCAGGGCTTTGTATTCAGGGCTGTGCTGCTCGCCGCCATTGCGCACCAGATGTACGGGCACATAGTCATAGGCAAGCCCCTTGAGCCCCAGCGCGAGCCGGACCCGGTGGGACGATACCGATCTGTAATAGTTGTGCAGCCTGATCATCTCTTGAACGTGTTACCTCGTGTGAATGGCTATATTCTATGGGCTGGGGGGTGCCTGAACAAGGGATTCCCATGCTTTGGCTCTCTGTGTAGCCTGTATATTTTCATAATTTAAAGTATTGATTTTATAGAAGATTTTGTGGCCGCCGCAAAGGGGGAATTTCATTGACATAAGTATGGCAAGTGCCTAGTATTGCCCCCTATGTAAATTATTGACAATGGACGGACGATGGGTTGGTTTTCCACAGAAGCGGAAAAACGGGCAAAACGGCAGGAAGTGCTGAACCGTATGCTGTTTAAAGACAACATCGATAAAGTCCGCGCCGCTCTGGATGCCGGCGCAGATCCGAACGCCATGCATCACAAAGAAAACAAAAGCGCACTTTATCATCACGCCAGTGATGGCAATACCGCAATTGTTCGCCTGCTGATTGAGCGACAGGCCGATATCAATCTGGGCAAAGACAGCTGGACACCCTTGATTATTTCGGCCCGTCAGTCCAATCCGGATTGCGCGATAGCGTTGATTGATGCGGGTGCTGATTTAAACGGACAGGTTAAAAACAATGGCTGGACCGCGATGCACTGGGCGGCCTATTGGGGGCGGGGCAATGTGATCTCCGCGCTCATGGAAAAAGGCGCTGATATTACGATTACAGATCACCAGATGAACACCGCCGCTGATATTGCGGACCGCGAAAAATATCCGCGTCTGGGCGATATGATCCGTGGCAAGCCGCGTGTGGAAGAAATCTCCCAGCAAGCCGCAGGCAGCGGCTGGCAATTAACCGCATCACACGAAATTGCGCTGGTGACCGAGAAAAAACAGATCGGTTATAAACTGACAGAAATTTTCAATTTTAAAACCGCCATGTACACACAGATTGCCGCCAATATGGCATCTGGCGCAGAAAGCCAATCCATGCGCAGTTTTGATGAATTCAGCGACATGCAAATCCTGCGGGAGGCCTTGTCAGAGCTGACCCGTAAAGGGGGCTTGGTCAGCGAAGATGTCATGTTAAAGCTTTCGCCCAAACCTGGCCTTGTGCCCAAAACGCTGCAAGGTGGCGGGTAATGGGTATTTTTGGTCCGCCCTCACAAGCCAAATTGCAAAAGCGCCTGATGAAGGCTATTCAGAACGGCAATCTGACAGCGATGCAAGCGGCCTTTGCTGCAGGTGCGGATTTAAACATGCGCTCCGCAGACAATAAAATACCGCTCTACACGGCTGCTTACCGTGCCTATACCGAGGGTGTGCTGTGGTTGCTGGAAAATAAAGCAGATCCTCATGCCCAAAGCAATCAAGAAGGGCATACTGCGATGATGGAAGCGGCCAGTGATGGTAGCTATGAAATTGTATCAGCGCTTATTAAGGCGGGTGCCGATGTCAATGCGGCGCGCGCCGATAACGGCTTTACAGCATTGCACTTTGCCGCCAAACGCGGGCGCGGTGATGTGATTAAGCTTTTGATGACTGCAGGCGCAGATGTGGATGCCGTCGACCACCGGATGAACACACCGGCCGATCTGGCAGATAAAGAATTTCCCCGCCTTGCCGATTTGATCCGTGGCAAGGAACGCCCGCCCGAGCGGCAGGAGCTGAACATAGATGGCTGGCACCTGACAGCGGATGCCGAGATTGCCAGTGTGCAAGACCGCCCGCTGATCGGCTATCGCATTACCGAGATTTTTAATTTTGAAACACGCCTTTATACCCATATCGCCCAAAACTTGACAACGCAGGCCGAAAGCCAGAGTGTGAAATCATTTGATGATCTGGCGGGCAGCCCTGCGGTTGAAAAAGCATTTGAAAAAATCGGTCAACTGGGTGGCCGCGCACCACAGCCTTTTCTGCTGGATAAGAAAAAACCAGGATTGGGGGGATAAATGGCATCGGACATTCCGGATCGTATTGTCGAACTGATTAGAAATGATGATCTTCCCGCTGTGCGTGAATGGGTGCAGGAAAAAGACCATTTGGGCAAACGTGACGGCAACGGAGAAACTTTGCTGCATAAAGCTGGTTTTTATGGCGCGGCAGCGGTTGCGCGTTTCTTGCTTGAAGGTGGCATGAGCGCAAATGTGCTGGATAATTCAGGCTATACCCCTTTGCACGAAGCCGCCCGCGCAGGTAATCCGGCGGCTGTGCCTTTGCTATTGTCTTATGGTGCGGATATGGATGCCGTGACATCCGGTGGTAAAACACCGCAAATGATGGCCGAGGAAAAAGGGCATTTTCAGACGATCGAGATCTTTCGGCGTTTGTCACGACAGCCACGCTGGCTGCGCTCAGGCGATGATGAAATTGCACATGTTTCTTATAAGGACCGTATCCGTTATAAAGTGACGCAGATTTTCAATTTTTCTGCCCGCACACATTTGTTGATCACGCAGAATGAAGTCACGAAAGCGGAAGCCGTTCAAATGAAAAACTTTGCCGATTTCCCTGAGGCGCAGCTCATACGTGCCGCTGAAAAGGCCTTTATCGAAGCGGGCGGTAAACTGCCGGATGGTTACGGTCATTTACAGCTTGAAAAACCTGCGGTGCCGGGGCTTAAAAAATCAGCCTTCGCCGCCCGCGCGCCGCGCAAGCCGTTGTGATTCCATTGATACGTATTCGTATTTCGATACTTTTTGCTCGATCGCACCAAAGATAGATTTTTCGTCAGCATCAAGCACTTCAATTTTTACTGTATCGCCAAATTTCATAAATTGTGTGGTGCTTTCACCCAGCTCGATTTTTTCCAGCATCCGCTTTTCGGCAATACAGGAATGTCCCTTGCTGCGGTCCACGTTGGACACGGTGCCGGAACCAATAATGGTACCTGCCACCAGCGGGCGTGTGCGCGCGGCATGGGCAATCAATTGGGCAAAGTCGAAAACCATATCCACGCCGGCTTCAGGTGCGCCAAAATGGATGCCGTTCCAATAGGAATGCAGCGGCAGGTGCAGTTTGTTGTCTTTCCACGCATCACCTAGTGCATCGGGCGTGACCGCCACGGGCGAAAACGCGCTTGACGGTTTGGATTGTACAAAGCCGAACCCCTTGGCCAGTTCCGGCTGCGCGATGTAGCGCAGGGTAGTGTCATTGACCAGCATCACCAGTTTAATGTGGCGGCCTGCGTCTTCTACCGTGGTGCCCATGGGGACATCATCGGTAATCACGGCGACTTCACCTTCAAAATCAATGCCGCCGGTTTCATCGGCAAAAACAATATCATCTGTCGGCGACAAGAAGCTGTCTGAGCCGCCTTGATACATCAGCGGGTCTGTCCAGAAGCTGGGGGGCATATCCACACCGCGCGCCTTGCGCACAAGTTCGACGTGATTGACATAGGCGCTGCCATCCAGCCATTGATAGGCACGGGGCAGGGGCGATGCGCATTTTGTTGTATCAAATGCAACGGGCGCTGCTTTGCCTTGTGCCAGATCATCTGCCAGTTGCGCCAGCGCCAGATGTACATTGGACCAATCTTCCAGCGCGGCTTGCAAGGTGGGGGCGATGTGTGCGGCAGAAACTGCCTTTGTCAGGTCGTTGTTGACGACCATTAATGTGCCATCGCGGCCATTTTTGTAAGAGGCGAGTTTCATGGTATCTCCTTGAAGGTGCAGAACCCCTCTCCAGTCGGGAGAGGGGATTGTGCAAGTGTGGTGGTGAGGGCTTAGGCTTCCAGAACGCCGCGGCGGACCTGGTCATCTTCCAGCGCCTGGAATAGGGCTTTGAAGTTACCTTCGCCGAAACCTTCGTTGCCTTTGCGCTGAATGATTTCATAGAAAATCGGGCCGATGGCATCTTTGGTGAAAATCTGCAACAGCAGACCTTGGCCTTTGGTGGGCGCGCCATCTACCAGAATGTTCAACTTTTGCATTTTTTCCAGATCTTCGCCGTGTTCGGGCACGCGCTCGTTCACACGGGCGTAGTAGGTCTCGGTTGTTTCTTGGAAATCGATGCCGGTTTTTTGCAGTGATTCAACGGTGTCATAGATATTGTCAGTGCCAAAGGCAATATGTTGAATACCTTCACCGTTGTAACGCTTCAGGAATTCTTCAATCTGCGATTTATCATCCGATGATTCATTGATTGGAATGCGGATCTTGCCGCAGGGGCTGGTCATGGCTTTGGATTTCAGGCCTGTCAGCTTGCCTTCGATATCAAAGTAGCGGATTTCGCGGAAGTTAAACAGGTCAGTGTAGAAATTCGCCCATTTGTCCATGTTGCCACGGTTGACGTTGTGCGTCAGGTGGTCAAGGTAGGTAAGGCCGGCACCTGCATTGGGGGCGGTATCCGTGAAGTTGAAGTCGTGCGCGTAAATGCTGCCTTTGTCGCCATAGACATCTACAAAGTAAAGTTTGGAACCGCCGATGCCTTCAACGGCCGGAATTTTCAGCTCCCCTTCGCCGATCTTGCTTTCAACGGCCTTGGCACCTTTTTCAATGGCGCGGGCATAGGCTGCTTGCGCATCTTTCACGCGGAAGCCCATGGCGCAGGCGGCACCGCCGTTGCGTTCTTTGGCAAAGGCCATGGCTTCTGGTTCTTCGTTCAAGACAAAGTTGATATCACCTTGTTGCCACAGGCTGACGTTTTTGGATTTATGCGTGGCGGTTTTTTTGAATCCAAGTTTGGAAAAAAGGTCTTCCAGTACTTTGGGGTTCTCGTGACAGTATTCAACAAACTCGAAACCGTCGGTACCCATCGGGTTCTCGAAAAGATCAGCCATGGTTTTGCCTTCCTTGTTATCTTGAACAGTAAAATTGGTTGCTGGGCATGAGTATTGTTTTTTTTGCAGGGGAATTCAAGGCTTGGGGTGACTTAATCTGAAAAACAATTGCATCTTGGATTTATGATCCTTTTCCCCTAATATGGCCTTCGGTTTTTGATAATTATATTCGGGTGTTATGCAGTCTCATCATCGCGGACCAATGTCCCTTCCTTTTATTCCGCCTCAGTCGTGTGATTTGAACGTCAGTTTTGAATTTTTTCCGCCCAAAACGGAAGACATGGAAAAAACGCTCTGGGCTTCGCTGGATTTGCTGGCACCGCTACAACCGCGTTTTGTTTCCGTGACTTACGGGGCAGGCGGCACCACACGTGCGCGCACGCACGAAATTGTATCGCGTATTCAGGACAAGACAGGCCTGCAAGCGGCCGCGCACTTAACCTGCGTTAAAGCAACGCGTGGCGAGATTGACGATATTGCCCGCGCGTATTGGGATGCCGGTATCCGCCATATTGTTGCACTGCGGGGTGACGTGCCGGGGGAAAACAGCAAATATGTGCCAGCGCCGGATGGTTACGCCTATGCGGCGGACCTCGTGAGCGGATTAAAAAAAATCGCCGATTTTGAAATCAGTGTGGCGGGTTACCCCGAAACACATCCTGAAGCGATTGATGCGGCGCACGATTTGCAAAACCTGAAACGCAAAGTGGATCATGGCGCGAGCCGTGTAATCAGCCAGTTTTTTATGGACCCCGAAGATTTTCTGCGCTTTCGCGATAACGCGGCAGATGCGGGTGTGAATGTGCCCATTGTGCCCGGTATTTTGCCGATCACGAATTTTGACCGCACGGTTTCTTTTGCAAAAATTTGCGGCGCGAAAGTACCCACGTGGATGGAAACATTGTTCGAAGGGCTGGATGACCAACCCAAAACCCGCCAATTGGTGGCGGCCACGGTGGCGGCAGAACAATGCCGTGTGCTGTATGAAAACGGTGTGCGTGATTTTCACTTCTATACGCTCAACCGCGCCGAACTGGCACAGGCAATCTGCCACATGCTAGGGATGCGGGCGAAGAAGGCAGCGGCCTGATCACGCCTTAAGCTGTCAGCGGGCCTTGCTGGGTGAATCCTTTTTTGCGGTTGTTTTGCGCCGCGGCGGGTGCTGTTTTGCGGCAGTCATCCACCAAACGGTCATAGTTTTGCTCAAGGAAGGCAAGCGTCGCACCGGTAATACCCGCCACGTTCAGTGCTGTCGGGCCAATGCGGCCACCGGCACCGGGGCGTTCAGGGTATTTATAAGCCGTTACAATCATATGCCCTGCAACCGGCACACCAATCACACTGATGTGGTCTGATGCCTTTCCTTGTTTATCGACAAGTGAAAAACCGTTGGTGACCGTCACACCGGATTTTGTCCAGTGTGGTGTTGCTTTGCCGCTTTCCAGCAGGTCACGCCAGAGCGGGTCTGTGATTTCGCTGCGCTTGGGGTCAAAACTGGTGCTATTGCCCATACCGGAGAAAATATAATCATGCACAGCGGTTTGTGTCTGTGGTTCTGTTTTGAAGCTAAAAATTTCCGCAAGCTTGGACAGGAATGTTTGCTGTGGCTTGGCGGGTATGAACTGGCACATCATTTTGCCGTCTACTTCGCGTACATCGTTGATGGTGCCCGACGATACCACAACGCGGCCAGACTTCATGGCGTTGCGCACCGTATGCCCTGTTTCAGGGGTCACGCCCACGCGGGCGGTTGTCAGCAATACATCGTGTTTGGATAAAAGGGCCGCCACTTCCGGCTGCGGAAATTTTTGTGCCATTTGCGGCACAAAGCGTTCCCAATAGGTAATGATTTCTTCGGAGGTAAAGCCTTGTGATGTCAGCTGGCCAAATTCTTTCAGCATAGACTTCAGCGCGCCTTGCGATGTTGTTGCTTGCATGAATTTTGGCTCATGCTTGGTGAAGGGCAGCTCAGGTTCTGGTCGTGGCTCCCCGCGCAGGCGCGTGGCCATGTATTCGGACACAGGTGTATCGTCGTATGGTTTATGCATCAGCGCACGGCGTGACATCATGGTGATCTTGCCTTCGTGGCCGGAATGGATCAGGCGGGCGGCAATGTCCATCGATGTTAATCCTGTGCCAATAATCAACACGCTGCTTTTTTTATCGGCGCAGACTTTGTCGAAAAAGGCGTTGGAATGCGGGGCATATGGCGTTTCAAGAAAATGACTGCTTTTGGCAGCGGCTTTGGCAAATTTGGGGGCCAGAGCATCTTGAAACCCTGTGGCCAGTACAACGTGGGCTGCTTTGACATCTACGCCGTCTTCAAAAGAGACAACGGTACCTTGTGGTGTTTCATCCACCTTTGTCGCGCGGCGCATGACGTAGCTGACCTTGGCTTTGTTGCCTGCTTTATCCAGCGCGAGGCCGACAAGATGCTGCAAATAATCACCATAGAGCTGGCGGGGCGGATTGGTCAAGCAGACCTCCATCGCCGGATTTTTTTTGGTCAGGTCCTGAATATATTCCACAAAAGTGGGAAAGCCTGCCGGTTGTTGTCCGGCGGCAAAGGGGGTGACGCGTTTGGCACCAATGTTCAGGTTATGCTTTTTGTATTCAGGTGCTTTGCCGTAGGCAAGGCCGGCGTGTTTTTGCTCGGGTTTACGCTCGGCGATCTGGATATGCACAGGGCTTTTGATGCTGGGGTCATCTGCAATGCGCAACAGGGTATGCAGCAGAACCGATGTTCCTGCAAAACCGCAGCCGACAATGACCAAAGGTTGGGATGAATCCGGATGCGTCATGCCAATAAAAAACCCGTGCGCAAAAATTTGAAATAACGGATTTTAGGGTAGCATTACGCCTTGACATAATCAATATAAATCTACCTGAAATCAGGGCGTAAACGGTGGTTTTTTGCTTATCGGGGGCGGGGGTTGTGCACCGGGACGGTTCTTTGGCCGAAAGGTGTCTTTTTGTGTCTCGTAATTCTCGATAAACCGCGTGATGCTATAGGGCACGGCGGGCTTGGGCGTTTGAACAATCATGTCCTGCAATGTTTGCAAGCCGCGGTCCGAATTATCAATTTTGCTGAAAGCTTCCAGTGCTTTGGCGACACGTTCCTTGAACAGCGTCTCGTTTTGCACAAAATCACCCTGACGGGTGTTCATCAGGTCATACAGCCCTTCGGCGTGTAGTACGTGGCATGTGATCTCACATTGCAGCACGAAATTTTCGAATACGGTTGTATCAATGCCATAGGCTTTGAGCTGCCGGAGCGAGACACCGGCCAGGCGCAATGAATTTTCCGCATCGGTAATCAATCCGCCACGGCCCAGCTCTTGATAATGCGTGCAGTATTCTTGCAGGTGGTCGTGTGCGTTTTTTACCTGATCGATGAAATGATCCAGAATATCCAAAACTCTGAGTTGTGCGAGACGTTCTTGCAGCGTCTGGCGATGGGTCGCTTTGGTGAACTGTTCAAACAGGAAATGCGTATTGGGTGTTTTGCTGGCAGGGCCATTATTATCAAACTCGTCGTCCGGACGTGCCAGATGGTGGTTGGCGCTGTTTACATCTGTTTGTACAAAAACAGCGCCTGCCGGCAACATCTTGCTATTGGGTCTTGCATGGGGCTTGCCTTGGGTATCAAAAACATATCCCTCGCGTTCGGCAAAGGCACGGAAGTGGGTAAAGCCCAGTGCTGCGGCTTCGGGTGTTTGTACCGCAAAATCATTCGGGCGGTTTTTACAGGTACGTTCAAAATCTACCAGCATTTCAAGCGCCTGATCAAAGGGCACCCCTGATTTTAATTTATGCACATAGGTTTTTGTATTGTGCGCGGCGGGAAAGAGGGCATATCCGGGATCGGAGGTTTCAACGGTTTTATGCACGCTCCATGTTTTTTTGACCGGATCATCCATCACGGCAGCCAGATGAATGTGATAATGCCCGCGATGGTATGCGCGCAGGCCATAGGTCTGCGTTTGGCAAGCGGTCCCGAAAATAGGATTCAAGGATTTGCGGCCCGCAGCAGGGGCCGGTGTTGTATCTCCCATCGGGTCATAAGGCGGGATATTCCCGCCTGGACCACCTGGCGGCGGCTTTGGCTTATCCGTCATAAAATCATCCTGAATAGGGGTATTTATATACCCGAATTCCGGTTTTGTGAAAAGTGCTTCCGTGAATCAATCCGTGGGTTGTGCTGCTTTTAATACAATCAAAGGTTGTAAACGGGTCTTGTACGTATATCGAAAGCGCGGTACATCCGTCTCAAGACAGGCCTGATTTCAAGCAGTTAACAAAATATGAAAATTATTTGTACCTATTCATTCCCTGTAAAGGACTTTTGGTGTAAAATAGAATAAGATCAATAAGTTAGCTATTTTCGTCCGGAGGGTTTAGACGATATGACGGATACGACGGACATCATTATTCCAAGCGGCGATGAAACGGTTACCGAAGAAAAGGTATCCGTGATTACCGTCAACTTCAAAGACGGTGCCATTGTCAGCAAGGTTCAGTTTGACGGAGAGGGTGGAATTCCCAAATTTCTCCGCGATATGGCGAAGTTTGCCAAAAAAACGAATGTAAAATCCGTGGTCGTTCTGACAATTACGGATGATGAGCATGTGGACTGGGTGCATATCGCGGATTCAGAACACCATCTGGCACTGGCGGCCTTGTGTCTGGATGATATTAAGGAAGACCTTAAAAACCATATTTTCAAAGATATGGAAGAAGAAGAGGCCTGATTTTCAATTTTGATGACCTCTCCCTATCCCGGAGAACTTCCGGGATGCCTTAACGCGCCAATATAGCGCAGCATTCCGCGCCCGATCTCCTGCGGGCCAGTCAGCACAAGGTCAACATTTTGCTGATCGAAATAGTCAGCTTCATCCTGATTGTGCGCCCGCACAAGGATGCGGATAGCGGGGTTCAGTGCCCGGGCTTCTTCCACAATCTGGCGTGCGGCAAAGGGGTCAGGAATGGCGATTGCAATGGCGATGGCCTTGGAAATGGTGGCCTCGGTCAGCGTCGCCGGAAAAGACGCATCGCCGGCAATGGCGTGATATCCCTGTTCGCGCAGGAGTTCAATTCTTTCGCGGTTATTGTCGATGATGACAAGGTCAATGTGGGCCGCTGTGATGTTTTGCGAAATATGCTGCCCCACGCGGCCATGGCCGACCAGGATAACCGTGTCACGCAGGACGACTTTCTCATCACGGCTCAGCTCGGAAAGGTCTGTCTCGCGGACATTGAACATCGAAGACAACCGGGGGCTGCGGCCTGCGTATTCGTATATTCTTCGGGATAAATGAAAGGCCAGCGGGTTTAATGAAATGGAGATCATGGCACCTGCCAGCACAAGGTCCCGTCCGGATTCAGGCAGCAGCCCGTATGTCAGGCCAAGGCTCACCAGAATGAAAGAAAATTCTCCAATTTGTGCAAGCGCGGCGGAAACGATCAGCCCCGTCTTTAGGGGGTATTTAAACAAGATCACAATCAGGAAGGCGGCAATGGATTTTCCGACCATAATGATGGCGACTGTCATCAGAACCTGAAGGGGTTGCTGAACAAGAATGGCCGGATTAAACAACATGCCGACAGCGACAAAGAACAATACGGCAAAAGCATCTTGAAAGGGCAGCGCACGGTCTGCCACTTCGTGGTTGAGGTCGGATTCACGGATCATCATGCCCGCAAAAAAAGCGCCGAGTGCCAAGGAGACATCAAAAAATTTGGATGCCGCAAAAGCCACTCCGACAGCCGCTGCAAAAACAGCCAGCGTAAACAATTCACGCGACCGGGTACTGGCCACAGATTCAAGCAGCCATGGTAAAATGCGTTTGCCTGCCAGTTGCATGAAGATAATAAAAAGCGCCACTTTGCCGAACGCTTCAAGCGATGCGGTCAAAAGATCTTCTTTGATGTGGTATCCGTCATCGGCCTGTCCTAAAAGCGGGACCAGCACCAAGGCCAGCACCATGACCAAGTCTTCCACAATCAGCCAGCCAATGGCAATGCGCCCGTTGTTGGATTGCAGCATGTTGTGTTCTTCCAGTGCGCGCAGCAGCACAACCGTGCTGGCAACGGAGAGGGCAAGGCCGAACATCAAGCCGCTTTCAATTGTCCACCCCCATGCATAATGAGCCAGTGCCGCTCCCAGTGCCATGGCGACACCAATTTGGACAAGTGCCCCTGGCAGCGCTATTTTGCGCACGCTCATCAGGTCTTTCATGGAAAAGTGCAGGCCCACGCCAAACATCAGCAAGACAACACCGATTTCGGAAAGCTCTTCGGCTATTTTCATATCCCCGACAAAGCCTGGTGTGTAAGGGCCGATCAAAATACCGGCCAGTAAATAACCAACAATAGGGGGAATGCGAAGCTTGACCGCGATGAGGCCTAATATAAAAGCGCAACTCAGACCTGTCGCAACAGTCGAGATGAGTGGCAGGTCATGTGATATTTCCATATGGCCAGTCCTCGTGTCCAGTCTCTATTTGCGGGCAAGGGTGTTGTAGATGTAAGGCTTAAAAACCAATCTTCCAGTGGGTTTCTTGTGCCACGTTGCATCTCGTACTGCGTGGCAGTATATGCCATACTAAGGCATGAAGCAAACAATGGACATGATGACAAATGATACCGATGCGGCAGCACAGGCGGCTGAGGCAATCATACGTCTTGTTCTGGCGGCCCCCGCTGATGAAATGCAAGACCGCCTGACCGGGCAGCTGCACGAATATAACGCACCGCTCAATCCGGCTATTTATTTTCTGGTTTTTGAAGGGCTTTATGCAGCCGATAAAAAACTCGCCGCCATTCAGGTCTGGCGTCAATTCATCAGTCTGTTGTCGCACGCAGCTGAGGCGATCAATGCCGATCATCGCCGCTATGGCGCAACCGTGCAGGCGCTGGGCCGCTTTATTGAAGTGTTTGATAAAAACCTTCAGGAATTTGCCGCGTTTCATGTTTTCTCCGAAACCGTGCAGCGTGCTTTGAACCATTTTGATTCCGTGACCATGAATGCGCCGCCGCTGTCGATTGTGCCGGATGATACATTGACACAGCGCCCAGCCATTGCACCGGATTCTTTGGCACTGGGGGACCAGTGCATTGTGGACGGGGACGACACTATGGCCGCTGCCTTTTTCCGCCGCGCCGGTGAAGAAGAAGACCGGCCAGAAGGCTGGCTGCGGCTGTTGCAATTGATGGCTGAAGCTGATCTTGGCGGCGATGACGGCAAAATCGAAACTGCGGCAGATGTTTGTGCTAAAGCCGTCACCGCCGGATATTGGTATGCAAGACCGTACTACATGATGCGCGCCCTGATGGAAACAACAGAGGACAGCCAAGATACGCGCGATATTATGTCGGCACAGGCCGCGTTATATGTTCAGGATTTCTGTTTGTATATTTTGCCATCACAAAAAGGTTTTTCGAAATATACAACGCCCGCGTTGTTTCAACCTGCCGCGGGCATTTTTAATCATGCCAAGGGCGATGAAGTGATCCGCCGTATCAAGGCTGTGACAGAGGGGAATGCGATCAAGGCATCGTTGGGGGCCTTTGCCAATCTGGGGTCTTTCATGTTGCAGCAAGAATGGTTGAAGGCAAAAAAAGACATGCCGGAACTACCCGCCGCCCTGAGCGCTTTTTTACAGGCACTGACCGAAGAAAATCGCTTGATTGCCGAAAGCTTGGCCGACCCTGTGCCGGATGATGTGCCTTTTGCCCGTGAACAGCGTCAGTTTAGCGATACTGCCTTGCGCATTAACGAAGATGTGGGGTTTCAGATTGACCAATTTCTGCAACTTTTGTCAGAATCTGATTGATCTGTACAGGTTGCGCCCCATATCTGTATATTAAAGGAAAATCAGCGGTTTTTCTGCTGTTTGTCTTTTTCACACGTTATACTGGCTTCGCCTTCCACAGGGATCTTCCGGCCGATGAAAACAAAAATCTTTTTTCTCGTTATGTTTGTTCTCGCAGCAGGTGCCGGTTTTTACTACGCGCCGCATTTTTGGGAAGATAAAAATGCAGCAGAAGCTGCGGCGGCAAAGAAGCTGACCCCTGTTTTTGTGACAACAGCTGTTGAAGGGAAGGTTTTTGACAGTGTGGATGCTTTGGGCACTGCCGTTTCCAATGAATTTGTAGAAATTTCCAGCAACGTGTCCGAGTTGTTGCGCGAAATTAACTTTGAAGATGGACAATTTGTACATGAAGGCGATGTTATCGCTGTGCTGGAACAGCGCGAACTGCGCGCCCAGCTGGAAGCGGCCCGTGCCAGGATGGAGCAGGACACGCGCGAACTGGCTCGCCTTGAAGGCTTGCTCCGTGACAAAGCCGTGCCACGGCAGGATTACGATAATCGTTTAACCATGTTGGAAATCACCCGCCGTGAGCTGGAAGGGCTTGAGGCCCGCATTGCATACCGCACCTTGCGTGCGCCGTTTGATGGTGTGTTGGGGGTGCGGTTGATCAGCCCCGGGGCTCTGGTACAAACGGGCGATGTGATCACAACGCTGGATGACATCAGCCGTATCAAGCTGGATTTTACGGTGCCTTCTACATATTTGTCCTCGCTCAAGCCTGGTGTGGAAATTGAAGCCGAGGCAGATGCGCTTGATAATCGTGTTTTTCGGGGCAAGATTGAAAGTGTGAACACACGCATTGATCCGGTCACGCGCTCTGTTCTTGTGCGTGCTGTCTTGCCGAATGATGATGGCATGTTGCGTCCCGGATTGTTGCTGAAGGTGACTTTGATCAAAAACGAACGCACGGCAGTTATTTTGCAAGAAGAAACCTTGCTGCAACGGCAGGATGATCATTTCGTTCTGGTGGTGGCCGATGACGGCATGGTGGAACAACGCAAGGTGACCATTGGTGCCAGGCGCCCGGGTAAAGTCGAAATCACCTCCGGCCTGAAAGTAGGGGAGCGTGTAATTGTACGTGGTGTGAACCGCGTTAAAACCGGCGAGAAGGTTGACGTTGCAGAAACATGGCCGCCTGTTGGTGGCTGGGATGTGAAGGGCGAATAAGCATGTTGCTGTCGGATATTTCCGTACGCCGTCCTGTGTTTGCGGCTGTGATGAGCCTTTTGCTTGTCGCTTTTGGTCTTGTGTGTTTTGACCGGTTGCCCTTGCGCGAATATCCCGATATTGACCCGCCGATTGTATCCATCCGCACCACGTACCAAGGGGCGGCGGCGAATGTGGTGGAAACACGCATTACGGAGCCGATTGAGCGTCGCATTTCTGGCGTGGAGGGCATTCGCAATATTACCTCCAGCAGTGAAGACGGCAGATCCAGCATCACCGTTGAATTTAACGTGGACCGCGATGTGGATGCTGCCGCGAATGATATTCGCGACCGTGTCTCGGGCATCTTGGATGATTTGCCGGTTGAAGCCGAAGCGCCGGATATTCAAAAAGCGGATTCTGATGACGATGTCATCATGTGGCTGAATTTGCAGGGCGAGGGAATGAGCATCCTTGAGCTGACCGATTTTGCCAGACGATATTTAGAAGACCGTTTTTCCGCACTGGATGGCGTGGCGCGGGTACAAATTGGCGGTGCGCGTGATATTGCCATGCGTGTCTGGATTGATCGCAACAAACTGGCCGCCCGTAACCTGACAACAGAAGATATTGAAAACGCCCTGCGCAGTGAAAACGTTGAATTGCCAGCCGGCGCCATTGAATCCAAAAACAGTGATTTTACACTGCGTGTGCAGCGCGGTTATCGCACGGCGGACGATTTTAAGGCGCTTGTCCTCTCGCGTGGCGAGGGGCAGGGCGGCCATCTGGTGCGTCTTGGCGATGTGGCCGAAGTGCTGGTGGCGGCGGAGGAAGAGCGCGGAACCCTGCGCGGCAATGGTGTGCCCATGGTGGGCGTGGGGATCGTCAAACAATCCAAAGCCAATACAATTGATGTGGCCCGCGTGGCCAAACTGGAAATGGTGCAGGTCAACCGCACCCTGCCCACGCACATGCGTCTTGCGCAAAGTTATGACAGCAGTGTGTTTATTGAAAGCGCTGTGCATGAAGTTTATTTAACGCTGGGTATCACCGTTGTGCTGGTGGGCATTGTCATGTACGCCTTTTTGGGAAGTTTGCGTACCATGATTATTCCGTTCCTGGCGGTACCTGCATCCTTGATTGGTACCTGCATTATTTTGTATGTACTGGGGTACAGCATTAACCTTTTGACCCTTCTGGCCATTATTCTGGCGATCGGCCTGGTGGTGGATGATGCGATCATTGTTGTCGAAAATGCCTATCGCCGTGTGGAAATGGGGGAGCCCAGTCTTGCGGCTGCCTTCCGTGGCACCCGGCAGGTGGGTTTTGCAGTGATTGCGACCACCATTGTGCTGGTGGCCGTTTTTTTACCCATTACCCTTTTGGAGGGAAACGTCGGGCGCTTGTTTTCTGAATTTGCCGTTACCATGGCTGCTGCGATTTTGTTTTCAGCCTTTGTTGCGTTGACGCTATCGCCCATGCTGTGTTCGAAATTGCTGAAACATACGGAGCATAAAACATGGTTCAGCCGTAAGGTGGATGACGGGTTTGAATCCCTGCGTCGCGGATATTTGTCTTTGCTGGGTCGTTTGCTGGATCATAGCGTGACAGGTGTTTTGATTATGCTTGCCGTGCTGGCGGGGGCGGGTTGGTTGTTTAAGGCCATTCCATCTGAATATGCCCCGCGCGAGGACCGTGGTGTCTTTTTCTCCACCTTGCGCGGCCCGGAAGGCGCTTCTTATAACTACACCATCGATCATCTCAACCAGTTTGAAAAACGCCTGTCGAGCTTTACTGAATCAGGCGAGTTTGAACGTATTTTGATGCGCGCGCCCGGCAGCTTTGGCACCACGGCAGCCTTCAACGATGCACGCGGTATTTTTGTTTTGAGCGATTGGTCCAAACGCAAGCCGATCTGGTGGTATCTGGATGAAGTCCGCAGGCTGACATCGGATATACCAGGTGTGCAGATTTTTTCAACGGTGCGCAGTTCCTTTGGTGGCGGATCACAAAAGCCGGTACAATTCGTGCTGGGTGGCCCCAGTTATGAAGAATTGCTGAACTGGCGCGATATCTTGCTGGAAAAGGCCCGTGAAAATCCGAATTTGTTGGAGCTTGATCACGATTATTATGAGACAAAACCTCAAATCGGCATCGAGATAAACCGTGATCTGGCCGCAGACCTTGGCGTACCAGTATCTGTGATCGGCCGCACATTGGAAACAACCATGGGCTCGCGGCAGGTGACAACTTTTGTGGATCGTGGTCGTGAATATGACGTTATTCTGGAGGGGAAGAAATCGCAAAAAAGCAGCCCGCTGGATATTACAAATACATTTGTGCGCTCCGCACGCTCGGGCCAGCTGGTGCCTTTGTCCAGTTTTGTTACCCTGCATGAATTTGCCGATGCCAGAAGGCTGAACCGTTTTAACCGTGTGCGCAGCATTACAATAGAAGCCGGGTTGGCAGAAGGTTATTCGCTTGGGCAGGCGCTCGATTATCTTGAAAACGTTGTGCGCACCGAATTGCCGACAGGGGCCACGATTGATTATAAAGGGGAATCACTTGAATTACGTGAATCAAGCGGTTCCATCTATCTGGTCTTTATTCTGGCATTGCTGGTGGTTTATCTGGCGCTGGCCGGCCAGTTTGAAAGTTTTGTGCATCCGTTTATTATCATGCTGACCGTGCCAATGGCGATCACTGGGGCCTTGCTCAGTCTGTGGTTGACGGGGGAGACGCTGAATATTTACAGCCAGATCGGTTTGATCATTCTGGTGGGGCTGTCGGCCAAGAACGGTATTTTGATTGTCGAGTTTATTAACCAGTTGCGTGACGAAGGCGTGGCTTACCGCGATGCCATTCTGGAGGCGGCATCCAAACGCCTGCGCCCGATTATTATGACGACGGTGACCACCATCATGGGGTCTGTACCTCTCGTCATGGCGGCTGGTGCGGGGGCAGAAAGCCGTATTGTGATCGGCGTTGTGGTCATTGGCGGTTTGTGCTTGTCGATTTTACTGACCGTTTTTGTGGTGCCGATGATGTACCGTATTCTTGCTCGCAACACGGGGGCTTCCAATGCGGCCAGCTTGCGGTTGGAACAGCAACTGTCTGAATATGAACACAAAACCTGATGTATTCAGCAGGGCTGTAAATATTAATAAAGTGTTAATGAATAAGGATTATAATAAAGGCAGGATAGGAATCCGTCTTTTGCAGACCAGAAAGGTTTTTTGCAATGGCTGTCAAGTCAACAGACCCGACGAGCATTTTGCGCGACATTGCATCGTCGTTCCGCAGCAATTACCAGTACAAGATATTGGGTAAAACGGATTCATTTTTTCAGTACACCGCAAAAATGATTGAAGGCGACCAGACAAAACTGTCGCTTTTCAAAAGCCGTCGTATCGCTGAGCAAACCCAGCTTAATAAAATCGAGAACAATCCGGCGCTTAGTGATAATGAAAAGCTGCAAGCATCTGCAGAAACCAAAATTGGTTATTTGAAAGATGCCTACCGCACGCTGAAATCTGCGACCTACAGCATTGATACGGTCAAATCAACCAACCTGAAATATTCGGTCAGCTATTTTCTAAAAGAGCTGGAAACCGCCGTGAAAGATTACATCACGGCGCGCGGTGGTGCTGTGGGCGGTACATCGGGCACGGAGGATGTTGTGGATATTTCAGACGAGGGGCAGGCACTCTCCGGCGGGGAAGGAAAGATTGCCCTGACCACAAGCGATCAAGCCTTTTTGCGGGATGCACAGAAAATCGTGGATGATGTGGGGCGCATTGCCTCCAAGCTGCGTATCAAGGTGCGCAGCGAAGGTATTTTCTTCGATAACACCACTTACCAGGCCAGTAAGCGTGTGGATGCGCTGAAGGCCTTGCTGGCCTCGGCTCAGTCCGGCTTTACGCCCGCGCCTCCTTCCAGTGTGGTGGCAGAGGCAGACCCCACCACAACGCCTGCGCCAGCGGAAGGCCAAGCGCTTGATGTAACTGTCTAAATAGCGGGAAATCCGTTTCCTGAGCTTTTTCTGGTGTCTGGCTTTCTGCGCTTAAGCCGTAGGAATGAAATTTCTTTATGCCGTATATGCGGGGTATGTGTGCTATTGTCCGCGCATATACATGATGATTATTGTGCATAAAAGTTATTTCAGCACAGAATGGGTTTATATGTCAGTCAAAAAGAATACAATTTTGATTGCAGACGCCGACCAGCAAGCTAAAAAAATGCTGGATATAATTTTCGACACAGAAAGTTTTTCAATTGAATGGTGCGGCAGTGGCCGCGAAGCGATACAGCTGAGTATTTCGCTGAAGCCTGATTTGATCTTGCTTGATCTGAACTTGCCGGACATGGAGGGAAATGAAGTGATTTCTGCCCTGCGCGAATGGATTAATGTGCCTATTATTATCCTGACGTTGCGAAAAGAAAGCAGCGATATTGTGAAGGCGCTTGATCTGGGAGCGGATGACTATGTGGTCAAGCCGTTCGATATGAATGTGCTGCAATCACGTATCAACGCAAGTTTAAGAAAATCTATTATTCGAGAGACAGGCGCGCCGGAGCTTATCAATGGGGATCTGCGGATTGATCTGGTCAGGCATGAAGTTTTTATGAAGGGGCAAAAAATTTCTTTGACGCCAAAAGAATATAATCTATTGCGATATTTTATGCTCAACTGCGGCAAAATGTTGACGCATAAAGAAATCCTGTCAGAGGTCTGGGGGAAGGCGCAGCGAGAGAATACCCAGTATTTGCGTGTTTTTATCGGGCAAATTAGAAAAAAAATCGAAGCCGATACAGGCGGTACTGCTTTCATTGTGACAGAGCCCGGTATTGGCTACCGCATGGATTTAAATCCAGGAAGTTTTGTAAGCTAAACTCTCAAAGCATCACCCTTAAAGGTGTTGAATAAGGGCAATGCTTTGAGATGTTTAATGCTTGTTTATGCAGCTTTTACGCTGCTACAGCCACAAGATGCTTCAATTTCTTGCATTTTTTTGCGACTTGCTTCCGGTTTGATCTGCTGTTTTTCTTCAACTTTTTTGAAGAAAAGATCTTTTTGCGTGGCATACAGATTGATGTCTTCATCTGTCAGCTTGTTCCACTCTTTTTTAACAGCAGCGTTCAACGCTGTGCTGTCTTTTTTGTCTGTTTGTGTGTGGAGTGTTTTGTTTTGCTCGGTCATACTGTTTATTCCTTTTATATATTCGTTACCAAAAGCAACGTAAAAGCACTATGGCCCTTCAATGGTAAGGATGCGATGTGTAATGTCCCTGAACATGTAAGGGGAGCATAAGAAAATGCGCCTCTCTTGAAAAGAAGCGCATTTAAATAACGGTAAAGCTCTAAGTATATTTATTTCGAGCCTTTTTTCTTCGGCGAAGGCGGTGCAGGTGATTTTGGTGTCTGCGGTGAAGGCTGATTTTTGTTTTTGTCGATCATATTTTTAATCCTTTAAATGTCATATGTGCTTTTGAGTCGTAGCTATTGATACCCTGCAAGGCGGCGGCATTTTTTTTCTATGTTGAAATACAGTGTCAGGTATATTTTTTGTATAAGTGTATCTGTCGCAAGGGTGCTTGTTGTTCATTTTCACTGTCTTTTCTGCTCCCTGGGCAGCGGTGTGTTATACTTAATTTTTTATGGAAGGATATTATTATAATGATGTCTTCATTAGACAGGCTCTTGCAGCAGGCGACTGGTATGCTTTCTGAAGTGGGCACGGCAGACAATACAAATTCTTTTGATCAGACGCAGAATTTAATCGACATGGTCAGGTACTCTTTATCTTTTCCAAATCAACAATTGGGGGTTTGGGAAACAATGGAGTTGAATGCAGCAAGTTCAGCACTTGAGGCTGGATTTTTGAAGCTGGCAATTACTTTTGCCTGCCGCGCCATCGAGGTGAACAAATTGCAAGAAATAGAATATCTTTTTGGTTTCGAGGCTGTGCGGCATCACCATGATGAACCTGCGTATAAAGTACCTAAGGATCATTCTTCTGCCGCCTTGTCGCACAAGCATGACGCAAGGGACCTGCTGTGGTTGCAAAACACAACCGCCATTAGTTTATTGCAAGGGCAGTTATCAAGGGCAAAAGATTTGACGTTACAGCAAAAGCTTGCTGCAGAATCTTTGGTGCTCATGCAAAAAAAAGCAGCCGAGCAGCTGGTGGCAGATGATGGCACAGCAGCCAAAAGCCTGATGCTGACGCAAAGGGCCAGATCTGCAACCATTAACCTTGCCATGACATCCGATGGAGACATCGTCAGGGAAAAAGATATAAAACTTTTTATGCGTTGGGGGGATTATTCCGTAGGGCAGAACAGGGGCCGCGGAAGGGATGCGGGAGAACTTCTGAAAGAAGATAAAGGAATTGCGCTCAAGCTTAAAGAACAACAAAAACTGCGTGCTCAGGCTTTGCAGGTCGAGCAAAAGGATGCTGCGATGGCATTGGCGGATAATGACAAGGCCGGATCAGCACGTTTGAAGTCGTTACAAAAGAAAGAAGCGATTATTCTAAAAGAGACGAATGTCTTGAAAGCGCTTTTAAAAAAACAGGAGCCGGGTGTGCAGGGTGCGGAAGAGGATGACACACAAAGCCGTTGAAAAGCATTTCCCCGTGCAGCTTATTGAAATTTAATGATATTTGAAGTGAGACTTCGAGAGTATTTAATTAGCCTATTGACTAAATAACCGATTCCTGAGATCATATATTTAGCTATTTAGTTAAATAATAATCAGGAGGTTGTCATGGATTCATATCTGATGGTGTCGGTATATGCCGTTTATCTTGTGGTCAGCATTGCCATTACGGTTTGGGTCGGGCGTACGCTGCATAAAAACGGGCGTATATTTCTGGTCGAAAATTTCAGTGGCAACGAAGCCTTGGCTGACTCAATCAATCATTTATTACTGGTCGGTTTTTACCTCATTAATCTTGGCTTTATCAGCCTGACAATGAAGGCCGATTACAGTCCGCAGAACGTTGTGCAGGGAATAGAATTTATCAGCGGTAAAATTGGCCTGATTATCGTCATTTTGGGTGCTATGCATTTTACGAACATGTTCGTGCTGGTGCGCTTCCGCCACTTCCGAATGGGGGCCAATGATGCGCAAGCAAAGACGGCAACACGGGTTTAAAAAGTAAATGTATAAAGCGTAATCGAAGAGGCATGATGACAACATCATGCCTCTTTTTCGTGCTTAAAGATGGTCTTTAGTTGGGCGTAGGAAACGTTGATCTTTTAGTTTTTGGGCGATACTCATATTTAATCGTGCCTTCACCCTTGGGGATTTCCACGATGGCATTCATATCTTCGGGCACATCGATGCCTGCTGAGAGTGATTTATAGTCCATTTTTCTGTCGGCCCTTTATAGCTTTAACAAATCATAACTGTCTGCCCTGATGTATCAAATAGTGTGATCGTATGTGGCGGACGGATTGTTTCACAAGTTAAATGACACGGGGGTTTGATCTGAACATTACAGGCCCCACCTTGCGGTAATACCGTGTTTTTGTGTTGCAGCCTAAGCTATATCAATCATTTAGGTAATGATGGTAGCGAGGGAGGGATTTGAACCCCCGACCAAAGGATTATGATTCCTCTGCTCTACCGCTGAGCTACCCCGCCACAGGGAAATTTGACCTTTTATATGCCAATACGGGGGGCATCTGTCAAGCCTGACGGTGACATCTTGTAAAATATTGAATTTTAGCCGTATTTCACGGCGGCTTGCGGTCCCTTTGGGGCCTCAGGGGCCGCTGGTGCAGGGGGTATCGGCAATATCTGCGGGGCGGTAGTTTTTCATGCGTATATATAGGGCCAGCGCCGTGATTCCGCACAGGGCCAGTATAACGGCCATGGGCAGGGGCGTTGTGGCGTGCATCATGCTCAGGCTGCCCGCCACCATGGCCGAGAGGGAGAACTGGATGGTGCCAGCAAGTGCGGAGGCCGCACCGGCGCGCTGCTTCTGGTGTTCCAGTGCGCCGGCGGTGGCATTGGGGAAGATGATCCCCATCATCGACATAAAACCAAACAGCGGCAGCATCATGCCCCACAGTCCCCAGTGCATGAAAACAGCAAAAGCCATGCAGCTGCCAAAAACGCCGAGGCCGATGAGTGCTTTTTGCATCAACTGGTCCGGTGTTTGTTTATCTTTGCGCAAAAGCCAGGCGTTGATCTGTGACATGCCGATCAACCCCAGCGCATTCACGCCAAAAAACCAGCCGAAATGTTCTGCCGGAATGTGGAAGTATTCAATGAAGACGAAGGAAGAGCCGGTGATATAACTGAAAAGGCCTGCCTGCGCAAAAGCCCCTACCATGGTGTACCCGAGGAAGGTCCGGTGACGCAGGATTTCAAGATAGGTTTGAAAAACACGGCTGAATTTAACGGTTTCATCCGGCGGGCGTGTTTCAGGCAGGCGCAGGGCGATGATGAGCGCAATCACGATGCTGCAAAGCGCCAGCGTCCAGAAAATAGCGCGCCAGCCGAAGTACAACAAAATATATCCACCCGCCAAAGGGGCGAGGATAGGGGCCACGCCCATTACCAGCATCAGCATGGAAAAAACTTGCGCAGATTCACGGTGATCAAATAAATCCCGTACCATCGCGCGCGAGACGACAATCCCCGCACAACCGCCCAGTGCTTGAAACAGGCGGAATAAAATCAACTGGTCGCTTGTGGCGGCCAAGGCGCAGGCAACGGATGCCAGCGTATAAAGCGCAAGGCCGAAGTAAATCGGTTTTTTACGGCCAAAGCGGTCCGACACAGGGCCGTAAACCAACTGGCCGATGGAAAGTCCTGCAAAAAAAGCCGCGAGCGAGAGTTCGATGCGCCCCTGCGCCACACCCAGCGATTCCGCCATGGCAGGAAAAGCGGGCAGGTACATGTCGATGGACAAGGGGCCCACGGCGGTCAGACTGCCCAATATCAGTACGAACATAAAGAAGGGGCGTGAATGCGTTTGCATGATGGTGTCCGTTCTAGAATAAACCCCGCAAGAAATGCGGGATGGAAAAAGTTTTAGGACGCAACTGTCAGGCTGCGGTTTTCGGCGCCTGTAATCCAGCCGCCGCCCAGCACATGATTGCCGATATACGCCACGCAAGCTTGACCTGCAGCAATCCCAAAGGCAGATGTTTTTAAGGCCACATGATCGGGGTAGATGATGGCAGGCATGGGGGCCTGGGCAGAGCGCAATTTAACCTCGCACTCAATGCCGCCTTCGGGAATATCCGTCAGCCAGTTGCCTTCTTTGATGAAAACCGTATCACGGCCCAGTGCTTCGTACGGGCCGACCAGTACCTGATTTTTATCAGGGCGCAGGCCCACCACAAACAGCGGCGTGTTGTTTTCAGTAAAGCCGCCGCCAATGCCAAGGCCGCGGCGCTGGCCGACGGTATAATTGATGATGCCGTTATGCTCGCCCAAAACGCGGCCATCGATGTGCACAATATTTCCGGGCTTCATGGCACCGGGGCGGAATTTTTCCACCACGCGGGCATAAGACCCGTTGGGCACAAAGCAAATGTCCTGACTATCCGGCTTATCTGCCACGTTCAGGCCGAAACGCTCGGCATGGCCGCGGGTGATGTCTTTGGTCCAGCCGCCCAGCGGAAAGCGCAGGAAATCCAGCTGTTCTTGCGTGGTTGCGAACAGGAAATAGCTCTGGTCTTTGGAGGGGTCCACCGCGCGATGCAATTCGGCTTTGCCTTCGGCATTCACAATGCGTTGGATGTAATGGCCGGTTGCCATGCAATCGGCGCCCAGATCACGCGCTGTTGCCAGCAGGTCTTTGAACTTCACATTCTGGTTGCATTTGACGCAAGGGATAGGTGTTTCGCCGCGCAGATAACTTTCGACAAAATCTTCGATCACGCCGTCTTGAAACTTGCTTTGGTAGTTCAACACATAATGTTCGAACCCCATGGTTTCGGCCACGCGTTTGGCATCGTAGATATCCTGACCCGCGCAGCAGGCGCCTTTTTTGGCGAGTGCTTCGCCGTGGTCGTAAAGCTGGAGGGTGATGCCGACAACCTGAAAGCCTTGTTCATGCAAAAGAGCAGCCGTGACAGAGCTATCGACACCGCCGGACATGGCGACGACAACACGGGTGTCTTTGGGGGCTTTATCAAATCCTAATGCATTCATGGCGGCCGGTACCTGTCGGGCGTTTTATTACGGTGTGAATATACGTTTTGGCGCTGAAAAATCAAGTATTTTTCATATTTTATGCGCACCGAGGGTGGTTTTCCCCGGTATTTTATGCTTAGATGCCTGATAACAATGTATTTTGCGCCCAAAATGGGCGGGGAGATGGCCCATGGCCGAAGAAGATATTCTCGAGTTTACACCCGAAGAAGATGCACCGATTGAAGGTGTTGCTGCCTCCATCGTCAGCATGATGGAAGACTATGATATGGATTGCGAAGTACATTTTCCCCTTTTCACAATGGAAGTGCCCAAAGACACGCCTGTGAAGGAAATCATCGCGGCCTATCACGAGTTTTGTAAACAGGTGGCAGAAGCAATGAAGGAAGAACAGTGATCAAAGCCGTCATATTCGACCGGGATGCCACGCTTAACGCCACCACACAAATTTTACGCGCTGGCCAGCAACCGGGGGATAAAACGGATGGTTATGTGCTCGCCCCTTCGGAATTAAAACTTTTTCCGGCCGTGAAACCGGCTTTGATTTTGCTCCGGCAGAAAGGCGTGAAGCCATTTGTTTTTACGCAGCAGAACTGCATCGGCAAAGGTATTGTGTCTGTCGATGATGTGAATGCCATTCACGAGCATATGAACAAGCTGCTGGGCAAAGAGGCCCGGATTGAAAAATTCTATCTGGCGTGGAACACGCCAGGCGCGCCTGAAAGTGCACGCGCCAAGCCAAGCCCTGCCATGATCCACGAAATTATGGCGGAATATACGCTCAAGCCTGATGAAATTCTGGTGGTGGGTGATTCAATGCGTGATTATAAATCGGCACAGGCCGCAGGTGTGGCTTATGCCTGGGTGCGGGATGATTTGCGCCGCGTACCGGAAGCGGAAATGCAGGCCACGGGCTGTAAAATTTATAACAATGTGCATGATTTTGTCCGCGATCTTTTTCAGGCCCCGCCGGTACAATCGTACCGCCAGCAGGGTATTTAAGGTACTGATTTAAAATCTATAACGCCTTTCTGTGTCTTCTTAACCGTTTGTTCAAATATCCGCTGGTATAATAAAGGCGCGGGAGTCCGGCTTGCCGGAAACACCTGCGGAAATGATCGCGGAGCAAGATGACAGGCAGTAAAAATGGCGGGTATGAAGGCGGCGATGACGGGCACGATCATGTGATCGAATTTACGCCCGAAGGTGCCTTTAATATTCGCGCCGCCGCCAAAAATTTCGCACAAATGATGGAAGAATCGAACCAGTCTCTGGTGATCCATCTGCCCCATGTTTCTGTGGAATTTGAACCGGGTTGTACGCCGAAAGAGATCATTGACGGTTATCATATGGCCATGAGCCACAAATTTGTGGTACACCATTCCAACGCGAATGTAAAAAAGCCGCTGCCGGCCCCCAAATAATCAAACGTAAAAAGTTATCATGCAAATATCCAGAAACCCTAAAAAAGTTGAACTGATTACAACAAGCCGTGAAGATTTGTTTTTTATGTCGCGCTTGCTGGCCGCAGGGCTTGTGCCCGAAGTGATGGATGATGAAAATTTTCCATTGGTGGTCTCGATCCGTGGTACGCTGGGGGCAGGCAAAAAAATTATATCGGATTCCATGCGTGAATATTTCCTGGGCACCACAGCATTGTCGAACGGCTTGACGGGCCGTCCGGGCTATGATGAATACTGGACCGGGCAAATTCGCGGCAAGGATGTGGAGCTGTCGTATATCGATGCCGCCTGGCTGGGCGGGTACAGCAATAACGATCTATCATCATTTGGCGCACACATGGTGCGTGAAGCCTTTATGTGGACGCGCACCAAGGGCGGTATTACTTTTGTGCAAAATGATCACTCCCTTGAAATTCTAAACAAGGCAGGGCTTGATATCTGGATCGAAAAAGAAGGCGTGAGCAATGTAGACGCGCCTGATCGTGCGCCCCACAGCCCGCTTGCCGTTGCCTTTAAAGAAGCGCAGTTGAAAGACCCGGAGAATGAATGGATCCGCTATGTTGAGGTGAAGGTTGCCGATACGCGCCTTGTGGACGCACCCAAGTTTCTGGATGCTTTTGCAAAACTTAAACAACGTTATGGTGGGCCGCGTTAAAGTTTAGGCTTCCCAGGGCGCTTTGGCTCCGGGCAAGGCGACCACAATACCATCCAGCTCATCGCTCATCAAAATCTGGCAGCCAAGGCGGGATGTTTTTGTCAGGTCAAAGGCAAGATCCAGCATATCTTCCTCTTCTTCCTTTTTCTCTTCCAGTTTATCTGCCCAATCGGGGTGGACAACCACATGGCAGGTCGCGCACGCCAGGCAGCCACCGCAAGCGCCTTCAATATCCACGCCATGTTTGTGTGAAATTTCCATGATGGACAAGCCATTGGGTGCTTCCACTTCGCGCGGGGTGCCGTCTTTTTCGATGAAGGTCATTTTAGGCATTGTCTTCGGTGTCCTGTTGGCGGTTGTTTTATAGAGAAAGTTTTTTACCGAAATATAGTCTATATTCAAAGTGTTTTTTTGTGAACCGGCCATTTGGCCGCAGCAACAGGGGCAAAACATGCAAATCCGCCATGCAACAGCATCAAAGCCGACGCGCGCCACCAATGATGATTTGGCCGGATACGCAGGCCGTACATTCTGGCTGATGGACGGAGCCACACAACTGCACGAACCCGCACATGGCCTGACCGCAGCATGGCATGTGGGGCAGCTGGATGCACATTTCCGTGCCGCACTGGCGCAAGACCCGCAGGTCGATTTGGCAAGTCTTGCAACAGCCGCTATCGCAGAAACCGCCGACAAGTTTTTTGCACAAAGCGGCATGAGCGTTGAAGACAGCATGATGGAACGCCCGTTTTGCACGCTCTCGCTTTGCCGTTTGAATGAGACGGCAGATAAACTGGAATATCTGGTTTTGTGTGACAGCGCGCTGTTGGTTGTATCGCCGCAAAATGAAAAACTTGTCAGCGATTTGCGGCTGGATGATTTGCAAGCGCTTGATGCCACCAATGCCTTGCTGAAAGCAGGCGCTGGTTTTGATAGCACGACATATAAAGCAGCTTTACTGGCCGCGTATCATCAGGCCTTTGCGTCTTTGAACAAGCCTGCGGGGTGGTATGCAGTGGCGCAGGATGCTGGCGTTGTAGCCGAAGCGTTGCGCGGTGAAATTGCCGTCGCCCCTAAGGATGTTATTTTATTGATGAGCGATGGATTTACCCGTGCTGTCGATACGCTGGGTATTTATTCCAGCTGGCACGCAATGGCCGAAGATGTGAAGGCCCAGGGGCTGGAGGCTGTGATTGAAAATATCCGAAAAGCAGAGTGCGCAGATGCAGAGGGGATCCAGTATCCAAGATCCAGTCGCCATGATGACGCAACAGTCTTGTGGGTGCAGTTGTAATGAAAGGCGCGATTTTACGTTTTATCTAAAGGCGTGATTTTACACGCTCAAACATCTCCAGCCATTTGGCAATAAAGAGATCAACCTCGGCTTCTGTGGTATTCCAGCCGAGGCTCACGCGCAGCGAGCTTGTGGCCTCCGCATCACTGGCCCCCATGGCTTTGAGCACATGGGAGGGCTTGACCGTGCCGCTGGAACAGGCAGAGCCATTGCTGACGCAAATGCCTGCCAGATCCAGCGCGATCAATTGCGTCTCCGACGATGCGCCGGGCAGGGCGAACATGCTGGTATTGGCAATGCGCGGGGCGGTATCGCCATAGATTTTCAGCATGGGGGCTGCGGCCTTCAGTGTTGTTTCTATTTTATCGCGCCAGAGCCCCAGTTTTTCAAAACCGGCCACATCAACCAAACGGGCCGCATGGCCAAAGGCCACGATGCCGGCCAGGTTTTCGGTGCCGGAGCGTAAATTCTTTTCCTGATTGCCACCGCGTATTTGCGGGGTGACGGCCACGCAATTGGCAATGACCAGACAGCCCACACCTTGCGGCCCACCCATTTTATGCGCGGAGAGGGTGATGAAATCGGCGCCCAGTTTTTGGACATCCAATGGAATTTTGCCAAAAGCCTGCACGGCATCGGTATGCACCAGCGCGCCGTGTGTGCGGGCGAGAGCCACAATTTTATAGATCGGCTGGATGACACCCGTCTCGTTATTCACCAACATGACCGAAATCAGCGTCTGCTCTGTCTGGCCCACCAGCAGGTGTTCCAGCGCATTCAAATCAACCGTGCCATCGTGCAGAGTGGGCAGCAGGGTTTTGTTAGGTGCGGCAACGTTGAGGACAGAGGGGTGTTCGATGCTGGATGTAATCACGCGCTCCATGCCGGCACCCAGCAGGGCGAGGTTATTGGCCTCCGTCGCGGAGCTTGTAAAAACAATCACATCACGCGCACCGGTGTTGAGGGCGGTGGCCAGTTGCTGGCGCGACTCCTCGATTCTGCGTCGTGCGTCGCGTCCGGCCTTGTGAATGGCCGAGGCATTGCCCGGAAAATCCAATGTTTCCAACATGATATCGCGCACTGCCGGTTTCATTGGCGTGGTCGCGTTGTGGTCCAGATAGGTCAGGTTGCTTATGCTCATTTCCGTTTTATCACTGTATTTTGTGTGGATTAATCCACATGAGATAATTAATGTAACACATTGAACAATAAGTATGAATCAAGATTTTTCTTGCTATCGCGTGATCATTATGTATAGTTTCGTCTTCGATAGAGGTTGTACAACAAATCAAATAATATTCAACCCACGTAGGCAGCAGGAGGCAAAATCTCACATGCCAGAAGTAATTATTACAGGCCCGGCCGGCCGACTTGAAGGCCGCTATAAACATAGCAAGATCCCGGGTTCGCCCATTGCACTGATCCTTCATCCCAATCCGCAACGTGGCGGAACGATGAACAATAAGATTTCTTACAACATGTTCCAATCTTTTGCGGACAGTGGTTTTTCAACATTGCGGTTTAACTTCCGCGGCGTTGGCCGTTCGCAAGGTGAATTTGCACAAGGTGAAGGCGAACTTGCCGATGCCGCAGCAGCACTGGATTGGTTGCAAAGCGTAAACCCCGGCTCATCCGCTGTTTGGGTGGGTGGTTTTTCTTTCGGCGCATGGATTGGTATGCAATTGCTGATGCGCCGTCCGGAAATTGATGGCTACGTGTCCATCTCTCCGCCGGCAAACATCTATGACTTCAACTTTCTGGCCCCATGCCCGAACGAAGGGTTGATCGTACAAGGTGATACGGATCAGGTTGTGAACGTCGAATCCGTCAACAAACTGGTGGATAAATTGAAAGAACAACGCGGCCCCAACGGTGTTGACTACAAAGTCATCCCCGGTGCCGGTCACTTCTTCAACAACCCTGGCGAAACCGAATTGATGGTCAAATACATGAACGACTATCTCTTCCGCGCCATGTCCGCACAGGAAGCTGCCGCTTAAATTCAAGCGCAGAAGCTATAAAAAAACCGCTCCTTTTAAGGGGCGGTTTTTTTGTTGATGGTTATTTTGTATCCGGATCAAACCTCCGGCGGTTTTGTCCCGTTCGCCTGTTTTTTCTGCGGTGTTTTGTCGTTGCTGGCGCTGGGGGTGTGGTTGGCTTCCAGTGCGGCGATAAACTTATCGGCTTCCAGCGCAGACATGCAGCCCATACCGGCAGCGGTCACAGCTTGGCGGAAGATTTTGTCTTTCACATCACCTGCGGCAAACACACCGGGGATATTGGTTTCGGTGGAATCCGGTTTGGTGACGATATAGCCGTCACTGTCGATATTGATCTGGCCTTTGAACAGGTCGGTGGAGGGTTTGTGGCCAATGGCAACAAACACGCCATCGGTTTTCAAATCTGTCACTTGGCCGGTTTTCAGGTTTTTGATTTTGGCACCTGTGACCACGTTGCCGTCGCCGGTGATTTCTTCCAGCGCGCTATCCCAGATCACTTCGATCTTGGGGTTTTTAAACAAGCGGTCTTGCATGATTTTTTCCGCGCGGAAGCTGTCGCGGCGGTGGATGACGGTTACTTTGGTGGCGAAGTTGGTCAGGAACAGGGCTTCTTCAACGGCCGAGTTACCGCCGCCGACCACCACAACCTCTTTCCCGCGATAGAAGAAACCATCACAGGTGGCGCAGGCGGAAACGCCTTTGCCTTGGTATGTTTGCTCAGACGGCAGGCCCAGCCATTTGGCTTGTGCGCCTGTGGCGATAATGACGGCATCTGCCAGATACACATCGCCGCTGTCGCCGATGGCTTTTTTCGGATTTGATTTTAGATCGATGCTGGTAATCATGTCACTGACCATTTCGGTGCCGACATGTTCTGCCTGGTCTTTCATCTGGTCCATCAGCCATGGCCCTTGAATGGGGGCGGCGAAACCGGGGTAGTTTTCAACATCGGTTGTGATGGTCATTTGGCCGCCGGGCTGCATACCCGCCACCAGCAAAGGCTTCAGGTTCGCGCGCGCCGTGTAAATGGCCGCAGTGTATCCGGCAGGGCCGGAGCCGATGATGAGCACTTTGGTGCGGTGTGTTTTGGACATGATTATAAATTTCCTTTCATCTGCGCGCGAATCCGCTCCGCGACTTTTATGGTATCGTTTGGCGGGTCATAAGACCATGCCTCTAATTCCCCTGTAAAGGGGCGGGTAAAGCCTTGTTCCTGCAACAGCTGGTGGAAGGCGTTGAGCCGTGCGGCCCCGCCATCCAGCTTGGCGATATAGACGGGCTTGCCTGTCGAAATCGCTTCCGATGTCATGGAGACACTGTCTTCCGTCACAATGATATAATCCGCAAGCCCCAGAAAGCCAAAATAGGGGTTATCGCCCTGACCATCCCAGAAAAAGACGTTCTCGCCCGTCAACTTCTCGCGCAGGTGGCGGGTGTTGTTATCGCCTGTGCGGCGCGAGGCGGTGATCATCAGGCCAGCGCCTTGTGCCTGCACCAGTTGCATCAGGTGGCGGGCAAGGGCATTCGTATTTTCCGGAGTCATTTGATGGGCGCGGCTGTTGCCGCCAATCATCACGGCCACGCGTGGGTTGGGCAGGCGGGCCAGTTTGGGGCCCCAATCGGCAGCACCTGCGGCCAGTTTATCGGCGGTCACGCGGTGCAGGCCTGCGGTAGTGACCATCACATTGCCCCCGCGTGTGCGGTCATGCTGGGGCAAGACGACAAGGTCGAAACGGGCGGGGTTGATGCGCGGGTCTTGGATATTGACCAGAAAGCTTTTGCCGCCGCTTTGCTGTTTGATATGCAGGCCCATGCCCACCGCCTTGCGCCCGCTGGCAAGGATCAGGTCCGGCCACGGTGGGGCAATAGGATCGCTGCCAGAAGCCAAGGCATGGCCATGGCAGAGGTTCAGCCAGGGGCTCAGTTGTTTCCATGGCCAGCGCAGTTTGACGCGCTTTACGACCGCCTGAAGGCCCATGGCTTCGGCCACACCAAGGCACTGATTTTCGGTGCCGGCGATACCTTCGGTCACGACCCAGCAGAGGGGCGGGCGTTCTGACAATTCAAGCTCCTGAATTTAAAGATTTATTCGGGATTAAGTATAACCCGTTGCCGGGTTTTGACAAACGGCATCCTGAAATATTTTTAAAGTTTCATGGTCAATTTATTTCTATTGTAATCATTATATGATAATATTATTACATTACAGAGTTTGATTCTAACCTTTCATCAGGTATTTACCCATGCCAAAAGTTAAACTGGATCGCATCGATCGCAAAATTCTCCATGACCTTCAAGAAAATGGCCGCATGACAAACGTGGAACTGGCAGAACGCGCCGGTATTTCCGCGCCGCCCTGCCTGCGCCGCG
>Ga0075012_10000329_pt1 | contig 51762 bp, 43 predicted proteins | sample All_14_2_FD_71474 | JGI IMG/M metagenome (GOLD analysis project Ga0075012, IMG submission 71474) | Freshwater microbial communities in response to fracking from Pennsylvania, USA - Allegheny Zone_MetaG_DW_15 | ecosystem: Environmental > Aquatic > Deep subsurface > Groundwater > Drilled...
CGAGTGCCAGGGATGTCCCTCCAGCCTCGATCATCCCGCGCTGGGGGACATGGTGGTCCGGCCCGGTGAAACGCAGAAGCACACCACGGTTTATTCCTTCAGCATCCATTGATATCCCCATCCCGGAGAAAGCCATGAGCCAGCAAAGCGCAACCCCTGTCACGACAGAGCCCCCCAAGCACCTCGATTACAGCCTGGTCGGCGAGAACGCGACCCGGGCGATTGAACGGGGGCTGGCCGAGGCGGATTGGTACCAGTGCCCGGTGCCGCGCGCGACGCTTCGCAAGCTTCTGGAACGCCGTGACGGACCCGCCATCCGGGACACGATGCTTCTGGCGGGAGTCCTGCTGGTTACCGGTGCGGCCACCGTGCATTTCTGGGGTACATGGTGGGCGGTCCTGCCCTACCTGGTCTATGCCGTCTTTTATGGCACGAGTTCCGATTCCCGTTGGCACGAGTGCGGGCACGGCACCGCCTTCCGCACCGACTGGATGAACAATGCCCTGTATGAGGTTGCGTCCTTCATGGTGATGCGGGAGTCGACTGTCTGGAGGTGGAGCCACACCCGGCACCACAGCGACACGATCATCGTGGGCCGCGATCCGGAAATCCAGGTACCGCGTCCGCCCAATCTGGTGCAGATGGCGCTGAGCCTTTTCAACATCCCCGGTTACCGGGCCTATTTCTCGGCCCTGTTCCGGCACACGCTGGGGCGGATTTCCCCCGAGGAACGGACGTTCATTCCCGAAAGCGAATTTTCCCGGGTCATTGGGAAGGCCCGGATCTGCCTCGGGATCTATCTTTTGGTGGTGGTCGCGGCGGTGGTATTCCAAACCTGGCTGCCGGTTTTCCTGTTCCTGTTGCCGCAATTTTTCGGCACCTGGCTGATGATCGTGCACAACACCCCCCAGCATGCCGGGCTGGCGGAGAACGTGCTCGACCACCGGCTCAATTGCCGGACGGTTTACATGAATCCCATCAGCCGGTTCATCTACTGGAGCATGAATTACCACGTGGAGCACCACATGTTCCCGCTGGTGCCCTACCACAATCTTTCCCGGCTGCACCAGGCCATCAAAGACGACTGTCCTCCGCCGTATCCCAGCATCCTCAATGCCTGGAGGGAGATTCTTCCCGCCGTGATCCGGCAGACCAAGGATCCGGCCTATTGCGTCAAACGCAAACTCCCCGCACCGAGGCAGCGTTTGGCCGAGGGGATGCATGCCCACGAAGGAAAACCCGATGAACAGGGCTGGGTCGAAGTCTGTGCCGCGGCCGATCTGGGGACGGCGGATGTGCTCCGCTTCGACCACGGGCGGAAGACCTATGCGCTGGTCCGCGACGAAGAGGGCCGGCTCCACGCCACCGACGGCATCTGCACCCACGGCAACACCCACCTGGCCGACGGCCTGGTGAAGGGGAAGGTCATCGAGTGTCCGAAGCATAACGGGCGGTTCAATCTGGACGACGGTTCCCCGGCTCGCGCGCCGATCTGCCGCGGGCTCGCCACCTATCCCCTCGAAGAGCGGAACGGGCGGTTGTTCCTCAATGTGGTCCGTGCGGGCGGTGCGGGAGCCCGCAGCCAGAAGACCCTGGCTTTCCGCGTGGTCAGCAATCGCAGCGTGGCGACGTTCATCAAGGAATTGGTCATCGAGCCGGCGGATGCGGGCGAGACCGTGGCTTTCACGCCCGGCGATTACCTGCAATTTGACATTCCCTGTTACGACACCATCCGGTTCCGGGAATTCGACATCCCCGAACCCTATGCCCAAGTCTGGGAGGCGCAGCATACCTTCGATCTCCAGATTGGAAACCGGGAGGCGGGACGGCGCAACAATTACTCCATCGCGTCCAACCGGGAAAAGGAGCGCACCCTTCGTTTCAATATCCGCATTGCCACGCCGCCGCCCGGCCAGGACTGCCCGCCCGGTGCGGGTTCGGCCTATATGTTCCATTTGAAGCCCGGCGACAGGGTGACTGCGATCGGTCCATTCGGGGATTTCCACATCAAGCCGACCCAGAAAGAAATGGTCTATATCGGCGGTGGCGCCGGCATGGCCCCATTGCGGGCCCACCTGTCCCATCTCTTCGAGACGGGCAAGACCGCCCGCCGGGTCAGCTATTGGTATGGGGCGAGGTCGAAGCAGGAACTGTACTACCAGGACTATTTCGAAGGGCTGGCCGCGGCCCATCCGAACTTCCATTTCCATCCCGCGCTTTCCTCGCCGCTGGAAGGCGATGCCTGGACCGGCCACACGGGTTTCATCCACGAGGTGGTTTTCCAGGAGTACCTGAAGACCCATTCCCGGTTGGAGGCGGTGGAGTTTTATCTCTGCGGCCCGCCGATGATGATCAAGGCCTGCACCCAGATGCTGTCGGGGCTCGGCGTCCAGCCCGGCCAGATCGCGTTTGATGAGTTTTAAATAACGACTTTTTCCGGCCGGGGTGACCTGCTGTTTCCGGGGGCAAATCGCAGGTGCACGGCGGGGAATTCGGTGGTAGTCTGTTTGTCCTTTGGTTCACGGAAACGGTCTGAAAACCTGTTTGGACAGCGCCTTGGCGCGTCCGGTTTGGAGGAAGGCGTTGGAAGCCTTCAGCCGGGAGGAGTTGTGCACCGTGGGGTCGCTTCCCGCGCCCGCCCGGGCGTTTTTCCTCGCCAGCCTGCACGCCGCCCAACCGCAGCGGGGTTTGTTCATCATCGCCCCCGACATCAAACACCAGGAAGAACTGGCCCATGACCTCGATGCCTGGGGTTGTCCGCCGTGTTTCTTCCCCGAACTGACCTTCCCGGCCGACGATGGTTCGCCCGATCCCGACCTGGCGGCGGAACGCCTGGCGGTGCTGAAAAAAATCTCCGGGGATCCCTCCGCGGTGGTCCTGGCCACGGAGGCCGCCGCCGGCCAACCGGTTCCCGATCCCAAGACGCTCCTCGACTCCATGAGATCCCTCCGCAAGGGCGACCGGATTTCCATGGACCAGTTGGCGGAGGATTTGGTTGCGGCCGGCTATGTGGAGGAACGGCTCGTGGCCCAGCGGGGCCAATTCGCCCGCCGGGGCGGGATCATCGATGTGTTTTCCTGGCACGCGGAACTTCCCCTGCGCGTGGAATGGTTCGGCGACGAGATCGACGGGCTGCGTGATTTTGATCCTGCGGAACAACAGTCCGTCAGGCAGCACGAGGTCTCAGAAATCCAACTGGCCGATCCTTCCCATTCCACGGAAGGAGCCTCACTCGCTGATTATCTATCAAAGGGTCACCTGCGGGTCGTTTGGGATGGGGACGATGACCTTGAGGAAGAGGACGATGGGAAGCGGAGCGCTTCCCCTACAGGAGAACCAGGCCTGGACCCGGCCGGATCCCTGGGGGTATTTCTGGAACACGGATTCCTCCAATCGATCTCCCCCGATCCGGTGTTGCAGGAAAACCGCCGGAAGCTGCTGGCGGAACACATGGAGGACTGGGTCGAGGAAGGTTGGTCGGTCTGGCTGAGTTGCAACAACGAGGGCGAACAGCAGCGCCTGCGCGAATGGATCACGGAGTCATTCCCCCGTGGGAACGACTGGCTCGATGGGGCGGTGCGCTTTGTGCTTTCGCCGCTGCTGCGGGGTTTCGTCTGGCCCGCGGGGCGGATGGTGGTCCTGTGCGACGCGGAAATTTTTGGGCGCTACCAGAACCTGCGTGCGATGCGGCGACAGGACCGGCTGGCCGCGGTGCGTTCGCGCAAACAGGCGATGGATTTCAGCGACCTGTCCGAGGGGGACTATGTGGTCCACGTCGAATACGGGGTGGGCCTTTATGTGGGGATGTCGCAGATCCCCGCGGAAAGCGGCGGGGGCACGCGGCAGGTGATGGTTTTGCAGTTTGCCGAAGAGGCGAAATTGTACGTCCCGATCGAGCAGGCCTTCCTGGTTTCGCGCTATGTGGGGGTGGGCAAGCACCGGCCGGTGTTGGACGCGCTCGGGGGCAGCCGATGGGACCGGGCCAAGGCGCAGGCCGAGAAGGCGATCATGGATTACGCCGCCCGCCTGCTCAAGGTGCAGGCCGAGCGGCAGCTCACCGAGGGGTACTCTTTCCCCGCCGACACGGCCTGGCAGAAGGAATTCGAGGGCTCCTTCCTTTACGAGCCGACCACCGACCAGGCCTCGGCGATCGAGGAGACGAAGGAGGACATGGAAAGCCGGCGGCCGATGGACCGGTTGATCTGCGGAGATGTGGGCTTCGGGAAGACCGAGGTGGCGATCCGGGCGTGTTTCAAGGCGGTGATGGGGGGCAAGCAGGTGGCCTTCCTGGTTCCCACCACCGTATTGGCCCAGCAGCATTACAATACGCTGTGCGAACGCATGGCCGACTATCCGGTACGGGTGGCCATGCTCAGCCGCTTTGTTCCCAAGAAGCAGCAGAACGACACCATCCGCAGTCTGCGCGCGGGGGAGGTCGACATCGTGGTCGGGACGCACCGGGTTATTTCCTCCGACATCCAGTTCAAGGACCTGGGGCTGGTGGTGGTGGACGAAGAACAACGTTTCGGTGTGCGCCAAAAAGAGGCCTTCAAGGAGCGGTTCCACCTGGTCGATGTCCTGACCCTTTCCGCCACGCCCATCCCGCGCACGCTCTACATGTCGCTCATGGGCGCGCGGGACATGTCGACCATCGAAACCCCGCCAAAGAACCGGTTGGCGGTGGAGACGAGCGTGTGCGCCTACGACGAGCGGATCATCCGCGAGGCCCTCCAGCGGGAACTGGGACGCGGGGGCCAGGTGTTTTTCCTGCACAACCGGGTGCACAGCATCGAGCAGGTGGCGGATCGCATCCGGTTCCTGGTTCCCGGGGCCCGGGTGGACGTGGGCCACGGGCAGATGGAGGAGGACGAACTGGAAGACGTCATGGCGCGCTTCGTTTCCGGGAAAACCGATGTGTTGGTTTCGACCACGATCATCGAGAGCGGGATCGATATCCCGAATGCCAACACGATCATCATCGACCGGGCGGACCGGTTCGGGCTGGCCGATTTGTACCAATTGCGCGGCCGGGTGGGCCGGGCCCAGAACCGGGCCTATGCCATCCTGATGTTGCCGAGGGATCTCATCAAGGGGGATGCGGGCAAACGGGTACAGGCGATCCGGCAGTACAGCCAGTTGGGGGCGGGGTTCAAGATCGCCATGCGCGACCTGGAAATACGCGGGGCGGGGAACCTGTTGGGAACCGCCCAAAGCGGGCACATCAGTGCGATCGGATTCGACCTGTATTGCCGCCTGCTCAAACGGGCGGTGGCCCGGATCAAGGGCGGCCAGGAGGTGGCAGACCGGGAAATCCAGTTCCGGCTCGATTTCCTCCGGGTGGGGGAATCGGTGGAGGAGGCGGGGATTCCCTCAGCGGCCATCCCCGGATCCTATATCTCGGACACTGGCTGGCGGATCAGTGCCTATCGGGAATTGGCCGAGTTACAAACTTTGGACGAATGGTCCCGGCTCCGGGTACGGTGGAAGGACCGCTACGGCAAATGGCCCGAATCTGTGGAGTTGCTTCTGATTTATAACCGTGCTAGGATCAACGGCTTAAATGGCAATTTTACGCGCGTTGAGACCCAGGGCGAAAAACTCATGCTCACCCGGAATGCAGATTTCGTCATGGTGGCAGGCAAGTTTCCGCGGTTGACCGCCAAGACGGCCAAAGCCAAATTGTTGGAAATCGAAAAATGGCTAAAGTCTTTCAGCGCACCGCATTCGGCGTCCTCTTCCTGACCGCTTTTCTCGCCGACATCCGGGCGCAGGTGGTGGACGGGGTGGCCGCGGTCGTCAACGACAAGGTCATCACCTTTTCCCAGGTGCGCAAGGAAGTCGATCCCACCGAGGCCCAATACCGCGAACTCTATTCCGGTGTCGAATTGGTGGAGAAGGTGAAGGAAGCCCGCCTCGCCGCGCTCAAGTCGCTCATCGAGCGCGAACTCATCATCCAGGAGTTCAACACCAAGGGCTTCTTCATCCCGGAGAATGTCATCGAGGAACGCATCCGCAAGATCGTCAAGGACCAGTACGAGGGCGACCGCACCGCGCTCATCCGCACCCTGCAGGCCAACGGCATGTCGGTGACCAGTTTCAAGGAGCAGATCCGCAACCAGATCATTGTCGCCGCCATGCGCACGCGCAACGTTTCGTCGTCGGTGATCGTTTCCCCCTTTCAAATCGAACAATACTACCAGGACAATGTCCGCCAGTTCGTCCAGCCGGACCAGGTCAAGCTGCGCATGATTTTCCTGCGCAAGGGCCTCTTCAAGGAGAACCGGACCGGGAGCGACGGCAAGTCGCGCGAGGTCGATCCGCAGCGCCTGATCATGGAGGACATCCTTGCCAAGGTGCAGACCGGGTCCGATTTCGGCAGTCTGGCCCGCGGGTATACCGAGGGACCGCAGCGCCAGAATGGCGGCGATCTGGGCTGGGTGTCGGAGAGCAGCCTGCGGCCGGAACTGACCAAGGTGGCCTTCGCCCTCATGCCCGGCCAGAACAGCCGGATCATCGATACCGACGACGGCTACTACATCCTCCAGGTCGAGGAACTCCGCAAGTCGACGGTGATCGCCCTTTCCGATGTGCGCGAGCGGATTGAGAACACCCTCCTCCAGCAGGAGCGCGAGCGCCTGCAGCAGGATTGGCTCGACGGCCTGCGCTCCAAGGCCTTCATCAAGATGTTCTTCTGATTCCCCGCTGGGCGGCGAGGAATTGCCGCGCTGCAAGGGACCCTTTTTTATGCCCTCCATCCTTGGCATCACCCTCGGCGACCCCTCCGGCATCGGGCCGGAGATCATCGATTGTGCCCTGCCGGAATTCCAACGCGAATTTCCCAGGATCGCGGTCCGCCTAATCGGTTCCACCGCGGGAGTCCGGCCCGGGTGTCCCACTCTGCGCTCGGCGCGCCTGGCCTTGGAGGCCCTGGAGGAATCCGCGCGCCTGCTGAAGGGCGGGGAAATCCAGGCGGTGGTGAACGGGCCGGTGCACAAGGCCTGGCTCATGCGGGCGGGTTTCCGGTTTCCCGGACAGACCGAATTTTATGCCGCGCGTACCGGGTTGAAGCCCGACGGGGTGACGATGCTGATGGCCTCGCCGCGGCTGAACGTGGCGCTGGCCACCACCCATGTTTCCCTGCGGCATGCGGTCACCCGCCTCCGTCCCGGCATGATCACCACGGCGGCCCGGCGGGTGGCGGAATTCCTCCGTGCCTCCGGGGTGGCCCGCCCGCGCATCGCCATCTGCGGCCTCAATCCGCATGCGGGTGAGGATGGGGCATTCGGCAACGAGGAGCGCACCGTGGTGGTGCCGGCGCTGAGGGCCCTGAAAAAAATCCGCACGCTGAGGGCCGAAGGTCCCGCGGTGCCGGATGCGGTTTTCCGCCATGCACTGGAAGGCCGGTATGATGCGGTGGTCGCGCTTTACCATGACCAGGGTTTGATCCCCTTCAAGCTGGCGAGTTTTGAGGACGGGGTGAATGTGACCCTCGGGTTGCCGTATCTCCGTTGCGCGCCCGACCACGGCACGGCCCATGATATCGCGGGCAAAGGCAAGGCTTCCCATGCCAGCCTGCTTTCCGCCCTCCGTCTCGCCGGGCGGTGGCTGGGAAATCAGAAGACAGTGGACGGAGCGCGGAAGGCGGATAAATTGTCGCGGCCCTGCGGTCGCTGATTGCCGCCCACATCATGAATCCCCGCGTCCAGCAAATCCTCGATGCCATGCCGCCCGGCGGGTTGTTTGACGCCAAGACCTGGATGGTTTCGCCCGAGGCCTTCGCCCTTTCGCCCGGACAAGTGGATGAGTTGGAGCAACTCGGCCAGCGGCTGTGGGTATTTGTGAAAGCCTGCAACCTGCTCTACCGCCAGAGCGTGCAGGGCAAGGCCCCCGCTTGGATCGCGCAATGGCTGGATGCGGGGAAGCCCGCGGATTTGATCGAAATCTCGCGCAGCCAGGCGTTGAAAAACGAACTGCCCCGCGTCCTCCGCCCGGATCTCATCCTCACGGAGTCCGGCTGGGCGATGTCGGAGCTGGATTCCCTTCCGGGCGGGATTGGCCTCACATCCTGGTTGAACCAAACTTATGCCGCACTCGGGGAGGATGTTATTGGCGGGGCGGACGGATTCCGCGGGGCGATGCACCGGTTGCACCCCGAAGGCCCGGTGGTGATCGCCCGGGAGGCCGCCACCTACCGGCCCGAGTTTGAATGGCTGTTCGGCCCGGAGCGTGTGCGCGAGGCCGAATCATTCACTTTCGGGAGCGAGCCGGTCTACCGTTTTTTCGAGGCCTTCGACTGGCCGAACCTGCCCTCGGTCCGATCGAGTTGGTCGCCGGGGGTGAAGATGACCCCGCCCCTGAAGCCCTTCCTTGAGGAAAAACTCTGGCTGGCCCTTTATTGGATGAACCCCCTGCGCGAATTCTGGCGGAGGGAGTTGGGTGAGCGTTACCAGAAGGATCTGGACGCGGTTATCCCTCGGGGATGGGTGGTGGATCCCACGCCGCTCCCGCCCCATGCGGTTCTTCCCGGACTCGAGGTGCAGAGCTGGGAGGAAGTGAAGCGGTTCTCGCAGAAACAACGCGATCTCGTGTTGAAGATTTCCGGTTATTCCGAATTGGCCTGGGGTTCGCGCGGGGTGGTCATCGGATCGGATGTCAGCCAGGACGACTGGGCCGGGGCGCTGCAACTGGCGCTGGACGGGTTTGACCGGGCGCCTTATGTCCTCCAGCGCTTCCACAAGGCAAAGGTGGTGGGGCATCCCTACTGGGATGAGGCCAAGGGGGAAATCCGGACGATGCAGGGCCGTGCAAGAATTTGCCCCTATTATGTGGTGGAGGATGACCGTGCGGTGCTGCGCGGCGTTCTGGCGACCATCGTGCCCGCCGACAAAAAAATCATCCACGGGATGAGCGAGGCCATTTTGGTTCCGGCCAAACGCCCGGCCGACACGACCTGAGTTTGGCTTGGAGTGCGTGTTGTGAACTTTCATCATCGGGAAGAGTGACTTGTGCCAAGGAGCGGCGGTTTGCAACCGCCGGCAGTTTCAAAGGGCGGTTGCAAACCGCCCCTCCCTGTAAACCCAACTCGAATGCGAAGCCCGGGTGCATTACCTGCTCTGGATAAAAGCCCCCTTCTTGACTTTGTGTCTTTCCTCCCTTAATTAGCACGTATGTCCTCGATCCGCTCCCGCATTGCGTTGATCAGCCTCGTGCTGCTCACGGCATTCATGGGGCAGATGGCGGTGCATACCGCCGAGCAGGCGGGATGGTTCTGCTGCGGGACCGCGGTGGAATGCCAGCAGGACAGCACGGAATCCCCCGGGGACTCCCATGCATCTTTTGGCGGATGCTGCCAGCATGTGCTGGCCCTTCCCACGGGTCCCCGGGAGATATCCGCCCTTGCCAGTTCAGAGATCCAATACCCCCCGTTCTCGAGCCTGAGGCCCGATGGTCCGGTTTTTGAGATCGAAATTCCTCCCCAAGTAGGTTGATCCGGCGGCGCGTCCGCCATGCCCGGGCATGATCCGACCCTTGTCGGCGTGCCCATTCATCACCCCCCGTTCCGGCGGGAAAACCATCCGGAAAAACTTGGAGGATTTATGTCAAAATGGATTCTGATTTTCATGCTGGGGCTGCTGCCCGGCCGGTTGCCGTCCGCGGTTTCCACTGACGGTGCGGTGCAAGGCTTTGTCCGGCGCCCCGTCGCCGCCCACCGGGCCCCGGGAGCCCATGTTCATGTCCAGCTTCTCGATGCGCACGGCAAAGTGGTCGCCGAGCGCATGGCTGCATTGCCCCCGACGGCCCCGCGCAGGGATGCTTCGGCCAACTACCGTGCGGCCTACCGCGTTCGTTTCGGGCAGGAAGAAAGGGTCTGTGCCGTCGCGAAACGCACCATACTCCACCTGAGGGACTGCCGGTCATGAAATGGTTCATCACTGTCACAGCCGGTACCATGGGGCGATTGGGCGTGGTTATCTCTATCTTGACGCTCCCGCTTTATGGCGTGGAAGAACCGGGCTGGACCGTGGATGGCTTGGTGCGGCGGGCCCTGGAGAACAACGCGGAACTCCGCTTCTATGAAGCGGAAGCCGACGCCGCAAAAGGCAAGCGCACCCAGGCCGGACTCTGGAAGAATCCGGAGTTTTCCGGCGAATACGGGGAACGGCGCATCAAGGGTTCATCCGGCCAACTCCTGGACGAAGGAACCACGCGCAATTTTTCACTGGCGCAGACCTTTGAATTTCCCGGAAAGGGATCCCTCCGCAAAGCCATCGCAAACAAGGATGTCGAACTGGCCGAATTGGGGCTGAGTCAATTCCGGTGGGTCCTGGAGGGGAGGGTTCGCAGCCTGGCGGTCCGTTACCAGGGGGCCTCGGCCAATGCGGATACCGCCGCTGAAATCAACGAGCGGAGCACGGGGTTGGTCAAACTGCTGCAGTCTCGGCCCGCCGCCGGCACCCGGCAATTGTTGGAACTCCGCGTGATCGAAGGCAGCCTGATGGAAATCCAGCAATCCTCGAAGGAGTTTGTGATGGATCGAGAGGAAGCCCGGATTGAGTTGAATACGCTGCTCGGACTGCCGGCCAAGCAGCCCCTGAAGATCCAGACCCCGCTCCGCTCACCCCAATCCCCGCTGGCGGATCTCAATGGAATCGTTCTCGCGGGTTTGTCCGGGAATCTGCAGTTGAAGATGCGGACCGTGGAACTGGAAAAAGCCGCGAGGGAAGTTTCCTCCGCCCGGCTGGAGGTGGCACCGGATTTTGCGGTCGGCCCGTTTTTCAGCCAGGACAAGGCCGGAGACCGGGAGGAAAACCTGGGAGCCACATTGTCGGTCACACTTCCCCTCTGGAATTGGAACCAGGGCAACATAGCCGCCGCAAAAGCCCGTCGCGACCAGGCCGATGCCCTGCTGCTCGTTGCGCGCCGCAAGGTGGAGGCGGAGATCGCCCGGCGCTACCGGGCCTATGAACTCAACCGCCAACAACTGGAAGAGATTCCGGACAGCGTCATCGGCAACCTGCGCGACGCCTCGGATCTCGCCGACCGGCAATACCGCACCGGCGCGGTGGATGTTCAGCTTTTTCTGGGAGTGCAGCGGGAATTTCTCAACGCCCGGAAAATCCGCAATGCCGCGGTTTTGGAGGCATGGAACCATTGGTTGGATCTCGGGCTGTTGACCGGCGGAGCCGGAACAGGGAAGGAACCCATCAAATGAAACAAGGTTGTCGGCAGATTGTTGGGCTGCTTCTGGTTTCCTGCGCGATGGCCCTGGCCGGATGCAAGGATCCACACAGCGACGGGGACGGCCATGGTCATGGAAAAACATCCATAGAAAAAGATACCACCCCGGCAAGCGGGGAATCCGGTGCGGAAGAGGATGGACATGGGGTGGAGGCTGCCGGTGCGGCTTACCGGGACGGGAAGGGAATAGAACTTCCGGAGGAGACCCGGAAGTCCATCGGCCTCGAGTTGGTCGAAGTGGGTGAACGGGAAATGTGGCCCCGCCAGACGCTGACGGCCCAAGTGTACCGCTCGGCTGCGGAAGCCTCACGGACCTATGGGCGAGAGCGTGAGGGCAACGCCTATGCCACGGCCCTGATTTCGAAAGAACAGGCCGATTTGTTCAGGCCGGGCCAGAAGTTCACCTTCCGTTGCCGGGAGGGGGAGGATTCCACCCATGACGGCGTCATCTGGAAAATCGACACAGTGCAGCTGTCCTCCCTGGGAAAAGCCGAGGCCCTCTTGGAATTGCCTGATGGGGACCGCAGCCTGGCGGTGGGCGCCTTTATCGAGGCAAAGGTGTCTATCGGCAGTGCACCGCAAAAAGGGATCAGTGTTCCCCATTCCGCCATCTTGGAAACCTCCACGGGAAAATACGCCTACGTCCAAAACGGGGGCCACCTGCTGCGCACGGAAATAAAGACCGGTGCCGGTAACGAGGAGTACGTGGAAGTCACGGAGGGTCTTTATGAGGGGGACACCATTGTCGTGAAACCCGTGGAAACCCTCTACCTCATCGAACTGCGCGCCACCAAGGGTGGCGGGCACAGCCACTAGTAATGAAGTGATGAGGTGATTGAGTGATTAATTTGTAAAACAAAAAAATGTTCGCACGGCCACCGAATCACCTCATGACCTAATCCCTTAATCACCATCCTCATGATTGATAAAATTCTCACATTCTCCATGCGCCAGCCCGTCTTTGTGTTGCTGGCTTCGCTCGCGCTGCTGGGCGGCGGCATTGGGTCGGCCTTCCACCTTCCCATAGATGCCGTGCCCGATATCACGAATGTCCAGGTCCAGGTGAATACGGAGGTCGAGGGGCTTGCCCCCGAAGAAATTGAAAAACTGGTCACCTATCCCATTGAAATGGAAATGTCCGGCATCCAGCACATGACGGAACTGCGGTCCCTGTCCAAGACGGGCCTCTCGCAGGTGACCATGGTTTTTGAGGATGGCACGGATATTTACCGCGCCCGGCAGCTGGTCAGTGAGAGATTGATCAATGCGGCGGACGAGTTGCCCAAGGGTATAACGCCGAAGCTGGCGCCCATCAGCACCGGATTGGGGGAAATTTTCTACTACGTGGTGGATTACAAGGAACGTTACACGGGACCGGACAAGCCCGCCACCCGCCAGGCGCAACTGATGGAATTGAAGCTCATCCAGGATTTCATCATCAAGCCGCAGCTCCGCACCGTACCCGGTATTGCCGAAGTCAGTGCCTCCGGGGGGTACGAAAAACAGATCGTGGTCCTGCCCCGCCCGGAGAAGCTCCTTGGCACAGGTGTCACCTTTGCCGATGTGGTGGAAGTGATCCGGGAAAACGTCGACAATGCCGGCGGCGGCTCCGTGCAGATGGGGGGTGAGCAAATCAGCATCCGGGCGGATGGCCGGGTGCAGACGGCGGATGAAATCGCCCGCTTGCCCATCAAATTCAGGGCGGGTTCGGCGCCCTTGGTTGTCGGGGATATCGCGGAAATCAGCATTGGATCGAACATCCGCACCGGATCGGCCACCTACAACGGGAGGGAAGCCGTCCTGGGTTCCACGCTTATGCTTGCCGGCGAAAACAGCCGGATCATTTCCAAGCGCGTGGCGGCCAGACTGGAAGAAATCAAACCCAGGCTTCCGGAAGGGGTGGAAATCACCACGGTCTATGACCGCACCAACCTGGTGGACCAGACCATCGGCACCGTGGAAAAAAACCTGTTCGAGGGAGCTTTGTTTGTGGTGGCGGTATTGCTTCTGCTGCTGGGCAACTGGAGGGCCGCGTTGATTGTTTCCGCGGCCATCCCGCTTTCTTTCCTCTTTGCGTTGACGGGAATGGTCCAAACCAAAATATCCGGCAATCTGATGAGTCTCGGCGCGGTTGATTTTGGCCTCATCATCGACGGAGCGGTCGTCATGGTGGAGAATATCGTGCGCCGTCTGGGCCTGGCCCGGCACCATCATGGACGGGCATTGACCGTCCAGGAGCGGAACCACACTGTGCTGGCGGCGGCCAAAGAAGTGGGCACGCCCACCTTCTTCGGGGTGTTCATCATCACGATTGTGTACATTCCCATCCTTACCCTGACCGGGGTGGAGGGGAAAATGTTCGCGCCCATGGCCTGGACCGTGATTTTTGCCCTGGCCGGTGCGCTGCTTCTGGCCCTGACGCTCATGCCGGTGCTTTGTTCTTATTTTCTCACCGGGGAAAACAGTGAAGAGGACAACTTCGCCATCCGCTGGATGAAGTCCCTGTACCGTCCCTCACTGGAGTATGCACTGCATGCCCGCTGGGTTGTGGTGGCCGCAGCAGTGGCCCTCTTCGCCCTTTCGGTTTTCGTCTTTTCCAGATTGGGGGCGGAATTCGTGCCGCAACTGGATGAGGGATCTTTTGCCACCCATATGATCCGCACCACCAGCGTGGGCCTCGATGCTTCCATTGCCATGCAGGAAAAAACAGAGCAAGTGATTTTGGAACAATTCCCGGAAGTGATTTATACCTTTTCCCGTATCGGTACGGCGGAAGTCGCCACCGACCCCATGGGGGTCAATGTGGCGGACACCTACATTTTCTACAAACCGCAAAGTGAATGGACCCGTGCCGGGAGCAAGGATGAATTGGCGGACAGGATGAGCGCCGTACTTCAGGTCCAAGTTCCCGGTCAGGCTTATCTTTTTTCCCAGCCCATCGAGATGCGCTTCAATGAAATCCTTGAGGGCACGCGCGCCGACATTGCCGTGAAAGTTTTCGGCGATGACTATGCGGAGATCGAGCGCATCGCCTCGGAAACCCGCGAAGTCCTGGAAAAAGTTCCCGGTGCAGCGGACGTGGAGTTTGATGCCCTGGGCAAGGCCCCCATGCTGGAAATCAAACTGAACCGGGAGGCCATGACCCGATACAATGTCCATGCCGCCGAGATCAACGAAGCCGTGGAGGCGGCGCTGGCCGGGCGGGAAGCCGGACGGCTGATTGATGGAAACCGCCGTTATCCGATCGTGGTCCGGATGCCGGAGCATCTGCGCAAGAAGGTGGATGAAATGAAACTGCTCCCCATCCGGACCTCCGATGGGGGCATGTTGACCCTGGGCCAGGTCGCCGACTTCCTGGTCAGCGAGAAGGTCAACGCCATTTCCCGGGAATCAGGGCAACGGCGTGCCGCCATCATGGTCAATTTGCGGGGGCGTGATGTGGAGAGTTTCGTCCTGGAGGCCCGCGAAAAAGTGCGGGAACAGATCCCATTGCCCGCGGGGTACAGCATCGAGTTCGGCGGGCAGTTCAAAAACCTGCAGGAAGCCCGGGCTCGTTTGGGTGTGATTGTGCCGGTTTCCCTGGTGGTTATTTTTGTGCTGATCTTCATGGCTTTCGGCAGCCTCCGACAGGCGGTGCTGGTTTATACCGGCATACCGTTGGCGGTCACGGGCGGCGTGTTTGCGCTTTGGTTGCGGGGCATGCCCTTCAGCATCAGTGCGGGGATCGGATTCATCGCCCTTTCCGGGGTGGCGGTGCTCAACGGGGTGATGCTCGTGACCTACTTCAACCAACTCCGGGAACAGGGGCACTCCGTGCTGGAAGCCGTGCGGGAAGGCTCGCTGACCCGTCTCCGGCCGGTGGTGATGACAGCCATGGTGGCCAGTCTGGGCTTCCTGCCCATGGCCCTGGGCTCCGGGGCGGGGGCCGAGGTGCAAAGGCCCCTGGCCACCGTGGTCATCGGAGGCATTGTCAGTGCCACGTTTTTGACGCTTTTGCTCCTGCCCACCCTGTATGCCTGGGTGGAAAACAGGTTCGGAAAGCGGACATAGCTACACTAACCAAACATTAAATAATAGTCAGGAATCCCCCATGAAAACCCTCCTCCATTGCCTCCTTGCCATGATGATCGCCGGCCCGGCCTCCATGGCCGCGGAAAACCACCAACACAAAACCATCCCCGGGCCCCAAGGGGGCAGGATCCTGGAAAGCAGCCCGTTGCATTCCGAATTCTTTGTCAGGGCTGACCGTAAAGTCAGCGTGACCTTTTATGATGCCGCGCTGAAGCCCGTGGCCCCCGGCGGGCGTGAGGTCAAAGTGATTGCCGAGGCCAAGACCGGCAAGGCCACATTGGAATTTGAAAAGACCGGCGACGCTTTCGTTTCCAGGTCAGCGCTCCCTGCGGGCGACGGCTACCGGATCGTGGTGCAGATCAGGAATGATCCCGCCGCCAAACCGCAGAATTTCCGGATCGATTACCACACGGAAATTTGCGGGGAATGCAAACGGGCGGAGTATGCCTGCATCTGCGGGCATTGAAGGCCCCGGGCCCGTGAGCACCAAACCTGGGACGCCGGCTTTCCGGGATGAGCCTGGCACTGACTCCTTGTCTTTGTTTCGAAGTCGGGAAAGATGGCATGCGTGGGGAAAAGTTTCTTGAGGATTTGCATGGACCGGCGTTTCCCATTATTGCGTGGGGGTGGGCGGTTGCGTGGCATTTCGTATGCCCTGGCTTCGGCCATTCTTTTTGGAGTCAGCACCCCGTTGGCGAAATTGTTTCTGGGCGAAATATCACCCTTCCTGCTGGCAGGTTTGCTCTACCTCGGATCCGGGTTGGGGTTGGCGCTCTGGAAGATATTGGGGCATGGAACCGGCGTGGTTTTCACCCGTGAAGCGGGATTGAAGGGGCGGGACTGGCCGTGGTTTGCCGGGGCTGTTTTTATTGGGGGTGTGATTGCTCCGGTGCTGCTTATGCTGGGGCTGCAAAGAAGTGCCGCTTCCAGTGCGGCCCTTTTGCTCAATTTGGAGGCCGCAGCCACAGCCGGTATTGCCTGGTTTGTGTTCAGGGAAAACGTGTGTCGGCGGGTTGCGTGGGGTTTTGTCCTCATCCTGATGGGGGGGGTGATCCTGGCCTGGCCCCACGGGGGCGGCATGAGTCTGTCCTGGGGTGCCGGATGGATTGTCCTGGCCTGTCTGGCCTGGGGAATCGACAACAATCTGACACGCAAAGTGGCCGCTTCCGACCCAGTGCAAATAGCCATGCTCAAGGGCCTTATTGCCGGATGCATCAATACGGTGCTGGCGCTGGTTCTTGGTTCAACCCTCCCAGCGCCGGGTTCCCTGTTCCTGGTCGGGTTGGTGGGTTTTTTGGGCTATGGAATGAGCCTGACCCTTTTTGTCCTGGCCCTGCGCCACATCGGAACCGCCCGGACCAGTGCGTATTTCTCCACGGCGCCCTTTGCCGGGGCGATCTTGGCCATGTTGATCTGGCCGGAAGGATGGAGCCTCTCCCTGTTGGTGGCAGGGGTGTTCATGGCTGCGGGAGTTTGGCTCCATTTGACGGAAAACCATGAACATGTGCACGTCCATGAACCCATGGAGCACGCCCATCTGCACAGTCATGATGAACACCATCAGCACACCCATACTGCCGGTGATCCCCCCGGCGAGCCGCATTCCCATCCCCACCGCCACGAACGGTTGGAACACCGGCACCGCCATGACCCGGACATCCACCACCAGCATCCGCACCTATAAATCCACAGGGTGGGGCGGGCGTCCCGCCGCCCCCGGTTTCTGGGGGGGTGGAAATAACCTTTGACCCTGTAGTTTGCTACAGGGTGTAGACTGGTCCCATGGTCAAGGAACCCGAAAACCATTGGAACAGGAAGGCGGCGGCGCAGGCCTCCGGGGTGGGGGCGGAGACGCTCCGCTTTTACGAACAGCAGGGATTGCTTCCCGGATTGAAGCGCACGGGTGGAGGCTACCGGATGTATACCCGGGAACATCTCCAGCGGCTCCGGTTTATCAAACGGGCCCAGGAGTTGGGATTTTCCCTGCGCGAGATCAGGGACCTTCTCGCCCTGATTCGCACACCCAGGGGGACCCCGGCCCGCATCCGCAGGCTGGCACAGGAGAAGTCCCGGGCCGTGAGTGCCAAAATCAGGGACTTGGAAGCCATCAGAATGGTATTGGGACGCCTGGTGCGCCAGTGTACGGGAACCGGATCCTTGAAAAAATGCCCCATCGTCCATTTTTTGGAAACGGATGCCGGAGCGCCGGCCCGGAAAGGAAAACATCATGAGTAATTGCTGCCACGGGAAACAGGATCCGGAAAACACCAAGGATTCTTCGTGTGAACACGGGGATCACCCCCGCACAGCGGTGGTGCCTTCGGCGGGTGCTAAATACACTTGTCCCATGTGCCCGGGCGTGGAATCGGACGAACCCGGGGCCTGCCCGAAATGCGGGATGGCGTTGGAATGGAACCCTCTGTGGAATTCCGGGAAGAGAACGGTCTATGTCTGCCCGATGCATCCGGGTGTGGAGCAGGATTATCCGGGGACGTGCCCGGTATGTGGCATGGCTTTGGAGCCGGTCATGACGGACGGCCCCGTAGAGATTGGGGATACCGAACTGCAGGACATGTGGCAGCGGTTCCGGACCGGGCTTGGGTTTGCCCTTCCCGTGGTTGTTTTGTCCATGGGGGAGAATCTTCCGGTGATCCGCGATATGCCCGCAGGGGCGTCGAGTTGGATCCAATGGGTTTTCAGTTCGCCCGTGGTGATCTGGGCAGGTGCTCCCTTTTTCGTCCGGGCCTGGAACTCCCTGAGGCACCGCAGCCTGAACATGTTCACCCTGATCGCACTCGGTACAGGGGCGGCTTATCTCTACAGTGTGGTGGCGGTCCTGGCTCCCGGAATTTTCCCGGAAACTTTCCTGGAACACCATGGCGCTGTCGGGGTCTATTTCGAGGCTGCGGCGGTCATTGTGCTTCTGGTGCTGTTGGGACAGGTATTGGAACTGAAGGCCCGATCAGGAACCGGAGCGGCCATCAAGGCTCTCCTTGGGCTTGCGCCCAAAACCGCCCACCGCATCCGGAACGGGCAGGAAGAGGATGTGCCGCTGGACCGGGTGGCCAAGGGGGATCTGCTGCGGGTGAAACCAGGCGAAAAAATCCCCGTCGATGGATTCGTTGAAGAGGGCGGTAGTTCGGTGGATGAGTCGATGGTAACGGGCGAACCCGTGCCGGTGGCCAAGGGCAAAGGGGATCCGGTCACGGGGGGCACGGTCAATGGCACCGGCAGTTTTGTCATGAAGGCGGAAAGGGTCGGTGGCGAAACCCTCCTGGCACAAATCGTGGAGATGGTGGCCAAGGCCCAGCGCAGCCGCGCGCCCATCCAGCGTCTGGCGGATGCGGTATCCGGTTGGTTTGTCCCGGCGGTGATCGTGTTGTCCCTGCTGACCTTTTCGGGCTGGATGGCGTGGGGGCCGGAACCGCGGTTGGTATACGCGCTCATCAATGCGGTCGCTGTTCTGATCATCGCCTGTCCTTGTGCCCTGGGTTTGGCCACCCCGATGTCCATCATGGTGGGGTTGGGCCGCGGGGCCCGCGACGGGGTGCTGATCAAGAATGCGGAAGCGCTGGAGATCCTGGAAAAAGTATCCGTACTCGTGGTCGACAAAACCGGAACCCTGACTTGTGGAAAACCCACGGTGACCGATGTCCGTCCGGCGTCCGGATGGGATACCCGTTCCCTGCTTGCCCTGGCCGCGTCCGTGGAAGCCCGCAGTGAGCATCCCCTGGCCGGAGCCGTGGTGAATGCCGCCAAAGAAGGAAGTTTGGCAATCGCCGGGGTGGATGATTTTGAGTCCATCACCGGCGGAGGGGTGCGGGGCCGGGTGGGGGGAAGACAGGTCCTCATGGGCCAGGCGTCCCTCCTCCACAAATGGAAGACCGGTGGAGTGGACCATTGGGAAAAGGAATCCGTCTCCCTGCATGAGGAGGGGAAAACCGTGATTTTTGTGGCGGTCGATGGTGAGTGTGCCGGTCTGCTGGCCCTGACCGATCCCCCGAAGCCGACCACTGCGGAGGCCATTTCCTCCCTGCACCGGCTGGGCTTGAAGGTGGTCATGCTTACCGGTGACAACGCCCGAACCGCCGGCCATATTGCCCGGCAACTGGGGATTGATGATGTGGTGGCCGGGGTCAGTCCCCGGGACAAGCACGAAAAAATCAGGTCGTTGAAGGCTTCGGGGAAGCGGGTGGCCATGGCCGGTGATGGAGTGAATGACGCACCCGCCCTGGCTGCGGCGGATGTGGGGATTGCCATGGGGACGGGGACCGATGTGGCCATGGAAAGTGCCGGGGTCACCCTGGTCAAAGGGGATTTGCGGGGGATTGTGAAGGCGATCACGCTCAGCCGCGGTACGATGCGGAACATCCGGCAGAACCTGGTCTTTGCTTTTTTGTACAATGCGCTGGGCATTCCCCTGGCCGCCGGGGTCCTTTATCCGGTCTTCGGGATTCTGCTCAGCCCGATGGTGGCCAGTGCGGCCATGGCCTTCAGCAGTATTTCGGTCATCATGAACAGTTTGCGGCTTGGAAGATTGAAAATGTGAACCGGTTGGGAGGTGTGAAATGCCGGGATACCGCATTGATAAATCGACAAAACAGAAGTCGCGTGCTAGCTTGGTTTCCGTGAAGGCTGGAATTGCGGCATTGTTGGCCCTGGCGATATTCGCCCCAGCCTGCCTTTGTTCGCTCCAATCCGCGCCCAAGCTGGAGGCGAAACACAGCTGCTGTTCCCCGAAAAAGGAAGCGCCCGCGCCCTTTGAAAAAGGCGGTTGCGGAAAAGGCTGCAACCACTGCAAAGCCGAATTCAAGACCCAGCAGGACCAACCGAAGGAAACCCAACCGGTTTTTTCCCAGGTCCTGCTTGCTGTGCCGGCCTATGCGGATTGCGGAATGCTCATCCCGGAAGGGGTATCATTCGTTTCCCCGATCCATGTTGGAGCCCACGCCCCTCCGGGCCGGACGCCGGTCTACCTCCTCAATTGCTCCATTCTTTGCTGATGCTTCCGCGTTGATCCCGCCGGTCCGTCCCGCCTGAGCGGAACGGTTCAGTCCTGGAATCCGTCCGAGAAGCATCATGTTTTCCCTATTACCCATTTTGCAGGTTCATCATTTCGCGGATCCCCTCTATCAAGAGGGGCCGACGAAGCCGAGGCTTCGCGGGGGTGTGTCCTTGTTGAAGGCCTTCAAGGCAACACACCCGGAAGCGGGCCGTGCCCTTTCTGCCCCTCTTGATAGAGGGAATTGGAAGAATCATTGGGTCCGGCCAGCCGTGATGTTGTTCTTCTTTGCCGTTCTACCCCTCCGGGCGGAGGACGACGGGCTCCAGGTCTGGACCATGCAGAGCGTGTCCCAGCGACTCGATTACGGCCTGGAAGCCATAATCGAGGCCGAGCAGCACTACGCCACGGAAAATGACCAGACATTCCGCAGCAACGAGATCACTCCGCAGTTGGTCTGGCACTATTCCCCGCGCTATGACCTGGGGATCGGGTACGAGCGGATGGATGAGTGGGACATGCATGGCATGCACAGCTCCTCCGACGAGGGATTGGTTTTTGCCACGGTCCTCCTCCCTTTGAAGGACTGGAAATTCTCCAGCCGGCAACGGTTCCAATTCGGGGTCGGGGAGGATGAAATGGGCGTTGAGGCGACCACGGGCACCTTCCGCCACCGGTTCCAGATTGTCTACGAAGGGGAGCGGTTGCCCTTTCACCTGATGCCGTTCGTGGCCAACGAGTGGTTTTTCGACCTGTCCGGCGGTGAATTCACCGCGAACCGCTTCTGGGGTGGTTTACGTTACCGTGTCAACAAATCGGCCGAGGCCGAGTTGTTCGGCATGAGGGTGGATGATTTCACCCATCCCCACGACCTCGCCATTCCGGTGGTCGGAATGTCCCTTTCCCTGAAATTCTAACAATATAATAAACTAACTATGAACAAAACAATCCCCCTCCTGGTGCTGGCCGTCCTGCTGATTGTGGGCGCCTCCGCCTGCTCGAAAAAAGAGGCCGTGTCCGACGGCCGGACCTACACCTGTTCCATGCATCCGCAGATCCGGCAGGACAAGCCCGGCAACTGTCCCATCTGCGGCATGGCCCTCGTACCGATGGTGAAAGAGAACGCGAACAAGCCCGCGGAAACCCCGCCGGCAGAACATTCCGAAGGCCATGGGCCGGTTCCTTCCGCCGCGGCACCGGAGTCCGCCAACCCGTCCGGCAGGCCGGTGGTGCACCTGGGCGAGGCCCGGGAAGCCGTGGCGAGCATTGCCACGGCCCCGGCCGGTCCCCGGTCGATGCTGAAAAAAATCCAACTCTTCGGGGAGGTGGAGTACATCAGCGACCGCCACTTCGACTACAGTTGGTATTATCCCGGACGCATCCAGAACGTCCTGATCAACTTCAACACCACCGAAGTTGAAAAGGGCCAACCCATCTACGAGGTCTATTCCGAAGCGGCTATTGCCGACCAGGAGGCCTACCTCGATGCCCTGCGCGAGCGCTGGCTCTCCACCTTTTACGAACGGAAGCTGTTGAGTGCGAAAGTGGAGGCGGTCCGCGCGAAGTTGCTCCAGGCCGGGTTCAGCGACGGGGACCTCGGTGCGCTGGCCAAGGACAAGGTCGTCCGGCATGCCTTCACCCTGCGCTCACCGGCGAAGGGATCCATCGTGGGGAAACTGCTCCACCGAGGGGAACAATTCGAGGCCGGGGCGACGCTGTTCCATGTGGTTCCGCTGGATGAGGTGTGGTTCAGCGCCCAGGTTTACGAATCCGATCTCGGCTACCTCAAGCTTGGCCAGGGCATCCGGGTGGAAACCAAATCCGGTCCCGGCAGCGGACGCACCGGCAAGCTGGTTTTCATTGAGCGGACCGTCCGCCCGGAAACGAGGACGGTCAACGCGCGCTTCCTGGTGGACAACCCGAAGCGGGAACTCCTGCCCGGCCTGTCCGCCATTGGCACGCTCTCCGTCCCCCTGCGCGATGTGGCCGTGGGGGTTCCCAAAGCGGCGGTGATCGATACCGGCAAGCGCAAGGTGGCCTATGTGAAAACCGCCCCGGGTGTCTACGAACAGCGCCTGGTGGAAACCGGCGTGGAAACCGAGGACGACATCGAAATCACCCGGGGAATCGTCGCGGGTGAGGCTGTGGTCACAGCCGGATCGTTTCTGGTCGATGCGGAAGCAGAGCTGCAGGGCGGTGGGGCAGGGCACCAGCACGAATAAAGAGGTGATGGAGTGATGAGGTGATGAAGAAGGGAAGACAATGAAAGAAAGACCCCATAAGAAACTCAAAGTTTGGCAAAGATCGATGGAACTCTATGTGGAAATCTACCGAATCACCCGGGATTTTCCCCGTGAGGAGGTCTATGGAATCACATCACAGATGAGGCGCGCGGCTCTTTCAGTTCCATCCAATATATCCGAAGGGGCGGCGAGACATTATCCCAAAGAATTTATGCGACACCTTAGTGATGCTGAGGGATCGCTGAGTGAGCTTGACACCCAGCTTGAAGCGGCGCTTCGAGTTCATTTGATCCAAGAATTGGACCACAAAAGCATTCAATCATTGATCGAAGAAGTCGCGGCGCTTCTCCACGGCCTGATTCGATCCCTGGAGACCGACTTGTGACCAACCTCATCACTTCATTACTCAATCACTCAATCACACTCTTATGATCAATTCCCTCGTCCGCTGGTGCCTGAACAACCGGTTTCTGGTGCTCACCGCCTATCTCTTCGTCTGCGGCTGGGGGATCAAGGCTGTTTATGACACGCCCATCGATGCCATCCCCGACCTGAGCGAGAACCAGGTCATTGTCTTTTCCGATTGGCCGGGGCGGTCGGCCCAGGAGGTGGAGGACCAGATCACCTATCCGCTATCCACGAGCCTGCAGGGGTTGCCCGGTGTGAAAACCGTACGTGCGCAGTCGGCCTTTGGGTTTTCCATGCTCACGGTCATTTTCGAGGACAAGGTCGATGTCTATTTCGCCCGGACCCGGGTGCTCGAGCGCCTGAATTCACTGCCCTTCCGGATGCCGGATGCGGTTGTTCCCAAGCTGGGCCCCGATGCCACCGGATTGGGGTGGGTTTACCAATACTATCTCGATGATTCCGCCGCCCGCGCCGCGGGGAAGGAGCTCGACCTCGGCGAACTGCGCGCCCTGCAGGATTGGTTCATCCGCTACCAGCTCAATTCGGTCCCGGGCGTGGCCGAGGTGGCCAGCATCGGCGGGTTTGTGCGCCAATACCAAATCGACATCCAGCCCCAGCAGTTGCGGGCCTACGAACTTTCCCTCGGTGATGTCATATCCCAGGTGAAGGGAAGCAACCGCAATGTCGGGGGCGGGACGATCGAGGTTTCGGGACGCGAACTCACCGTCCGGGGTCTCGGCCTCGTCGAGTCGGTCAAGGACCTGGAAAACATCATCGTGGGTTATTTCCACGATCATCCGGTCCTGTTGCGCGAAGTGGCAAAAATTGGCATGGGCCCTGAGCCCCGGCGCGGAGTGATCGACAAGGACGGGCGCGAAGTGGTCGGCGGAATCGTGGTCATGCGCTACGGGCAGAGCACGGTTGATGTGATTCGGCGCACCAAGGAAAAAATCGCCGAATTGCAAAAAGGCCTGCCCGAAGGCGTGGTGATCAAGTCGTTTTACGACCGCAGCGAGCTGATCAACCGTGCGGTGGACACGCTGCGCATCACCCTGATCGAGGAAGTGCTGCTCGTCACCCTGGCCCACATCATTTTCCTGGCCCATTTCCGCAGCATCCTGGTGGTCACGGTGCCATTGCCGCTTTCCATCCTGATCTCCTTTATTTTCATGAAGGAGTTCGGCATCACCTCGAACATCATGTCCCTCAGCGGCATCGCCATTGCCATCGGCGTGCTGGTGGATGCGGGGATCGTGGTGACCGAGGCGGTGATGCGCGAGGCGCATTCCGCACAGGAGGGCAAGCTGCCCGGGTTGCGTTATCCGGAAGACCTCCCGGAAATCATCCTGCGGGCCACCCGCCTGGTGGCGCGGCCGATCTTTTATGCCATGGCGATCATCATCCTGGCCTTCATCCCGGTCTTCGCCCTCGGCGGACAGTCGGGGAAACTGTTCCATCCGCTGGCCTACACCAAGACCTTTGCCATGGCGGGGGCGACCCTTCTGGCGCTGACATTGGTGCCGGTGCTGTGTTCCTTTTTCATCCGGGGCAGGCTGCACGATGAAAACGACAACCGGCTGATGCGATTCCTGCTGGGACTTTACCTGCCGGTGCTGCGCTGGGCGCTTGACCACCGCCGGGTGGTGCTATCTGTTGCGGCGGTGGTATTGGGGAGCGCACTTTGGCTGGCCTCGGGATTCGGTTACCAGTTCATGCCGCCGCTGAATGAGCGGGCTCTGCTCCTGATGCCCACCACCCTGCCCAGTGCCTCCGTGCCCGAAATCAACCGGACGATGGCTGCGCAGGACCGGGTGCTTGCGTCCTTCCCGGAGGTGGCCTCCGTGGTGGGCAAGCTCGGCCGGGCGGACACCCCGACCGATCCGGCGCCGACGAGCATGATTGAAACGACCATCATGCTGAAGCCGAAGGACCAGTGGCGTGCCGGCATGACCGAGGAAAAGTTGCGCGCGGAGATCCTGGCGGAAATGATGAAGTTCCCCGGATTTGTGCCCGCCCTGCTGCAGCCGATCGAAAACCGGGTGCTCATGCTGAACACCGGCATCCGCGGCCAGGTGGCGGCCAAGATATTTGGCGGGGATTTGGCGGTGCTCGAGCGCGTGGCCGTGGAAGTCGAGGGCGTACTCAAGAGCGTCCCCGGCGCGGCGGACGTCTATGCCGACCGGGTCCTCGGCGCGCAATACCTCGAGATCGTCCTCCGCCGCGACGATGCGGCGCGCTACGGCGTGCCGGTGCAGGATGTGCTGGACGTGGTGGAAACCGCGCTGGGCGGCATGAACCTGACCACCACCATCGAGGGGCGGAAGCGATTCCCGATCCGCGTGCGTTACACCCGGGAACTGCGGGACACGCCCGCGGCGCTGCGGAACATCCTGGTCAAGTCGATGGGCGGGGAGATGATCCCGTTGGACAAAGTGGCCGACATCCGGCTCACCACCGGGCCGGCCGAGATCAAGAGCGAGAACGGGTTGTTGCGTTCATTCGTCCAGGCCAATGTGCGCGGGCGGGACCTGTCTGGATTTGTCGGGGAGGCCCGGAAGGTTGTTGCGGACCGGGTGAACCTTCCGCCGGGGGTTTATATTTCCTGGGGCGGACAGTATGAGCAGTTGCAGCAAACCGACCGGACCCTGCGCGTGGTGGTGCCGGTGGTGCTCTTCATCATCTTCATCCTGCTGTTCATGGTTTACCGCTCGATCGTCGAGGCGCTCCACGTGCTGCTGGCGGTTCCCTTCGCCCTCTCCGGGGGGATCTTTCTCCAGGCATTGCTGGGCTATGATTTCAGCGTGGCCGTGTGGGTGGGCTACATCGCGCTCTTCGGCACCGCGGTGCAGACCGGCGTGGTCATGGTGATCTACCTGGAAGAAGCCTTGAGGCACCGCCGGGAGGCGAAGGGATCGGCATTGACCCCGGGCGAATTGCGCCATGCCGTGATCGAGGGTGCCGCGCTGCGCCTGCGGCCGAAAGTCATGACGGTATCCACGGTGGTGGCGAGCCTGATGGTCATCATGGTGCCGGTGTTTTCCGGGGAGCGGACCGGGATGGAGATCATGCGCCCGATCGCCGTCCCGGTGATCGGCGGCATGGTCAGCAGCCTGCTGCACATCCTGATCGTCACCCCGGTGATCTTTTTGTCATTGCGCGAATGGGAGGCCCGGCGGAGAGCCGGGCGCGGGGGATTGAGGAATTAAGGGATTAAGCGATTAAGTATCACAAACTGAAAGGAAACAAGAGATGAAGAAGAATATGCTGGTGCTGGTGCTGGTGTTGGCTGTCCTGGCGGGAACGCTGGGCGCGGCGGAAAATGAAAAAGCCGGTCCGTCACAGGCCGGAAAGGAAGCGGCCCCATACCCGTTGAAGGTTTGTACGGTTTCGGGTGAAAAGCTGGGCGAGCACGGAGAACCGTATGTGATCCGACACGAGGGACGCGAAGTTCGGTTCTGCTGCAAAAGTTGCCTGAAGGATTTCCATGCCGACCCGGCGAAATATCTGCAGAAACTGGATGCGGCCGTCGAGGCGCAGCAGAGGGCATCCTATCCGCTGAAGACCTGCCCGGTGTCGCTGGAAAAACTGGGCGAGCACGGGGAGCCGGTTCCCGTGGTGGTGGGCAACAACACCCTGGTGCTGCTTTGCTGCAAGGATTGCAAAAAAGACGCCTTGAAGGACGGGGCAAGGATCGAAAAACAGATCCTGGAAGCCCGGAAGAACAAATAATCCAGTGGGACGGCTTCGGCTACCGGGCCCAAGCCGTCTTCCTTTCCCTGCTCAGTCCCCGAAGCTGATGCCGACTTCGCGGCAGGCTTGGACGATCTGGTTATCGGGCTCGACGCGCTTGAGGTGGTTGACCGCCTCGGCGATGGAAACGTCGCTGACCTGGTAGTTCTGGTAGCTGACCATGTGGCCGAATTTGCCGCGCCGGATGAGGTCGACGGCATGGACGCCGAAGCGGGTGCCGAGGATCCGGTCCATGGAAGTGGGGTTGCCTCCGCGCTGGAGGTGGCCGAGGACGACCGAACGGGTTTCCTTGCCGGTGGCCTCGGTGATGCGGCGGGCCATTTGTTCGGCAATGCCGCCGAGCTGGGCTTCCCCGACCCGGTCGTTCTTCTTGGTGACGATTTCGCCGTCCTTGGCGCAGGCGCCTTCGGCGACCACGACCATCGTGGTGAAGGCCCCGGAGGCTTCGCGCTCGCGGACCATTTGGAAGACCTTTTCGTATTCGAAGGGGATTTCGGGGATGAGGATGACATCGGCGCCGCCGGCGAGTCCGCCATGGAGGGCGATCCATCCGGCGTAGCGGCCCATGACTTCGAGGACCATGACGCGTTTGTGGCTGCGGGCGGTTGTGTGGAGGCGGTCGAGGCCGTCGACGACACAGGCCACCGCGGAGTCGAAGCCGAAGGTGAAGGCGGTGGCTTCGATGTCGTTGTCAATGGTTTTGGGCACGCCGATGGTCTTGATGCCTTTTTCCCAAAGCTGCTGGGCGGTGGAGAGGGAGCCGTCGCCGCCGATGCAGATCACTGCTTCGATGCCGAGGCCGTCGAGGGTTTCACGGGCCTGGGCGACAATTTTCGGGTCGAGTTCGGCCTTGTTGCCATGGCCGATTTTGGCGACGAAGTGGCCCTTGTTGGTGGTGCCGAGGATGGTGCCGCCGAGGTGCATGATACCGGCGGTGGAAGCGTTATCGAGGATCCGGTAGCGGACCGGGGGAAGAATGCCCTCGTAGCCATCGAGGAAACCGATGACTTCCCAATTGAGTTTGGTCGCAGCGCGGACGACTCCGCGGATGACCGCATTGAGACCGGGGCAATCTCCGCCGCTGGTCAGGACCGCAATACGTTTCTTGGGCATGTTCTGAAATTAGAGAAACTGATCGACGGCCGCGAGAGGAAAAACATCCTTAAATGAAGATTTAGTGATGAGTAGCTCCGCCAATGGGGACATGAACGGAGGTGATGAGACGTATTTCCGGTCTGGAAGACGGTGGGAAGGGGCTTTATTCCGCAGCTTGGACCGCCCGGATCATGGGGAGCGTGCGGTAGGCATGGTCGAGGTCGAGGCCGTAGCCGAGGACAAAATCGTTCCCGATGGGGAAGCCCACCCAGTCGGATTCGATCACCTTCTTGCGCTGGATCCGTTTGTCGAGGAGCACGCAGAAGCGGACGTCGGCCGCGCGGAGGCTTTGGAGTTTACGGCGGACTTCCCAGAACGTCAGGCCGGTGTCGAGGATGTCGTCGACGACGAGGACGTGGCGTCCGCGGTAGTCGCCCTGGACGGCGTCGAGGCCCTTGAGGCGGCCGGTGGATTTTTTGCCCTGGTAGCTGGAGACGCGCCAGCACTCGATGCGGGTTTCCGGCGGCAGGTGGCGGAGGAGGTCGACGAGGAAGAAAAGGCTGCCGTTCATCAGGCCGACAACGGTCAGGGGTTTGCCCCGGTAATGTCGGGAGATTTCCCGGCCCAGGCTGCGCACGCGCAGTTGGATTTTTTTCGCGGGAATGAGGGTTTTACCTGGGAGTCGTGCTGCGCTCATTGAGGGGGCGGTCCGGTGTGAGCTTTTTCAACTCTTCGGTGATTTTGGCGGTGATTTCCGTATCCAGATTGAGATTCAGGCCGGCCTGCCAGGTGCTGCGGGCTTCCTCCTTGCGGCGGAGTTGTTTGAACGACAGGCCGGCGAAGTAATAGATGGCCTGGCGGGTGGGGGGATCGAGTTCGACGGCCGGGTCCTTGATCTGGTTGACGAGGATTTCAAAATCCGCCCGTGCGTTGTCGCGGCGGTTGATGAAGGCGGGCAGGTTGAAATTGTTGACCGCGCGGATGAAGCGGGTGGGGATGTGTTTCGGGTCGGCATCCACGGCGAGGTCCATGGTTTTGAGGCCGTTTTTGAGGTATTCCAATTTTTGGGGTCCTGGAAAGGCATCGCGGCTGGCGAGGGTGTAGGCACTGCCGAGGTAGGCGAAGATGAGGTGGTTGTCCGGTTTTTCCTTGTGGAGGGCCTCGAGCCGCTCGATGAGTTCACGGGTGGCCTGCTTGTCCCCTTTTTCTGCTTTTTCGTGCAGGGCCTGGATTTCCTGGATCAGGGGTTCATGAAAGGCGTCCACTGCGAAAGCGGACATCACCCCGATGAGGAGGGTCCCCAGGGTGGCACAGATCAGAGTACGCATGCCGGTAAATTAGGAAGGGATGGGGGAATAGGGAAGGGGAAAACAAGCCGTGGGCGTCCGCGTTTGCCCAAGGTCGTCGTGCGGCCCGTATCTGCTCCAACGGTGTCCCTATATTCTGAAACCAAAGCATTTATATATTCATCACATCCATTGACCTTGAGATCTATTAGTATAACTTAATAATATATGTATATATCTATTTATGATGCTTATCACGCTCCTCAGGGTCATTGCCGGACCCAGACAGGCAGAAGTTTCGTGCGAGTTTTCATCGGCCTCCTCCTTGCCGGTTCGGCCCTCTTCCTGTCGCAGAAGGCTTCCGCAGCAGTTATGCTGGTGGATTTGAAAACCGCCAGCAGTTTTGCGGTGTTGGCCGGTTCGGGGGTTACCAATGCGGGGGTAACCACGATTACCGGGGATGTGGGATCCTCCCCAACCGGTTCCACCGCCGGCTTTGGAACGGTAATCTTGAACGGGACGAACCACCACAGCGATGCGGTGAGCGTGGATGCCAAATTCGATTTGGGTGCCGCCTATGACGACGCCGTTGGCCGGACCCCGGGAACCATTTACGGGGCGATCTTTGATCTTGGCGGGCTGACGTTGACATCCGGTGTTTATAACAATCCCAGTTCATTTGGGATCACGGGAACCCTGGTGCTTGATGCCCGGGGTGACATCAACGCCGTTTGGATTTTCCAAGCGGGATCCACCTTGTCCACGTCTGCGAACAGTGCGGTGGTTTTGGTCGGAGGCGCCCAGGCCGCCAATGTTTTCTGGCAGGTGGGCAGCTCGGCGACCATTGGGGCGAATACCGAGTTTGTGGGAAGCCTGCTCAGCTTCACCTCCATCACAACAGGTGCCGGGTCCAGTGTGGATGGCCGGCTGATGGCGCTCAATGGCGCCGTTACTTTGGACAACAACAGCATCATTGTTCCGAATCCAAGCGTCGTTGTTCCGGAACCCAGTACCCTGCTGATGCTCGGAGCCGGATTGGCCGTGCTGTCTATTTTGAGAGCCCGGCTACTGTCCCGCAAAAAGGGATAGCATCGGAAACCGTGGGTTTCCCCAAAACACCACGCAGGAAGACAGGAATTCCAAGGGCCGGGAGGTTTCCGGGGACTCCTATTACTTTTTCGGAATCTGCGGTACGGCGCCGCGAGCCTGCACGGCCCTGTGTGCGGTTTCCTGCAGGAAACGGGCATAAGCGGTTTCGATCCCCTGCGGAGCATAGGTGTTGCCCACGACGTTTTCACCGAACAACACCTCATACCAGACACACGCACCGAGATATTCACCCGCGAGATTCGCGTGATGGCCGTCCATGGTGAGTGGGAATTCCTTTCCTTCCTTGGGCTTGGGCCAAAACCAACCGACGTGCAAGGAGTGGGTTTGATTGGGCAGAGTGGGTTTTTGGGCGGTTTTCGGGTCAAAGGTCGTGTCGGTTTGGTAGCCCCACTTTGGGTCGGTGTCGGCGATGAAGAAGGCGTCTCCGACCGGAATCAATCGCAAGCCGAGTTCACCGGCCACTTTCGAATAGGCGTCTGTCAGACCGCGGTACATTTCCTCCTGCGTGGAGGGTTCGCCCGGCTTGGCCGGAGGTTGGGTGAACCGGGGGTCATCCTTCCGGTAGGCCCAGGTCTGGTGGACAAGGAGTTTCGCCTTGGGTGCGTGCCGGGCGGTGTAATCGCGCAACCATCCCGCATAAGGTTGGTACGTTGAGTAGTCGTGGCTCTTGATGCTGGCCTGCTGGATGGTGACAAAATCCCATGCATCGGCGGTGAGTTCCTGTTTGAGGCTCCGGCCGTCCTGGTAAAGACCCGCTTTGTCCGTGGGATCGGCCTCGTGTTTTTGGGCTTTTTCCGCGTGGAGTTGCAGGGATGCCCCGGCCACCACGATGGATTTGTGGACGAGGGTGTGTCCGCCGGCAAGCGCGAGGTCATCGAGATGATTGGTGGCGTTTTTCGAAAAACTATTTCCGATGGTGAGGAGGCGGACGGTCTGGGGTTCCCCGGCACATGCGGAAGAGAGAAAAAGGCCGAGGGTAAAAAGAAGGATGGATCTCATGGTTGTACGGTGTGGTCTCCTTGGAATGCTGTCCAAGCCACGGGCCGCCCGTGGTGGGACAATGGGATCAAGCATGGAGCCCGCCCCGGCCCGGGATCAAGCCTTGAAGAGCTGGCCCATTTTCTGGCCGAGAAGCTTGGAGGCGCCGAAGAGGCAGGCGGCGAGCAGCATCATGGCCAGGACGCCGAGTGCGCAGGCGATAGAGGGGGCGGTGGGGGTGATTCGTCCCATGAGCATGTAGACCGCCTTGGTCACGGGATAGAAAACCGTTTCCTGGGCGAGGATCATGCCGTTGCTGACATCGAGCATGGCAAAGGAGAAGGTCAGGATGGTGCCGGCAATGAGGTTGGCGCTGAGGAGCGGGAGGCTGATCTTGAGCAGGGTCTTCCAGGGGGACGCGCCCATATTGGCGGAGGCTTCCTCGAGGGAAACGTGGGTTTGCTGGAATCCGGCATAGGCCGCGCGGACGATGTAGGGCAGGCGGTGGATGGCGTAGGCAATGACCAGCACCAGGGTCGGATTCTTGCGCGGGTCGAACAGGCCAAGCCACAGTTTGTTGGCTTCGGTCCAGGTTTCTGGGAACACCGGCCGGCTGAAGGCGACATAATACGCGAAGGCCAGGACGAGGCCGGGCAGCGCGAGGGGGATCATCGCCACCACATCGAGAAGGTTTTTCCCGCGGAACTGTTCCCGCGCCAGCATGTAGGCCACACAGAACCCGAGAACCAGGTCGAGCGAGGCCGAAGATACCGCGTAGACCAGGGAGTTCTTGATGCTCAGCGAGGTCAGGTCGGTGCGGAATATTTCCCCGTAGTAGGTGGATGACCACTCGGAGGGGAAGACGGTGAAGAACCACTTGGCCGAGAACGACTGGATGATGACGCCGAGGTGGGGCAGGAGGGAGATGCCGATGAGCAGCGTGACCGAGCCGGTCATGAGCCAGCCGAGGGCGCGGGGGAGGCGCGCCACATCGTCGTAGCTCGCACTCCGGCCCAGCATGGCGTAGTTGCCTTCGCCGAGTTTTTTGCCGAGGAGGAACAGCGCGGAGACGAGGAGAAGTGTGAGGACGACGAGGGCATAACCGAGCGGGTTGTCGGCCTGGGTGACGAGGTTGAAGATCTGGGTCGGGATGGTGGTCTGGAACTCGAACATCAGCGGGACGCCGAGGTCGGTGAAGGCGGACACGAAAACGATGGTGGAACCGGCGAAGACCCCGGGGAGGGCCAGCGGGAGCGTGACGGTCCGGAAGATGCGGCCGCTGCCCGCGCCGAGGTTGCGGGCGGCGTCACGGAGGCTGGGGTCGAGATTGGCCAGGGCCGCCTGTACGCTGAGGTACATGATCGGGTAGAGGTGCAGGACCTGGAGCAGGATGATGCCGGCGAAGCCGCCGTCGCCGAACCAGTCCGGCGGGTGTTTCAAATCAACCAGTCCCGTCTGGCCGAGGATGAGGTTGAGGCTGCCGAAGCGGGCGAAGAACTGTTTCAGGCCGATGGCGCCAACGAAGGGCGGGAGGATGAGGGGCAGGAGCATGGCCCCGCCGAGGAGGGCTTTGCCCGGGAAATCGCAACGGAGGAAAAAGTAAGCAAGGGGGACCGAGATGAGCAGGCAACAGAAGGTGGACCAGCATGCGATGAGGAGGCTGTTGAAAAAACATTCCCGGTAGAAGGGGTTTTCAAAAATGATGCGGAAGTAATCGAGGGTGAAGCCGCGGACCCCGTCCTGTTCGATGATGAAGGCCCCCTGCAGGAGGTAGCCCACGGGGTAAACCAGGAAAAACCCGAAGAAGAGAACGAGGAAGGGGAGGAGGAGTTTCTTCATGGGGATTTGAACAGAAGGTAACGGAGATAACAGAGCAAGACGGGCATGGGGATCAGGAGGCAAATCTCAAAAGGTCCTTGTCTTCGACGCGGATGCGGAGGTTGGAGCCTTCGGTGTGGTAGTCGGGGAGCCAGGCTTTGACTTCCTCGCCGGTCTCCATTTTCAGGCTCACCTGGTTCTTGCTGCCGAGGTAGGAGGAGAAGACCACTTTCCCGGGAAGGCCGTCGGGATGGACACAAACCTTTTCCGGGCGGAAACCGATCCGGGCGGAGGAGCCTGCGCCGAGTTTCTGGGCCAGGGGTGATGATGCGGGGAAGAGATTGATTTCCCCGATGAAAGAGGCCACGAAGGCGTTGGCGGGCTGGTTGTAGATTTCCTGGGGTGTTCCAATTTGTTGGATTTTTCCCGCGTTCATCACGGCGATCCGGTCGGCCAGGGAGAGGGCTTCCTCCTGGTCGTGGGTGACATAGACGCTGGTGATGCGGGTGGCGGCGTGGAGTTTCTTGATTTCCTCGCGAAGCTCGATGCGGAGCTTGGCGTCGAGGTTCGAGAGGGGCTCGTCGAAGAGGAGGATGTCGGGGCGGACGACCATGGCGCGGGCGAGGGCGACGCGCTGCTGCTGGCCGCCGGAAAGCGAGGCCGGTTTGCGGTCGGCCAGGGCGTCCATTTTCACCTGGGCGAGGGCGTCGGTGACCCGTTGTTTGAGTTCGGTTTCGGGCACCCCGCGGACACGGAGGCCGTAGGCCACGTTCTCGAAGACGGTGAGGTGGGGCCACACGGCGTAGTTTTGGAAGACGAGGGCGGTATTGCGCTGGTGGGGGGGCACCCCGTTCATTTTCCGGTCGCCGAAGTAGATGTCCCCCTCTTCCGGGTTGTAGAAGCCGGCGAGCATGCGGAGCAGGGTGGTTTTTCCGCATCCGGAGGATCCGAGGAGGAAGAACATTTCCCCGTCCTGGATTTCGACGTCGACGTGGTCGACGATGGTGGTGTTTCCGAAGCGTTTGACGATCTGGTGGAGGCGGACGTTCATGGCGGGGAAGTTTTATCCGCCTGAGGCGGACGGGGTTTTGGGTATTAAGTTTTAAGTTGGGGAATGGGGCTAATTCCCTCTTGCCAGGGGGGATGGGGAAGATGCGGGCGGCATGGCGCTGATTTTTTTGAATCGTTCCACGGATCGGGCCATCCATTCGTTTTCGAGGCGGCGGGCGCGGAGTTTGTCTTTCCGCCAGAGATGGGTGAGTTCCATGGCTTCTTCCTCGCTGACCAGGGGGCGGGTGAATTCGGCGAGGGCGGCGGCGCGCCGGTTTTCCGGAAGGCGGATGATGGAGCGCCAGGCGGCGCGGAGGTGGGAGTGGACGTCGATCACGCCCTGGCCGATGAGGGAGTTGACCACGTTCCAGCGTTTGCTGCCCTTGGGGGAATCGTATTGGAAGGGATATTCGATGGAGAAGGGGTTGAGGGGGACGAGGAGTTGGGACAGGTCGACTTCGTAATCCTTGGGCAGGATGCCCATGCGGGTGATGCCGAAGCGGGTGGCGCCGCCGGGGGCGCCGGTGGGTTTCATCCAGAGGGACTGGCCGGGTTCGGACATGGTGAAGATGACGAAAGCCTCGGCCACGGCGCGGTGGGGTGCGCCCTTGAGGATGGCGATACCGTCGGGGTTGATGACCGAGACGCCGCGGGGGATGGTGAAGCGGGCGTTGTCTTTTCCGACAAAGGCTTGTTGGGTCATGCCGTTGATATCGATGGACACGGCGTAGGCGGCATCGCCGGCGGTGACTTCCTTGGTCGGGGAGGAACTGGTCTGGAGGAAGGATTTCACGTTGCCGCTCATGCGGTAGATGACGTCCCAGCCTTTTTCCCAGCCATAGGCCTGGAGGATGATTTCGTAGATCATGTGGACGCTGCCGCTCTTGCGGGGATCGGCCGAGCTGACCCATCCTTCCAGTGCGGGCTGTCCGAGGTCCTCCCAGGTGTGGACCGGGGGGAGGCCGACGGTTTCGATGACACGCCGGTTTTCCAGGATGCCGAAGGAGGAGAGGGCCGCCCCGTAAAACATGAAGTCGGGATCGACGATGGGGAAGCCGCCGAGGTGGGGCGGGATTTTTTGAAGGACCTCCCCGGGGAGTTTGTAGGCGGCGAGCTGGCCCTTGGATTTCTGGCTTTCGTAGGGGTCGATGCCGCCGCCGAAGAAAACGTCGATGCCGCAGGTCGCCGGGGTGGCCCTGTAGGTGGCGTCGAGGGCTTTTTCGATCTGGGAAGTGCCGCCGAGGTCGCGCCAGCGGACCTGGACGGTGCGTCCGGTGCGGGCCTGGTACCAGGCGGGGAAAGCCCGGCCGAATTCGTATTGGATGCCTTCCCAGTGGGGGGAGACGATGATGAGTTCATCCTGGGCCCGGCATGGGAGGGCCAGACAGCCGAGGATCAATGCGGCCGAGAGGAGAAACGGGTGTATGCCGCGTGCCGGACGCATCGGCTGTTCATGCCTCAAGGCGGGGCAGAGTGAAAGGAAAAAAGCGGGCCGCAGGAAGGAGGGCCAAGAGGGTGGGGAGCCCGGTCAGGGCCGCAAAGCGCGGCCCTGGCGGTATTTGGCCAATTCCAACCGGGCGTTGAAGAGGAACATCTGTTGTTTTTGTACGCGGGGAAAGGTGAGGGCTTCCTCGGCGGTTTTGACGGCCAGGGGGAAGTTGCCGGTTTCCGCGTAGGCTGCCGCCAGGGTGTTGAGAAACTGGGGTTCGGATCTTTGGGTGTGTTTCACCAGGGCCTCCCCCAACCGGACAGCCTTGGCGCCGTTACGGATTCCGGGATCGAGGTCCGTGGCATAAACCCAGGCCAGGCCGTTCGCCGCCTGGATGTTTCCGGGGTCGAGGGACAGGGTGTGCTGGAAAAGCACCTCCCCATTTTTCCAGTGCTGCATCTGCCAATGGGTCAACAGACCGAGGATGCCGAGATATCCCGCGGACAGGCAGACCATGAGCGGGGCGATTCCCCGTTTGGGCACGGGCAGGGAGGCCAGTCCCCAGATGAGCATCACCGAGAGACCGATGAAGGGGATGTAGGTGTACCGGTCGGCCATCGCCTGCGCACCCACCTGCAACAATCCGATGACCGGAACGAGCGTTCCCAAGAACCAGAGCCAGCCCGCGGCGAGGCTGTGCCTGTGCGACGGGGCCCGCAGGAGCACCACCGTGACCAGGACCAGGGCCACGATCACCGATCCGCCGAGCCAGGGCGACAAATCTCGGATGCGCAGATAGGGGATTATCAATCCATCCGGCCAAAGAAACTGGCCCACATATCGCGCATAGGAAACCGCGGCGTTGCCGATCCGTACATCCATGCCCAGTACTTCAAGGGGAACCACTGCACCGCCCGTCTTCTGGGCCAGAAGGGTGGCCGCGCAGGAGGCCGCCGAAAGGAGGAAGAACGGGATTTTTTCCCGTGCGAGCCGCAGCATGTCGGGACTGAACCAATGGGAGCTGCGGCGCAGCGGCCAGACATCGAGCACCAGCATCAGGAACGGCCAGGTGACCAGCATGGGTTTGGCCAACAAACCCAGGGCGAAGCAGACCAGGCTGAGGATCCGGTCCCGGGGTTGCTTGGAATCCGATCCGGCCCACCGTGCGTAAAACCACAAGGACAGCAAGCCCCAGAAGGCGGACAGCACATCCTTGCGCTCGGCGATCCATGCGACCGACTCCACGTGCGACGGGTGCCAGGCGAAGATGGCCGCCGCCAGCGCACTTTTCCACCGGGCCTTGGTCAATCGGGCCAGCAGGAGGAACGCCAGCACGGCATTTGCGGCATGGAACAGCACATTCACCAAGTGGGCCGGCCCGGGACCGGGTCCGAAAAGGGTGCGGTCCAGCAGGTGGGACAACCAGGTCAGCGGATGCCAGTTGCAGGCATACGAGGTGGTGAAGGCCCAGCGGAGATTTTCCCAAGTCAGTCCCGCCGGCATGTTGGGATTGTCGATCACATACTCCACGTCGTCGTAATTGACGTAGGCAAAATCGCGGGTGGGGAGGTAGAGCAGGAAAGCGCCCAGGAAGAGAACGGCCCCGGCCATCCATCCGTGCCACGTTGTTCCGGCGGATCGATCCACAGGGGGAAGCTAAACGCCGGGGTGGCGGGCGAACCACACAAAAAAACCGGAAGGGACGGGCCCTTCCGGTTTTTTTGGAATGGAATCCGATCAGCTGACGAACTTCTTGAGGCGCTTGAGGCCCTCTTCGATGTTTTCCATGCTGGTGGCGTAGGAGAGGCGGATGGTTTTGTCATCGCCAAAGGCCACGCCGGGAACGACGGCCACTTTCTGGTCCTCGAGGAGTTTTTCCGCGAACTGGACGGACGACTGGCCGCTGCGGCTGATGTCGACCATGACGTAGAACGCGCCCTGGGGTTTGACGTAGGTGAGCGAGGAGATGCCGTCGAGCAATTCGCACATGCGCAGGCGGCGCTTGTCGAATTCGAGGCGCATTTCCTCCACGCAATCCTGGGGTCCCTTGTAAGCGGCGAGGGCGCCTTTCTGGGCGAAGGAGGTGGGGTTGGAGGTGCTGTGGCTCTGGAGGGAGTCGATCTTGGCGGCGACGTTCTTGGGGGCGGCGAGGTAGCCGAGGCGCCAGCCGGTCATGGCGTAGGGCTTGCTGAAGCCGTTGACCACGATCGTGCTTTCGTAGACTTCGCTGCTGAAGCTGGCCACGGAGACGTGCTTGGCCCCGTCGTAGACCAGTTTTTCGTAGATTTCGTCCGAGAGGATCTGGATGTCGTCATCAAGGGCGACATCGACGAGGGCGGCGAGTTCGTTCTCGGTGTAGATGGTTCCGGTGGGGTTGCCGGGGGTGTTGAGCACGATCATCTTGGTGAGCGGGCTGGTGTACTCGCGGAAGAGATCGGGGGTGATCTTGTAATTGTTTTCCGCGGTGGTGGGGACGATGACGGGTTCGCCGCCGGCCAGCTTGACCATTTCGGGGTAGCTGAGCCAGTAGGGGGCGGGGATGAGGACTTCATCGCCGGGGTTGATGGTGGCGAGGAAGGCGTTGAAGCAGGCGTGTTTGGCGCCGCAGGTGACGATGATCTGCGAGGGTTCGTAGTCGAGTCCGTTGTCCCTTTTGAGTTTTTCGGCGATGGCCTCGCGGAGTTCGGGGATGCCGGAGGAAGGGGTGTATTTGGTGAAGCCGGCATCGAGGGAGCCCATGGCGGCTGCTTTGATGTGTTCCGGGGTGTCCATGTCCGGTTCGCCGGCGCCGAAGCCGATGACATCGACCCCTTTGGCTTTGAGGGCTTTGGCCTTGGCATCAATGGCCAGGGTGAGCGAGGGAGTCAATTTTTGAACGCGTTCTGCTGTATCCATAAGGGTTTACGTTTTAGACAAGGCACCCCGGTTCGACCAGCCCTTATTTTGACGCCGGGGGTTTTTTATGGCAAACCATCGCATGCAAACGACCTGGGCGGCTTTATTTGATTGGGATGGTGTGATCGTGGATTCCTCGCGGCCCCACCGTATATCGTGGGAAAAACTGGCCGGGGAAGAGGGCTTGGTCCTGCCGGAGGGTCATTTCGAAAGGGGATTTGGGATGAAAAATGCGAAAATCATCCCGGAATTGTTGGAGTGGACACGGGAACCGGCCGAAGTGAAGCGGCTTTCGGACCGCAAAGAGGAGTTGTTCCGGGAGATCATCCTGGAGGAGGGGATCGAGGCCCTGCCCGGGGTGCGTGCCTGGCTGGGGCAATTGCAGGGAGCCGGGGTGGTCTGCGTGATCGGATCCTCGACCGACCGGTTGAACATTGTGACCATCCTCGACCTGCTGGGTTTGGGCGGATATTTCAAGGGCATGGTGACCTCGGAGAATGTCGAACAGGGGAAACCGCATCCGGATGTATTCCTCAAGGCGGCGGCTCTGGCGGGAATGGAGCCTGGGCGGTGTGTGGTGTTCGAAGACGCGCCGGTGGGGGTCCGTGCCGGGAAATCCGGGGGCATGAAAGTGGTGGCGGTGACCACTTCGCATCCGGCGGCGAGCCTGCAGGAGGCGGATTTGATCCTGCCCGGGCTGCATGAAATGAACTTGGAAAAAGCCGCCGGGCTTTGGAACGGTGCCTTGTGACCGCCGTTTCCGGCATCCCGTGCCGCGTGGCGGCCCGGTAAGAAAATTTGACAGGACGAAATCTCCCCGGGAGGTTGCGCCGGTCCCGGGGTGTGGCAGGATGGAATGGTTCCGATAATGACCAAACCATCCTCCACCGCATATTGGATCGCAGGTCGGTACCGGGTATTGGCACCCATCGGGTCCGGCGGGCTGGGTGTGGTGTATTCCGGATGGGATCATGAGTTGAACCGTCCGGTTGCGATCAAACGGGTCAGGGAAAGGGAGGGGTCCACGCTCCATGGTTTGATTGAGGAGTCCTTCAATGAGGGACGGGCCCTGGCGTTCCTGCGCCATCCCCACGTGGTGCGCCTGTATGATTTCGGCATGGACCGGAAAGGCCCTTATTTTGTCATGGAGCGGATTGATGGGGAAACGCTGCACCACCGCCTGGATGCCGGGCCGCTCACGGTTTCGGAGTTCTGCCAGATCGCGCGAATGGCGTTGGAGGGATTATCGGCGGCGCACCGCCTTGGCATCATCCACCTGGACATGAAGCCATCCAATATCATGCTCCACCAGACATCCGATGGGCGGCCGGGTCTCAAGTTGCTGGATTTCGGACTTTCCCGTTTGCAGAAGGATATCCACGCCGACCGGGAAAAAGGCGGGGAAGTCTTCGGCACCTACTACTATGTGGCCCCCGAGCAGATTGCCCTCCGTCCCCTGGGGCCGAAGGCCGATCTTTATTCACTGGGGCATGTGTTGTACCACGCCCTGGCCCGTTTGCCGGCCTTCCGTGCCCCTTCGGTGGAGGAGGTGCTCCAGATGCACCTCAGGCAGGATGCCCCGCCCATTTTGGAAATCCGGCCGGACCTCGGGCCGGAGTTGGCCGGCTGGCTGCACGGCCTGATGAGCCGGGATCCCGCGAACCGGCCGGAAAGCGCCGCTGTGGCCATCATCGAATTGGGTCGGGCGGAACGGTTGTATGCGCTGTCGCCCCGGGAAAAACAGGCGAGATCCCGCGCGGCCAAACGCGCGGCGTCGCCGATCAGGAAATTTTTCAGCGCCGCATTCGGACGCCGGGAGGGTTGAGAGCCCGTGCGGCCCGTGCGGGCGGGCTCTGAACGGGGGTTAGGGTCCTGCCGGCTTCTCGGGAGGGGCGGTGGTGAAGGCGATGTTCCACACCTTCGCGGCCTTGCAGACGTCGATCACATCGATGACCTTTTGGTAGGGAACATCCGCGTCCGCGCGCAGGATGACCGCCTGGTCGGGGAAATCCTTTGTCACCTTGGCGAGGATGGATTCCAATTCCGCCCGGTCGAGGGTGCGGCGGTTGACAATGATGTCCCCCCTGCGGTTGACGTTGACCAGAATTTCCCCGGGCATGCGGGTGGAGGTTTCGGCCTGTTGGGCCGAGGGCAGGCTGACACCGAGTTCGGCCTCGTAGCGGGAGATGTTCCAGGTCAGGAGGAAGAAGACGAGCAGGAACAAGATAACATCGATGAACGGCGCCAGTTGCAGCGTCATCGGCTCGTGGGCGATCTTGTGGGCCAGCTTCATGGGGCGGGTGCGGCGGGGCTGCGGGTTATTTGCCGCGGGCGAGGCAATCGTTGGTGCGGATGAGAAGGACGGTGAGGGTGGATTCGAGGTGGCCGACGGTGTCGAGAACGCGCGGGCGGAAGAAAGCGTAGAAGGCCATGGCGGTGAGGCCGATGGTGAGGCCGATGGCGGTGGCGGCGAGGGCCTGGGAAACGCCGCCGGCGAGCACCATGGTGCGCATGGGGGTGGCGTCACTCGCCAGGGTGCCGAAGGAGCGCAGGATGCCGACGACCGTACCGAGGAGCCCGACCATCGGGGCCATCACGCCCAGGTCCATCAGGATCATGGTGGGCATGTTGATCCGGGCGACGGCCCGTCCGCCCTCGACCTCGGCGATTTCCTTGAGGGATTCCAGGGTGACCGTGGGGTGGGATTTGGCGAAGAGGATGACCTTGCCGAGGATGCGGGGGATGGTCTGGTTGTTCTTTTCGCAGAGGTCGGCCAGATCCTCGAGCTTCCGGGTACGGAGCAGGGCCTCGGATTCCTCGATGAACCCGGGCGAGACGAGATTGGAGCGTTTGAGCCAGAAGAAATTGAAGACAATGAGGGCGACGACGGCCACGGAGAGGAGGCCGAGCGGGATGAGGACCCATTCGAGGGAGGAAACCAATTGCCAGAGGGTGAGTCCGCCGAGTTGCGGCGAGGGTTCCGCGGGTGTTTGGGCCGGGGCCAGGGAAGTGAGACTGCCAAGAAGGGCCAGGATCGCGAGGGAGCGGTTTCGCATGAACTACCTTTAGCGCTGTCCGGGGAGGGGGGCAATGCGATTTGCGCGGGGGTGCGGGCACCCGGGAGAGGCGGAGGATTGTGATTGGCCCGGGGGCTGTTTCCGGGAACATGCTTCTCCATGACCTATTTTGGTTTCCATCTCCGGTTCAATGGGCCGGTGTTGCTGTTGGCGGGAGCCTGGGCGGGGCGGGACCTGTTGTCGTCCGGCAGCATGCCCATGGTGCTTTTGGTTTTGTTGCTGGTCATGGTCTTCACCACGCCCTGGGACAACTGGGCGGCCTATTGCGGGATCTGGGGATTTCCCCGGGGGCAATACTGGAAGCGGGTCGGCTGGCTGCCGGTGGAGGAATATCTTTTTTTCATCATCCAGTCGGTCGAGGCGATGCTGCTGACCCTGGTTGCCCTGCGCGTACTCGGTCCCTTCGACACCCCGGAGCATCTTTTGACCTGGCCGCAGCAGGGAATGGCCTGCGGGCTGGTGTGCATATTGTGGGGAATTGTGGGTGTTCTGTTCCGGGGCCGCTTCGGACGCCAATCGCGCGGCCATTATGCATGGCATCTGTTTTTTTGGTTCCTCCCCGTGATCCTGCTGCAATGGATCATCGGCTGGCCGGTGCTGGTGGAACGCGGGGCGGTGGTGTTGCTCGTGATGGCGGTCCTTGGGACCTACCTCAGCCTGGCCGACCTTGTGGCGATCAAACACGGGGTGTGGCACTTTGACGAAAAACAAACCACCGGGCACAAAATCGGGCCGTCGATGCCCTGGGAAGAGGCGGTGTTTTTTTATCTGACGAGCGCACTGGTGTCGCAGAGTTATTTGATTTTGCTGCCGGAAGCCCTGCGTTGAAGCCATGAACGGAACCGCCAGGGGATTGTTGCTCGGGTTGCTGCTGGCCGTGATCGTGCTGGTCATGTACCGGACGGGACCGGAGTGGGTGCCGGAGGAATTCGGCCGGAAGGATTTCCGGGCCTTCTGGTGCGGGGCGCGTGTCTGGCTGGATGGGGGAAATCCCTATGATGCCGCTGCCGTCCAGGCCCTGCAAAAGAAGGCCGGCCTGCATGACGCCGGACCCGGTACCTTCGTCAATCCGCCCCATGCGCTGGTCTGGCTGGCACCCTGGGCGCTGTTGGATTTCACCACTGCGCAGCGGCTCTGGTTGGCCGCCAATTTTGTCGTGGCGGGGGCCTGTCTGGTGCTGGCCTGCAAGCTGGCCCCCGGTGGGCGGCCGGCTGTCGAATTGTTGTGGGTACTCTCCTTTGTGCCTTTCTGGCTGGTGGTGTACCTGGGGCAGATGAGCCTTTGGATCACCCTGTTCATGCTGGGGGCCGTGTGGTTCCGGAGGTCGGGCCGGTATTTTCTCTGCGGCTTCCTGCTCTGGCTGGCCTGCATCAAGCCACAGATGAGTTTCCTGCTGGTCGGCGGCCTCATGTCCGAGGCTCTCTTTTTGCGGCGATGGGGATTGTTTGCCGGTCTCGCCGCCGGGGCGGCGGTGTCCCTGGTCCCGTGGTGGTGGAGCGGGGCCCCGTGGATCCCCGAGGGATTCCCCGTGGAGGCCAATCCGTTGGCCTACTATAACTCATCCCTCGTATCCCAGTGGGTGAAATGGTTCAATCCGGCCGGCTGGGATGCCCGCCGGATTTGCCTGGTGATTCCATTCCTGGGTCTGATCCATGTGGGGTGGATGCAATGGAAGGCGCTGAAGGATCACCGGGAATTGTCCTGGAGAAGGCTGGCTTCCCTATCACCACTCTATGCGCCTTACATCTGGAGTTACGACTTCATTGCCCTGGCGTTTATCGAGACCGCGGGCACCCGTTCCGGCCGGGGTGCGGGGAGTGTGCGTTTTTTGATCCGGGCCGGGGCCTGGGCGGCATTGGTACTTTTCCCGGACATGGGCTATTCCTTCTGGGTGGCTCCCGCCATGGCGGGGGTCATCTGGTTCCTTTCAAAGGATAACCGGCCGGACGGTTGCGGAAGAAAAAGGCCGGAGGACAGTCAGGCGCAGGGAGATGGATGACAGTTCGGGTGACATGGACTTGCGATCCGGGCAATGTCGTGGGAGATTGGATCGCTAGGTGGCTGTGGGGCATGTAGGCATTTTATCCAACGGAAAATATTATGGCTTTATCTGTTTCTTCCCGTTTTTTTGAAATGTTGAGGAGTATCCCTCTTTTCGCGGCCAAGGCCTGGCACATGGGGCCGGAGTGGTGGTCTTTGATTCCCCTGGCGCCCTTCCATCCTTTTGTCACGCGCTGGCCCCGGAAGATTCCCGTGCCATTCGGCCCCTTCCGCTTCCGGCTGGGCACCACCGATTTGGTGGCGATGGTCACACTTCTGGCCGACATGGACGAGGCGCTCATGCGGGCGGTTTTGCAACGGGTTGATGCCGTGATCGACGCCGGGGCGAACGTCGCGGCGTTTGCGGTCATCCTGCGTGCCTGGTCCCCGCGTGACGGGAAGAAACGGGAGTGGATTGCCGTCGAACTGTGTTCCGACAATGCCGAAGTGTGCCGGTCCCAGCCCCTGTTGCCGGCAATGACCGTCATCAACAAGGCGCTGGGTGCCGCACCCGGGGTCATGCGCTGGACCCGGGGCATCAACGAGGCGACCGCCCAGGTCGAGGGGGCGGACGAGGTGGGTTTTCTGGCCCGGGAGTTCGACCACCAGGCGGTCATGGAAGAAACCGAGGTCGTGACCCTGGCCGGGTTGACCGCGAAGAAAGCGTTCTTGAAACTCGACATTGAGGGGGCGGAATACGCGGTTTTGGAGGCCGGGGTTCCGGACAACATCGAATACATGCTGGCGGAGTTCCACGTGTTCCGTCGCAGCAACCCGCCGGCGCCGTCCACCCTGGTTCCCGTGGGGCATTGGTACCTGCTCAGCCGGGACATTCTGGGCGGGGAAACGTGGTTTTGGATGAGGCGGGATGACGAAGAGATCAGGCGCCTGGTGCCGGTTTTTCAGGCGTCCAGCCAGCGGAGCCATTGATCCAATCCGTCGCAGGGCCTTGTTTCCAGCGCGGCGTTGTACTCATCACGCATTTTCCCGGAAAAACCGGTTGCGATCATCCGGGCTCCGGAGGCATGGCTGTTCCAGAATTTTGAAGGGAACAGGGCCCCTTGGAACCGGGGATGGGCGGACAGCAGGTGGAGCGGGGCATCCGAAAGAACCCGGAGCAGCGTGGCTTCATCCCTGCAGGGAGGGTATTTTTCGATCCAGCCGGGCAGACGGGCCACGCCCGGACCGTCGGCATAAAAGACCACACGATACCCGTCCTGGTGGAGTTGGGAGCAGGCGGCAACAAGGGCTTCGATGTCGTGCGCATAGCCAAGATTCCCTGTGTACAGGGCTGTTTTGTCCTTGGCCGCCGCGCCGGGGCCGGGGGGAAAAACCAGGGTGGCCCAATTGCGGATGATCCGCGCCCGGGGGATATCGCCGCCGAGATTCCTGGCGATTTTGACCACCTCGTCCCACTTCCGGAGTTCCCGGTCCCAGAGCCCGGAGAGCGGTTTGACCCAGAGCGCGGGGAACGGAATGAGGGAGCGCAGCATTTCGGGGTAATAATCCTGCATCCAATAAATGGAGCGGGCTTTTTTTTCCCGGATGGCCCGGTGGAGCACCGGAGTGAGGGGCGGGGCCGAACTGGCAATGACGACATCGCCGGGGGCGACGTGACTGCGGATGTAACGGAGGAAAAGCCCGGTGGTACGGAAATATCCCCGGAGCACATCGGTCAACCGTCCGCGGGCCGGGGCATCCGGTCCCAGGAGGGTCAGGGGAACGCCGGGCTGCGGCCGGTTTCCCTCCCGATAGCGGCCCCGGCCGCCGACCAGTTGGACGGTTTTTCCCTTCTGCGCGAGGGCGCAGGCCAGTTGTTCGGCGTAGATTGCGGTCGGTGCGGCATCGGGCCAGACAAACTCGTTCAGGATATGGAAGGTGCCCGTCATCAACGAGGGAAGTTCCGCAGCATCACCTGGAAGGCCTCCCGGTGGTGCCGCAGGTTCGACTGGGCAATGAAGCCGGTGAGGAGGGTGAAGAGGGACAGATTCATGAGGGCGGCGGCGAGGATGGCGAGCGGGAAGCGGGCGACCAGGCCGGTCTGCCAGTACCCGTAGACCGGCGGGCTGCCGGCGAGGATGCCGCAGGCAAAGAACAGGGAGGAGACCGCCCCGAAGAACGCCAGCGGTTTGTAATCCCGGAAAAGCTGGACCAGGTTGACCAGGATGCGCAATCCATCCCGGACGGTGTGGAGCTTGGACGGGGTTCCCCCCTCGCGTTCGCGGAAAGGGATTTCGATTTCCTGGATGCGGAAGCCCTTGTCCACCGCCTGGACGGTCAGTTCCAATTCGAGTTCGAAACCGCGGGAGAGAATGGGGGCATTTTTGTAAAAACAACGGGAAAAGACCCTCAGACCGGAAAAGAGATCGCGGGAATGGAACCCGAAAGCGACTCCGGCGCACCAGCCGAAGGCTTCCGTTCCGGCCTGGTGGAGGGGCCGGAAGACATCCCTGCCCTGGCAGGGACGGCGGATGCCGGTAGTCATGTCCGAAGAAAGGTCGTGCTTCTCCACCAGGAGGCGTGCGCTTTCGGCGGGGTAGCTGCCATCGCCATCCGCCATCAGGATGAGATCGGTCTGGATATGGGCGAAGGCCCGGAGCACGGCCTGGGCCTTGCCTTTGCGGGACTCCGAGAGGACAATGGCGCCAGCGTCACGTGCGAGTTCGGCTGTGCGGTCCGTCGAGGCGTTGTCCACCACCAGGATGTCGGCGGAGGGGAAACAGGCCCGGTATTCGCGGACCACCCCGGCCACCGCCACTTCCTCATTATGGCAGGGAAGAAGGATGGTCAGCGAGGGATTCATACGGGACGGGGACAATATCCAATTTCGGACCGTGAGGGGCAAGGCCTAAAATACCCGGGCCACTCAGGGGAAAGGAGGAGGGCAGGGTGTGAGACCGAGGCCGCCCCGCCCATCGGCGGGCAAATGGAATGTCCGCCACGCCGGAGGAGTGGCGCGTTCGAGGGACGGGAGGTCGAGGTCGTGGGCCCGCACGGGACCCCGCCGGGCCAGGGGGTCGTTGCGCATCAGGTCCTGGGCATACCAGACGGTGCGAACCGGAAGCACGACCAGATCGGTGTCGAGGGTGTCCAGCCAGGCATCGGCGCGGGCGAAGGGGGCGATGAATTGTCTTGCGGCAAAAGCATGCAGGGGCAATTGGATGGCGAGGGCTGCGACGGTGGAAAAGGCGAGGAGGCGGATGGATTTGGCCGGGGCGGTGGCGGCGCAGGCGCAGAATCCGGCAGTGCCGAGGAGGCAGGCATTCCCGAGAACCGCATGGGCGTAGCGGTATCCCCACCCATGGCCCTGGTTGGCGGGAAAGAAAAGATAGAACAAGAAGGTGAGGAGAATGCCCGCGCCCAGCGGGGCCAGCACGGGGTGTTTCCAGGCGGAGGCGGGGAGGAAGCAGAGGAAAAACAGCAGGGCCGGGGTGTTCCAGGAAAGGAAAAGGACCAGGTTCATGGGCTGGACCAGGAGGTGGCCGGGCCACCAGGTGAAATATCCGGCGGTCTGGACCAGTCCCTTTTCCACGCCGTCAGTTTTCAGGCCGAGCCAGCCGATGAAGACGAGTGCGGACAGGCCGTAGGCCAGGGCATACCAGGCTGAGAGCTTCCAGCGTTTTGATAGAACAAGGGCCGCCAGGAAGGGCAGGACAAAAAGGGCGTGCACCTGCGGCTGGTGGAGGTGGACGGCACAGGCGCCGAGGATCCCCGCGGCGGCATGGCTCCAGGGCGTGTTCCGCATCCACAAATAGAGCCAGAGCAGGTTGAAAAACAAATGGGCCTGCATGCTGTAAAAACCCATGCCGTAGAACAGCACCTGGTTGGAGCCAGCGAGGATCAGGGCCGCGGCCAGCGGAGCGCGGGGAGTGCCCGGGAAAAGGCGACGCGCGCACCCGGCGGCGAGGAACACCGAGCCGGCCCCAAGAAGGGGATTCAGCAGCCAGGGCACCCCCGCCCGGAGCCCTGGGGCGTACAGCAACGAAAAACCCGGCTGATAAAAGGACATCCAGGCTTTCTTGGATTCCAAGTATGCGACAAAGATGGGGCGGATGAAAGGTTCAACCGGAAGCAGGGAATCCGGCAACACGGCCCAGATGTGGCCGGCGAGGAACAGCCTGGCCTGGAAGACCGCATTGTATTCATCCATCGAGAGCGGGAAGCGGAAGTAGACGAGAAAATGTCCCGCCACCGCGATCCCGAACACGGCAAGGGCCAAGATCGCGGTGAGCCGGCCGTCGGAAATGGGACAGGTGCCTGGGGAGGGCTCCCGCCTGTTCCATTGCCAGGCGGCGAGGAGAACCGCGGGAACCGTGGCCGCAAGGATCCAGAGTTCGGCGCGGGCGAACCAGACATAAAAGAAGCTGCCCTTGATGTCCTGCGAGGGGGAACCCAACAAGGTTCCGCGCAGCAGGAAAGCCAGGATGATCCCCGTGATGAGACAGCCGAGGGTCAGACGAAAAGCCAGCGCGGCGCGCCGGCCGGTGTTTCCGCTTGCGGACATGCGGCAATATAGGGTTGCCCGCGGGGGAGGGTCAACCTGCCTTCGGGCCGCCCTGCCGGGCCAGCCAGTCAATGAGGGTCTGCGGGGTGGTTCCGGGATTCTTTCTCTTGTCCACGGTGTAGATGAAATGGAGGGCGCGCATCATGGCGATCGGATGGAAACCGTGGGGCAGCCGCCCGTTGCCCAGGGAGTAAAGCAGGTCACAGACATGGAGTCGGTCCCGCGCAACCCCGATGATGGACCCGATCCGCGGTCCCAGATCGGCGCAGCGCTTCCAGGCGGCATAGGCGGCCCAGACATACTGCAGCCAGAATCGCCAGCGGTGTTTGCGGAGCGCATTCCGGGTCATGCTGTTTTCCGATTCCCGCAGGACCACCAGGGGTTCGCCGCATTGCACGACCTCGCCGGAAAGCAGGGCCAGTTCCGAGACAAACCCGATGTCATTTCCGTAGGGGACGCGCGCATAATCGAACCCGTAGGGGTTGTCGATGTGGATGTGCCGGTCGAAGACCTTCCGGGTGGGGCCGGTGCGGTAAAGGTTGCAGATCTGGTTGAAGGGAAAAACGCCCGCCAGCAGGCCGAGGGCGAACGCGTCGGCAGGGAGGCGTATGGTCTCAAACGAATGGTAAGGAATCCGGGCAGCGGTGCCGGTGTCCCTGGTCCTGGGGCGGTGGGCGTCAAGCAGGTCGATCGACCGCTCCTCGCCGGGCAGACACTCGTAATAGGTGGCACAACCGGCCAGGAGATGGGCGGGGTTTTCGTCGAGGGTGTTTTTCAACACCTCGACGTAGCGGGGCATGAGGAGGTCGTCCGACCAGACGAAGGTGAAATAATCCCCGCGGGCTTCATGGAGAAGTTTCCTCCAGGCCATGACCGGTCCGGAATTGTCCGGTGAACTCAGGACGCGGATGCGGGAATCCCTTTTTTCGTAATCTCGCAGGATATCAAGGGTGCCGTCCCTGCTGGCCTCGTCGTAAACCAGGATTTCCAGGTCAGTGAAAGTCTGGGCCAGGCAGGAATCGAGGGTCTCCGCAACGGTGGAGGCGTTGTTGAAAGTGGGGATCAGGAGGCTGACAGGGGGCTGGGCGCTCATGTTGCGGTTGGGTGCAGGCGATGATGGGGGAACCGGGGGGCGGGGTCGATGGCAATCCGGTGGTTGCCATGCGGCTTGCGGTGGGGCCGGGCATGGATAGTTTGGCGGAAGAGGGGCCGCAGCGGTTCCCCTCCCTTTCATGAACAACGAAAAAGCAGTGATGGTCGTGGGAAGCGGCGGGCAGGACGGCCGTCTGCTCGTGGATTATTTCAAAGAGCGGGGATGGGGCATCCTCGCCTTGGCGCGGGGCCGGACCTGTCTCGATGGCCGGGAACTGGAAGCGGTGGACATCCTGGATGCGGGTGCGGTGGCGCGCCTGGTCGACCGGCACCGGCCGGCCCGGATTTATCATCTGGCGGCCTACCATCATTCCTCCGAGGAGATCCTGTCGGGCGAGCTGGACATGTTCCGCCACAGCTACGGGGTGAATTTGAATTCATGGATCCACTGCCTGGAAGCCGTCCGACTTGCCGGTTCGGGCAGCCGCGTATTTTATGCCTCTTCCTCGCGTGTGTTTGGAGAGACCGGGGAACTGTGTGATGAGTGGACCCGGGTACAACCCGCATGCATCTACGGCCTTTCCAAAGCCGCGGGCATGCAGGCCGCAGGCTATTACCGCACACGCTGGGGTATTCCGGCCTATTGCGGGATCCTGTTCAACCATGAATCCAAATACCGGCGGGCGGGATTTCTTTCCAAGAAAGTGGTGGCGGCCGCGCTGGCGATCCGCCGTGGCGGACCGCAACGGCTGGAAATGGCGGATCCGGATGCGGGGTTTGACATGAGCTACGCGCCGGATTTCATCGGGGCCATGGACCTGCTGCTCGAACGGGCGGAACCGGGCAACTATGTGTTTGCCAGCGGGACCCGGCACACCGCACAGGAATTGGCGGAGACGGCCTTCGGGCTCCTCGGGTTGGATTGGCGCCAACACACGGATATCGGGGCTGCCGGGGTGAGGACGCGTCCGGCCGCCATCGGCAATCCGGCCCGCCTGCTCTCGGCCACGGGCTGGCGCGCCTCGTGTGATTTTTCGGGCATGGTCCGCCGGCTGATCGAAGACGAGGGCGGGGGCGGTTTGATCCTGCGCTGATCCGCGGCGGTGTTCAGCGGCCCACCACGTGGACTTCGGGCATGCAGACGACGAAACGCCCGCCCCGGGCAAGGAAGGCGCTTTCACGTTCCTTGAATTCTTCCAGAAAATGCCAGGGCAGGACGAGGTAGTAGTCGGGTTTCGCCGCGCGTGAATCCTCCTCGGAAATGATTGGTATCCCGGTGCCGATGGTGCGGGTGCCCCACTTGCGCGGATTCCGGTCTGCAATGGCGGGAAGCAAATCGGGGGTCAGTTCGCAGAATTGGAGGGTGGTGTTGCCCTTGGTGGATGCGCCGTAACCATGGACAAGTTTTCCTTCCCTGTGGGCCGTGGTGAGGAACTCCTTCAAATCCCGCCGGATGGTCTCGATGTTTTTCCGGAAACGGGCGAAGGGTTCATCGGTGTCGAGGGCCAGTTCGAATTCGCTGATACGGAGATCCTGTACGCGCTGGGCGCGTTCCGGATTGCGCGGGTGTTTGCCCGCGTGGCCCACAACCAGCTGGAAACTTCCCCCGTTGACCTCGTTGAGCCGCACGTCGAGGACTTCGAGGCCGTGCTCGCCGAACAGGCGTTCCAGGGTGGCCAGGGAATAATACTCCAGGTGTTCGTGGCAGATGGTGTCGAAGCTGTTCAATTTGAGCATCGAAGGCAGGTAGCTCTGCTCAAGGATCCAGATGCCGTCCTCGCGGAGGCAGGCGGCGATATCGGCCACGAAGGCGTGGGGGTCTTCGAGGTCGTAGAACATGGCGATGCTGGTGATGACGCGGGCCTTGTCGCCGGCGCAGACGGAAGAGAAGGCGCGGGCGGAAAAAAAGTCGTTGACCACGCGGAGTCCCTTCTCGCGCGCCATGAGGGCGACATCCGAGGGGTCGATGCCCAGGAGCCGGAGGCCGGGGGTGGAGTAGGAGGAAAGGAGGGTTCCGTCATTGCAGCCGATATCGAGGATGATTTCGTCCGCGTGGAGGGGGATGAAATTTTCGGCAAGCGCGGAGACCGAGGCCAGATGTCCGCGCATCGACTGGTTGATGCCGGATTGGTAGAAATAGCGGTGGTAGAGGACACGCGGGGGGACGGTGTGCCGCATCTGGACCAAACCGCAGGCGTTTTGGTCCTGTGAGGGATCGCATCTGACCAATTCGAGGGGGATGCGGCGTTTGATGGGGGGATCGCCCTCCGGGCCGCCGAAGAGGCTGCTGATGAATTGGGGGCCGAGGTCGGCCACGGGCGTGAGAGCCCGGGACCCGCAGATCCGGCATTCGGTGTGTGTGACGAGCAGGGGCCTGGAAGTCTGCGATCCCATCGGCGGATGATGCCGTGCCGTCAGACGGCGTGACAATCATAAACATATTTTCTCCCTGCGGGGGGAACGGTGCGGCGGCAGTCCGGGTAATTTTTACTTCCCGCCCGCCGTGGACGGAGGGCATTGTGGGCGACGTCCCGGCGGACCCGGGACAAAGTCATGGCCGAAATCCCCCCCACGCTGGAAGAATTTGAATTTGCCGCTTTGGAAAAAGCGGTGAATTACCGCCGGGGCATAGCCCGGGAATTCCGGGACATCCTCGGGGGGCGGGTACTGGAGGTG